>Ga0209309_10000285_pt1 | contig 64130 bp, 66 predicted proteins | sample COGITO_mtgs_1204_2_FD_184807 | JGI IMG/M metagenome (GOLD analysis project Ga0209309, IMG submission 184807) | Pelagic marine microbial communities from North Sea - COGITO_mtgs_120412 (SPAdes) (version 2) | ecosystem: Environmental > Aquatic > Marine > Epipelagic ... | reverse complement strand
ATAACAGACCAAGGAAAATACTTGGCTACAAAACACCCTTAGAAATGATGAATCTTGAACGAAAAAATTTATATTTGAATACCTAACTTTTTATAACGCTTTGTTGCGTTGAATCCTTGAATCCAGCATGTATGATAGAGTACTCTAACTTTTACAAAACATACTGAGTAAAAAAACAATTAGAAATAAAGGTAATCAACCTATTATACTATAAATGGAATATCTTTTTTTAATATTGATAAGTAGACTGATTTTCCTTAAACCTATCATCTGTAACTAGAAAGTCATTTATATTATGATTCTTTAAATTTCTTGAACGTTTAACCCATAAATGCATTAAATAAAAAGATCCTAAAGTAAAAGGAACAATAAAAATACTATTCTCGGCACCGAAAGATCCACCACTTATCCAATCTGAACCAATAGGAGTTTGGGCTATCATAGATGGTGACATATGCCCGCTAGAAGCAAATCCAAAAACGGAAGCTTGAAAGAAATTCCATCCCAAATGTAATCCAATCGGCAGCCATAATTGACCAGATTTTAAATACGCATATACTAACTGAAATGTGATAATCATAATTAAAACAGTACTTAAGACTGTAGCATTTGGATTTCCTGCATGAATTAATCCAAAACCAATTGTTGAAATTAAAACACCCCATTTTATACTTAAGCCTTTGGCAATGTTTTGAAGTATAATCCCTCTAAAAGCTAATTCTTCCCACCAAGCAACAATAATAAATTGAAAAAAAATTGCTATAGCCGTCCAAATACTAGCAGAAGTGAAGTTTCCTAACGTATGTGAATCATCTGTCCACCAGCTAAAACCGTCGAATTGAATATAACCAAGTCCTGATAATGTAACATACATAAACAACATAATTAAGGCACTAATTAAAATCCCCATTAAAAGATCTTTTATCGCTAAGTTCCATTTTAGCCCCAAAGACTTAATTGGTTGCTTGCTTATATATTTTGAAGTAATAAATGCAGCTAATGTTGCTGCGATACCTAAAAGGGAAAACCACAACGTTCCTTTTGCAGGAAGTGCTCCCAAAATAGAACGAACTCCGAACATTAAGCCTGCATTTAAAGCCATAAATAATACAGCAAAAAGGAGAATCCTCCATCCTGCTCTAATTATATTTGAATCTGGATTTATAAATATTTTTTTCATAAGGTTTGAATATTACAATTGTCTTTTATTTTATTGAGTATTCGCTTTAAATTTTGCTCATCTTCACTAGAAATACCATCCAAAGCAATACTCCTATTTCCTTTTATTATTTTTGGCAGTTTTTTAACGACTTCTTTTCCTTTGTTTGTTAAGATTAACTTGTAACGCCTTAAATCTTCAGAATTGATTGCACGCTCAATAAATCCATTTTTTACCATTGTATTAATCATTCTTGTTAAAGAAGCAGTGTCTTTAAAAAGCAACTCTGCTAAAGCAATTTGATTTAGTTCTGGATATTTGTCAATGTAAATTAGCACCATACTCTGGTCTATTGTTATGTCACCTATATTAGATAATATTTGGTTTTGAGCATATTTACGATATGCTTTTATAGAGCTTTCTATCGCGTGAAATACGGTTTCTGATGGTAAAACAAGGTTCATATTTATCAATTTAATTGATATAAACTTAATTGATATATCAATTAATTGCAAATAAATATTAAAAAAATTAATATCCCTATTTTTAATAAAATAAAAAAGCATCTAAAAAAACGTTACATAACATTGGTCAAGCCCAAATAGCGGGCATTCTGGTGAAAAGTACTATTTTAGACACCAATTGAAAAATAACTAAGCCGACAAGTCAGCGTCCCCCACTCCCGCTACTTGGGTTAATCAAGCCCGCTAGTGGCAATGGCAGAACGATCCTGCAAATCAACTTTTTTGACTACAATAAAGTCATAATTGGCTACAGACCTTATTTGTTCTTTACTGACATTTGCCTAGACAAAAAAATAATTAAAATGAAAGCAGTAATAATAAATGAATTTGGCGGAACGAACGTATTGAAAATTGAAGAAGTAAAACGTCCAGTTCCTGCGGCAGATGAAATTTTGGTAAAGGTTTATGCTAGCGGTGTAAACCCTGTGGACAGGGTAGTTCGTGAAGGCGGCAACAATGTATTGCGACCTTATTTGCAGTTACCCTTAATTTTAGGATGGGATGCATCAGGCATTGTAGAAGAAATCGGGAGCAACGTTACAAATTTCAAAAAAGGCGATGAAGTAAATGGCGTTCCTAATTTTCCAGGCAACGGTAGCTATGCAGAATACGTGGCAGCAAAAGCAAGCCAATTTGCGTTGAAACCCCAAAGTCTTTCTTTCAATGAGGCAGCCGCCGTTCCTTTAACAGGGCTTGTAGCAGCTAATTCCATTTTTGACCTTGGAAAACTAGAAGCAGGACAACGAATTTTTATTCAAGGTGCATCAGGCAGTGTAGGAAATTTTGCAGTGCAATTTGCAAAATTAAAAGGGGCCTATGTTGTTGGTAGTGCTTCTACGGATAATCAAAAATTTGTAAAACAGCTTGGCGCGGATGAAGTGATTGACTATAAGACAGAATCGTTTGAAGCGTTATTGCAGGATATTGATGTGGTGTTTGAAGCTTCCTCAGTTAGGGATAACAAGGAGCGTTTGAAGAGTATTAGTGTATTAAAAAATGATGGAATTTTTGTAAGTGCTAATGTGGACTTCCCTTTTGACGATGCAGTTAAAAAAGCACTAGAAAATAAGAATGCCACAGGAGAATTTCTTGGTGCACAAACAGATCATTTGACGTGGCTCAATCAATTTACCCAGTGGATTAACGAAGGCAAAGTAAAAATTACTATTGGGAAAGTGTATGCTTTAGAACAAGTTGCCGAAGCACACAAGGAAAGTGAAACCGGGCACGTTCGTGGAAAATTCATATTAGAAGTGAGAAAAGAAAATTGAAATGACAAGACACATTAAAACCATAACCGAATTTCATCAATACAGGGGTTTACCCAAACCTGAACATCATTTAATTAGTGTTATTGATATTGAAAATGTTCAGCATTGGCACGCTGATGAAACCACAAATTTGGCGTTGGATTTTTATGTAATAGCGCTGAAAAGAGTTTTTAGTCAAGGCAAAGTTAACTACGGTCAAGACCAATATTATTATGATGAAGGGATTATGTCATTTATGTCGCCTAATCAGATTTTTAGTATTTCTAAAGAGAAAAATGAAGAATTAAAACAATCGGGATGGGTGTTGCTCGTTCACCCTGAATTTCTTTGGAATACTTCATTGGCAAATAAAATTAAACACTACGAGTATTTTGAATATTCAGCCAATGAAGCATTAATGCTTTCAGAAAAAGAAGAAAATACGATTATTGGAATTATTGAAAACATACAGCAGGAGTATCACTCCAACATTGACAATTTTAGCCAGGACATTATCATTGCTCATTTGGAAACTTTACTGAATTATTCTGACCGTTTTTACCACCGTCAGTTCTTAACACATAAGAAGGTCAATCATCAAATTCTTGACAAGTTTGAAAAATTATTGTTGGATTACTTCAAGCATGCTATCGGAACTCAAAAAGGGTTGCCAACAGTTCAGTATTTTTCTCAGGCTTTGAATGTATCTGTAAGTTATCTAAGCCGTTTGCTTAAAACCCTTACAGGACAAAGCACTCAACAGCACATTCACGATAAATTGATTGAAAAAGCCAAAGAAAGATTATCAACAACAGAGTTAACGGTAGGAGAAATCGCCTACGAATTAGGCTTTGAACATTCACAATCTTTTAGTAAATTATTTAAGACTAAAACCAATCAATCGCCTTTGGAATTTAGACAATCCTTTAATTAAAATATTTTTTACCATTTTCCTCATTTTTCAGCAGAAAAAATAAAGTCAAAACAATTGATGACAAAAGCCACAAGCAACAGACATCGGTTAATCGCAAATAATAAACATTCTGATAAAAAGTACTATTTTAGAGACCAAATAACAAATAACAAAGCCGACAAGTTCGCGTCCCTACTCCACGCTACTTTTGTTAACCGAGACGGTTTTACAAAAAAATATTTTATAATGCCGTGTTGTGTTCAATAAAAAAATTAGCGTTTATTAAAGTATAATTAATATCAATGCGTATCAAAATTCTTGTAAACACATCTGTATAATTTCATTTTTTTTAAAAATAGGTTAACTTTCCAGTCTTAAATAATAAAAGGAGTAAAATTGATCGTGTCACGCATAACACAGGACTGTTATAACTACTGTATATCCTCCTAATAGCTAAATTCCCATGGAATAAATTAATGATAAGGTGAAAAAGGAGAACATTAACAAGACAAGATGGAGCACTTGTACTCAATGCCAAGGTACCGGTAAAAAAATTCAAAAGCTGCGTAAAAAAGTGCGACTTCAATATAAAGAAGAACTCGCACTTTTTGAAAAATCAAACGGTGAAGGTATAGTTCCAGAACGACCTAAAGGTCATGAATCTTCTTGCTCCAACTGCTCGGGGTCTGGCTTAATTAAAACCGAAGACTATCCGCAAGCTGATACAGAAAATTATCCTCAGGTTGCGATTATCGGTGGCGGTATAGGAGGCGTTGCTTTAGCTGTCGCCTGCTTACATCGTGGTATCCCTTTTACCCTTTATGAGCGAGATACACATTTTGATGCCCGCTCACAAGGATATGGACTCACCCTGCAACAAGCTAGTAAAGCTATAGAAGGATTGGGTATTTTTTCTTTGGAAGATGGCGTCGTTTCTACAAGACACGTGGTTCATACTACTAATGGAGAAGTTGTTGGAGAATGGGGAATGAGAAAATGGATCCAATCCAGCAAAAAAAAAGCTCCAAGGCGCACCAATATTCACATCGCAAGGCAATCTCTACGCCTGGCATTACTTGAGCAACTGGAAGAGTCTAAGTCTGTAAAGTGGAATCATCAACTTCTGGATTTCAAAGAAACAAATTCAGGAGGTGTAGAACTAAATTTTCTAGTAAATAGGAAAATGTATTCTACGCAAGCAGATCTTGTTGTGGGAGCCGATGGAATTCGAAGTACAGTGCGATCATTACTAATAGGTGAAGAAAATGATCCTCTCCGTTATTTAGGATGTATTGTTATTTTAGGTATATGCCCTTTACACAATCTTGAGGCTGTTGATAGTTCTTTACTAGACGCGGCCACGGTTTTTCAAACGGCAAATGGTACAGAACGCATTTATATGATGCCTTACACCTTAGATTCTATAATGTGGCAACTTAGTTTTCCAATGGGAGAAGAAGAAGCGAAGTCCTTAAGCGCTCTTGGTCCAAAAGCACTTAAAGAAGAAGCATGTCGCAGAACACAATGGCATAGCCCTATACCTCAAATTTTAGCAGCTACTAAAGAAGAACAAATCTCGGGATATCCAGTTTACGACCGCAAATTACTCGACTTAGCATTATTAAAAAATGCTGGTCCGGTAACTTTATTAGGAGATGCAGCACATCCCATGAGCCCCTTTAAAGGGCAAGGAGCCAATCAAGCATTATTAGACGCACTGGCTTTGGCTCGTGGTATTTCAAAAGGATGCAGACCTTCTTCAAATTGGAAAACTGACGGAATAAGGCATAATGTACTAACCAAATTCGAAACCGAGATGATTGAACGTAGTAGTTCAAAAGTTAAGGATTCTGCAGAAGCGGCCAAATTCTTACATTCAGAGCGTGTACTTCATAAGGTTGATGCACCCAGAGGAAGACGACAAAAGAACTAATAAGTAGTTATTCAAAAGAAACGTTGAGATTCCAAAAAAAATAAATTTCTGATCAAATAATTCCAAATTTTCAAACTTCTGCTTCGCCATAATTCACATAAAAACACTTTCAAATTAATCCCTTCATTCTTTTTTGGAATCTTGACCGCACTGATTTATTTAAAAACTTAAAAGATATTATACTTGATAATTCTTCAAGATTTAATGAATAGTCATTATTTAATACTTTTAACTAATTCTGAAAATCTCAACAATTGGAACTACAGCTTAAATTTTAAGTACAATTATTAGTGTTTGCTGATTTTAGAATCTATACTAACATTGGTGGGGATGAAGAATATAGCTTAGGCAAGCATCTTTCATTGAAATCAGCGGATGGTTATAAAAGAAAATAATTAAATTAATCAACAATTAAAATCTAAGCCGACAAGTCTGCGTCCCTACTCCTAACTTGCGTTAATCGAGACCCCTAAGCGCAATTAATCCATATACTTCATCCTGAAGTAGGTTGGCTAAAAATTAAACGGATTCTGATGCTAATATTGAATTTGAAATTCAATACGAATTTCAAATTCATTAATTATAACCTGTTTTGCTCATCATTTAAGTCTGCGTCTTTTACATCTTTCTTTTTAGCATTACCAAAATTATAAGTTGCAGAAAGCGTTATTTTTCTTGTTTCCCAGCGGTTAATCCAGTTGGTAGTTACATTGTCTTGCTGGGTGTTTTGTATCCATTGGCTTTTTTTCAAGACATTTTGTGCGCTTAAATTTAATCTTATTTTATTATCAAGAAGGTCTTTACGCAAACTGAAGGACATATCGTAAGATGGTTTAAAAGTAGTATTTCCATACTTTCCGCTTTCACTGTAAAAACTATTCCAAGTGGCGTTCCAATTTTTTCCAAAGTCAAAAGTTTGATTTAAGCCAGCGTAATAGGAAACGCCGCTGTCATTAAATTTGTAACCTTCTAAATCTGATTTTGCTTGACCGTAATATAGCTCACTGTATAATTGAATGTCCCAGTATTTATTCACATTCCAACTGGTATTAAATGATAGTCCGATGCTTTTAGAACTTCCAATATTGTCATAATACAATGTGGTAATTTTATTTTCTGGATTATAACTAATAATCTGATACATTTCATCTGTAGAAAAATTAGCAAAAAGTGAGAGAGATGTTTTTTGTTTGTTGATCCAAACCATTTCAAAAGCATTGGTAAATTGTGCCGTAAGATCAGGATTTCCAACAGAAACGTTATAAGTATCAATATATTCGTAATAAGGATTTAAATACAAATAACGCGGTCTTTGAATTCTGCGGCTGTAAGAGATTTTGTATTGGTTATTTTCCATATTAGCATTCACACTAAAAGATGGGAATAATGAAAGATATTGATCTTTATTTGAAGTATTAGACGTTAGTGAAGTTGCATTATAATCAATATATTCTGCACGTAAACCAGCCTGGAAATCGAATTTTCCTGTATTAAAATTAGCAATTCCATAACCAGAGAATATCGATTCTTTATAAATTAATCTGTTGCTTCTATTGGTATTAGGAATGTAATCTCCAGATAAGTTGCGCTCTTTTAAATCAATATCATAATCATTATTCACGAAACTGTATTTGGATCCTGTTTCTAAATTTATAGCAGAATTTAGCTTATGTTCTACATCAATTTTAGCACTTAAAATATTGTAATCTGTTGGATTGTTGTACTTTATTTGATCACCGTTTTTGTACATCTCGTTGGTATCAGCATTGAAATAAAAATTAGAAGTTTGGCGATCACTTGTATTGTTATAATTGGCGAAATTTAGTTGTGCGTCTACCTTGGTAACCAGACTATCAGTTGCAAAATTGTAAAATAAGGTTCCAATAATTGTTTTATTTAAAATAGCATCGTCCGTTTTTAAAATGGTGTAACGCTTGTAAATACTATTGTCGTACTCATTTGTTCTACCATTGGTTACTTCATTACTATTGTAGATATTGTAACTAACAGATGCGCCTATATTTGCATTTTTACTTAACTCATGTCCAACTCCAAAATTCCCTGAATAGCTGTTTGAAATTGGCAGCCAATCGTTATTTTGTTCTAATAATAAGGTATTGGTAGAATTTACAATGGTTTGATCAATCATTCTATGATTGACACCTTCTGTATAACCATAACTTAATCCGTATTTAAAATTCCATTTCTCTGTATTATTATATAAATTAATGCTGTTATAATTTTTAATGAATTCAGCATAACCAACAGATGTTCTAAGATTACCAGTTAAGCCAGTCGCGGCAGATTTTTTAAGAACAATATTGAAAATTCCTGCGCTACCAGAAGCATCATATTTAGCTGAAGGATTTGCAATAATTTCTACTGATTTTATATTGCTGCCGTCCATTGTTTTTAAATATTGATTTAATTCCTCGCCGCTTAGAAGTGCTGGCTTTCCATCAATCATAATTTGCACGTTGTTACTTCCTCTAAACACAACATTGTCATCTTTATCTAAACGAACCCCAGGTAATTTTGTTAGTGTTTCTAAAGCATCATTACCATTTCCAAAGCCAGCTTTGTCTACATCAAATATCATTTTATCACCCTTTAGAGTCAGTAATTTTTTTGTTTGCATTACAACAACTTCCTCTAAGTCAAATGCATCTTCTTGTAAAATAAAATTTTGAGTTTGATCTCCATTGCTCTTCTGTAAAATATTTGATTTCAGTATTTTATAACCCAATAAATTAATTTGAATATAAAATTCAGATGATTCAACAGATATATTATAGTGTCCAAATTCATCTGTGTTTGTACTTTGTTTAAAACTATTGTCTTCAGCTTTAAATATAGAAACTGTGGCATATGCCAGTTTCTCGTTAGTATTTTCAGCAGTGATGGTTCCGCTGATTTGTACGCTTTGACCAAAGAAGAAAAAGCTATTTAGTAGTAATAAAAAGAAGAATGTTGTTTTCATGATTTATCTATTTGTTAAGCAAATTTATTCAAGACATCTTCTATAAATAATTAGTTTACACCAACCGGAAATAACGTTACACCAAACCTTAAGAGGTAGTTGTTTTCTACTTCTGTATGATAAAAAGCTATTTCGTGTAGCATTTTATCCAGTTTGTCAAAAAAAATAAATACGTCGAAAAATATTGGGTAATTTTATGACATGGAAATAGTCAAAAAACAACGTTACCTTCATATAGCCATCATATTGATCGTGATCTTTATGGATTTTTTCTCCGATTACGTTTATGGCGGAATGGATGGATTTTTAAGAAATTTTCAAGCACCCTTGAATTTCACACGAATTATAATGTATACCGCAACATTTGCGGTGTACTTTTTAAACTTCTATTTGGTTTGCCCATATACTTTAAAAAAGAAATATTATTTAAGATTTTTTCTGGGTGTTATAATTTTAATAGTCGTTTTTGGTCAGATTCGGTATTTTCTTGAAGAGGTAGTTTTGTTCCATTTTACTGGTAATCATAACTATTATGAAGAATCTAGAAAATTCTTTTTTTATACAGTAGACAATTCTTTTTTTGCTTTTAAAGGAATTTTATACAGTACGTTACTATATGTATTTTATGAATATATCACCAATCAAAATCGCATTTTTCAGTTAGAGCTAGATTATAAAAAAGCAGAGTTGAATTTTTTAAAATCTCAATTAGAACCACATTTTCTATTTAATACGCTAAACACTTTTTACACAGAATTAATTGATACGCAGCCAAACACTGCAAAGGATATTCATAGGCTTTGTGAACTTTTAAGATATGTAACTTATGAGGCAGAACAGGAAATGATGCCTTTGGAAAAGGAAATAAAATTTATAGAAGATTACATTTACCTACACAGAAAAAGGTTTGAGGATACCATGTTTTTAGAATATAATTTAGAAGGTACTATTGATAATCAAGTTGTTCCATCTTTAATGTTTATTCATTTTGTAGAAAACATTTTTAAACATGGCGTTATAAACGACAAGCAGAATCCAGCAAAAATTTCTATCAAAATTACATCTAAAGAGGTGATCGTAAAAACCGAGAACCTAATTTCAAAATCTGAAAAATATAACCACAATGGCATTGGAAAAGAAAATTTAAAACGCCGTTTATTTGCTATTTATAAGGATAATTTCGATTTTCAATCTGAAGAAATAGATGGGAAATTTACCACGCTATTAAAACTGCCACTTATTAACAAACTATGAAAATATTAAAATGTCTCATTGTAGATGATGAACCGCCCGCAATTCGATTACTTGAAAAATATGTAGCCAAGATTCCATTTCTCGAATTAGAAGCCACAACAACCAGTTCTATACAAGCACTATCTATAATTGAACAATCAAAAATTGATTTAGTTTTTCTGGATATTCAAATGCCCGAATTAACTGGATTACAATTGTCCAAAATTATAAAAGGAAAAACAAAAATTATTTTTACTACTGCATATGCACAATTTGCGCTGGATAGTTACGATGTAAATGCGGTAGATTATTTGCTAAAACCATTTGAATTTGAACGCTTTTATGAGGCAGTTAATAAAGTTAAAAACTTAAACATATCCCAGGATCCGGTAACCGAAACACCAAATACTTCTTCGGAGTATCTTTTCGTTAAAACTGATGGCAAAAATAATTTTGAAAAAATATATGTGAAAGACATATTATATATTGAAGGTCTTAAAAATTATGTTGCAATTCATTTAGTTGAAAATCAAATAATAACTAATAATACACTTAAAAATATTGAGAATTTACTTCCAAAATCTGAATTTATAAAGACCCATAAATCATTTATAGTCTCCCTTCGGCATATTAAGAAAACTGACTCTTTAAGCGTTTACATACAAGATAAAGATATACCCATTGGCGACACTTATAAAAAGGAATTATTTGAAATAATTCAAAATAGAAAATTGTAAAATCCGTGTAGTATTGGAGAGATCTGGCTTCATAAATTATTTTATAGAATCAGGGGATAATATCTCTTCTTGTATCAATTATTATCTAAGCCCAAAATTACGCGTTTCTACACTCGTAACTTGTGTTAGGCAAAACCGATGTTCTCAATTTTATACAATAGCGTTAACTATTAAATTTAAATTATATAAAATCTTTAAATAAATAATGTACTTCTTCAACTAGGTCCTTTTCATATTCTTGATTTTATAAGTATGTATCTACTACTTTTAATTTCTACCTATACCTAGTAGGTAAAAATAAAAAAGGTGTTGTTTACTTCTTATGGTTATTAACAATAGTATTCTTGCCTATATTAGGTCCAATTGCATATTTTCTGAAAAATTTAGCCAATAAACCTAAGTTAACTAATTGATCTATTTATATTAGTTATATAAGAACAATGATCTTCCTGATAATTGATTCCTGATTTAGCAATAGCGAAGGCCTGTTTCAGCAATTTATTACATACAGCAATCAATGCAAGTTTCTTACTTTTTCCTTGATCCACAATCCGTTCAAAGAGTTCTTTGCAGGCTTTGTTATATTTACATGCGCTAAAACTGCAGAGAAATAACAAATTCCGAAGTTTTTGATTGCCAACCTTACTAATTCTACTTCTTCCTCTAACACTCGTGCCAGATTGTCTTATTGTGGGAGTAATACCAGTATAGCAACAAAGTTGCTTAGCATTTTCAAAGTTGTTAAATCCATTTGTGATTACAATTAATAACATGGCAGTCTTCTTTCCAATCCCGGGAATACTAATTAGCTGCTCTAATTGATCGTTCTGAATTTTCCTAACCAAATACTCCAGCTTCGTTTCTACTTGGCTTAATTCTTTCTCCTGCTGCTTTAGCATTCTGGTTAGCGATCTACTTACCATTTTAGAAGGAGTTCCTAATGTATTCTCTCCATGCAATTTATTTTTGATAGCCGTGCGTTGCTTTAAATATAGATCCTGAAGGCTAAGCAATTGTAAACATTCCGCCTGAATAGCATTTTTCGCAGTATACAAAGGCACATCAATAGCTTGTGCATATTCACAAATCGCTTTTGCATCACTCTTATCTGTCTTCACTTTAGAAAGTTTCATCTGAATAAAACGTTTTACAGAAAGTGGGTTCACCACAGAAACCTCTACATCATTCTCATATAAAAATTGAGCTAAACGATAATGATAATATCCGGTTGCTTCCATCACCACCAGGCTTTCTTTTGGAATTGTTTTTAGAAAACTTTTAAATCCACCCATCTCATTAGAAAACTGATTATGTTTTCCAGAATTGTCCATCACATCAAAAAAAGATTTGCTGATGTCTACCCCATAAATTTTCTTGTTTTTATTCATGACTTAAGAATTGGAAAGAACAACTACCTTGATTAATTTAAAAATGAAATTCAAGCCTCATAGAACTAATCAAAATTGAAGGTATAAGTGAAGTGATTATCATTGTTGACGGAATCTTTAGTTCCCACGGTTATCTTAATCTTATTCCTCACTTTGGTTCTTTCTGATTGTACAATCAAAATTTAAATAAATTAAACGTAAAATGGTTATTATAAATAACGTGTAGCATTTCAAGGATACTACTTAAATTAACCAATAATTAAAGTCTAAGCTAACAAAAACGTATTTCTACTTTACACTACTTGTATAAATTTAAACGGTTGCCTTTTATAAGAAAAATTGAATACGATGAAAAAAGTAATTTTCCTTATAAACTTTATAGCTCTTACTATTGGCTGTAAAAACAGCGATATAATTTATAACCCTCCAGTTCCTGAACATGATAGCCTAACTACCCGTTCAAAATTTGTAAATAAAAAACGAATTATAAATATTTGGAACCCGCCAAATTATAACAAATCATATGGAAGTATTCTGATGAACCTGAAGAACATCATAATACAATCTTTAGAGCAACAAAATAAAAAGCTTTAATTTGGACGTTCAATGAGTAAATATGAGTTATGACTATGGTAATCTAAAATATTACATACATTAAAAGAGCCTTTTTATTATAAGTATTAAAACACCATTTCAATTTCAATTGAAATTTTCAAAGTCATTATTTTTAAACTTTATCAACTCCTAAATGAAAGAAATACAAGTAGGATTTTTAATGTCTTATGATTACATTTTGCTTAAAAATTCGATTCCGTTAGTATATGAAGAAGCAGACAGAATAACTGTTGCTTTAGATGAAAATTTTAGAGCTTGGTCTGGAGAACAATTTGAAGTTGAAGAAGACTTTTTTTCTTGGTTACAAGCATTCGATGAGAAGAAAAAGATAATTCTCTATAGAGATGATTTCTATAAAGCAGATTTAAATCCGATGGAAAATGAAGTTAGAGAAAGAAAAATGCTAGCTTCTAAAATGGGAATTGGAAATTGGATCATTCAGATAGATAGTGATGAATATTTTGTTGATTTTAAAAGATTTACACAACAGCTTAAGCTTAAAAATAGTTATTTAGATGATCCTGAGAATAATCAAATTCAAATAGCCGGTTATTATATCAACTTGTATAAATATACAGATGAAGGAATATTGTATGTCTCGGAGGCGAGAAATCAAAAATTTACAACGAATTATCCGAGTTATGTAACCGGGAGGAATACAAAAAAAAGAGTTCTTTATATCCCTAATCTTGTAATTCACGAATGCCTTTCCAGAAGCGAGAACGATATACGTAAAAAGTTTAATAATTGGGGACATTCCCATCAGGTAGATACAGAAAAGTTTTTAGAAAAATGGAAGAAAGTAGATGAATCCAATTTTAATGAATTTGAAGACTTTTTTTATTTAGAACCAGAAAAATGGAAGCGATTAAATTATAGTAAGGGTACCAGCATTTCAGAAATAAAAAACAACATCAACTATAAAGAATTAATGCCTTCCAAATTCTATTTAAAGAGCAAGAATTTTGGACAGTGGTTCAAATTTTTAGTAAAGTGACATTAAAATTAAAGCAATTAAATATTATCAAAATTACTATGAGCCATTTCAGACAAAATTATTATATTAAACCATCATAAAAAGTACCTGTATAGGCCTGCTATAGTAATATGATGTAACCATATCGTTTAATCTATAAGTTATTAAAGATGACCATAGACAATGCATTTGTGATATTCAAAAATGATTTCAGCCATAGAAATTGGATAGATTGGATAAAATCACACATCATGATGGCTCCACCACCGTATAGATTTCAAGGCGCAATTTCATTTACTAATCATAATCTTCATTTTAATGGATACGATTCTCAGCTAAAAGAAAATGTAAAATTCAATATTGATAAAACTGAAATCACTCAACTCTATTATGGTTTTGATGAAACCTTTAGTTCTTTTCAAACAAGAGGAATGGGGATCACTTGGGCACCTATAAGAATTACATTTGACACTAACCAGTTTGAAAACGAAACCGTTTTATATCTGGTAGCAGAATTTAACGGTGTTTTTTCTGAAAATAAACATCTATATGAAGATTTAAAACTTTGGCTATCCTAATACAAAGAAAGAATATCGGTCACAATTAAAATATCCTATTAAACTCATCATCTAGTTAGCTCATGCATTTAGAAAGATAAATAAGCAATGAAGTTTAAGCTAATCATTCTCAGTGTTCCCACAATTACAGAAAATCACTACTTTCCACTTTTATAGAAAGACGTAACCCTTTTCAAATATTTAATATCTTTAAGGAAAATTATACGGTGTATGTTGAGTACAAAATTAGATTTTAATTTATTAAAAGATATAGAGAATATTACCAAGATTGGAGCAATTCCATCCATACTAAACGTTATCTGTAGAACCACCGGAATGAAATTTTCTGCGGTAGCTAGAGTAACAGATGAAAAATGGATTACTTGCGTTTCTCAAGACGAAATAAATTTTGGTCTTAATACAGGTGATGAATTAGTTCTTGAAACTACTATATGCAATGAGATAAGACAACATAGCAAGCCAATAATTATTGAAAATGTATCTAAAGATGAACAATTTTTCAATCACCATACTCCCGCACAGTATGGTTTTCAAAGCTATGTTTCTTTTCCAATTTTTAGAAAAGATGGACGGTTTTTTGGGACATTATGCGCCATAGATCCGGAACCAGCAAAGTTGGAAAATAAAGAAACTAAAGAATTATTTGAGCTTTACACCCAGCTGATATCATTTCATTTAGATGCCGTAGAAGAATTGGAAGAATTAAGCTCTAGCTTAAAAGAAGAAAGGCATATTGCAGAATTGAGAGAAACATTTATTGCCATTTTAGGACATGATCTTAGAAATCCTGTTGGTACTACAAGAATGTGTGCAGATATTTTATTAAAAATTGATTTACCAGAATTAGCACAACGTCAAGCAAGAACAATTAAGGCGACCTCTTACAGAATGCAAGGACTTATAGATAATTTACTAGATTTTGCTAAAGGACATCTTGGAGAAGGAATTACCTTGGAACTTTCTAACAACAATAAAGCCTTAGAAAATATCTTACTGCAAGTTATTAGTGAAATTAAAACGGTAGATCCAGACCATGATATTCAAGTAGATATCAATTTAGAAGAAGATGTTGAATGTGACCAAAATAGAATAGGTCAGTTATACTCCAATCTTTTAAGTAATGCAATAAAACATGGTGATGCAGATAAACCTATCCATACAGAAATAACATCTGAAAATGGACACTTCAAAATTATAGTTTCAAATTCTGGAGATAAAATTCCGGAAGAAAAAATGATGAGTTTATTCAAGCCATTTTTTTCTACTAATTCCGCAAACAATAAATCTGGTCTAGGTTTAGGTTTATATATCTCTTCTGAAATTGCCAAAGCACATAGTGGAACCATGAAAGTAAAATCTCTTGAAGATCAAATTAAATTTACTTTCAATATGCCCACCAAACCAGTGAGTACTATTGTATAAATTACGCATTTTGATTCAATGACTTGTAAATAAGCTATAAATAATTCAAAGCTTGACAGACCTATTATTATAAAATCCTGAAAAAAGTAATTATAGGTATTTGGTAAGTTTCTTATTTAAAAAATAGAATTTCAAGCATTAATGCTGTTGCTATTTTTTGTTCAGGTGAACTTGAAAAATCTATCGTGAGATGATGAAAATATATTAATTACTTTTGATTGTTTATTTAAAAAAAAATCAGAATTGTCATTCAACAAACCGGTAATCTTCTTTTATAATTTCAGTTTCTGCCATAATTCCACTTAAAATAATTAAATTAACCAAAAATTAGAGATAAAAATAAAAAGTTGCATCCCTACTCCAACTACTTTTTAGCAGAACATTTTTAAAGTATCTTCTAATTAAACCATAGATCGTTTAAATAAACTCTGATAATTAATAGTCAAATATCTGCCATATTATGAAGAGAATTATAATACTAATTGTAATAGCAATCGCATTCTTTAGTTGTTCTAAAGAAGATGCCCATTTGAATGAAAATCTAATTGGAACATGGAATTGGGTAGCATCATCTGGCGGTATTGATGGTAATACTCAAACTCCAGAAACTACTAAAAATCAAATAATTTTGAGAATTTCTTCAGATACAATTAAATATTATATCAATGAAGATCTAAAGTTTTCCTCTAGTTATAAGGTTGAAGCTAAGATGTCTAATATTTTTAATGAGCAACGTAAAATGATTATTCTGGATGACGTGCAATATAAAATGTTCACTATAATTGAAAATACATTAATTCTTATTGACGACTGCGCCGATTGTTACACGTATGAATATCAAAAAGCTAATTAAGTTCATCTTCAAAATTGCTGATTGTTATATTGGAGAAGGAGTAAAAAAGTATTCAACAAATAATGGAATAGCACAAGGTGAACTTTAGTAATAATACTACTAACGTTAAACTTAACCGTTAGATTAAATGAAATCAATTTAAAATATCTATTTATGAAAAATCTACTATTACTCTTTCTACTTTTAAATTTTTCCACGCTATGTTTTTCACAACAGAATAATGCGATACCTCTTATAGAGAAAGGAATCGCTTTTCATGATGCAGGAGAATATGATAAAGCTATAAAAGAATATGAGAAAGCCTTAAAGATAGATCCGAATTCTAGTTTGATACATTACGAAATTGGTTTTTCCTACTTTCTCAAAGAAGATTATAAGAAAGCAGAAAAATATTGTGAAAAATCTATTGAGTTGGACGATCAAAATTTATTACCAAGTTATATCACGCTTGCAAACGCTTTAGACATGCAAGGTCAACCTGAAAAAGCGCTAGAGGTTTATGAAAAAGCAATGAAAAAATTTGATAATTATCTGTTATACTATAATTACGCGCTTACAAGCCTAAATCAAGGAAAGTTTGATCAAGCTTATAATGCAGTTATAAAAGCTATTAAAAACAATTCTACTCATGCAAGTAGCCATTTAATGCTGAGCCAGATCATGGAAAATAAAGGAAACAGAATTAAAGCAATGCTTCCACTCTATTATTTTCTGCTTTTAGAGCCAAATTCGGCTAGATCTAAAAAAGAATACCAAAATCTTATAAATTATATAGATGTAGGAGTAGAAAAAACTTCACCTAACAATATTACTGTGAATGTTCCTAAAAATGATGATTCAGATTTCGCAGCTGCAGAGATAATGGTAAGCATGAAAAAGGCTTCCAATACCATTGAAGAAAATAAAGACAAAACTCAATTGGAATTATTTGCAGAAAATAATAAAGCTATCTTTTCAATTCTAGGAGAATTGAAAAATGAAAAAGATGGATTTTGGTGGGATTTTTATGTACCTATATTTTATGATTTTGCAAAATCTGATCTTACAGAACCTTTTAGCTACTATATCTCCATATCGCAAGGTGAAAAGGCAACCCAATGGTTAGCAGAAAATGAAGATAAATTTAAAGAGTTTGCAAATTGGTTTAAAAAGTAGCCGTTGATCTTCTCTTAATAACATCAGATTTGGAGTTTAAAGCTCACAAGATGTACTTTTTAAAATTTATAATAAGAGAATAATTTAAGTAGCATCTGCGCTATTTTTCAATACAAGAAGGCATTTATAATAAAAGAATTAAATTGAGCCTTGATTGATATCTTTAGAACGGTAAAATATTAACTTTCTAAGCTTTTATTAATCAAGACCGTTAGCCTTAATTATTGAATTATGATATTCTTTTTTATATGAATTGGATCTTAGCATTAGTAGTAATTGTGATTATATTTTACTTAATTACTATTCAAATTAAAAAAGCTAGAGATAAAGCTACCCGAAAATTTCTAATCGAAAATTGGGGTAAACCCAAAACAAATAAATATTTCGATTTTGAATTAATCAGTCAATTCTTTAAAAATCATACGCTATCAAATAATGTTTACCAATCACTCTCAGACAATGTATGGGTAGATTTAGATATGGATGAAGTTTTTAAATTCTTAGATAGAACTACTTCTAAAATTGGACAACAATTTCTTTATTATAAACTTAGAACCATTACTAACATTGAAGATGTTACTAGATTTGGAAACCTTACCAAAGTATTTCGAGATCAAAAAGATTTAGCTGTTAGAACCCAGTTAGCACTATCAGACTTATCTTCCAACAAAGCATATCATTTCGAAGAAATATTTCGTTCACAGAAATTAGAAAAATCTAATAATATTTGGCTTTTTCGTTTGCTGTCTATAGCTGCAATAACGTGTATAATTCTAAGCTTTTTTAATTCTTCTTGGTTCACCCTTTTAATTCCAATATTTTTCATCAATCTTATTTTTCATTATAAAAATAAATCGTCTATTCAATTCTATTTAGATGGTGTAGGCCAATTGGTTACTAGCTATAACTTGGCTAAAAAATTGAGTTCAATACTAGCAATTAAACCTTTCTACAAGGATTTCAGCTATTTAAAAAAGGTAAAGGCGATCTTATCTAATATTAGATTTATTGAATGGGAGAAAAAGTTAGATAGTGAATATGCGCTTTTATTTTGGTTTGTATCAGAAATCTTCAAAATCACATTTAATATTGAGTCCATTCTTTTTTACAAATTTCAAAAGTCAATAGAAAATAAAGAAAAAGATATAAAAGAGCTTTTTAGCTTTATTGGTGAAATAGATGCTGCTATAGCTTGTGCATCCATTCAATCTAATACTTCAAAATATTGCAAGCCTACTTTTATAGATACTAAGCAAGTGTTTACAGAAAATGTATATCATCCGTTAATACAACACTGTATTCCAAACAATCTAACTTTACAAAACAAAAGTTTGCTTTTAACCGGATCTAACATGTCTGGTAAAACCACCTTTATAAGAACAATAAGCATTAACGCCATTATAGGACAAACCTTAGGTTTTTGTTTTGCTGAAAAGTTTGAAACTTCATTTTTTAAAATCTATTCTTCCATTAGAATTTCAGATGATATTATTACCAACACGAGTTATTATTTGGAAGAAGTAGTGAGAATTAAAGATTTAATAGATGCATCAGAATCTGAGGATCGCTGCTTATTTATCTTAGATGAATTATTTAAAGGAACGAATACCGTTGAACGAATAGCCGCCGGAAAATCAATTTTATCTTATTTAAATAAGAGGGATCATATTGTAATGGTTTCAACCCATGATCTAGAACTTACTGAACTGTTGCAAACCGAAAATTTTGATTTATATCATTTTTCTGAAACTATAGAAAATGAACAATTAATGTTCGACCATAAAATTAAACCTGGAAAACCGGTGAGTGGTAATGCCATTAAAATTTTAGAATTGTATGATTATCCGTTAGAAATTATACAAGATGCAAAAAGCAGTAAAATGATTCCGATAAATAACAATTAAAGTAAATTTAATCGATTTTATCCCCCTACTCTACCTGCTTTTATTGAACGTATCTATTTTCACAACAAACTAAGAACTTATGAAATTAAAAAAATACGTTTCTTTAATCTTAGCTCTCTTTCTTCTACAAAGTTGTGCTTCAAAAAGAAGTAATAAGGTTGAAAATAACCAGTATGCAGCCTATCAAAGTATAATAGATTCTATATATCAAAATAATCCTGAATCTATAGGAATAATGGCGCATATAGAATCACCTAAAAAGGGAATTTCATGGAGCGGAAGTATTGGATATTCAGATGCTGAAAATAAAACCAATTTAGAGCCAGATCAACCCGCTTTAATAGCAAGCAGCATAAAAACATATATTTCGGCTAGCATTTTAAGGCTTCAGGAAACAAATAAACTTTCCATTGAAGATGCTATTAAAGATCATCTATCAGAAAAAACTATCAAGTTATTTGAAGATGATGGTTATAATTTGAAACAAATAAAAATTAAACATCTTTTATCGCATACTAGCGGAATAGAAGATTATGCAAACGATGAATATTTAGATTGGGTAGATAAGCATCAAAAACATAGATGGACAAGGGATGAGCAGCTTAAACTTACTATAAAGGTAGGTGACCCACTAGGTACCCCAGAAACTGTTTTTAATTATGCCGATGCCAATTATCTTTTGTGTACCGAAATTATTGAGAACGTCACAACTAAACCATTTTATGAAGCGCTTCGAGAGTTGCTAAAATACGACGAGCTAGGATTGTTAAATACGTGGTTTCCAACCTTGGAAACAAAACACAACGAAACCAAACCCTTGGTTCACCAATATTGGGGCGCAAAGAAATGGGATTCTTATAATCATGATATTTCTTGGGATCTTTATGGCGGTGGTGGAATTGCTACCACTACAAAAGAAATAGCAGAGTTCTCTTACTTACTTTTTAATGATAAGATTATAGAAGACGAGAAAATATTAGATCTAATTTCTACTCCAATAACTACCAAAGATGGAAAAGATAATAAATACGGTTTGGGTCTATCTATTGGAGCGGTAAATGGTTATAAAAGTTATGGCCACGGAGGTTTTTGGGGTACTGTGGTTCTATATTTCCCTGAATTAGATAGCTCCATTGCCGTTTATATTCTGGAACGAGATGAAGCTAAATTAAGGAAAGATGTTTTAGAAGCTTTGGTATTTCAATTAGTAAAAGAAGAATTAAAGAATTAGATGAGATCTTCTTATTCAAAAAATTTGAATCTCAATTATCAAAGTAGCTCCTGTACTCAAAATCAGATGAGTACTTAAAGAAATTAATTATATTGCTCTGTATTTAAAATTTCAAGTTTCATCCCTACCGCTACAACTTGTAAATAAATACATGATAACAAAAACGGATATTCTAAACTGTATTAAAATGAAACTTGCAAAACTTCTAATTCTTTTCAACCTATTATTAGTCAATTCTATTAATTACGCTCAGAGCAACTTGCAAATAGAAAAAGAGATAGATTCCTTTTTAAATGATCTAAACGAAAAGGAATTTTCAGGAACAATTTTGGTTGCTAATAAAAATAGTATCATTCAAAAAAGAGCGTATGGATTAGCCAGTAAAGAATGGAACATAAAAAATAAAGTTGATACCAAGTTTAATATAGCTTCTATAACCAAAACGTTTACTGCCGTTGCAATTCTTCAGTTATATGAACAGGGAAAAATTGATTTACATACGCCAATCGGAAAATACCTAAAAGATTATCCAAATGAAGAAGTAAAAAATGCTGTCACAATTTCTCACTTGTTAACTCATACTTCTGGATTATCGAACTTTTATGTTACCAACTTTGTAGAAAAATGTAAATTTCAATTTAAAGAAGTTAAAGATTTTATACCCCTTTTTGTAAATGATACGTTGCTTGCCACGCCGGGAACTAAATATAACTATGATGCTGCCGGCTATGTATTGATGGGTTTAATCATTGAAGAAATTAGCGGAAAAGATTATTATGAATATCTTAAAGAAAACATCTTCAATAAAGCAGGAATGCCAAATACTGCAGCTTACACCATAGATGCAATCATTGAAAAAAAGGCGAATGGGTATACTTTTGAAACTGATACTACAAAAACCATAGTGAACAATATATTCTATTTATCTAAAGCTTCACCTGGAGGTTTTCATTATTCTACAGTAGAAGATCTATATCACTTTAATAAAGCGCTATTCTCTAATAAATTGCTAAAGAAAGAAACTTTAGCCTTAATGATTGAACCCAAAGTAAAAGGATATAATACTCATGTTGGTTACGGAATTGATATTGATAACAGATATGGCCAACCAATTTTAGGGCATACCGGCGGTTGGTATGGCATAAGTGGTGAAGTTATCTACCTTCCCAAATCTGAATATACCATTACCATTTTATCTAATGAAGATACAGCTATAGATGCTGGGACTTCCATGGTTTCAACGTTTTTTAAAATCTTATTAGCAGGAAACATCAAGAAATAAAATTTAGGCTATACTGGCATTAACTTATTTTGAAGATTAAAAATGACTTCAATTGAAAATTGAAATATTTAAATATTTTAACTATTAAGATTGCTAAGCTAAACCGTTATCCCTATTAAAAGAAAGCGATGCGTACTAAAAATAGCTATAATCTTGATTAGATAAAATTCATATAAACTGAGGTATCTATTCATAATATTGCACATATAAGTATGCTTTTAAATAATATTGAGAATAATTAGAAAATATCTTATTAAAAATGATATTTTAGCTGTGAAATTTATAAATAAATACACTTACAACCTACTGCCTGAAGCCAACATTGGCACTTCTTGCTGTGTTTAATCATTCATTAAAAAGACTAAACCTTATCCCCCGTCCTTATGAACCTTTTTAAAACTATTCTTTTTTTAGTAGTATTCATCTCATTAACAAGCTGTGCATCTGGCTATAGAAATGTTCAACCAAAAACGCTAAATTACGTTTCTTCGAGTGAAAATAACGGAGTTAAATTAGAGTATAAATACGATGTCTTAACTAAAAAATATTCAGACAAAGAGCTTAAAAAAGGAGTAAAAGTAGTAGCCGTTAGATTAACTAATAATTCCAATGAAGATCTTATGTTTGGAAAAGAGATAAAACTAGCTTACGAGAATGGCAATGAAATCTTTATCTTAGAAAATGAAAAAGTCTTTAAATCTCTAAGGCAAAAATCGGCGTTATACTTACTTTATCTATTGTTAGCTCCCATCAATTTAACCACTACGCAATCTAATGGTTCTTCTTCTACGTACCCTATAGGTTTAGGTATTGGTCCATTAATATCAGGTTTAAATGTGGCTAAGGCTAATATGGCAAATAAGAGATTTAAAACTGAAATAAATGAATTCAATATTAATGGAACTCTAATTAAAAAAGGAGAGTCAAAATATGGCTTGATCGGTATTAAGGCTGAGGCTTTTGAAACGTTGAAAGTGAAAATAGAATAATCATAATTCTCACACAAGTAACAATATCACTATTACCTATCCCCATTTCGATGAAAATTAGATCTATTTTATGTGCACTCTTTTTTATTAATTATCTCATGAGCTATTGTCAAGAAGCTAATATTTCTGATTGTGAACCTATGTTCAATTCAAAATCTTTAAGTTTTGAAGTAGGAGATCTGGAAGATTTAGATCCTAACCTATCATATTTAATAGACGAACAGTATAAAGTGAATTTTGATACTCGCTATGTTATTGATGGAAAAAGAAGTTTACGCATAGATGGATTAAAAGAAAACTTAAAAACCTTTGCCACTATTTCTCTAAAAATTCCATTTAAAGTTAAAAAAGATGCTATTATCAAGGTATCTGTTTGGGCAAAAACCGATTCATTACGAGGAGAAAATTCAGGAGCTATACTAAGATTGATGGGCTATAACGATACAAAAGGTGCTAACCCCTCAATTTTTGAATTTAGCGAAACCAATTTAAAAGGTAGTGAAGCTTGGACTTTGCTATCTCTTACCACCAGTGTAAAAGAAGATGTGAATTCTATTGTTGTAAGCACATTAATGCAGGGAAAAGGAAGTGCTTGGTTTGATGATTTGAAACTGCAAATAAATAATGAAAAAATAACCGATATCTTATTTTTTGAAGATGCTGAAGTTGAAGAAAAGACCAAAAAATTAGTGAGGGCGTATGTTACACCGTTAGATCTTCAGAGTTTACCTAAAATTGGAGATTTCATTTCTAATCATCATCCAAATGCTAGAATTATAGGTTTGGGAGAAGCCACCCATGGTACCAAAGAAATCTATCAATTTAAAACAGAGATTATCAAGGCTTTAATAGAAACTCATCAGGTTGAAAAACTAGCTTTAGAAGCTTATTATGCAAATACCGAAGAACTAAATAATTATATAAATAAAGGACATGGAGATCTAAATACATTGATCTCAAATTTAGGTTTCTTTCTTTATAGAACCAAAGAGTTTAAAGACCTAATTAGGTGGTTAAAAGACTACAATAATAGTACTACAAGTAAGATTTCTATTACCGGAGTAGATTCTCAGCCTGGTGGAAATTCATTAAAAGTTTTATCAGAAAAGCTTAAAAATGATACATATTCTTCCAAGTTATTGAATCAATTAAACAGTGATACGCTAAAAATTTCTCAAAAAATAGCAATATTAGATCAGTTGTTTACAAGAACCAAGGAAATAAAAAGTGATGAATTAATAATAACTAATGCAAGAATCCTTAAAGATTCTTACTATCTATCTCAGTTTAGTGGTCTTAAATATTCTAGAGTTAGAGATAGTTTAATGGCCCAAAATATTGAATATTTAGAAACTAATTTGGCTCCAGAAAAAAAGATCATTTATTGGGCTCACGATTTACATATTCAAAAAAAAGAAGGCTGGACAGGTGGCTATTTAAATGAAAAATTTGGAAATAATTATATGAATTTAGGATTTCTGTTAGGCAGCGGAACATTTACCGCTGTAGATAAAGACAGTAGAAAGCTTGATTCAGACAATAAATTATCGGCTATAAAATGCAACTCTTTAGAAGCAATAATGCATTCTTATAACGATTCTACTCTATTATTTAAAAATAAAGCTGCTTCAAACGATCTGTTTTTAAAAAATAATTTTTTCAGTAAATATTTAGAAAAGAGATCTATTGGTGCACTTGATGGGAGAGATCAGTTTATAGCATTAGGTGAAGACGCAGGTAATATTTTTGACCTTCTTATCTACTTTAAGAATTCAACCGCTACAGAGATTTTAAAGTAAATCTAGTAACCCAAAATAATAATATCGAAATTGTAGAATATCTTAAAAAATAACTGATTTGAAAAAAAGAAACTTAATATTAATCTTTCTAGTTACTATAATTTTCGCAAGTTGTGGAGGTGCAAAATATACTTACAATTTTGATCAAGGCAAGAGTCTTAATTTTAAAAAAGGCAAATGGATCTTGAATGAACCCTATATAAATTATAAAAGCAAAAATGCATATTTATATGCAAAAGAAGAATTTGAGAACATCTTAGGAGATTCTCTATTCGATTTGGTAGAATTAAGAAAAACTAAGATCATCAATAATCAATTACCGTTAGATCCGAGTAAAGAAGAGCTTACAGCGATTCAAGAATTTTCGAATTGTGATTTTCTTATCAATGTAGAATCTAAGGTTCTTAAAAATGAGATGGGTACCATGGCACATACTACTAATATTGGTGAGGTTACCAAATACAATGAAGCTTCTACCACTATAAAAATCTATGATTTACATAACTTTAAAAAAATATCGGAAGCAACTGCAATAGGGCAAGTTAAAATCACTAAAAAAAGTGAGGATACAGGCTTTTTTGATACGTTCGAGTACACAACTTCGGGAGGATTATTAGCTATTAAAAGCATTAGAAAATTAATACAGAAATACCGCAAGTATCAAGTAGAATAACCTATAATCTAATTCTATACCGATTTGAAACATTATTCAATCATATAAAACAAGAAACTTTTTTAATAGATGAAACCACAAATAGCCATATTATTTATTCTCATGATTTGTTCTTGTAAGGTAAATCAGGATGCTCAAAAAATTAAACGTAGTTTATCAAATAGAGAGAAGAATGAATATAGAGATATTACAAACGAGATTTATACTTCAATTGTAGATAATGATACCATTTCGGTGACACAAATAAAATACAATTATGCATATACCGAATTCTTATTACAAAAAGTAATGTTTGATAACTTTGGGAAATGGGACCAAGCTTTATATCGTACAGATGAAAGACATCCTACCCTACTCTGGAAAGACATTCAACTTTTTCAAAATAATAATTCGAAATACACCGTTGCTACCAATGGCGGTGGTGAAGACGTAGGTAAAATATATAGTTCAGTTATGATTCTTGATGAAAATGGGAAAGACTTACTACTTACAGATCAAGAATTAAGAAATAACGTTTCAGCATATTTTTCAAAAGAAATTTATAATCATGATTGGAATAAAGACGAATTCTTTTCAGTGTATTGGAAAGAGGTAGACCCCAAATTTTATAAAAAATATGTTCAAAAAAATTAATTCTTATGAAATTACTTTCCATTCTATTTTTATTGCTTTTAAGCGCTAATACTTTCGCTCAAACTTTCAAAAACAGAGAGATTAAAAGATTAAATTCCTTTGGAATAGATCTTACATCGATCGATCTGAATGAAGAAACCAATTATTTGAATTTAGAAACTATTCTAAAAAAAGAGAAAAAAAGAAGAACAAATAAAACTGTTGGTATTGCGCTTACAACCCTTGGTTTATTAACCACAGGTTTTGGAACAGCGCTTATTGTAAATTCAAAAGATCAAGAAGAAGGTCTTCCCCAATCTATAGGAACCATGTTTGTTGCTATGGGTGTAGTAGAATTAGGTATATCTATTCCTATCTTTATTGCTACCAGTAAAAGAAAGAAGGAAAGGGATAAATTAATACGTATTTTTAAATAGTATTTCTTAAAAGACTTCAAAAGGTAGAAATTACATTATTATAAAAAATACTCTATGACTGAAATAAGTATACCCTATCACCTTATAATTCCATGTATAATTTCAACCCTTGTTGTAGTTAGCATCTTCTTTAAAAGAAAAAAACTTTTTAAAAGCGGAAAAATGAGATTGTTTTGGATAAGCCTAACCGTCTTTTTTGGTGTTTACGCTATGATATTAATTAGGGCTACTTATATAGATATTTCCACTGCATTAGCTTTGCAAAATTTTGATTTGAATGGTGATGGGTTTTTTAATAAAAAGGAAATTACAACAGAACAAATTGCGGCTTTGAGAAAAGTAACCGCAGATACCGGTAGAAATTTGTCTTTGATTACCGGACTCATCTTTTCTGGAATTATAGCCCTTTTCGTCTATGGCTTTGGAAATTTAGCTGAATTTATTAGAAAGAAAAGTGTCAGTTATAACTAGGCTTTTAAAAAAATGAATGTAATCAAAAGCATATAAAATAGTATAAAGGCAGTGCGATTTTAAGAGTATAAATTTAGCTGTAACAATTTAGAAATGTTTAAAAAAAGTATCATCTAAATAATAAAGTTTGAAAGAACAACCCACCAAAGCACAAAAACGTATTGATTTATTAGATGTTTATAGAGGATTTGCACTTCTAGGTATCTTTGCGGTGAACATTACTATAATGAATTCCACCTTCTTAAATCAAGATGAATTTGCACTGCAATGGACGTCAAACATCGATAAATTTTCAGAGAAAATATTACAACTTTTTTTCTACACAAAATTCTTCCCTATTTTTTCTTTGCTCTTTGGTTTAGGCATCTCTATGCAGGCTTTAAAACTCTTCGATAAAAATAAATTGTCATTATCCTTCTTTACTCGAAGAATGCTTATTCTTTTAATAATTGGAGTTTGTCATATCGTCTTTTTGTGGTCTGGTGATGTTTTAAATATTTACGCCATTTTAGGGCTGTTTACAACCTTGATGATCAATAGATCAAACAAACTTATCATCACCTTAGCCATCTTATTTCTATTCTTTCCTTTTTATGATCAGCTCTTTGAATTTTTATTCCAACTAATAGGTTTTAAACCAGAAACTTATTTAAGTAACTATACCGGAGTATCGGTAAACCAGATTATTACCTCTGGAACCTATATAGAAGGTATGAAATTAAGACTGCTAGAATATGTTTCTAACCTCCCTATGGTATTAGGATTTTTTGCGCCTATCGCTATTTCTATGTTTCTTGTAGGCCTCTATCTTGGGAAGAATAAAATCTATCAATCTCTGGAGAGTTTTATTGATAAGATCAAGAAACCAATGTTAGTAGTAGCTATTATTACGAACCTCTACAGAATCCTTTTTTTATTTGTTCTAGTAGATCTTCCCATTTTTAGAGTAGCAATGAATAGAGAGATCTTTATTAAAATAATGGTGATCTCAGATATTATGATGGGCTTATTTTATTTATGGATGATTGGGTGGCTTTGGTACAATTCAGCATTTAAGAAAATTTTACAACCCTTAAAATATGCAGGAAGAATGGCGCTTACCAATTATATCATGCAGAGTTTTGTTGGTTTGATTTTGTTTACTTCAGTTGGATTTTCACTGTACGAAACCTTAAGTCCTTCTGAAGCATTAGCAGTCACATTTATCACCTTTATCTGCCAGATAATTCTTAGCAAAATATGGTTAACCTACTTTAAATTCGGCCCTTTAGAATGGATTTGGAGATGCTTTACTTATAAAAAATTAATTTCGATAAAGCGAGATACAGCTTCTTATACAAACCCAGCAATTATTAATTTTGATGAGAATTGAAACTTATAAAGCAATGAACGCCAATTACAACATTCGCATTATTCTAAGCTTGGGGTTTATCCTCTTTTATTTTCTGGGAAATGCTCAAACTTCTGATCATACCAAATTCTTAAAGAATATTGGAATTGCAGATAGCATATATTCTGAAACCTTGAGTGAATACAGGAAAATCTATATCCAATATCCAGATAATTACACTTCAGAAAACAAAGAAAAATATCCGGTGGTTTATATATTAGATGGAGAAGCTCTTTTACCAACCGTCAGTAATTTTCAAAGTTTTTATAGTGGTGGTTTCACTCCAGAGATGTTGCTTATAGGAATTTCCAATGGCAATCACAGAACGAGGGATCTTACCACTTCAAAAATAACTGAGAACTATGGGATGCCTTATAATGAAGAAAATGGAGCGGCTCACAATTTTACAAAATTCATAGAGACTGAATTAATCCCGTATGTAGAAAATAAGTATCCTGTCACAAATTTTCGAACTCTAATTGGACATTCTTATGGGGGACTATTTACAATTAATACATTGGTCAATCATCCCCATTTATTTACAAATTATTTAGCCATAGATCCAAGTTTAGATTGGGATCAGCAGAAATTGATTTCTAATGCAGAAGATAAAATATCCAATGTTAATTATAAAGGAAAAAGTTTATTTATGTCTTTAAATGGGCAATTAAATGCTCAAGACACCTTAGTAACAATTAATAATGTAATGAAAGACACTTCAGATTTTACATTATTCGCAAGATCAAATATTAAATTTTCAAAAATAATAGATCAAAAAGCAAAAGATAATTTGTCTTTTGAATGGAAATTTTATCCGCAAGATCTTCACGGGACTATCGCTTACCCATCTATAATGGATGGTTTGCTTTTCCAATTTAAATGGTTTCAGATGGAGAATACCGCAAAATTTAATACTCCTTCCACTTCAAAGAAGGAACTGCAACGAATAATAACGTATAGATCTGAGAAGCTTGAAACTCATTTTGGCTATCCTGTGCCCCCTTATCCAGAAGAACTTTTAAATGCTCTTGGTTATATGAGTTTAGATATGGAACAATTGGATAAATCTAAAATGTTTTTTGAATTTGCGCTTCAATTTTACCCTAACAGCGCCAATGCTTTTGATTCTATTTCTGAATATTACGAAAGAATTGGTGATTTTCAGAGTGCTTTAAAATTTGCAACAAAAGCAAATGAATTAAATTCTTCTGACTATTATAAACAACGAGTTACGACCTTAAAAGAAAAACTATAATTGCATCTTAAATGATCTGCGAAATACTTAAAAATATAAGTTTGCTACAACTCGGCAGATTGGTTAATGAACAAATATTATTTAATAAATTACAAATGAACAAATTCTTTACATGCTGTTTTCTATGCATTAGCAGCCTCGCATTTTCTCAACTACATCCATCTTTAATTATTTTGAAAACTGGAGATACCGTTAACGGAGTTTTAGGAAGAGCAAAAATGCATTCGTTTAAATTCAAAAATTATGCTGGTGCAAAATCTAAAGAAATAGACTTTTCTGAAATAGAATCTTTTCAAACTCTTTTAGGGGAAGATACTATAAAGACTTTTTATGTTTTTCAAAAAAAGAAAGATGGTAAATATATTGCATTAGAAGAATTTGTAAAAGGAAAAAAAGCATCTCTATATGGTGTAGTCTCGCAATACATGTATAATTCTATGGGCGCAGTTGGTGGAATGGGAGGCTTTAATATGAGCACCACAAGAATTACCTATTACATTAAAAAAACGAATGATGATAAAATAACATTATTAGGTAAATACGATCCAATAATTGGCGATTATAGAGATGATCTACTTAACTATTTTTCTGATTGTGAAAAACTTGTTTCTAAAATTGAGAATCATGAATTTAAAATTAGAAATGAAACAGATAAAATGGTGAGATTTTATAATGATAACTGTGATTAGCAAGTCTCTGAATTTTACTAAAACTTAGGAGAGAAATAGACTCCTTTCTCTTAATATTCTCTTTTATTAATTGAAACCGTTATACCATTAAGTGAGCGCCTATGGAAATACTTGCATCAAGAATAAAATTAAGATTGATCAATCTATCAGATTTGGAAGATATTCATAGCCTCCATTCGCTACCTGAAACCGATGAGTTCAATACCCTTGGAATTCCAACGGATATTAAAGAAACTAACAATATTATTGAACAATGGATTTCTTCAAATGAGAAAGGTGAAATCGAGAATTACACATTTGTTATAGAAGAATTAGAATGCAATGCTTTTATTGGTTTATTCGGCTTAAAGATTGGTAACAAGCGCTATAAAAGAGCTGAGGTTTGGTATAAGATTCATTCTAAGTATTGGAATATGGGTTATGCAACAGAATCATTGAAAGCTGTGATTAAATTTTCTTTTGAAACGCTCCAATTACATCGGGTTCATGCTGGTTGCGCTGTGAATAATATCGGCTCTATAAAAGTCTTAGAAAAGGCAGGTATGTTAAGAGAAGGTCGAGGAAGACAAGTACTACCTTTAAAAACCGGATGGTCTGATAATTTTGAATATTCCATTCTGGAAACTGACCGTAGAGATTAATTTATCAATCTCATATACTGTTTTTATTAGATAAATTGTAGAAATCGACATTCGTAAAAGCCCCTAACATATATTTTTTACGACAATACATTGTATTACTATGTATTTTGTATTACATTTGACTATGAATGAAAATTTTATAGCTAAATGGCAATCTCAGGTTAAAAAAGGCACACTCACTTTCATCATCCTGAACGTACTTCAAAACAATGAATTTTACGGATATGAATTTATTGAGGAAGTGAAAAAACTTACTAAAATTGAAATTGCTGAAGGAACATTCTATCCATTAATGAATAGATTGAAAAAAGAAGATCTAGTTACTTCTAAATGGGTAGAACAAGAATCTGGAATTCCCCGAAAGTATTTCAGTCTCACCGAGACCGGTAAACAAACACTAAAAGAAATGAAGGTTTATTGGGACGATTTATCATCATCCATCAAAAAAATAGCGACATGAACATTAAAGAAATACAATTTAAGGAAGATGCATCACAGCGTATTTACTTAAGCTATATGAAGCGAATTGAAAGAATGATTCATCCGCTATCGAAAACAGATCAAACCGAAGTATTACTAGAGTTTAACAGTCACATCTATGAAGGTTTAGCAAAAAAGCACGACAAGAATGAAATTGTGAATTTGGTAGATATATTAGATAAATTAGGCAATCCAGAAGAAGTTTTAAAACCTTTAATTGCCGATAAAAAATTAGAAGAGGCCACCAGAACTTTTAATCCTATTCAGATTTTTAAAGCCTTAGCATTAAATATTTCTAACGGAATTTCTTATCTCATTTTCGGGGTGCTTTACCTATGTCTCTTTGGATTTGTTTTTCTTATTTATGCGAAGATCAATAACCCAGATGGTGTTGGACTTTATTTGAAGAATCAGTCTTTTATGGCCTTGGGAAAATTAAATAAAACATACCTACAAAATTCCAACATTACGGAAGTTTTAGGCAATTGGTTTATACCTGTAATGCTATTATCTATAATACTTGCCTATCTATTTATAACACTTTTATTAAAATTTAAAACATCAATCAATAAAACTTAAAATCATGAAAAAGTTAATCATCACAAGTACTTTCCTTTTTTTGTCGGCTATAGGAATAGCTCAAAACTTAAATACTCAAAAGTTAGACAGTCTTTTTAACCTATTAGAACAAAACGATAAATTTATGGGGAGCTTGGCGGTTTCTCATAACGGTAAAACCATTTATAAAAACACTATTGGTTTTGCTAATTTGGAAGATTCCGCTATAGCCAATGAGAATACTATATACAGAATAGGTTCTGTCTCAAAAATCTTCACTGCAGCTTTAATCTTACAAGCGATTGAAGATAATAAGTTACACTTAGAGCAAAAGTTGCAAGACTTTTTTCCTCAAGTTGCAAATTCAGAGACTATTACTATAAAGAATCTATTGAGCCATAGCAGTGGAATTCATGATTTTACCAGAGAAGAAAACTATTCTAATTGGAGTGATATAAAGCAATCTAAAGATAGTATGGTCTTAAGAATTGCCAATTTTAAAAGTGATTTTAATCCAGGTATAAAAAGTGAATATAGCAACTCCAATTTTGTGTTGCTTACTTTTATCTTAGAGGATATATATACTAAATCTTATGAGAGTCTACTAAAAGATAAAATTACAGCTCCATTGCAATTAGATCATACCTTCTATGGAGCTAAAATTAATCCTACTAATAATGAAGCTTATTCCTATTATTATTTAGGTAAGTGGATCAAAAAATCTGAAACAGAGATGTCTGTTCCACAAGGTGCAGGTGCCATAGTTTCTACACCAAAAGATTTAAATACATTTATTACAGCACTTTTTAATGGGAAAATTATTTCAAATAAAAGTTTGGATCTCATGAAAAATATAGAAAATGGATACGGTTTAGGTCTTTTAAAATTCCCTTACAACGATACATGGAGCTATGGGCATACCGGTAGCATAGATGCTTTTGAGACGGTAACTAGTTATTTTCCTGAAGACAAACTTGCTATAAGCCTATCTACTAATGGAAGGAATTATGATAAAAATGATATCCTTTTAGCTGTATTGGGAAGTTATTATGGGGAAGAAGTGGATTTGCCTAAATTTAATATGGTGAAATTAACTTCAAAAGACTTAGACAAATATTTAGGAACTTATGCAACAGAAGAAATGCCGTTAAAAATTACCATGACTAAAGAAGGAAATGTTTTAATTTCACAAGCCACCGGGCAATCTGCATTTCCTTTAGAAGCAGATGGTGTAGATCATTTTAATTATGACAGAGCAGGAATTAAAATAAAATTCAACCCAGCTAATAATACTTTCTTACTAATGCAAGGAGGTCGTGAGCTTGAGTTTAAAATGGAATAAAATAGGGCTCTACTTCTAGTTCCCCATATCATATGAGCTTTCAAAACCTTTAGATAAATTCCATGCTGCCTTTATTTTTCATCACAGCAACCATAGAAAAGATTATAAAATTGCTTCAGAGGCTGCTAACAATACCAATTTGAAAGATAATTATGTAGTTCAATGGTTAGGAAAAGCGACTTATGATAGGTATATGAAATCTATAGGTAAGCCTGAAAAACATAGCACTCAGAATAACTTCAGTATAGATTTTGAATAAATTCCTCTAGACCACTCACTCTGAAAATCATTCTTGTGCTTAAGATCTTGAATTGAATATTATGGATGTTATCAAAATCAATAAAAAAGGTGATCTATTATAGATCACCTTTTTATACTATTTAATGATATCCATGAGAGGACCAAAATATTATTTTAAATCAAATCGGTCTAGATTCATCACCTTATTCCAAGCTTTCGCAAAATCTTTTACAAATTTAGCTTCTGCATCATCGGTGGCATAAACCTCTGCTAATGCTCTTAATTCAGAATTAGATCCAAAAATAAGATCTACTCGGCTACCTTGCCATTTTACATTACCATTTTTACGATCACGACCTTCAAAAGAATTTTGAGCATCAGAACTTTCTTTCCAAGTAGTTCCCATATCCAAAAGATTCTTAAAGAAATCGTTCGTCAGTTTTCCTGATCTTTCAGTAAAATTACCATTTTTGGAATTATTATAATTAATTCCCATAGCTCTCATTCCACCAACAAGCACCGTCATTTCTGGAGCTGTTAACGTTAGTAATTGGGCTTTATCTATAAGCAATTCTTCCGCAGAAGCAGAGATATGATCACGATTTCTAAAATAGTTTCTAAACCCATCAGCATTAGGTTCTAAAGGCGCAAATGCATCTACATCTGTTTGTTCTTGGCTAGCATCTGCACGACCTGGAGTAAATGGAACTTTTACATCATGACCGGCATCTTTAGCTGCTCTTTCAACTCCGGCGCAACCCGCTAACACAATAAGATCAGCAACTGAAACCTTTTTACTGTTTTGAGTATTGTTAAAATCATTTTGGATAGACTCTAACGTCTGGATTACCTTCTGAAGCTGTTGAGGCTGGTTAACTTCCCATCCATTTTGGGGAGCCAATCTTATTCTTCCGCCATTGGCACCACCTCGTTTGTCAGATCCACGAAAAGTAGAGGCAGATCCCCAAGCAGTACCAACCATTTCTTGAATAGTAAGCCCAGAATCTAATATTTTAGATTTCAAATGCTCAACATCAACATCTTTTATTATTTCATGATTAATTGTTGGAATTGGATCTTGCCATAACAGCTCTTCTTGCGGAACTTCAGGGCCTAAATAGCGTTCAATAGGACCCATATCACGATGTGTTAATTTAAACCAAGCACGAGAATACGCATCTGCAAATTCATCAGGATTCTCATGAAAATGTCTTGATATTTTTTCATATTCCGGATCCATTTTAAGGGATAGATCTGTAGTTAGCATAAAAGGTGCATGCTTTTTAGTTGGATCATGAGCATCTGGTACAGTTCCGGCTCCCTCATTATTCTTAGGTTGCCATTGATAAGCTCCACCCGGTCCTTTTATACATTCCCAATCATACTTAAACAAATTATTAAAAAAGGTATTACTCCATTGGGTTGGTGTATCTGTCCAAGCTCCTTCAATACCGCTGGTAATGGTATCTTTTCCCATCCCAGTACCAAAGCTATTTTTCCAACCTAAACCTTGTAACTCGATGCCGGCAGCTGCAGGTTCTGCATCTACATATTTCTCTGCATCTGCAGCACCATGCGTTTTTCCAAACGTATGTCCACCTGCAATAAGAGCAACTGTTTCATAATCATTCATCGCCATTCTTCCGAAGGTTTCTCTAATATAATGTGCAGATTCAACCGGATCTGGATTTCCATTATGTCCTTCTGGGTTTACATATATTAAACCCATATGTGCTGCTCCAAGCGGATTTTCAAGTTCTCCACTTGCATAACGCTCTTCATTGTCCAACCATTTACTCTCAGCTCCCCAGTACACATCATTTTCCGGTTCCCATACGTCTTCTCTACCTCCCGCAAAACCAAACATTTTTAAACCCATAGATTCGTGCGCACAATTACCCGCCAGCACAATCAGATCTGCCCATGATATCTTTTTACCATATTTCTTTTTAATAGGCCAAAGCAAAAGTCTGGCTTTATCAAGATTTGCATTGTCAGGCCAGCTATTTAAAGGTGCAAAACGTTGTTGCCCTGCCCCAGCTCCTCCTCGGCCATCTCCTATTCTATAAGTACCCGCGCTGTGCCAAGCCATTCTTATAAAAAAAGGTCCGTAATGACCATAATCTGCAGGCCACCAATCTTGAGAGTCTGTCATAAGATCATAAAGATCTTGTTTTACTGCTTTAAGATCTAAACTCTTAAATTCTTCTGCATAGTTAAAATCATCTCCCATAGGATCTGTAAGAGAAGAATTTTGTCTTAGGACATTTAGATTTAACTGATTAGGCCACCAGTCGCGATTTGAAGTTCCACTACCTGCAGAATTTTTTAAATCTCCACCCATAAAAGGGCATTTGCTAGACTCATTAACTTCCCAAACCTTATGATTGTCTTTACTTCCTGAATGATTATTTTCCATTGCCTTCGATAAATTTTATGTGATACTTTTTTAACTGAACTTCTAATTTACGAATTAAATATCTATAATTTTTATCTATACTTTTTATATATACATCAATAAATCACATAGTGCAAAGTGTAGTAACACCTAATTTCAAATTATCAAAAATTCTTGTCTAATTAAAATTAAATGATATTTTTGCTTGAAAGTATACCTTAAACCGTTATAAAATTATAAGTGGTATATCTCCAATTAATATCATCAATCAAATTAATTAAAACGTATTATGAAAAAAATCTATCTTATTACATTACTAACTTTCTTTAGCTACCTTCATTTAAATGCACAGAATACGGGAGATATAGAAGTTGGTTTTCAAACTGGTCTTAATTTAGCTAACGTATCAACTTCCGATGGAGAAGGAACATCTTCTAGAGTTTCTTATAATTTTGGAGCTTCTGGTGAATATTATTTTTCTGATACTTGGGGAATAAAAACAAAACTGATATACGACAATAAAGGTTGGAAAGATGGTTTTATATTTTTAGAAGACGATTTTAATGATTTTACAACCGACTTTGAATTAACATACCTTACGATACCGGTAATGGCAAACTGGCATTTTGGATCTAGAAAAAATTGGTATTTAAATGTAGGACCTTATATAGGATTTCTATTGAACGCTGAAGATTCAGAATTTGGATTAGATATTTCTGAAGCATTCAATAATACCGATGTAGGCTTAGCTGTAGGTATTGGATATAAATTTATGGTATCTGATAAGATCAAGCTTTTTGCAGAATTTGATGGACAATCTGGTTTTATTGGTGTCTTTGATGAAGTAGAAGGAGAAAACGTTAGAAATGGAAGAGCAAGTTTTAATGTTGGAATTTTATTCGACTTATAACGTAAAATAAATCAAAAGCGTCCAACCTTTATAGACCTAGAGAATGGACGCTTTTTTTATTCTGAATAAAAATACTTTCTCAGCTTTAAGTATCTTTGAAAAAAAATAAGATGCTTCACCTTAAATTAAAAACAGATCCGCGTTGGGTTAATATAGTTGAATCCAATATAGAAGAAATACTTACAGATCATGCTTGGTGTGAGCAAAAAGCAGCTACCAATGCTATCACTATAATTACTTTAAACTCTGAATATCCCGAACTAGTAACCGAACTTTTAGCATTAGCCAAAGAAGAATTAGAGCATTTTGAAATGGTTCACGAGATCATTAAAAAAAGAGGATTTACGTTGGGGAGAGAACGTAAAGACAGTTATGTTAATGAGTTATATAAGTTCATGAATAAAGGGGGAAGCAGATTGAATTCTATGGTAGACAGACTGCTATTTTCTGCAATGATAGAGGCCAGAAGTTGTGAACGTTTTAAATTGCTTTCAAAAGAAATTAAAGATCCCGAATTATCTAAGTTTTATTATGATCTAATGATAAGCGAAGCAGGACATTACACTACTTTTATCACTTTTGCTCGTAAATATGGTAAAGATATAGATGTAGATAAACGTTGGCAAGAATTGGTAGCCTTTGAAGGTGAACTTATTAAGAGCTATGGCAAACATGAAACTATTCATGGTTAAAAATCAAATTTAAAAGTAAGTTTACGCTTACCTCAAATTCATAATTTTTGATGGTTTCATTTTAATAAATGTCAGGATTTGATGTTTTAAAGCTTGTTTAAATACCAAATCTTTAAATATAACCTTCGAAATCCTGAAATCTCTTCTATTTCAGCTCATTAATAATTACAGATAATCCAATTTAAAGCGCTTTAGCAAGCTGCAATTATCATATCCATTTTTATATACTAATAAATTCCTTATATCATAAATATCAGCAATTTGTGAGATTTTATATGGGCTTTTTATAAAAATAGCTTGAATTTTAAGAGCTAAATTTAGTCTATGATAAATGCATATATAAAAGGTACAGGCTCTTATGCGCCTAAAAATATAGTTAAAAACGATCATTTCGAAAATGTTGGATCTTCAGATAAATGGATTTTTGAAAATCTAGGAATTAAAGAACGAAGAATTTCTACAGGAGAAACCACGAGCGATCTTGCCTATAAAGCTGGTTTATCTGCCATAGAAAATGCGAGTTTAACACCTAGTGATATCGACCTTATTATCTTAGCAACTGCAACTCCAGATAGACTTGCACCTTCTTGTGCATGTTTTGTTCAAGAAAAATTAAAGGCGAAAAATGCAGTAGCTTTTGATATTTCTGCCGTATGTTCTGGTGCTTTATTTGCTACTTCAACCGCTGTACAATACATAAAAACCGGAATGTATAAGAATGTATTAGTTATTGGGGCAGATACCTTCTCTAATATTACAGATTGGTCTAGAAGAGATGCTGTGTTTTTTGGGGATGGTGCCGGTGCACTGGTTATTTCTAATACCACAGAAGACAAAGGTTTTGTGGATTTTATTCTCCGAACTGATGGAACCGGTAAAGATCATTTTACGATTCCTGCTGGTGGATCTGAAAAACCAACTTCAGAAGACAGTTTAGATAATGGAGAACATTTTTTTCAGATGAATGGAACCGAAGTTTATAAAACGGCCATAGATGTAGTTCCAAAATGTATTACTGAAATATTAGAAAAAAATAATCGCACTATAGATGATGTGAAATTCTTATTGCCACATCAACCGAGTATTAAAATTCTTCAGGAAGTTGCCAGACGTGTTAATTTACCTTTTGAAAAGGTAAAAACTAATATGGATAGATACGCCAATACTTCTGGAGGAACAATTCCTATTATTCTTGATGAAACCCTTAAAAATAACAAGTTCGAAAATGGTGACTTGCTATTGTTTGCAGCTGTAGGTGCCGGATGGACTTGGGGTACAGCTTTGTATAAATGGTAAAATAATTTCATTCTCTTTTAAAACACACATTATATATGCTTTCAAATACAACATTTTTGATAACCGGCATTGCCGATAAACATTCTTTAGCCATGTACGTTGCTAAAGAAATTATAAAACAAGGTGGAAAGGTTATTTGCACAGGCTTGGGAGTGAGTGATCATCATTCGCAATTATCAGATAAAGCAAAATCGTTTCTTACCCAAAACTTTGAAGATTTTAAAAAGGCAGTTTCAGAAGAATTAGGCGATTCTTCGGTTGAAATATTAGATGTTACTCTCGACGACAATATTGAATCTTTCGCAAAAAGTCTAGCTAAACAAAATGTAAAACTCAACGGATTACTTCATGCTATTGCAATGGATAAGACCATTCGAAATAAAGAAGTAAAACCTTTATTAGAGGTAACCAAAGAAGAATTTTGTGATACTATGGATGTATCTGCATATTCACTTATTAGATTAACACACTACTTATTGAAACATGAGGTACTTCAAAAAGGAGCTTCTATTTGTTCCTTAAGCTATATTGCCGCTGCAAAGGTTACTTTCCATCCTTATAGAAATATTAGCATTGCAAAGGCAGCCTTAGAAAGAATTACAGTAGAATTGGCAGACGAGCTTGGAAGATCTCATGATATTCGAGTGAATGTGGTTAGATTTTCACCTTATATGGGAAGTAAAGCTGGAAATGCTACGTTAAATGAAAAAGACGTTCAAACTTCTAATAGAATGAGCCCTTTAGGGAATGCAAAACCGATGGATCTTGCTTATGAAATAGTCCACCTATTTAGACCTGAACTGAGAATAACGGGAGAAATTAGACATGTAGATGGAGGCTATCATATTACCGGATAATTCAAGAATAGGCCTGATAAATTCAATTTGAATCTATTTGTATTTAGTTGATTTCTCAAGACTAGTAAGCTTTTAAAACTCGAAATATCTTTATCTTAATAATCTTTAATTATTATTCTTTAAATTGAAAGGACGTAATTTTAAACAGAAATGCTGAACGAAATCTATTTCAAAGAATTTCTAGAATTGGAAACTGAGAGACTAATAATCAGAAAACTAGATCTTTCTTATGCTCAAGCTATGCAAGCGCTTAGATCTCAAGATAAAGTAGTAGCATATTTAGATTCAGACCCACATTCCACAGTAGAGCATTCTAAAAATTTTATAAAGAAAAATCTAGAAATGTATGCTTCTAAAAAAGGTATTTTTTGGGCATTGATAGATAAGTCTACTGAACGATTTATAGGTGATTTTGCTTTCTGGAATATAGACACTAAAAATCATAGATCTGAAATTGGGTATACCTTATCTCCAGAATATTGGGGAAAAGGGATTATGAAAGAAGCCATGTTCACTTTATTCAATTTTGGGTTTAAAGATTTAAATCTTCACAGTTTCGAAGCTAATATCAATCCTGAAAACAAGAATTCTAGAGGAATCTTATTAAGGGTGGGTTTTAAAAAAGAAGCTTATTTTGAAGAAAATTATTTCTACAATGGTGATTTTCTGGATAGCGAAATATATTCTTTATTGCAGAGAAATTTTATAAATGCAACAACAAAGTAATAAATGATTATTTTTTACTCTTAATGAGTATAAACATAAAAAAAGCCTGAATTTTCATTCAGGCTTTTTTTTATACATCTTAATAATTACGCATTCTTAATTCCAGATTCCAAAGCGGCTTCTATAAGTTTTTCAGGTGTAATAGGCAGATCTCGCATTCTTTTACCCGTTGCATTAAATATAGCATTTGCTATAGACGCAGCAACACTAGTAATTCCTAGTTCTCCAATACCTTTGATCCCCATTTTATTAGCAATTTTATCTTCTTCAGGTAAAAATACAACATCAATATTCGCCATATCTAAGTTTACTGGAACATGATAATCTGCAAAAGAACGAGTTATAAAATTCCCAAAGTTAGGTTCTACTCTAGTTTGCTCTGCAATCACCATTCCTGCGCCCATGGTTAATCCTCCAATTATTTGTCCATAAGCAGTCTTCGGATTTAATATCTTACCTGCAGAACCAACATTTACCATGCGCTTGATTTTCCACATTCCAGTGTCTTTATCTACCCAAACTTCAGAAAAATTTGCTCCAAATGAGAAAATGGAATATTCTTCAAATTCCTTAGAAGGTTCCGCCATTCCGGTTGCTTCATAAGTAGTAATCTGATTTCTTTTTAAAAGCTCAGCCAATGCTACTTCTTCATCTTTAGGGATATTTCTATTGTCTTTTAGTCCATTTACAGCATTTTCACAAGCTGCGCGTGCACCATTACAATAAGAAGCAGCCCCCCATGAACCTCCAGAACCTGGAGTTTTAGGGAAATTAGAATCTCCAAGTTCTACAGTTACTTGTTCTACAGGAATTTTTAAATATTCTGCAGCAGTTTGAGCAACAATGGTATAACTTCCAGTTCCAATATCGGTTCCATCCATTTGCACTGTTGCTTGTACTTCTTCATCTTTTAAATCTAAGATCACTTTCGCATGAGATTTCTGATAAGGAGAATTTCTGGATGCAGCGCTAACACCATAACCAATAAGCCAGTTGCCTTTAGTATTGGTTCTTGGCTCCATTTTTCTATCTTTCCAACCAAATTTATCTGCACCAATACGTAAACATTCTACTAAAAGTCTTGATGAAAACGGTCTGTCTTCATGAAGATCTCTCTGTGTATCATTCTTAACTCGGAAATCTATTGGATCCATTTTAAGTTTCCAAGCCATTTCATCCATTGCAGATTCTAATGCAAAACTACCTGTAGCTTCTCCCGGAGCACGCATTGCAAATGGTGTCTGAATATTCATGGGGATTAACTTATAGGTAACCTCATTATTAGGAACTTTATATAACATCTTAGAAACCATTCCACATGGTTCTTGAAATTCCATATTTGTAGAAGTATGGGAAAGCGTTTCATGAGAAAGCGCTGTAAGCGTTCCATCATTTTTTGCTCCTATCTTCATCTTTTGCTCATTGTATTGGCGCAAACCTGTGTTGGTAAACATTTGAGTTCTGGTTACGGTAACTTGAACTGGTTTCCCAACCATTTTAGCCGCCATAACCGCCATGATCGCATGTCGCTCTAAATTCAATTTAGATCCAAAACCTCCTCCTACAAAAGCAGAAACAACACGTACATCTTCTTTCGGAATTTGGAACGTATTAGAAATAGAGATGGTTGCATCGTCTACAATTTGCTGACTTGCATATGCCAATACTTTTCCATTATCCCAAGAAGCTATTATTGCATGCAATTCCATTGGATGGTGATGTTCTATAGGAGTGTAATATGTTTGTTCTACGACTTCATCTGCTTCAGAAAGCCCTGATTGCATGTTTCCTCGAGAATAATTAGAACCATTATCGGGCGTATAGGCTTTCGATTTAGATTTTTTAAAATCTATTACTGCTGATGGATCTTTTTTATATTCAAATTTTACTAATCGGGCAGCGTATTGTGCCTGCTCAAAAGTTTCAGCAACAACAAGACCTACATATTCGCCATAATAATTCACTTTATTACTTTGCAAAACGGGTGCTATAGTATCTGTAGCGATAGGAGTCATTTCTTTATCAAAAGTCTTCAACTTCTCAGCATTTTTGTAAGTGATCACTTTTAGAACACCTTCCTGTTTTTCTGCTTCTGAAGTATCTATTGAAACTATCTCCCCTTTTGCGATGGTGCTATTGATACCTTGTGCGTAAACTTTATTTTCTACTGGAAACTCAGAAGCATAGGTAGCTTTACCCATCACTTTTAAGTGACCTTCTACTCTATTTATAGCTTCTCCAACTCCGGATTCTTTTAATATCTTCGTCATAATTATTTTTTTTGGGTTGAACTATGCTTCTCTATCGTTTGCTTGGGTAAGCGCTCTTACTATAGCATTTTCACCCATTTCTACCTTATATTTATTAGCTTCAAAAGGTTTAGCGTCTTTCAAAGCCAACTTAGCGGCAGCTTCAAAGTTTTCTTTTGAAGGTTTCTTTCCTATAAGAAATTCTTCCGCTTTAGTAAGTTTCCATGGTTTATGAGCCACTCCTCCCATTGCAAGTCCAGCCTTTGTAATCATTCCGCTCTTTACCTGTAAGCCTGCAGCTACAGAAATTAATGCAAATGCATAACTAGAACGTTCACGAATTTTTAAATAATAATATTTATCTGAAAATTCTGGCTTAGCCAAATGAATGGCAGTAATAAGTTCTCCGGGCATTAGATTATTATCTTTTTCAGGCTCATCTCCCGGTAAGCGATGAAAATCTGTAAATTCGATCATTCTTGTAGAACCATCTGGTTTTTGAACCTCAACAGTAGCTCCCAATGCTGCTAAAGCAACACACATATCTGAAGGATTTGTAGCAATACAACTATCGCTATATCCAAAAATAGCATGTTGTGCATTCATCCCTTTAAGCGCTCCGCATCCAGATCCTGGCTCTCTTTTATTACACGGCATAGAAGTTTCGAAAAAATAAGGACAACGCGTGCGCTGTAATAGATTTCCGCCATTGGTAGCCATGTTTCTTATTTGAGCCGTAGCCGCAGATAACATTGCCATAGATAGCAAAGGGTATTTTGTTCTAACATCAGTATTATTAGCAGTATCAGAGTTGCTAAGCATCCCGCCTAATGTTAAACCACCTTTGTCATTAGAAGTGATTTTCGCAAAATCTAAATGATTAACATCTATAAGTTGATCCGGACGCTCTACATCTTCCTTCATTAGATCGACTAAATTTGTCCCACCTGCGAGATAATGTGATGTCTTTGTATAAGCTTGTAATGCTTGTTCTTTATTTTTTGCACTTGTATAAGTGAATGGTCTCATGGTCGATTAGTTTTAAGTCTTGAAATATTCAAGTTTGTTAATTCATAGGAAAGCAATGCTTAATTAAGCATTCTTAGCCTTTTCCATCTGTTCCTGAGTAGCAAACTCCCAGGTTGGCATTTCATCGTCTCCAGAATGTACTTCTTTAAATGCTTGTACAATATTGTTGTATGCACCGCATCTACATATGTTTCCAGACATTCTTTCTCTAATCTCTTCTTCAGAAAGTTTAAGATCGCTTTTTACAGCTTTAATATCTTCTGTAACATAACTTATCTCTCCATTTTTAGCTTCTTCTAACAGCGCTACAGATGAACAAATTTGTCCTGGAGTACAATATCCACATTGAAAACCATCATGTTTTAAAAAGGCTTGTTGCATAGGATGCATCTCTCCACCTTTAGCCAAACCTTCAACAGTAGTAACCTCTTTATCCTCACAAGTTGCTGCAAGTGTTAAACAAGAAAGCTTACGTTTACCATCTATAATTACGGTACATGCTCCGCATTGCCCATGGTCACATCCCTTTTTTGTACCTGTAAGTGCTAATCGTTCTCTTAAAGCATCCAATAGACTCATTCTTGAATCTATGTTTAAAGCTTTAATAACATCATTTACTCGTATGTTCACCTTAACCTCGTTAAGGAGCACCGCCGGATTATCTGGTATATCTTTCATAGTAGAAGCAAAAATATCTGAAGTCAAATAAGAAGAAGCCCATAGACTTAAACTTGCCACTGATACCTGTTTAAGGAACTTTCTTCGAGAAGATCCATTAAGGCCCATCTGATCGAAGATCTGCTTTTCATCTTCCGTAAAATCATCGGCATCAACCTTTTCATTCCATTTGTCAATGTCTTTCATAAGCTTATTTTTTTATTTTATTCTATTTGTTAAAAATAAATAAAATTTACTTTCTAAGAGTTAGAGATATGTTAATCAGAGGATTATTTAACTGAAATCTATTAATTTATATTAATTCTAAGGAAGTTATTTCAGAAAATATTGATCTACAAACCTGATTTTTAATCGGTTTAAATGTTTATTCCAAAACCGTTTTGAAGAATAAGTCTAAGCCCAACATAAAACACGAGCACCGCGGTAAGTATTCCTAAGATCTTTAAATTGAATTTCTTACTCGATAGATAAGAGCCAATACTTCCGCCAAGAATTACGGCGATGATCAATTTTAATACGAGTTCATGATCTAACTGAAAAGTGCCCGCTACTTGTAAGCCTACTAATCCCGCAATAGAATTCACTAGAATAAATACTGAAGCCAGGGAAGCGATTATTCTGGGATCTTTCCATTTCAGTAGATTTAGAACTGGTGACAAAAAAATTCCGCCTCCAATTCCGGAAACTCCGGAAAGCAAGCCAATACTTCCTCCTAAAATAAGTTTCTTGGTATTAGAAAATTCTACCGACTCTATTTTACTTTGAACAAATTTAAGCAGCATAAAAAATCCTGCGAGCACTAATGCGCCTCCAAGGATGAGAAAAAATACGCTTTGAGAGAGTTTTACCTGTGCTCCTAAATAAGCTAAGGGAATACTTAGCACAAAGAAAGGCCATATCAATTTAGGTTTTAAAACGCCATTTTTGATATAGACGATGGTTCCAATGGTAACCACGCAGATATTAAGAATTAATGCTGTAGAGCGAATCTCATAAAAATCTGTTAGCACCAAACTCAAAATCGCCAAATAACTCGAACCTCCACCAAAGCCTACAGAACTGTAGAATAATGCGATAAAGAAAAAAATGAATGGTAGATATTCCAGTGGCATATCAGGAAATTAACAAGCATTCTACCAGATCTCCTTGCTTAGCTGAAGTTTCAGCATCTAAAAAGGCTAGCGCATTTCCCAAGGCCATAGATTTTATCATGGAAGAACCTTGTCCGTCCAGAATTTCTACTTTGCCTTCTACAATTTGTGATTTTAAAAATGAAGGTCTATCTCCCCTATTTTCAAAATCATGTACAATAGGAAAGAAATATCTTTCCAATCCGTTCTTTTCAGATCCGCTTAATTGCTGAAGTAAAGGCAACACATACACATAGAAGCAACTTAGAGAAGAAGCTGGATTACCTGGTAAGGCAAAAACAAATTTATTTCCTTTTCTCCCGAAGTAAAGAGGTTTTCCGGGTTTTTGAAACACTTTATAGAACAATTCTTCTATGCCATTTTCTTCCAGCGCCTGTTTTACAAAATCATAATCTCCCACCGAGATTCCTCCGGAAAGTATCAAAACGTCTGAAATTTCAAGCGAATCCTTTATTCCCGATTTTATCTTTTCGAAATCGTCTGCAATTTGTTTTTTTTCCTGACATTCAAATCCAAAATCCTCAGCTGCAGCACCTAATGCGTAACTATTAGATTCGTAGATCTGACCTTCGCCTTTTAGTTTTCCGGGAGCCACCAATTCATTTCCCGTAGTGATTAAGTGGATGACAGGTTTTTTGTAAACCTGCACTTTCTCTATTCCTAAAGCTCCTATTAAACCTATCCCTGCTGGAGTGATAGTATATCCTTTTTCAAAAACTAACTCACCTTCTTTCAGTTCTCCACCTTTTCTACGAATACTTTGCCCTTCTTTTGGTAATTGGTCTAAATGAAGCTTTTTACCTTCTACTCTGGTTTTTTCCTGCATCATAACGGCAGTGGTGTTTTCCGGAACTTTTGCACCGGTAAAGATACGAACGGCTTCTCCTTCTTTAAGATCGATCTCGCTCATGTCTCCGGCAGCTACTTCCCCTACAATTTTATATTCTTGGGAAATTCCGCATAATGCATAACCATCCATAGCAGAATTATCAAAAGAAGGTATCGCAAATGGCGCAGTGATATTTTCTGAAAGCGAAAATCCAAGGCAATCCCTCAGATTTTTGCTATCTATTTTAATTTCTTTCGGCTGATCTTTAATGATCTTATGTGCTTCTTCAATTGTTACCATTATCCTCCAATTGAGATCATAGACCTGTTCTGTTCATAATGCTCTGCATCCATTTTTACATCCATCCCATCACGAGAAAACTTTTTGGTCTTGATCGAATTAATGATCAATTCATTCATTTCTTCCCCATTTCGCATTGGCGTCAATAGATCTGTTTCCGAATTAGCAAAGAGACAATTCTTCATTTTCCCATCTGCAGTAACACGAATACGATTACATTCATCACAAAACGGATTGGTGATGGTACTCACAATTCCGAAGCTACCCACATGTCCTTTCACCTGAAAATTATTGGAAGTGCTATGTTTTGGGTTCTTAAGTTCTTCAATAGCTCCAAACTTTTCAGAAACAATATTCAAGATTTCCTGTTCAGAAACACCTTTGCTCCAGTCCCATTTATTTCCTTTAAACGGCATGAATTCTATAAATTTTACAGCAAGATTCTTATGCTTGGTCAATTCAATAAAATCATTGATCTCATTATCATTCACTCCTTTTATCAATACAATATTCAGCTTCACCTCCATATCCATTTCCAAAGCTTGCAGAATATTTTTCCAAATTCTATCAAAATAATCCCGCTTGGTAATAAACACAGATTTCGCCTTATCCAAAGTATCCAGGCTAAGATTGATCTTTTTCAAACCTATCTTCTGAAACAGTTCCAGGTATTTATCCAACATGATCCCGTTGGTCGTGATCTTTAAGGTAACGCCAAGTTTCGCCAGTTCTTCAACCAGATATCCGAAATTCTTACGTACCAAGGGTTCTCCCCCGGTAAGTCGAATGGTATCTACTCCCAGATCACGAAAAGTAGTCGCCAATTGAATGATCTCTTCAATGGTCATAATACTGGATTTCTCCATCAAATCGATTCCCTCTTCAGGCATACAATAGAAACAACGAAGGTTGCACCTGTCTGTCAGGGAGATCCTGAGATAGGTATGCTTTCTCCCGAAATTATCTACTATTTGTTTGTTTTCTTCAATCATGTCTTTTTCCTTCTATCACTCTAAAAACGTGCAATACATGCGGAAATATCGCATCCATGCATTCTGCAGCTCCTTTGGTAGATCCCGGCAAGGCCAGCACCACTTTGCCTTTAGCGATTCCCGCTACAGATCTAGATAACATTGCATAAGGCATACGTTCCTGCCCGTACCTGCGCATTTGCTCTTCCACACCTTTCAACCTAAGATCCAACATGGGCTCTATAGTTTCTGGGGTTACATCTCTAGGCCCAACACCCGTTCCGCCTGTAAAAATGACCATATCTGTATCTGCTTCGTTTAAAGCTGTTTTAATTTCTTCAGGCTCATCGGGAATAATAATGCGTTCTGCTTTAATTCCAAGCGCTTCCAATCTTGAAACGATCGCTAACCCGGCTTTATCTTCTCCTATTCCTTTAGAAATAGTATCTGAGCACACTACCACTTTAGCAGTAAGTCCTTCAGCATCTATCTTGTAAGAAGATTTTCCGCCTTTTTTGTTGTCTAATCTTATAGTACCAATTTCCACATTTTTATCGATAGGTTTCAGCATATCATACATGGTAAGCGCCACAACGCTGGCTCCATGCATCGCTTCCACCTCGACGCCGGTCTTATAAATAGTTTTGACCGTCATAGAAATCTGGATCTCGAGTCCGTTAACCTCATATTCAATTCCGGTATATTCAATAGGCAACGGATGGCAATCTGGCAATAAGTCTGGAGTTTTCTTAACCCCTAATAAACCTGCAGCTTTCGCCATTTCAAATACATTTCCTTTGGGAACTTTATTTTCCTGCAAGGCCTTGATCGTTTCTTCGCTGGAAGTTCGCACGATCGCAATCGCAGTAGCTTCTCTCAGCGTATTTATTTTATGGGTAATATCAACCATTATTTATTTACTTTCCATTGATGGGTTTCATCTTCGAAAAGTTCTTTTCCGAAAATTGGCACATTCGCCTTGATCTCTTCTACAAAATAATTGCAGGCTTCTATAGCAATCTTTCGATGTGCCGAAGAAGTAAATACAAAAAGGCATATTTCCCCGGTTTTTACATCACCGAGGCTATGATAGATGTGTGCGCAGGTAATATCAAATTTAGAAAAGGCAGCTGCTCTAATTTCATGAAAAACATTCTCTGCCATTTCCTCGTATGCTGAATAATGAATTGCGCTCACCGTTTTTCCATCAATTTCATCTGCTCGAATCTGACCTAAAAAGATGCTATGTGCACCAATATTGGTCTTCGATTGATGATTTGCAATGGAAGTCGCAATCCTTTCGGGCGGAATCGCGCCTTGTATAAATACTTTTTTCGGTTTTTTCTTATCCATCTATCTCTACTTAATATCCCTTTTCTTATCGTCACCCTGTTCCGATAGCTATTGGAATTATTTCAGGGTCTCATCATTTCACGAACACCTTTTAGATGCTGAAACAAGTTCAGCATGACTGGTATTTTTCAATCGTCACCCTGAATTCATTTCAGGGTCTCCATTACTTTATCAAGAATTCGAAATTATAGTTTCTATTCCTCCTTCAACATTCTTTAAATTCTCGAAGCCGTATTCAGCTTTCAAAAGGTCTACAATTTTCTTACTTCGTTTCCCCGACTGGCAAAAAACGAAAACTTCTTCCTCCTTCGGAATTTCCCAGAGCCTTTCATCCAGATCACTCATCGGTATCTGTATCACTTTTTCTGAAGTGATCCTGGGTTGTTCAAAAATTTCTCGAATATCCAGATAGAGTTTTGATTCATCACTGATCTTACATTCAATTATCACCGGAATAATTCCGTTTTCCTTGATCTTTTCGATCTCTTCTTCTCGTTTCTGAAGCTTCAGAATTTGTTCTGAACCTGTTAGCAAATTGGATAATTTCAGTTTTCCAGAAAGTATATTTCCAACTCCTAAAACTATCTTTAAAATTTCCATCGCCTGAAGCATTCCAAAAATTCCGGGAACTACTCCCAGAACTCCAGTCGCCTCACAACTCACATTCTGTCTGGTGGTCTTAGGAAATAGACATCTGTAACTTGGTCCACCTTTATAATTAAAAACAGATAACTGACCTTCGTTTTTATAGATCGAAGCATAAACCCAGGGTTTATTTGCTAAGATACACGCATCATTTATCAAATATTTAGTCTCAAAATTATCTGTTCCGTCAAGGATAATATCATACTGAAAAAAAAGTTTTTCTGCATTTTCAATGCTCAAAGCTTCTTCTATGGCAACAATGTCGATCTCACTATTTAATTGCTGTAATTTCTCCTGAGCAACCAAAGCTTTCGATTTCCCAATATCATTATCATTATATAAAACCTGGCGATGCAAATTACTGATAGAAACTTTATCGTGATCCATCAACCCGATCTTTCCCACACCTGCACCAACAAGGTATTGAGCTGCAGGACAACCGAGTCCGCCCACACCGATGATGAGCACACTGGCTTTGCGAAGTTTTTCCTGACCGGAAACTCCAACTTCACCCAAGGTTATTTGTCTGTCGTATCTCATTATCCTCCTGCGAATGGCGGCAAAAACGCTACCTCATCACCTTCTTTTAATTCTAAATTTGAATTCAGATCCTGATTCACGGCAATTTGGACCGCTTCCGGATCTGCAATTTTATATTTTTGGACCTGCAGATCTTTAAGATCCTGCACTAAAACTCCCGCCTCCAGATCCAGAATTTCTTCAGATTTTCCAGCAGTTTCTGCGATCATTCCAAAATATTTTATAGTCACTTTCATTCTTTTTCCAACTTTTTTAATCGTTCCACATCTTCCGCGGTATCTACATCAAAATTACCTTCTTCAAACTTCACGATCCCGTAATCTAATTTCTCATCATGAATGAGTTTTTTAGCCCCCTGATCTCCTTTCAATTCTTTAAGATCATGAAAAACTTCTGCCGAAAAAATTGCAGGAACGCCAATGTCTCCTGAATATTCTGAAAAGGTCGCTTGACTATTTTTGTCCAACTGAACCTGTATTAATTCCTCAATTCTTTCTTTACTCACAAAGGGTTGATCTGATAGTAAAATTAATATATGATCCAACTCATGTTCTAATTCTTGAGACCTCAACACACCTTTTCTAATACTAGTAGACATTCCTGCTTCCCAGTTCTCATTGGTTACAACCTCAAATTCCTTTAGATCTATTTCGCTTTCTATTTTATCTTTTCTAGCTCCTAACACTAAGACTTTGCTGTCAAAATCAAGTAAACCTGAAACATCTATCACACGTTGCAATAAAGATTTCCCATTGAATTCCACTAGCTGTTTTGCATATCCAAGTCGGCTGGAAGAACCAGCGGCAAGAATTACAACTCCTATTTTAGCATTCTGTATCAAACTTTTAACTGCATGAAATGGTTATTTTTCTTTTCATGTATAGGCTCCGACTTTTCTCTTAGATTTCCCGCAGATGTTTGAGTAAGCACCGACTGAATTTCAGCTAAAATAGAAAGTCCGATCTCTGCCGGAGTTTCTGCACCAATCTCTAAACCTACCGGAGCATATATTTTGTCGTAATTTTCTTCTGAAATATCAAAACCTTCAATTTCTAGATCTGCTTGCATCCTTTCATATTTCTTCAGCGGACCTAAAATTCCTATATACGGGATCGCATCTTCTTTCAGTAATAATTTTAGAACTGCAAGATCATAATTATAATTATGACTCATCAACACAAAGCAGCTTCGCTCATCTATTTCAATGTTCTCTAGGGTTTGTTCCGGTTTTGAAACGATCACCTGGCACGAGCTAGAAAAACGTTGATCATTCGCATGCGTAGGTCGGCCATCGGTCACCGTCACATTCCAACCAAGCAATTCAGCCTGTTGCGCTAATATTTGCGCATCGTTCCCTGCTCCTACAATTACCAATTTCACCAACGGCTGGTAATTCTGAATAAAAATATGATGTGTCTCTTCGGAATTCTTAAATTCTGCAAATTGAGACCTTTTAGTTTCTAAACTAAGTTTTGCCTGCTTCTGAAAATTTTGAAATAATTCTGATTCAGGTTTCTTGCCAATAACTTCTGAATTTTCATCCATAATTAAAATCGTTCCCGATTGTTCTCTAGTACGATTCAAATTGAATTGTACAATAATTGCCTGAGCCGCATTTTTGGAAATTACATTTTTCAACAATTCACAAGGATTTAACTCATCCTGAAAATTTAAAGGCTCGAACAAAACCTGTATGATCCCATTGCATCCCAATTGTGCACCAATCACCGCATCATCTTCATCACTGGTGTCATAAGTGATCAATTTATTCTTTTGTTGATGCAAAGCGTGCAGCGCTTTTCGTAAAGCATCACCTTCCAAGCATCCACCGCTAATTGCACCAGTAATATTCCCAACCTCATCGATAAGCATTCTAGCGCCGGCCATGCGATAAGAAGAACCTTCTACATGCACAACTGTTGCCAGAATACAGCCTGTACCAGCTGACTTTAACTGATTGTATTGGGCAATTATAGCATCCAGTTCTCTCATACTTCCACTTTCTTTAATTGGTTTACGCAAGACTTAATTTCTTCCACAGTAAAATCGATATTTTTCTGAGTTGTACTTCTACCTAAACTTATCCGGAAAGATGCGAGTGCAAGTTCATCGTTTAAACCCATCGCTTTCAAAACATGCGAAGGATTTATAGTATTAGAAGTACAGGCCGAACCCCGAGAAATAGCCAAATTACTCAGTTTTCTCAACATCATATTACCGTCGATATTTTGAAAGGAGATATTCGTGGTATTTGGTAGTCGGTTTGAATTCTTCGAATTGACCTGAACCTCTTCAAGTTCTGCTAATTGTTTTTCTAAACCGTTTCTTAATTTGGAGATTCTGATAGATTCCTCTTTCATTTCAGCAGCAGCTATTTCAGCAGCTTTTCCAAAGCCAACGATTCCAGGCACATTTAAAGTCCCAGGTCTCATGCCTTTTTCTTGTCCGCCACCAAAAACAAATGGATCGATCTCAAAGTTATTCTTTTTGTTGATATATAAAGCGCCCACGCCTTTTGGTCCGTAGATCTTATGAGAAGAAAAAATAGCAATATCCAGATTCAATTCTTTCAAATCTACCGGGATCTTGCCGACCGCCTGAGTAATATCACTCATCAATTTCGCTCCTTTTGCATGCACGATCTTTTCAATTTCCTGCATAGGATGGATCAAGCCGGTTTCATTATTGGCAAGCATCAGGCTAACCAAAATGGTTTCCGAAGTGATCGCTTTTTCTAACTCCTTTAAATCGATATTTCCTTGAGCATCTACCTCCAAATAGGTCACTTTAAAACCTTGCTGTTCCAATGCTTTTAGCGTATCCAAAACTGCTTTATGCTCGGTCTTACAACTTATAATATGATTTCCTTTTGAACTATTTGCTTTACAAAATCCAAAAAGAGCCAGGTTTGCTGCTTCGGTTGCTCCAGAAGTGAATGTGATTCCGGTGGCTTTAGCATTTATCAAATTGCCAATTTGTTCACGAGCAAATTCAACTGCTTCATTTGCATCCCAACCAAAAACATGATCGCTGCTGGCATTTCCGAAATTCTCAGTAAAATAAGGCAACATAGTTTTTAACACCCTGTTATCAACAGGTGTCGTGGCATTAAAATCTAAATATATCTTCTTTTTTAAACTCATTAAAAGCGTTATGTATTTGCAAACATATCGAATGGTAAAAATAATACAAGCTTTAAGATAAATCGGCGGCTTTAGTTTTAATTTAAGACCTTCAAAAGTTTTTTCTCTTCTTGTACAAAGGCCTGTAGTTTTATTTGAAATAGATCAAATTCCTCCATCATTTCCAATGCATACGAGGTAATTGAGGCTCCTCCTCCATGCTGACCTCCTTTTTTCAAGATCACTAAAGTCTCTTCTGAAAACTGATTTAGTTTTTGAACCATCTCCCAGGCTTTTCTATAAGAAAGATGCATCTGTTCTGCGGCTTTAGAAAGGGAACCCTCTTTTTGGATCTGCTTCAAAAGCTCATGTGGCCCCGGGCCATAAAACTTTTCTCCATCTTCCTCTATCCAGCATTTTATCTTTAATTGCTTCATTAAAAATTCCACCTTAGGTTTTTAGATCTTCCTGCATATGAGAAATGAACGGCTGATCGTAGAACCTTTTTCCTGTAGCTTTATAAAGCGCATTGGCTAAAGCTGCCTGAACCGGAGGAAATGGAGGTTCTCCAAGTCCGGTTGGATCTATTCCATTTTCAACAAAATGAACATCGATACTTTTAGGTGCTTCTTTATGACGAATCAATCTATACTTATCAAAATTGCTTTGTTGTGGAACTCCATCTTTAAAGGTCATTTCGCTGTAAAGAGCATGACCAATTCCATCTATGGTACCTCCTTCAACCATATTTTTTGCAGCATCTGGGTTTACTACAATTCCGCAGTCTACCACACAAGTAACTTTATCTATTAATGGCTGCTGGTTGTTTTCTACAGAAAGCTCCAAGATCTGGGCTACATAAGAATCGTGACAGTAATATGCCGAAACTCCTCTACTTAATTTAGAGTTATTTGCCCAACCAGATTTATCTCTAGCCATTTTAAGTACTCCAGCATAACGGGCTGCATCATAATCATTTTCTTCTCCTACAGGATTTGTCCCTGCACGTTCCAGCATGTCTAATCTAAACTGAATTGGATCTTTCCCCATTTCTTCAGCAAGTTCATCTAAGAAAGATTGTTCTGCACCTGCAATAAAATTAGATCGCGGAGCTCTAAATGCTCCAGTTGAAATATTTGATTCTAAGCTCCAGCTTTCAGCTAAATAATTATCGATGGCACCTGCTGGGAAACGATTTGGAAAAAGCGGACTTTCTGGAATTCCACCTGCGTTTACATGAAAAGCGGTTAAATTATTGTTTCCATCCAGCGCGGCTTTGTAAGTAACATGATAAGCAGGGCGATAAACCCCATTTGTCATATCATCTTCACGACTATAAACAAGTTTGATTGGTGCGCCCATTTTTTCTGAAATCACCGCTGCTTCAACTAGAAAATGACCGTATAGTCGGCGACCGAAACCTCCACCCATTCTAGTCATTTGGATATCGATATTTTCAAGATCAAATCCTAAACGTTTGTTTACACTTTTCTCTGCATATTCCGGAGTTTGGATTGGGCCTAATAACATAGCTTTTCCATCACTCACATCTGCAAAAAAGTTCATAGGTTCCATACAGTTATGAGCAAGAAATGGGCAGGTGTAAGAACGCTCTATAACTCTTGCTGCATTTTTAAATGCTTTTTCTGGATCTCCATCTCTTCTAACAATTTGAGATTTTTTAGAACCAACATCTGCCATCAACGAGGCATGTATGGAAGTGCTTTCCAATCCGCTAGCGCCATCCATTCCTGCAGATTTCTCCAGAATTTCTATTTGTTTGGTAAGCTCTGGATTTAGATCCCATTCTACCTTTACTTCTTTTTTAGCCTGCATCACCTGCCAAGTACTCTCTCCAACAACTACCACCAGTTTCGAAAAAGAACCTACATCGCTCCATTCCTTTTCCATGTCTTCAGGATAGGTATCAATGGTAAAAACATCCTTTATACCAGGCATTGATTTAGCCTTTTCCGCATTCATAGATTTAAATTCCATCCCAAAAGCCGGCGGTTGAACCACCATAGCTATTAGCATTCCTTCCTTATACGTATCTATTCCATATAAAGGTTTCCCGGTAATGATCTTCTTTGCATCTACGTTTTTTCGAGAAGTCCCAACTATTTTAAAATTTTTGACTTCCTTTAATTCTACTTCTTCAGGAACCTCAACATCTACCGCAGCTTTAGCAATATCTCCATATCCAATAGTTTTATCGCTACCGGAATGTTTTATAACACCATTTTCAACGCTTAATTCAGAAACAGGAACTTCCCATTTATTTGCAGCAGCCGTAAGTAGCATTTGTCTTGCAGTTGCTCCGGCAGTTCTTAGAGATTGCCACCCTTGACGTATAGACTGACTTCCACCTGCAAGCTGACGCGTGAAAACTTCAGTATTTAATGGTGCTTGTTCTACCAACACATTATTCCAGTCTACATCAAGCTCTTCAGCAACTATCATTGGCATCGAAGTTTTAATATTTTGTCCAATTTCTGGATTGGGTGAATAAATGGTTACAATTCCATTTTCTCCTATCTTTAAATATCCATTCAATTCGAACCATTCTTTTGGCATTTGCATTGCCAACTCCTCTCCACCTTCTTCATCTGGACCTTTACAAGCCAGCCAATTGAACCCAATTACTAGTCCGCCTCCTGCTAAAGAAACACTCTTTATAAAAGATCTTCTACCAAACGATGTTTTTACTTTAGTCATTTTAATGTATTTGAATTAACGGAAGCTTAGACGATTTGAGATTTTGAAGCAGTTTTAATTGCAGCCTTGATTCTGGTATACGTTCCGCATCTGCATATATTGCCACTCATGGCATTTTCTATATCCTTATCTGTTGGACTTGGATTTCTTTCTAACAATGCTGAAGCCGACATGATCTGTCCTGCCTGGCAATATCCACACTGCGGCACATCATGTTCCAACCACGCCTTTTGAACCGGGTGATCTCCTTTTTCTGAAAGACCTTCGATAGTAGTAATTTTATTATCTGCTGCTGCCGAAATAGGAAGCTGGCAAGATCTCACTGCAGTTCCATTTAAATGAACGGTACAAGCACCACACTGTGCTATTCCACAACCGTATTTGGTTCCCACCAATTTTAACTGATCTCTTAGAACCCAAAGTAGCGGAGTGCTAGGATCTACATCTACTTTTTGATTCTTTCCATTGATGGTAATATTGAATTCCGGCATGATCTTAAATTTTTCTAAAAATTAAGAAATTAATCGCTTATATTCCTAATTATATCGATAGTTATAGTGAATTTAAACTTTATACTTGCTTGAGATATGTATGGATTAGAGTTAAATGACCCATCTAAACGCTATTTTTGAGAATCATAATCTGATGAATAATACTACTTATCAATTTTACACTGACTTTGAAAAATCGAATTAACTCAAAATTAATATTGCCCGTTATTGTTTTATCCCAATTTTGCTGCACCTCTTTATGGTTCGCCGGAAATGCTGTTTTAAATGATCTTATATCGAATTTCGGATTAAACGAAAATAGCTTGGGAAGCTTAACTTCCTCTGTACAATTTGGATTTATAATTGGAACATTAATTTTTTCCATCTTTACCATTTCAGATAGATTTTCTGCAGTAAAAGTATTTTTTATAAGCGCTGTTCTAGGGGCTTTATGCAATTTAGCTATTATTCATGAAGCCAATTCATACCTAAGTATTCTAATTTTTCGATTTTTAACAGGGTTTTTTCTGGCTGGAATATATCCTGTTGGAATGAAGATAGCATCTGAACATTTTGAAAAAGGACTTGGCAAGGCATTAGGTTTTTTAGTTGGAGCACTTGTGTTAGGCACTGCATTTCCTCACTTAATTAATAGTGTTTTCCAATCGCTGCCATGGAAAATAGTCATTTACTCTACTTCTATTCTTGCTTTATTTGGTGGATTTTGTATGAATATTTTAATTCCAGATTCTACCATCAATATTTCACAAAAATTAAATTCTCTAACTTTTTTAAAAGTCTTTAAAGATTCAAGATTTAGAACAGCCGCATTGGGGTATTTTGGCCATATGTGGGAATTATATGCTTTTTGGGCATTCATTCCTATCATACTTAAAACCTACACAATTCACCATCCGGCAACAACGATAAATATCCCTTTACTAAGCTTTTTGATAATTGCCATTGGAGCTCTAGGATGCATCTTTGGTGGTTTTATATCGCTACGAATTGGTACTAAAAGAGCAGCTTTTATAGCATTATCATGTTCTGGGCTTTGCTGCTTACTACTTCCATTATTAATTACTAATTCATCTATAATTTTATTTATTGCATTTTTACTTTTTTGGGGATTTATGGTAGTTGCAGATTCTCCGTTATTTTCAACCTTAATTGCGAATAATGCCCCAATAGAAATTAAGGGAACATCATTAACCATTGTAAATTGTATCGGCTTTTCTATAACTATTATTAGTATTCAGCTCTTGTCTTTCCTATATTTTAATGTTGCCTCTAATTATATTTATGTGACCTTAGCGTTAGGTCCCATATTGGGTCTAATTGCTTTAAAAAGAAATAAAAGCATTGTTTAAATTACTAGTTTGATATACTATCTTTAATCTGAAAGCTGTTTACATATAAATAACTTTCAATAAACATTTAAAAAGAATGAATAGCCAGGCACTCTTAGATACCTTTTACACCTCTTTTTCTGAAGGAAATGCAAAGGGTATGAACTCTTGTTATCATAAAGACATTATTTTTCAAGATCCAGCTTTTGGCATACTTAAAGGTAAGCGTGCAAGGGCAATGTGGGAAATGTTATTAAGTAAAAAAGAGAATGATCTAAAGGTAGAATACAAAGTAATTGAAATTGATGATCTCCATGGAAAGGTAAACTGGACTGCTACCTACAATTTCGGACCTAAAAAGAGACATGTAGTAAATAAAGTATCTGCCTTCTTTGAATTTAAAGATGGTAAAATCTACAGACACACCGATTATTTCAATACCTATAAATGGTCTAAACAAGCTATGGGATTAAGCGGTTTTCTGCTTGGTTGGACACCATTTTTTCAAAATAAAATAAAAAAGAAAACCAATATCCTATTATCAAAATATATTAATGATTAGAAAAAAGTCATTTAGATAGTTAATTATGATGCGTGGTTTAATATTGACACATTCAGATAAAATGAAGTTTTAAAAGAAGATACCGCAATGAAAAAAAATATAATGTATATACTTTCTATTTGCTCCTTATGGCTGCTTATGTCTTGTACTACCGGAAAAAGTTCAATTTCAGAAATTGAAAATTATAAACCCGAAGACCAAGAGCTTTATAACCAAATAGAAGCAATGGACGCTGAATTCTTTACTGCCTATAATACATGTGATCTTCAACTTCAAGGTTCTATTTATTCAGAAGATATTGAATTTTTTCATGATAAGGGAGGATTGATGACTTCTAAACAGGACATCATAGATGGCACCGAAAAAAATATTTGCGGAAAAGTAACCAGAACGCTTATTCCAGGAAGCTTAGAAGTTTATCCCATTAAAGATTTTGGAGCAATAGAAATTGGTTATCATAAATTCTTTAATAATCAAGAACCAGATGCTATCTCACACCCAAGTAAATTTATAATTTTTTGGAAGAAAACCGGAGTAGATTGGAAGATCACTAAAGTTGTGAGTTTGCACTAAAGCTAGAAAGAATACGCATTTTTGAGCCTTCATAAAAAGTCTTATATTGAAATTTTAAAATTATTTTTAGCCCATCCCCATTTCAAGCACTATATGATTGAAAAGTTAGACCACACCACTCCTGAAATTGCTGAATTAATTTATAAGGTGTTTCAAGTATCTTATGCTGTAGAAGCTAAATTATTAAAGGCCAAAGATTTCCCACCTTTAAAAAGACAAGTAAATGACTTTCTAAGTGCTGAAACAGCATTCTATGGTTATTGGAAAAATCAAGAATTGGTTGCAGTTACAGAAATTAGAAGTTTCAGTAATTCTATTCACATTCAAAGTATGGTGGTAGTTCCACATTATTTTAGACAAGGGATTGCCAAAGAACTAATCTCTTATATTTTTGAAATATATAAAACTGATATGTTTACAGTAGAAACCGGAGCAGCTAATCTACCCGCTATAAAACTCTATGAAAAGCATGGTTTTACGCTGGTGAAAGAATGGGAAACAGCATTTGGAATACGCAAAGTAAGATTCGAAAAGAATTGATATAAATTCTCAACTTAATAAATTCAATATTTTATGAAGCTTTTTTATTTTTTAATTCTATTACTAATTTCGCAAAACTTCTTTGCTCAAGAAAAATACATATTTGATTATCTGATAGAATATGAAAAAACAGAAAATATAACCGATTCTATTGTTACCTCTACCGAGTACTATCTCACCAATTCTAAAAATAACGCCTATACTGCAATTGTTTCCACAAAAGATAAGGACTCTTTCGATATAAATTTTAAGCATCAAAACGGTATTCGATTAAAAGCAACGGTAGATAAGAACCAGTTTAGTATTGCCGAAAGTATTAATATTAAGTGCTCTCAATACGATAAATATGACAATCCATTCAGAAATAAAATTAAGCTATATGATTTCCACAATTTAGAAGATACTCTTATAAACGGAAAATTATCGAAGCGATATTCATTTAAATCTAATAGAAAAAAAAGAACTAAACGTTTAAAGTTGGGAACCTTAAACTTTAATATTCAAGAAAATACAGAATTCCATTTGCCAATTTTACGTTTCTCTACCAGCTATGAAGAATGGAAGGATAAGGCATATATACCCAACGGAATTTTTAAAACAAGATCTTTTACAAACTACTCAGGAAAAGTAGAAACTTTAGAAAAATTGGTTCATTATAAAAAGAATGATCTAATAATATATATTACTGAAGATTGTGACGATATAAAATAATTCTTATATTTAGTTATAGCCTAGATTACATTGTAGATTTAATATAAATGAATGCTTTTAGCAATCTTAAGATTACATCTTACCCTTTTAAAAAAAAAAACAATTCTCCGAAAATTGAAGTAAAATTCAAGATATTAAAAATGAAACTGAGAGGTTTCAAAATAAAGTTAAACCAGTTTAGTTTATTACGAAGGAAAGTAGAGAGATTCAAAATTGAGCACTCATTTTTCGAGAATAACCTCCATGTTTTTACAATTATTGAAATTAGAACAATTTTCTTTAGCGCAATGCCCTGCTTTCTAAATCCTATGTATTTGAAGCATATTTTTTAACAATTGAAAATTGTTCATGTACCTCGATATGAAAAATATTCGATAAATTAGTTCGTTCTAATGTACCTCCTATAATTCTACTATGAGACTTCGTCTTTTACCTATATTTTTATTGATCTTTCTCTTAATTTGTAATCTGAGTTGTAACGATAGCAAGGTGACGTTAGAACCGGATACAGATGTTGCAAAGTTGCAAGATGATTTTATAAATTGGTGGAATTATCAATCAAATACAATACGATTAGCAGGAAATTATATTCCACTAAATCAAGAGTCAGAAAAAATAAGTAAAGAGGAATTTTTAATAGAATTGACTTCTGGAAAGTTTATTCCTATTCAGTTAATATCTCAAGATAATACACACCATTATCAGTTATTTCCAATTAATGAAAAAGCGCCCATAAGTATTAGTCAAACCATTAAATCTAATGCCATTACAGAACTTAAGTTCTATAAAATGGAAGGAGTTGCATTCCCGAATTTTAACTGGACAGATCTTCAAGGAAACACCTATACTAACAACACAACCAAAGGCAAAATCTTGGTAATTAAATGCTGGTTTATTAATTGTTATGCCTGTATTAAAGAGTTTCCAGACCTTAATGCTTTGGTAGAAACGTATAGTACTAGAAAAGATATTAAATTTATAAGTTTAGCGTTGGATGAGGAGGAGGAATTGAATAATTTTCTGAAGAAGAATAAATTCAATTATCAGGTTGTTCCAGACCAAAGCGATTTTTTAAAACATGATCTAAATATTAGATATTACCCCACTCATTTCATAATAGATAAAAAAGGAAAGGTTCTAAAAGTGGTAACCAATTTTGAAGATTTGGAAGAAGCAATGAAATATGATTTAGAACCTACAGATAAAAATTAAGCAAGCAATGAAATCACATGATATTCTAAAAAAAGTAACACTTTCTGAAGATTTAGAAGTTTCGCCTATAATACATGGCCATTGGCGTTTATCTGAATGGGGTTTAACCAATAACGAGTTACTATCGCTTTTGAATGAATGTGTGAATTTAGGTGTAACCACTTTTGATCATGCAGATATTTATGGAGATTATTCTTGTGAGGCATTATTTGGAGCCGCTTTAAAATTACAACCGGAACTTCGAGATAAAATTCAACTTATCTCTAAATGTGGAATCAAATTAATTTCTGAAAAATATCCGGGAAGAACCATCAAACATTATGATTACAGCTATAAGCATATTGTGACTTCTACAGAAAACTCTTTAAGACAATTACATACAGATAGATTAGATCTTTTATTATTGCACAGACCTGCCCCTTTTTTTGATCCAGATGAAGTGGCCAAGGCTTTTAATCATCTTAAAAATTCAGGAAAAGTGCTTCATTTTGGAGTTTCCAATTTTACGCCACAAGAATTTAGTATGTTGAATTCAAGATTACAAGATAAATTAGTAACTAATCAAATTGAGATCTCTCCTTACTGTTTAGAACATTTTGAAAATAACAATATTAACTATCTATTAGAAAACAATATTAAACCAATGGCTTGGTCTCCACTTGCCGGCGGTGAAATTCTAAAACCCAAATCAGATAAAGGAAAAAGAGTTCTAACCGCTATACAGGAAGTGGCTCATGATTTGCAGCAAGATAAATTGGATAAAGTAATTTACAGCTGGCTTTTAATGCATCCTGCAAAAATACTCCCAATAGTAGGCACAGGAAAGATTGATAGAATTAAGACCGCTGTAGATGCCTTACAACTGCCTTTAACATTAGAGCATTGGTATAAAATATATACCGCCTCCACCGGAGTTGAAGTACCTTAATTATTGTATGGAATTTATTGAAACTAAAATATTAAGTAAAGACCAGCTCTTAAAGCTGAAGAATCTTTGGAATAATGAATATCCAGAGAAACTTTACATTGATGAAATGTTTCATTTTGAAGAATACATAAATACAAAGACCGATATTGAACATATTCTTGTGCTAAATTCTTCTGGAATAGTAATAGGATGGTTCTTTACTTTTATAAGAAGCGAAGAAAATTGGTTTGCGATGATTTTAGCTACTTCTAAACAAAAACAAGGTTTGGGGAGTACGCTTTTAGCTATGGCTAAGAAAAAGCATCTACAGCTTAACGGCTGGGTTATAGATCACAATCGAGACAAGCTGAAATCTGGAAAAGACTACAAATCTCCTTTACAATTTTATATAAAAAATGAATTTAAAGTATACAGCCAGTGTAGGCTTGATCTAGAAAAGATCTCTGCTGTAAAGGTAGTATGGACTTCTTTAGAGTTAAGTAATTAAGAATACCCAATTTTCTACTGAAGAAAGATTTAGTGGATAGAAGTTTTAAAAAATAAAAAGCCTCCTTAAAAAGGAGGCTTTTCTTATTTATGATATTATAAAAGGATTAGTTTTTTCCTTCCATTTTATCTTTCAACGCTTGAAGATCAGCATTTACATCACCAATAGTGGTTTTGTCGCTACTGTTTTGCGCAGCTGCTTTCTTAGCGGCTTGCTTCACAATTTCTTGCTCTTCTTCTTTGTGGATTGCAGTATGAGATGCTACCACACGTTTGAATTCTTTATTGAATTCGATGATTTGGAATTCTGCAGACTCTCCAGCTTGTAATTTCTTACCGTCTTCTTTTTCAAGGTGACGAGTAGGAACAAATGCAGTGATATCTTCATTAAAGTCGATAGTCGCTCCTTTGTCTACTATTTCAGAAATTTCAGCAGTATGAGTAGTACCTACAGCAAACTCAGTTTCGTATTTATCCCAAGGATTAGATTCAGTTTGTTTATGACCTAAACTTAATTTACGTCCTTCAACATCTAATTCTAACACAACAACCTCTAATTTATCACCAACGTTAGTGAATTCAGATGGATGCTTGATTTTCTTAGTCCAAGAAAGATCAGAAATATAAATAAGTCCGTCAATTCCTTCTTCTAATTCAACAAATACTCCAAAGTTTGTAAAGTTACGTACAATACCTGTGTGCTTAGAACCTACAGGATATTTAGAAGTAATATCAGTCCATGGATCTTGAGATAATTGCTTAATACCAAGAGACATTTTTCTGTCATCACGATCTAAAGTTAAGATTTGAGCTTCAACCTCATCCCCAACTTTCACGAAATCTTGTGCAGATCTTAAGTGAGTGCTCCAAGACATTTCAGAAACGTGGATAAGACCTTCTACACCTTCAGCAACTTCAATAAATGCTCCGTAATCTGCGATTACAACAACTTTACCTTTTACTTTATCACCAACTTTTAGGTTCTCATCAAGAGCTTCCCATGGGTGTTTGTGTAATTGTTTCAATCCTAATTGAATTCTTGTTTTAGCTTCATCGAAGTCAAGAATTACAACGTTTAATTTTTGATCTAGTTCTACGATCTCAT
>Ga0209309_10000282_pt1 | contig 64449 bp, 47 predicted proteins | sample COGITO_mtgs_1204_2_FD_184807 | JGI IMG/M metagenome (GOLD analysis project Ga0209309, IMG submission 184807) | Pelagic marine microbial communities from North Sea - COGITO_mtgs_120412 (SPAdes) (version 2) | ecosystem: Environmental > Aquatic > Marine > Epipelagic ... | reverse complement strand
ATTCAAATTCTTGGACAAATACTCTCGATTTTTCCATTTCACCTTGCATGATTTTATCATCACCAACAAATGGCACCAGTTTTCTAAACTCTACAATTAGGCTCTCTATAAATTCAGAAGATTTCAAAGGTTTTCTAAATTCGAGTGCTTGCGTTGCTGTAAATAATTCTACTCCAATAATTTTTTCAACGTTTTTAATTACTTCTAGTGTTTTAGTAGCTGCATTTGCTCCCATGCTAACATGGTCTTCTTGCCCATTACTCGAATCAATTGTATCTACAGAGCTGGGAGTACATAGTTGTTTGTTTTTACTTACAACTGAGGCCGCCGAATATTGCGGAATCATAAACCCTGAATTTAAACCAGGGTTAGCAACTAGGAACGGAGGCAGACCTCTTGTTCCTGAAATCAATTTATAAATTCTTCGTTCAGAAATACTACCTAATTCTGCAATTGCAATCGCTAAATTATCCAAACTCAATGCTAAAGGTTGTCCATGGAAATTTCCTGCAGAAATTATCATGTCCTCATCTGGGAAAATTGTTGGGTTATCTGTAACAGAGTTTATCTCTATTTCAACTACTCCCCATACATAATCTATAACATCCTTAGAAGCTCCATGTACTTGAGGCATACATCGAAATGAATAGGGATCTTGAACATTTACCTTATCTTGTTTAATTAACTCACTTCCTTCTAGGTATTTTCTAATATTTCTAGCCGTTTCTAGCTGACCTCTATGTGGTCTAACCAAATGAACAGCTTCAGCAAAAGAAGAAATTCTACCATCAAATCCTTCTAAAGACATGGTGCCTACTAAATCAGCAAATTCAGATAAGTGATTTGCTTTTATTAATGACCAAACTGCATGTGCACTCATAAATTGAGTCCCATTTAGCAAGGCGAGTCCTTCCTTAGAATTTAAAACAATTGGCTCCCAATTTAATTCTTCAAGAACATCTTTAGCTTTGCGTCGTTTTCCATCAAAATCAACATATCCTTTTCCTAATAAAGGAAGTGAAATATGTGCAAGTGGTGCTAAATCACCAGAGGCTCCTAATGAGCCTTGCTGATAAACAACTGGCATAATATCATTATTATAAAAATCGATAAGTCGTTGAATTGTTTCTAAAGCTATTCCAGAGTATCCTAAAGAGAGACCTTGAATTTTCAATAAAAGCATCAATTTAACAATGTCGTGCTCAACTTCATCCCCTAATCCACAAGCGTGAGACATAACAAGATTTTCTTGCAATTGACTTAAGTCTTTTTTAGAAATAACAGTGTTACATAAAGAACCAAACCCCGTATTTATACCATAAAACACTTCATCTCCTCTCTTTAGCTTCAAGTCTAAATACTTTCGACATTTTTTTATCTTTTTAATAGAATCGTCTGATAGCTTTAAGCGAACATTTGTTTTTAGTATTTCATCAATTTTTTCAATTGATAAATGTGCTGATGATATTACATGCTGTGCTTCGCTCATATTTTAATTTATTATTGTAGTAATAACATCCTTCATCGTTAATTTTTGCTGATGCCCTGTCAGCATATTTTTAAGTTCTAGTGAATTACTAGCAACCTCTTCTTCGTTTATAAAAATTACGAATGGAATATTTTTATCATTCGCATATTTCATTTGTTTTTTCAATTTTGCTGAAGAAGGATACAACTCAGCATTTATACCATTTTCTCTCAGCTCTTTTAATACCTGTAAACAAAATAGATCATCTACCCCAAAATTAACAAGCATTACTTGCGTGGATTCTGCAGAAAATTCTGGAAATAATTCTAATTCATCTAAAACATCATAAATCCTATCCGCTCCAAAAGATATTCCCACTCCAGAAACATCTTTTAATCCGAAAATACCCGTTAAATCATCATAACGACCGCCACCGGATATACTTCCCATGTTAACGTTGTTAGCAGATACCTCAAAAATAGCTCCTGTATAATAGTTTAGTCCTCTAGCAAGCGTTACATCAAATTCAAACGTTGCTTTCTTCAATCCCAACACATTGATTGTTTCAAATATAAATTCTAATTCTTCTATTCCTCTCAATCCAATTTCTGAATCTTGAAGCATTGTTTTCATTTCTGAGATAACTTTTTTGTAATCACCTTTCAACAAAAACAAAGGTTTTATCTTTTCAATTGCTGAAGCTGAAACCTCTTTACTTTCTAATTCTTTAATAACTCCTTCCTCTCCAATTTTATCCAACTTATCAATGGCAACAGTGATGTCAATAATTTTATCGGACTCCCCAGTTATTTCTGCAATACCATTCAATACCTTTCGGTTATTAATTTTGATGGTAAAGTCTGGTAAACCCAAATTATTAAGCACCTCATCTAACAATTGAACAATTTCAACTTCATACAATAAGGAGTTACTTCCTACCACATCAGCATCACATTGATAAAACTCTCTGTACCTTCCTCTTTGCGGTCTATCAGCTCTCCAAACAGGTTGAATTTGGTAGCGTTTAAACGGAAATGCGATCTCATTTTGATGTTGTACTACATATCTTGCAAAAGGCACCGTTAAGTCATAACGCAATGCTTTTTCAGAAATAGAGCTAATCAACTTTGCCGAATTCACTTCCTCAATTGCTCCCTTATCAGCTTTTTTTAAATAATCTCCACTATTCAATACTTTAAAAATCAACTTATCACCTTCATCACCATACTTTCCAGTAAGCGTTTTCAAGTTCTCCATTGAAGGTGTTTCGATAGGAAGGAAACCATATTTAATAAATGATTTCTTAATCGTATCAAAAATATAGTTCCTTCTCACCATTTCGGTTGGCGAAAAATCTCTTGTCCCTTTTGGAATAGACGGTTTACTCATTTATGTAATATTGAATGACAAATGTAAACTTTGATCGCTATTTTATTAGCAGAAATTAAATTAATTTATAGAATTTAAAATATGACTAGAACAGTAGACGTTTAAAGTCATTGTAAAAAGTCGAGCAAAACAAATACTATAGTCGTCTTAACTTGATTAGAACGGCTGCTATTACAATTCTAATTAGCGATAATTTTAAATTCTGTACGTCTATTTTCTTGACGACCTTCAGATGATGCATTGTTTGCTATTGGTTGAGAAGAACCATACCCCTTTGCAGATAACCTTCCTGTAACAACACCTTTCGCTTTTAAATAATTAACAACAGCTGCAGCTCTATCCTGAGACAACTTCTTATTCAAACTTTCACTTCCGGTATTATCTGTATGTCCAGATAATTCAACTTTGAGTCCTGGTACATCTTTCAAAAGCTTTACTAGTCGATCTAACTCCGTATTAGATTCATCTTTTACTGTCGATTTACCGACATCAAAAAACACATTACGAAGAGCAATTTTACTTCCAATTTTAATGTTCTTTAATTTAATCTCTTTATTTACCATACTAAATGAACTCTGCTTGGGAATATCAAAATTCTCTGAGTGAAATAAATACCCATCAGCTTGAACAGAAATTCCATAATTTCGACCAGCATTCAATGACAATAAAAATTTGCCCGTAGCGCTGTTTGTAATAAATGTCTCCATTTTTTGCCCCGTACTGTTGTCTATAATTTCCATCTTAGCTTCAACCGGTTTATTTTCAATAGCATCAATAGTAGCTCCTTTAAAGACAGTCAGCGATTTCTTATTTACCTTTACTCTGCTCTCTATTTTAACATCTTGAATTGGATTAGCAACACTTGCCAACAAGTAATCTTCCGTATCTACAAGCAACTCTTTTGGGTTTCCCCAAAAAGTTACTTTGTAAATATCTAAACCTCCTTTACCACCTTCTCTGTTAGAAGATATATATGCATACTTCCCACTTGCAGTAGCTGCAAAGAAATGATCATCATAAGGAGTATTTATTGGATACCCCATATTGACTGGTATCTGCCAAATCCCTTGTTTTTTCTCCGACATAAAAATATCATATCCTCCCATTGAATTATGTCCTTCACTACTAAAGTACATCGTTTCTCCGTCGGGATGCATGTATACAGACCCTTCGTTAAACTTAGTATTTACTTCCTTGCCTATTGTTTGTGCAGCACCAAATTCTCCTTTTGAACCATTTAAACGACCACAGAAATATATGTCCGTACCTCTACTACTCTTTCCAACTTGTTTATCAGAAATAAAATAGACTTTTCTATCGTTAAAATTGTAGGTAGCATGCGTTTGGTTAACAATCGTATTTAAACTTCTGTGCATCTTTCCTGGTGCACTCCATGAAGCTCCTTTTAGATTACTTTCGTACACGTTGTAATCCTCTCCTTCTGTTTTAAAAACTAACAACTTAGTCCCGTTATAAGAAAGCATTGTAGAAGTTTCATCATTATCTGTGCTTAACGGTTCCCCTACGTTTTTAGGTTTTGACCATTTCCCTACATTACTAATTTCAGTAATGTAAATATCTCCATCATAAACTCCAACTTCATCGGCTTTATGACCATTCTCTCTTCTAGATGTAAACATAATCGTACCCCCATCAGTTGAAATACAAGGGCTATAATCATCTTCCGCAGAATTAATATTATCCACGTTATCAATCCAGGCTCGAATTGGCTTTGCAGTCAATTCTTTACCATGTTTACATTCCAATATTCGTTTCTTTAACATGCTTCCTAAAGTTTCCACATGTTTAGACTTCGTAGCACCTTCAAATCTTTCATAATGTTTTAAAGCGCCAACAAAATCCATATCTAATTGTTGCGCCATTCCTAAATAAAAATCTAAAAATGTATCTATTTCAGGATTTAATTTTTCAGCTGTTTTTAAGTATTTTAATGCTTTATACTTTTCATTTGTATACAAATAAGCATTCCCCATTTTAAAATTCAACTCCGCACTATTCGGATTAAACTTAAAAGCATATTTATATTCCTGAATAGCTGCTTTAAAATTGTTTCCTGGCGATTTAACCGTATAAATGGATTCATTTCCTAATTCTAAAAAATCATCCCCTTTTTCAAAATGTGCTAAGGCACTTTTAAACGCATCCTTTTTATCTTTAAAATTCCCTGCTTTAAACGCTATATCCTGCGCATAAATATTCGAAATAAATAAAGAACCTACTATAATAAATATTTTTTTCATCTTGATTTTCTTAATTCGTTTACGCCTTAGTTAAAACTCACAATTTTCCGATTGGTATGCTTTTCCTACATCTGAACCCAACTCCCTAGCTTTTGCCCAATCCAAACATGCTCCTTCCATATCACGGTTCATTTCTTTTGCAGTACCTCTATTTGCATAAGCGTTTGCATAATTTTTATTCAAAGAAATAGCTAAATCAAAATCTTTAATTGCTTCTTTATATTTTTTCTTTTTGTCCTTTACAGTACCTCTATTGTTATATGCAGGCGCATATTTTGGGTTGATTTCAATCGCTTTGTTAAAATCACGTAAAGCTTCGTCGTATTTTCCTTGCTCAAAACTCATAGCACCTCTATTATTATAGGCTAAATAAAAATCTGAATCCAACGCCAATGCTTTACCATAAGCAGCTTTAGCTCCTTCAAAATCTTTTAACATTTTCTTAACTGCCCCTAGATTGTTAAAAACAAATGCATGTTTTGGCATATATTTTCCAGCTTTTTGATAATCAGCCAAAGCCAAATCGAATTTTCTTAACATTCTATAACTGCTTCCTCTATCATTATATGCATCCCCAAAATCAGGTTTAATAGCAATGGATTTTGTAAATAATTTTATTGCTTTTTCATACTCCTTTTTCAAAAAATTAACTCCTCCTGCGTTATAATAAGCATTGTAATTTTTAGAATCAATCAATATAGAATGATCATAATCATTAATCGCCTCATCTAAATTATTCAATTTTTGATATGCCTGTGCTCTTTGAAAGTAAGCTTTTCCATGCTCCTTGTTTATCCCTAATAACTTCGTAAATGTTCCTATACTGGCTTTATATGCTTTAATTTGGTATTGCGCTACCCCTTTGTTATAATAAGCAGCCTCAAATTTTGAATCTCCTGAAATTGATTTATCAAAAGCTGCTACAGCTTCTTTGTATTTTTCCTGACTAAACAATGCGATTCCATTGTTATAAGCTTCTTGCGACTCTGCTGTTGCAGCACTTGCTGTATTTAATGCATTAATTGAATCTTGAAATGCTTGTTCTTCAGGTGTTAACTCTTGAGCGGAAAAGCCAAGGGTAATTAATGTTGTAACAAATACTACTAGCACTTTTTTCATAAACCGATTTTATAGTTGTTTTTTTAAGAAGTCCGAAGATATTAAAATCCGTGCCAAATTTGAAAGCAACTTATTAACACAGTGTGGAAAACTCTTCTAAGTACAGCAGCTCCGAAAGTCGCTCCTCCACTTAGGTGTACTTTGTGGGGTATAAAAAACAGAAATGTGAGGTACTTTACAATAAAATAATACTTAGCTGGACACTTCAATTCTGCATTGTATAGAATTCGACTAAGATACAGGAACACCATATTTTTTTGGGCAAATAAATTACTTGTATTATATTTATAATTGAATATCTCTTTTATTAAAAATACCCAAAGCACTTTGAATAAAATTTGGACTAAAATATCGAATAATGGAATTCCATTAGAGCTAGATGAAAATGAAAAGAAAAGAATCAGAATTCTTAACATAATGCTTTTTATTATTATTGTTCTTTCATTGTTTTTTTTTATTATTGATTTATTTCATCAGGTATATGAAGGAGTAGCTATTACTTTAATTACAATTTTTACTAATCTGATTATCTTATTCCTTATTTACAAAAAAAAATACACCCTCTCAAAATGGTTTTCAATAGTCTTTATAATTGGCTACATCTCAATATTAACAATGTTAACGGGTAAAAATACCGGCACTATAATTTATTTAATTCCTGGCGTTTTATTTCCCACAGTTATTTTTCATAACAAAAAAACAATCATTGTATTGTCCATATTTATTATTGGTCTCTTCTGCACTTTATTCTGGCTGACCCAATCTATAGGGCCATTTATAGAATTAACAGATGAGGTAAGAGTAATATATCAGTTTTCTGGAATGCTGGGAGTAATCATAACTTCTTTCCTAATGGTATGGTATTTTAGAAATTTAAATGATGCGTATGAAGATATAATTATTGAGAAGAATGAAAGTCTAATTACTTCAAATAATATAGTCAACCAGCAAAAATTAAAACTTGAAATTAAAAATAAAGAGATTACGGATTCACTCAATTATGCTAAAAGAATACAGCAAGCTATTCTACCTCCACAATCCAAAATAAACAATCATTTAAAAAACAACTTCATACTTTATTTACCTAAAGATATTGTTGCAGGAGACTTTTACTGGCTAGAAGCAAAAAAAGACAGGGTGCTTTTTGCTGCTGCCGATTGCACTGGCCATGGAGTGCCCGGAGCAATGGTAAGCGTAGTATGTAATAATGCCCTTAATCGATCAGTAAGAGAATATGACCTAACTGACCCAGGTAAAATACTAGATAAAACTAGAGAACTAGTCATTGAAGAGTTTGAAAAAAGTGATGCAGAAGTAAAAGACGGAATGGACATTGCCCTTTGCAGTATAATTGGAGATAAATTAGAATATGCAGGAGCCCATAATCCACTTTGGATTGTCCGTAATGGTGCATTATTGGAAACTAAAGCGAACAAACAACCCATAGGAAAGTTTGACAACCTCCTTCCATATACTACACATTCTTTTGTATTGGAAAAAGGAGATACAGTCTATATTTTTTCCGATGGATATCCAGACCAATTTGGTGGAGAAAAAGGTAAAAAATACAAATCAGGTAATTTCAAAAAGTTCTTATTATCCATTCAAGAAAATTCTATGGAAAAACAACTTACCCTACTTATTGAAGAATTCGAAAAATGGCGAGGCTCAATGGAGCAAATTGATGATGTATGTGTTATTGGGCTTAGAATATAAAACACGGTATACTTTAGCTATAACGGTATATAATTGCGAGATAATATGAAAAGCTTAATCCTATTTATAAGTCTAATAATGTGCGGTTATTGTAACGGCCAAAGTCCAGATACAGAGGTCATAATTAACACAAATTTCACGGAGTATGTAAATCCATTTATTGGAACCAGTAAAATGGGGCATGTTTTCCCGGGAGCTACAGCTCCTTTTGGTATGGTGCAATTAAGTCCACAAACGAACTTTGAAGTAATGTTTGGGGATGATGGGAGCTACAATAGTAAGACCTATGAATATTGTGCAGGTTATCAATATAGAGATTCAACAATCATTGGGTTTTCTCATACAAATTTGAGTGGTACTGGACACGCAGATTTAGGAGACTTTCTTGTAATGCCAACTACCGGAGGTTTAGTACTAGATCCTCTACAATCCGAAAACGGAGGAAAAGGATTTTACTCCGAATTTTCACATGATAAAGAAGAATCTTCACCAGGTTATTACAAAGTAAATTTAGAGAACTACAACATTGAAGCTGAACTAACAGCAAGTGATCGGGTAGGTTTTCACCAATACACTTTTCCAAAATCTCATGATGCACATATTATTTTAGACTTGGTGTATAACATATATCATCACGACAATAAAAATGTATGGACTTTTATTCGTGTAGAAAACGATTCATTAGTAACAGGCTACAGACAAACAAAAGGTTGGGCAAGGGATAAAAAAGTGTTTTTTGCCATGTCTTTTTCAAAATCATTTAAAAGCTACGGACATAAGAAATATGATGACGTAAAATATGATGGCTTCTATAGACGTTTCAATCAAGCGGAAGATTTTCCTGAAATTGCAGGAAAAGATATCAGAGCATATTTTAATTTTGACACCGAAGAAGGAGAAAGAATAAAAATAAAATTCGCGTTATCTTCTGTAAGTACCGAAGGAGCATTCAATAATCTAATGGCCGAAATACCACATTGGAATTTTGATAAAACACGAACAGAAACCAAAGCAAAATGGAATAAAGAGCTATCCAAAATTGAAGTAACCACTTTAAATGATGGCGATAAGGTAAACTTTTATACAGCACTTTACCATACAAACTTATCGCCTATCCTGTATGAGGATGTTGATGGTCAATATAGAGGTTTAGACCAAAACATTCATCAATCAGAAGGGTTTACAAACTACACCGTTTTTTCTCTTTGGGACACCTATAGAGCACTACACCCTCTCTTTAACATCATACAGCCCAAACGAAATAATGATATGATAAAATCTATGCTGGCACACCATGATGAAAGTGTACATAATATGCTACCTATTTGGAGTCACTATGCGAATGAAAATTGGTGTATGATTGGGTATCATGCAACTTCGGTAATCGCTGATGCTATGGCTAAAAATGTTGGTGACTTTAACAAAAAAAGAGCTTTACAAGCCTCTGTAAATACAGCGAATGTCCGCTACTTTGATGGTTTAGGAGATTATTTAGATTATAAATATGTGCCAGATGATAAAAGTCACTCATCTGTTTCTAAAACATTAGAATATGCATACAATGATTGGTGTATTGCTCAAATGGCGGAACAAGTAGACAATGTTCCAGTAAAAGAAGAATTTACAAAACGTTCTGAATATTATAAGAATGTCTACGACCCGAAAATTGGTTTCATGCGGCCAAAATTAGCAGATGGGACTTTTCGAGAAGATTTTGACCCTATGGACACACATGGACAAGGTTTTATAGAAGGGAATGCATGGAACTACGGATTATATGTCCCTCAAAACATTGATAAAATGATCTTAATGATGGGAGGGAAAGAGCAATTCAGTAAACACTTAGATTCTTTATTTACCACTAATATTGAAGATAAGTATATCGCTCAACATGAAGATATTACGCGCGATGGAATTATTGGAAATTATGTTCATGGAAATGAACCTGGCCACCACATTCCATACCTATATAATTGGACTGTCCACCCTGAGAAAACCCAAGAGAGAGTTCGAATGATTATGCGTACCATGTATGCACCAAATGTTGATGGACTTTGCGGTAATGATGATGCAGGTCAAATGAGTGCATGGTATATTTTTAGTTCTCTTGGATTTTACCCTGTTACGCCTGGATCTGCTTATTATGCATTAGGTAGTCCACTTATAAAAGAAGCTAAAATACACTTAGACAATGGAAAAGAATTGGTTATAAAAGCTAAAAATCAGAGCAATAAAAATATATATGTAAAAAGCGTTACCATCAATGGAAAAAAACTAACTGGCACATTATTATCGCATCAAGATATTATGAATGGTGGTGAAATTATTTTTGTAATGAGTAGTACACTCATTAATAAAAAATAAAACAGTAGATATTAAGCATAAACTTTACAAAATTAAAAAATCGGTTCTACGATTTTTATTACGATTACTAGGAGAATCATTAGGTGCTAATGGTTTTGTTTCTCCATAACCTTTAAACTTGATTCTAGAGGCTTTAACTCCTCCATCGACTGAAAGATACTCCATTACTGAATAGGCTCTATCCTCAGACAAAGCATGGTTATCAGCATTATTACCAACATCATCTGTATGTCCTTGGATTTCAATATTAATCTCTGGATTTTGCTTTAACCAACTTGCAAATCCCTGTAATACCAGTTTAGAAGCAGTAGAAATTTCAGATGAATTTGATGCAAATAAAATATCATTAATCGTATGCATACTTCCTTTTTTAATTTCTTTAATCGCTATTCCTTGTTCTTTAATAAAAGTATTATCTGTTTCTTCCTTTTTTATCAACTTTGATTCATAGGCACTTCCTTCTTTTTCAATTTCAATAAGAACATCCTCTTTTCCTGATCCAACATTTGCTACAGCCACATAATCACCTTCGTCACTAATTGAAATTTCTTGTTCTACAACCTTTCCGGATTGATATCTCACTTTTAATTTCGCGTCTTTAATTTCTTCTATATTTTCCGCATCTACTTTTCCTTTCATAATTATTATTTTATCTGGCTTAGCTTCTTCTGGTAAATTAAAAGAAAAGATATCCTTCTTGCCTATTCCCCCTTTTATACCATTAGAAGAAATGTATCCTTGTTCTCCATCAGCACTCACAATGATCCCCTCTTCATCACCTTCAGTATTAATAGGGTAACCCATGTTTTTTGGAATATCCCATGTACCATCATCATTTTGTCGTGTATAAAATAAATCGTAGCCGCCTGCCCCTAAACGCTCCTGAGAACATTGAGAAACAAAGTATAAGGTTTTACTATCAGAGTGCATAAAAGGAGCTTTATCGTTTCCTATTGTATTAATTGGACGGCCGCAATTAATCGCTTTACCCCAAGAACCATCCGGTTGTTTTTCGGAATAATAAATATCAATACTTTGCTGAATACTTTCAGCTCTAGCAGATGCAAAATACAAGGTTTTACCATCTGCACTTAATGATGGTTGCGCTTCCCATGTATCTGGCCCATTAATATTAGGACCTAAATTTTTTAATTCAGACCAAATCCGTTCTTCTTTTCCGTCCACTTCAACCACCTCATACTTTGTGCTAAAAATATCACAATTGAAAATTCCTGCTTGCTTGATACATGAACAGATAAATAAATTTTTATTATTTAATGAAATGGTTGCTCCTCCATATCTAGGACCCACATTAAAAGGCTTTGGCATTTTAATTCCAGTGCCAAATAATTCATTAGCCTCCGATCGATTGCTCATTGTAAACTCTTGTACTTTTTGCACCATTACATCTCCTTTGAACTTTTGATCAAACTCCGCAGTATATAAAAGAATTTCATTATCAGCAGAAATCATTGGCAAATATTCATGACGCGATGCTGTAGATACAATTTCTACAACTTTTGGAGAAAATGGCTTTTTGTCTTTAAAGTAATTACAATAAAAATCTATTTCGTATTTAATGTCTTCAATATCTTCCAATTGGGTAGCATATTTTCTAGATAATCTTTTTTCATCATCGGAAGGGAATTTTGAAAATTTATCGAAGTATTCCGAAGCCATACAATCTGCTTTTTGCGCATAATACATAACACCTAAATTGTAATATACATCAGCATGAAACTCTGAACAAGTAGCTTCAATCATGTGATAGTATTTCTGAGGTATTTCAAAATTATCACCATTTGCCTGAGCCCTTCGGTATGTCAACTTCGCTATTTCCCACATACAAGCGGAACAATCTTCATCTAACTCTAAAGCATCTTTCAAATGACGAATCCGGTCTTTATACGCGTACTTTTTTTTGTCCAATCCTTTCTCATAAAGTTTCAGCACTTTTTTATCCGTAGGAACCTGCATGCAAGCTGGAGCCATATTCTCTTCCTCATCATCTTGCGTATAGAACGAAGTTGATAATAGTGAAAATATCAATAAAAACAGATAGGAATATTTCATTTTAATTTGCCGCAGATCTTATATCGTTTTACAAAAAGCTTACCATATATTGTATAGCGTTTACTATAACTCTTTAATTCTAATTTGTTACGCTGTTTCCAATTTCACCAACTCTTCATCTGTAACCACATTCAGGTCCCCTTCTGAGGATGCGACTATTGTAGCAACAGTTGCATCACCGGTTACATTAACAACTGTTCGGCACATATCAAGTATCCTATCTATCGGTAAAATTATTGCTATCCACGCAGGATTTAAACCAACAGACCCCAATACAATCATTAACATTACTAAACCTGCACTAGGCACCGCTGCAGAACCAATAGAAGCTAGTGTTGCCGTAAGAATAATTGTAAGCTGCGCTCCTACGCCTAAATCGATTCCGTGATACTGAGCTAAGAAAATAGCTGCAACTGCTTGATACAAGCTTGTTCCATCCATATTTACAGTCGCTCCAATTGGCAACACAAAACTTGTCACTTCCTTTGACACACCTATTCTATCTCTAACACAATCTATTGTAACAGGCAATGTAGCAGCACTTGAACTTGTAGAAAATGCTAAAAACTGAGCTGGGCTAATTCTTCTAAAAAATCCAGCATAGGTCATTTTCTTTTTCACCACCATTTTCATAATAAATGGATACAAAACGAATATCATGAAAAATAAACCTATTAGAACTGTAAGGCTATAAATCCCCAAACTCTTAAACATTTCTATCAAAGAAGCAGGATCATCACCTGCCATCTCAGAAAACTTACCTGCTAAAAGAGCAAAAACGAAGAAAGGTGAATATTTCATTATTATATCTACCATTTTTAAAAACACTTCATTAATACCATCTACAATAGCTAGCACTGGACCTCCTTTTCCTTTTGGTATCATCAGTAAACAAACACCAAAAAAGATAGAAAAGAAAATAACCTGTAGCATCAGTTTACCATCGGTAAGCGCAAGGAAAAAGTTTTGAGGAACAAAATCCACTAAGAAGGATAATGGACGTGCATCTTTTTGTGCATTCGCATTTTTAGTACGTTCAGTAAATTTCTTGTCATTTGCTAATTCATCTTTACCTATTTCATATTTTGTAGCTGCCTCAAGGACATACGCAGCATATTGTGGATTGTGCAAGTAATCCTTCGTATCTTTTATTTCCGTTCCCGATTCTCCACACCACAATTCATATTGAATTCTATTTTTAATAAGCTGGTCTGCGCTTAAGAAACTACCTGGCTTAATTAAATTTACTAACCCTAAACCAACAGTCACTGCAAAAACTGTTGTAACCACATAAATACCTAAAGTTTTACCCCCAAGCTTTCCCAATTTAGAAATATCTTTCAAATCTGCAACACCTTTCATTATGGAGAACATAACTAATGGTACTGCTATCATTTTAAGCAGGTTGACGAATATTTTTCCAAATGGATCAATCCAGTCTAGTGTAAACTCAGAATAACCTAAATAACTTGAAGCAAAAGCCCATATTATTCCTAAAACAAGTGCAATTATAATTTTCCAATGCAAGGCTAATTTTTTCATACTCTATTTAAATTATAATTGTGTGGCTTTACTTCTTAATAAAAAATCTACTACTGTTATCGCCGCCATTGCTCCTACAATCGGCACTGCTCTTGGAACAACACATGGATCATGTCTGCCTTTACCTTCTAATTCCACCTTGTTTCCTTCTTTGTCGATGGAAACCTGTTTTTGCATTATGGTGGCAACAGGCTTAAATGCAACGCGGCCGTAAATTGTCTCTCCATTACTAATACCGCCTTGAATACCTCCCGAATTATTCGTTGTAGTAGAAATGCCATCAACATCGCTTATAAAACTATCATTATGCTCAGAGCCTAACAATTTTACACCGTCAAATCCAGAACCATATTCAAACCCTTTTACTGCGTTAATTGAAAGCATTGCTTTACCCAAGTCAGCGTGTAATTTATCAAAAACAGGTTCTCCAAGACCTACCGGAACTCCTTTTGCAACAAATGAAACCACGCCTCCAATGGTATCTCCGGATTTTCGTACTTCTTCAATTCGTGAAATCATTTGCTCAGCAATCTTACTATCTGGACATCGAACAATTGAATCATCTGTTTTAGATAAATCTAACTCTTGGTGTGTTTTATTTAATGAAATACTTCCTACTGATGAAACATAAGCATCTATAGAAATCCCCTTGGTAATTAATATTTGCTTTGCAATGGCTCCTGCAACTACTCTACAAGCGGTCTCTCTTGCACTACTTCTTCCACCTCCTCTATAGTCGCGTGTGCCATACTTTTGTTCGTATGTAAAATCAGCATGTGACGGTCTAAAGGTATTTTCTAAGTGGGAATAATCTTTACTCTTTTGGTTTTCATTTTGGATTGTAAAACCAATTGGAGCACCTGTTGTTTTACCATTAAAAATTCCTGATAAAAATTCAACTATATCACTTTCTTTTCGCTGTGTTACAATGCGACTCTGCCCAGGTTTTCTACGATCTAATTCTTTTTGAATTGCTTCAAAATTCAACTCAACATTTGACGGACAACCATCTATTACACCGCCTATAGCAGTGCCATGCGACTCTCCAAATGTGGTTAAAATAAATAGTTTGCCAATAGAATTTCCTGCCATGCGAACAAATGTACTTATTTACTTATTGGTTTCAAATGCAAAAGCGAAAACATGTCCATCAGCATCCACAACATTATTAATCAAATAACAACTCCGCGATTTCTTGCTTGATTCTAGAAATGTACTTTTCACTGGAAGTGTAAACGACGACTTTAAGCTCAATATTAGCGTTTCGTTCCTCAACAACCTCAACCTTAATTTTCATGGTAGAAATAACCCAAGGCATACTTAGCAAATGACTTGTTAATTTGTCTTTTGCCGCATCAACATTTACTTTTTCAGATAAAACAACTGAAAAACTACAACTTTTAAGGTGTCCTGCTACTGTAGGTTTCGACATTAACTGTGAGGTTACCTTACTATAAGGAAATTGGATGATTTCTCCATTTTCTATTTCCAGATGTAATTTAGTCGTTGTTTGTGCCGAAACAACACCTGAATAATCATTAATTTTTAATCGCTGACCAACTATATCTCCTTTTTGGAATCCAAATATAATTCCTTGCACAAAATCTCTTACTAATTGCCACAACAAAGCTATTATAACACCAAACAGACTTAATGATACAAACAGGTTGATTAATGAAATTTCATAAATCAAATCTATACAAAATAGAATCCATACAACATTTCTTACGAGGGGCAAATAAAATCGTAAATACTCTTGTAACCGCTCATTTCTAATCCATGGAGTAAGATATCTTTTTGCAATAAAAAAGAATAAAAAAATCGAAACCGCTGCGCTAATTAAGCGGAAAAACATTCCAAATGATATGTCCTGAAATTCAAATAGCATTAGTTTATCAATTGGTGTTTACGTAAATACTTAATTAAATAGGGCAAAGCATATGGTGATATTTCAAATAGATTGTTTGAATTCAATACAATTCCTGCCCTTACAAGACTTTGCAACGTAGTGTTAATACTTTCAGAACTCTCGGTGTGATATACCGTACACAGTTGATTAAAATCAATTTGCTTATGCAGCAGAATTTGCAATAACATTAGATTCCAATCAGATAATAAAACATTTGGTAATTCTAATGATTCCATTTTTTTCAAATCCAATACACTACCTTCTATAGAACTTATGTTTGCTAACCACATATAAAAAGAAAATCCCACGTTTCCATCTGATTTTGACGTCAGCTTCTTAAACAATTGATTTTGTTCCCTCTGCTTTAACTCTTTTTCAGGTTTTCCTTTCCATAGGAAAGATACCCCTCCACTGCTATGTCTATCCATAACAGCTCCATTTATTTCGTTTGTCTTAAGAGGAGAAACCGTAATTGTTGATAATAGTTTGGAATCAATAGCTATGTATTGACGAATATGTTGATAGAAATAGATATTGCAATCAAATAAGAATAAATGTTTATGGCCATAAGATTTAACCACCGACATTATTCTATCCAATAAATCAGCTCCTTTTGCAGAACGCGTCCACCATAATTCAAGATCTTCAAATACCAATGTACTTCCTTCTGGAAGCTCATTCATTATTTGAATGTAACTTCCTTCTATTCCAGTTGCAACGTTCAATGCATTATCAAACACTTTATCCGAGAAGTTAATTGTATGTATTGGAGCCACAATATTGTACACCTTTTTCTCACAGTATACATTAACTACATTATGCATTAAATAAGATTTACCTGCAAATGGATCTCCAGTAAATAAAATTGCTCCTGTTCTGCCAGACTTAAACCTTTCAATTGATTTTCGAGCCATTTCAAGTTCAGTTAATCGGTTCTGCAATAACTTATCCGGAGCAATATGCTTTCCTAAAAACAGTTGTTTGTAATAAAAAGGCAATTGATTTTCAAGGGTAGGACTTAAAGATACCGAATCCATAAAATCAGCTAATCTATTGTGTGGATTCTGAACTGACTTTGTTCTGTACTGATAACCTGTTATTGCAAAAAGATCTCGTGCTTTAATCAATAACCTATCTACCTCATTGTTAATCTTTTCAAATCGATTTTTTATATTGTTCAAATATTTTGCTGCTCCTTTTCGGGTTTTCTCTCTTAAAATGACACCGTCCAAAGTATCCGCTCTAGAAATAATTATTTCATCCTTCAGCATTTTGTTTAATAATTCTAAGACTGTTTTAATGTCCCCATTCAATCTTGTTTGAACAGTAACTAAATGTTCTTTCGCTTCTGTTAAACTCTCTTTTACCTTTTCAGTTATTTTATTCGAATTGTCGCTTTCATTTTCTATATTTTGTAACGTAAACTTTAATAACCGTAGCGCATTTTCAACTTTAATAACTTCAGAATTGACTGCATTATGTGCTAACTGAAACACATCCTTTATTTTACTAACCAACTCGTTTTCTATTAAATGTCCCGATACTTTCCGCACATTTATCTTGGAAGGTGGTAAATCATATTGGTTATTTTCAAACTCATTTATCTGCTTTGCTGAAAGTAATTCAGAGCTATCACAATATTTGATGACACTCTTATCTACTTTTTGTGTTATTGATTTAATCAAATTATCAACATTTATTGTATTGGATACAGATAACAATTTCGCTTCAAAATCACCTAACTTCTCCAAGCTTATCTTATCTATTTGATCTTCTATACGATTAAACAAATTTAGAGATGACTGAATAAAGTCTTTATCTATTGTTTTTGCAGATTGCTTAACAAATGGTATTAAAGTTTTTCTTAATCGTGTTAACTGAATATTGACCAGAAGCTGATTTATAAGGTGTTTTTGATTTGAATGCCAGTTTCCCGGATATGCAGCAATTGATAGAAATGCATTTTTAATTACCTTCCCTGCTCTTTCCTCCTCCCGGTTTAATGACAAATTATTAACATCTAATTTATCTACATCGACGGTAATAGAGTTGCAAAATATTCTTCCCAGTGAATTTAGCTCTTGTAAAAAGATATTTTTTTCTTTTTTAAACTGAACTGAAAGTAATTCTTTCAAATCATTTAAATTTATAGCTCTTTCATTATCAATAGACCAATCTTTGATCGTTTTATTTATCAAGAAACTAGACAAGCCTAGCACATTTAATTTCGTCTTAAAATGATATAAATATGAATTTTCAAAATGATGTTGTACAATCTTAGCAAAACGAATATTTTGTTTCTTTTTGCGAGAATACTTCCTTTTCAGTCGCGCTAATTTTGGAGAATCTTTCGGATCCGCCTGCAATTCTTCTTTCGTATATATTCTCTCTATGCTAATTGGAGCTAATTCTACGAGTTTTCTTACTGCTTTAACGTGCGACTCTATTCCAAGCGATATCGCTGCAGTTATTTTTCCTAAACGATTATCGACGATGTCCTCTAACAGCTTCTGTTCAATTTCTAAAGCTTTTTCAATAGATGGATTATCCTCTGCATCTAACCTTTCTTTAAATAATGCTATATAGCTACTCCATACATCAAACCAGGTATCATATACGCGATTTATAAATGCAATATTCAAGGCATGAATTTTATCATCAATAATCGTTATTTTTTTATCAAGTAATTCATAACCAGGTAATCCAAGAACAACCGCATCTGTTTTTTCAATATATAACGAGGCAAATTCTTCTCCTTGATATTTCATTTCAAGTAAAGGATCAAATCCTTCCTCATCATAAAAATGAGAAGATGCTTTTAGCAATAATGTTGTACCCATTACATCTAAAAAAGCATTTGTATTTCCGATAAATGTACTTTCCTCTCCTTCTTCTATTTCAGGAATGTTCAACAAAATCAAATCAGTTTCAAAAGAGTTTATTTTAACTACTTCGTAAAACCCTTTTTTCTCCAATTCATTATTAACAACTTCCACATCAGCATCTACTCGCAAAGCTTCCAATCTTTTTCTAACCGCGTCCTCTACAATTAACTTTTGACTATTGTCATTATTTAAGTAAAGTATACGCAGCTGTGTATTGTTCCAATCTGGAGAAGCCAACAACATTCTTACTAATTGTAAACCCAAGTCACTCTCTTGATTTATTTCCTTCCACCAAATGTCAATTCTCTTGTATTGCCCAAAACCCTTTTCTTTATCATAATCAAGATACAATACGTTATAATCCAACACTCCCAGTTTTTTGGTCATTTGAGAAAACCCTATTGGGTTTTTGGTGTTTCGTGCCCAACCCATCATAATGGTATTAGGCTCAACTCCAGAAAAGCCATACGTACTTGCAATTGCCTCAATTCCTTTAAAAATATTCTGACATTCCTGTTTTCTATGAAAAATAGAATCATCATAACCATCATCATTGACAGCCTGTTCGTGTTTAGGAAAAAGCACATCAACTCCTGGTGTTTCAATTAAATCAAAATTTGATATCATTCCTTTTCTCCCAGCAATAGACTTACTAAAGCTTAATAAATGCGGTCGTGCAGCTGTTCCTCCACTAAACAACAATATATTCGGCTCCCAATTTCTTTTATGCGTTGATTTCTTACCTAAGTTTTTTAAGCCAATCTTAACAACTGAAGACCATACGCTTTGCCAAACATCTCCTGAACCCAACTCTAAATGCCTTCTTGTCAACCATATAAAAACTAAAGCCATTATAGCAACAGATATTAAAGCAGCAGCTAGATTTAATTGCACCATTAATAAAAAAGTAGCAATGGTTCCAATTAAAGGAACAAATAAAGATATTTTGAATTTAGGTCTGAAATCAGGACTTGCCCATTGTTCTAAAAAACAAGAAAGATTAATAAACATATAGGCAGCCATATAAAACATGGCAACTATTTCCGCAATAACATTTAATTCTCCAATTAAGATACCAGCCTCTGCAATGATAAAGCTAAGAATCAAAGCATTTCGAGGCTCATTATCATTTCCAACTCCTTTTCCAAAGATGTATGGTGTAATTTTATCGATTGACATTGCCTGAAGAATACGTGGCGCTCCCAATATGCCGCCCAAAGCAGAAGATAGTGTCGCCCCCCATATTCCAGCGATTACAAGTCCGGGAACCAAACCAAATTGAACCAGAGCATTATTATTATTAATTAATTCTGCTTGTGGTATGGAATAATGAATAAATATAGACAGTATAATGTAAACAACCAATCCTACAACTACCGCTGACATTGTTCCCCAAGGGATAGCTTTTTTAGGGTTTTTTAAATCACCTGACATTGCAACACCCGCCGTAAAACCAGTTACGGCAGGAAAAAAAATACCAAACAAAGTTGAGAACCCTACTGTTTTACCTTCCACATGAGAAGTATCAAAGCCTTTACCTTCACTGGTTCCAAGAAAAATTGAAATTAAGGAAAGGACTATCGCAAAAAGAATAAAATACTGCGATTTAATAGCAACACTTGTACTGATATAGGCAATTGTAACCATTACCAACAATGCAATTGACCCTATAACCCTAAGGTGATTGGTTGTAATCTCTTCAATACTTAGATAATCAGAAAGTACAACCATAGCACTTTCACCAAACCCAATTAAATACAAAGCGATACTTAATGCCGTTGCTACAAATAGGGTAATCCCAATTGCTCCTCCAATAGGCAAACCTAGGCTTCGGGAAAGCATATAGTATATACCTCCAGCTTTTATCTTTTTATCCGTAGCAACTGAAGAAACGCTTAATCCTGTGGTAACAGAGACAATATGCGCAAGAAGTATTATGGCTATTGTTGTAAATAGGGTTCCTGCGTTACCTACAACCATCCCCAGACGCATATACATAATTACGCCCAATATTGTTAGTATTGATGGTGTAAAAACGCCTCCAAATGCTCCAAATTTCTTTCCCTGCGACATTGTTGCCTCTAAGATATTGAAGTTGTTTAAAGTTCAACCTATAATCTGAAAAATGTTTCTTTTTTTATGTAATATCGTTCTTTCCTCTAACCATATCTATGGATATGCTTCTAAAAAAACTCATTTAACAAAAAAATATTCCATTTTCAATTTCACAATCGAACTTTAAACAACTTCTGTTAATGTTTCAAATTCAACCCTACTTAGACGCTAAATATGGGAAAAGGTTATACCTAAAGACCATTAATTTGTAGTTTAGCGGCATGAGTGTTTTCAAAGATTTAAAAGTTGTGGAACTAGCTAGTGTACTTGCAGGACCAGCAGTCGGAATGTTTTTCGCTGAACTAGGGGCAAACGTTATTAAAATCGAAAACAAAAAAACCAATGGAGATGTCACGCGAAATTGGAAATCTTCTAACGAAAAAACTGAAAACACATCCGCTTACTTCTCTTGCGTTAATTGGGGGAAAAAGCATCTATTTATAGATTACACTAATGATAATGACTTCACTAAATTACTTTCCTTGTGTAAAGAAGCTGATGTCATTATTTGTAATTTCAAATATGGTGATGCACAAAAATTTAACCTTAGTTACCTAGACTTAAAAAAAAATAACGAAAAAGTAATTTATGCACAGCTAAACGGGTTTAAAAGCCAACCTAAACGCGTTGCTTTTGATGTTGTATTGCAAGCTGAATGTGGTTATATGCATATGAATGGACAAAAAGACTCGCCTCCAACCAAAATGCCATTAGCTATAATGGATCTTTTAGCTGCACATCAGCTGAAAGAGGGGATTTTAGTGGCTTTGCTCAAAAAAGAAAAGACAGGAAAAGGAAGCCTAGTTGAAACCTCATTGGAAGAGGCTGCATTAAGCTCTTTAGCCAATCAAGCAACTAATTGGCTAATGAACAAGGAAATACCACAAAGAATTGGATCAATGCATCCAAACATTGCTCCTTATGGAGATATTTTCACAACTAAAGACAATAAACTACTAGTAACTGCAATCGGATCTAGCAAGCAATTTGCGTCGTTCTGTAATTTACTAGGGAGTAAAGAAATAGCCACTGAAGACAAGTTTTCAAGTAACCAAAATCGATTGAAAAACAGGATTGAATTGCAAGAAATACTTAGGACTTTAATTCTCCATTGTAATCGTGATGAACTCATTGAACAATGCATACAAAGAAGCATTCCTGTTGGTGCTATAAAAAACATGGAAGAAGTTTTCTCTTCTAAAACAGCTCAAAACATGTTACTTGAAGAAGTAGTTAATGGTGAAAAAACAACTCGAATAAAATCAGTTGCTTTTAAAATTAGTTAGATTCGTTGGTGTTATTTTCTACTGCTTCTTTAGTCACAGCAGCTAAATGCTCACTGCTCTTTTGATCATACTCTCTTACGAATTTTTTGATAGTCCTGGCTAATTTATCTGCATCCTTAGTACCTAATTGAACTCCAAATCGAACTTCCTTTTCGTTATAAAAAAAACGTACTGTTCCCTGCCCTATTACCCAAAATGAATCATTCATTGATTTACTAAATCCTTTAGGATTAACCTCAAGCCCTTGCACATTCTTAATTCTACCTAACTGATAAGGTATAGCTTTCCCAAAACCTTTAATAGACTTTTTAATCGTCATTAAATCCTTATCGATTCTAATAAATTCCATTCCGGATTTTCGCCATAGATATACTTTGCCTATTCTAATTTCAAAAAACAGCCAAAAAATGCACATAACTAACAACATTAGCTTTTCTTCCTTAACAAAATCTCCAGCGAAAAGAAAATAAAAGAAAACGCCACCACAAATAGTCCATCCAAGCAGCCATGTAAATAATACAGTCTCCTTCCATTTATCAATATTCGTTGAGATTACAATTGTACTGTAATCTTCATGATCTTTATAAGATACTCTTTCTCCGATTAATTTCATTTTTACAAATGTAAAAAATATGACTATTAACAATCTGTTTTTTATTCTTTTATATAAATCACGATACAGTAGTTATAGTTATTTAGTACTTTGGGCATGACTTTTGAAAAGTCATTTGCAATTAATAAAATATACAATGAAAAAGCTGCTTGTCATTTTATCCTTAATAACCTACACTGCTGGAAATACAGTGTTAAGCCAAGAATTTAAAGATCTTTTAATATTATACGTTGATGAGAAATATGAGAAATGTTTTGTGAAAGCAATAAATTATACCGGGAACGAAAAGACTAAAAAACATCCGTTGCCTTATTTATATGTATCAATGGCTTCTTTTGGAATGAGCCAAGATCATCAATATAGTGAGACATGGCCAAAGGCTTACAGCACCGCTTTAAGTTTTGCAAAAAAATACAGAAAAAAAGACCCTGACAATATTTACGCCGAAGACTCTGAAGGGTATATAGACCAATTAAAGGAAATTATCTACGAGGATGTAGAAAATTACATGCTTTCCAACACGGAAAAAGGATACAAAAAAGCAGCAGGTATTCTTAAGAAAGTATGTTCATTTGACCCTAAGGATTATGGTGCTATGCTTTTATGGGGAGAATTAGAAGTCCTTACAAAAAACCAAACAGAAGGTAAAAAAATAGTGGCTTCAGCTTTTGACTTAATCAAAACGATTGGAACAGATGTTCAGTTTGGTGATTTAACTGAAATACAACAAAAATATTTACGTAAATCATTAATGGAATATGCTTTATTTATTGACGAAAAAGACCATGCAAAAGCAATCGAGGTTATCAGTATTGGTCAACCATTTTTCTATGAAGAAAGGGAAGATTGTTTATTAGATGATAATGAAGAATTTAAAAAATTATACGACGAAATCACGGGATAGTTAAGTACTCTTCTATAGAATTATGCATATATTTTAAATCCTTTCTAGTAATACAGTAAGGTGGAATAATTACAATAACATTACCTAATGGTCGTAAAATTATTCCTTTTTCTAGTAAAAATTTATATGCTTCTTTTCCTTCCTCATTAAAATATGAACTAACCTCATTTGCTTCTAATTCTACTGCAGCAATTGTTCCAAAACTCCGAGCAGCTCTTACCTTAGGGTTCGCTAAAATTAAACGAACAAATTTACTTTGCATCTCAGAAATAGTTTCAATGTTTTGCCAAACATCCTCTTTTTCAAATAAATCTAAAGAAGCATTTGCAACACTACAAGCTAAAGCATTTCCTGTATAAGAATGACCATGTAAAAAGGTTTTCCCTTTATCATCAGAATAGAATGCTTGATATATTTTATCGGAAACAGCAGTAATTCCCATAGCCATAAAGCCTCCAGTTATGCCTTTAGACAAACAAATAATGTCTGACTTATTTTCACAATGGTCTATGGCAAACATCTTTCCAGTTCTTCCAAATCCTGTGAAAACTTCATCAGAAATTGCAATAACTCCATATTGGTTACACAACCCTATTAATTCAGACAACACCTCTGGAGAATGCATTATCATACCGCCTGCACCTTGTACAATGGGTTCGAAAATAAAGGCCGCAATGTCATTCGTTTTTAATAACAACTCAAATTGTTCTAATAATTGAATTCTGTTCTCTTCAGTTGGGATATCGATAAAATCGACGTCAAACATAAAACGCTCGAAGGGCTCATTAAAACCACCTCTAGCCGTAAGGCTCATACTTCCAAATGTATCGCCATGATAGTCACCTTTAAGCGAAATAAACCGATTTCTTTCTTCTCCTTGGTTAAACCAATACTGAATTGACATTTTGAGCGCGACCTCGTTTGCCGTTGAACCATTATCAGAAAAGAATACCTTTTCAATTTTTTGAGGAAGTATCTTTACTAACCTCTCCGACAACCTAACTGCACTTGGGTGCGTAAAACCACCAAAAGCAACATGTTCTAGTGTACAAGCTTGTTCGGATAATTTTTTTACAATATATGGATGCGAATGGCCGTGCGTATTTACCCACCAACTTGAAAAACCATCGATGTACTTCTTTCCATCTTCGTCAAATACGTAAGAACCTTCTCCTTTTACAATTGGAATTATATCAGCTCCTTTCATTTGATCGAAAGGGTGCCAGATGTATTTTTTATCTAATTCTTTAAGTTTTGACATGACGCTTATTTACAAAGCCAAAGTAAGGAAAGATTTTTCAATTTAAAGCAGATCTTAACAACTCTGCTTGCTCTTTAATAAATTCGCGCGTAACACTCTCTGCCATTGGAACGCGATGTAATATATTAACTTTTGTGTTTTTGGTAATAATTGACTCCGAAGATTCATTTTTCTCTCCAACTATAATAATACCTTTTATCGATATACTTTTTGATTTTAAATACTCAATAGACAATAATGTATGATTTATACTTCCTAGGTAATTTTTAGAGACAAGTATAACTTCCATCCCAAGCTTTACGATTATATCTGACAAATAATCTCCATCTTCATTAATTGGAACAAGCAAGCCACCTGCTCCTTCAACGATTAAATTATTATTTGTTTTTGGCAATTGAAAAGAATTCAAAGAAATCGAGATATTATCTAATTTGGCGGAGGCATGCGGAGACAAAGGATTGTTTAATCTGTAGGTTTCAGGGTGTAATATGCTTTTTTCATTTACTAACTCTTTAACTTTATCCGTATCCGTATAATGCAGATCACCACTTTGTATTGGCTTCCAATAATCCGCATTTAAAGCCTCTACTACAATTGCAGACACAACCGTTTTACCAATATTTGTATCTATTCCTGTGACAAAAAAAGAGTTATTTTTCAAAATATGGAGTTTAGTTTCTTGTATATTAAATTAATGAAATTATAAAAATGTGAGCCGCTTTTTAAGGCGGGTAAAATTTATCGGCTATTTGTAAAACTTACCATCTAATTCAGACAATCTATCAATTTATTTACTTCCTCTACAGAATTGAAAGAATGGAAGCAAATTCTTAACCTTTCCGTACCTTTAGGAACCGTTGGAGAAAGTATCTCTTTAACGTGTAATCCATTATTTATTAATTGCTTAGATACTTTTTTAACGTTTTCAATTCCAGGAATAATAACGGATACAACGCACCCATTATCGCCCGTAATTAAATCTCGAGATGTACCCACTTTAGACACAAAAAAATTCTTCAATTCTAAAGCCAAATTATGTTCATCACTATTTGTAGCATATAACTTTGTGAGCTTATCATATTGCTTTCTTATGGTCAAAATAGTTTCTGGAGAAGGGGCTGTTGTATAAATAAAGGAGCGACAAAAATTAATCAAATAATTCCGTAAAATTTCACTACCAAGTATAATAGCACCGTGCGAACCAAGGGCTTTACCGAATGTTACTACGGTTGCAAACACCTCTTTTTGGAGGTGCAGTTTTGCTACCAATCCATCTCCTTTCTCTCCCACAACGCCAACAGCATGGGCCTCATCTACAATCAAATTAGCTCCGAAATTATTACATGCTTTTGAAATTTTTAAAAGATCAGGTGAATCACCATCCATGGAATAAATAGACTCTACAGCAACAAAAACATTCCCTTTCGATTTGGACAAGCGTTCCTCTAAATGCTGCACATTATTGTGCTTAAAAGAGAAAGCATCTGCGTTCGACAACCGAATTCCATCTCTTATAGAGGCATGAATTAATTCGTCATATATAACCGTATCTCCCCTCTTTGGGATTGTCGAAAATAAGCCAAGATTCGCTACATAGCCAGAATTAAAAATTAGGCCGGATTCTGCTTGATGAAAACCGGCAATTTCCAGTTCTAATCTTTCTATATCTGCACTATTACCAGAAATTAAACGAGAACCCGTAGATCCAAACTGCGTTAATTCTTTTTGATCTCGGGAAAAACCTAAATAATCGTTCGAAGAAAAATCACAGAATGCTGAATAATCTTTTAATTCTCGATAAAGGCCTTCTTCAATTCGTTTGTTTAATTTATCCTGTAGTATTTGAAGAATTGGTTGCAAAGCTTAAAGTTCTTTAACAGAAGTAACTTTTCTTACTTCTTTTCCTTTCTGTTTTGCTGCTTCGTTTCTTTCAATTTTGTGTTCTGGCCTCGACCATTTAACTCTATCTTCACTCGTTGAACGAATTTTATATTTTTCATCGACAGCAGGTTTTTCTCCATTTTTATAGGCCTCCATAGGCTTAAGACCCAATTTTTCAAACATTTCAGCATCCGTTGTCATACCTGGGTTTGGAGTAGTTAGCAATTTATCTCCCGAAAAAATTGAGTTTGCACCTGCCATAAAACAAAGCGCTTGACCTTCCATCGTCATTTCGGTTCTTCCCGCTGATAAACGAACTGCTGATTTTTTCATTACAATTCTTGTAGTGGCAATCATTCTCACCATATCCCAAATTGGCACTGTATTTTGCTCTTCCAAAGGAGTTCCTTCTACTGCTACCAATGCATTTACCGGAACTGAAGCGGGCTGAGGATTTAATAAAGTTAATGTATGTAACATTCCTATTCTATCTTCATCTGTTTCTCCCATTCCAATAATTCCACCTGAACAAATACTTAGGCCTGATTTACTGGCATTTTCTATCGTTTTTAAACGATCACCATACCCTCTAGTTGAAATTACTTCTTTATAATACTCTTCAGAGGTATCAATGTTGTGGTTATAAGCATATAGCCCAGCATCGGCAAGTCGCTTTGCTTGCGGCTCTGTAAGCATACCTAAAGTGCAACAAACCTCCAAATCTAAATCATTCAATGAACGAACCATTTCCAGCACTTGATCGAAATCATCATCTTCCTTTACATTTCTCCAAGAAGCTCCCATGCAAACTCTTGAAGACCCATTTTCTTTCGCAAATTTTCCTGCGTTTACAACCTCTTCAACCGATAGCATATCATTTTTCTCAATATCTGTATGGTATCGCGCAGCTTGCGGACAATAGCCACAATCTTCTGGGCAACCTCCCGTTTTTACAGATACCAAGGTACTAACCTGAATTTCGCTAGGGTTATGATTTTCTCTATGCACCGTTGCAGCTTCATACAACAATTCCATCAAGGGTTTATTATAAACTTCTCTTATCGCTTCTTTCGTCCAAGTATTCATACAGGTTTATTTTATATTACAAATGTAAAAGGGATTCTCGAACAATTAAAATGATTATTAGAAAGATTCCCAATATTTGTAAACAATTAATAGAAATAATAGTACTTACTTATTATAATTCGCAACAAGACAAAGGTTCCATAGGATTCTTGCACCAACTATTGCATCTACTTTTGTATTGCCTGGAGCCACTTCGCATAAATCAAATCCAATAATATCTCTACCCGATTTTACCACTTCAAAAAGCAAATAGATAGCTTCTTCAAATTCTAGACCTCCAGGAACGGGTGTGCCCGTACTCGGACATAAATGGGGTTTAAGACAATCAATATCAAAGCTTATATAAACTTTCTGCGGAAGCCTACTAATAATATCTTTACATTGATGAGACCATAACGCCCCTTCAAACTGCTTATTTTTCAATTCCCAATCGTAGAAAGTAGTTATTCTTGAATCTGATTTTATAAAATCTACTTCATTTTGAGAAATATCTCTTACGGCTACCTGAACTAATGAAGTCACACTTTTATGCTGCAATGCATTGTGCATTATAGAAGCATGTGACTGCGCAAAACCTTCATATCCTTTTCTCAAATCTGCATGCGCATCCATTTGTAGAATTCCAAAAGACGCATGTTTATCCGCCAAAGCATCTATCAAACCCAAAGGCACACTATGTTCACCTCCTACTACCCCTACTTTTTGGCCATTATTAATAGCTTTGGCAGATCGCTTCTTCAAATTATCGCGCAAATAATTCTGAGCCACTGCAATTTCCGCTACCGTTTCTAGATGCTCTTTATTTTCTTTTAAATTACCTCCATTTTCTAAAAAGTGGATATACTTCGCCGTTCTTTCCGCTAGCTTATCATTTATATTTTTCCAATCTTCTGAAATAGGCGTCATAAAAACCTTTGTATCCCATGCATTTTCTAACTCAGGATGAAAAAAATCGATTTGAGTGGAAGCTTCTAATATGACCTGCGGACCAGCAGAAGTACCTCGACCATAGGAAGCCGTTGAATCCCAAGGAACAGGAATCAACAATACTTCGGCTTCATTTTCAGTATATGGAAAACCAAATATATTTCCATTATTCAAACCTATATCACTCGGATCAAAACTCATTATATACCTTTTCTATTGTTTTATTTCCAACCATTTTTCGAACATAGTTAGGCAACGCAAAAGAACTTACATGAATTGCTTCATTGTAATAATTTAAGTCTTTTATAAAAGAAACATCATTCACCAATGAAAAATTAACCAAAGTTGGTTCAATTGAACCTTTCACTCCCCATTGGAAACTCCATATTCCCGTAGGATATGTTGGCACGTTAAATAAAGAAAGTTTCGTTTTTTCCACTCCAAAAATTTCTTGAAAAGTGGTATTCAACTCGACAAAGACGCTTTCATTAAACTTTGGAGATTCTCCTTGCGCAACAAGAATACCCCGCTCTTTTAAAATACGCTTACAGTTCAAAAAGAAATTTTTTGAGAACAACCCTTTGGCTGGGCCAACAGGATCTGAACCATCTACTAAAACTAAATCGTATTCTTGCTCATTTGCGTTTTGCGCAAAAGATATACCGTCTCCAATTATTACCTCTAACTTGGAATTATCAAATTCTGAAGCAATTGTTGGCAAAAACTTTTTACACGCCTTTATAACTACTTCATCAATTTCTACCATCGTTACTTTCTCAACGCTTTTATGTTTTAACACTTCCCGCACAGTTCCTCCATCTCCTCCACCAATAACAAGGACATTCTTTACATTTCCGTGAGAAAACATTGCTGGATGGGCGATCATCTCATGGTAATGAGCTTCATCTTTTTCAGTTGTCATAACCATCTGATCAATGGTTAGCATTTTCCCATAACGGTAAGTATCTAAAATTTTAACTTCTTGAAAATCCGATTTTTCTTTAAATAATTGTTTACTATACCGCAGGGAAAGCGCTTGAGAATCGTCTTTATCCGTAAACCATATATTTCGTTCAATGCTTTCTTTTCCAATATTATCTTCAACAGTACTTCGGAGTGATTCCAGATCAACATCCATTCTTGATAGCATTTTAATGGCTCCTCGGTTCATTTCAAGAGCTGAATAATTTTTTGCCCCAAAACTTTCCTTTAAAAAATCAAAGGCCTTCCAAGCATCCACTTCATCTCCACATGTAAATAAATCTACTGCAGCATAACCGTACTCTGGCCATGTATGTATTGCTAAATGACTTTCTTGAATAACCACTACCCCTGAAACGCCATAGGGAGAGAAATGGTGAAAAGAAGAATTAATTACAGTTGCGCCAGCAATGGTAGCTGAATCAACCATAGTTTGCTCAATAAAAGCAACATCGTTCATTACTTGCGGATTACAACCTGTAATCTCCACCAAAATATGATTTCCTAATGATTGCATTGTTCTTTATGAATTAATGGTTCGTATTGAATATTTTTTACAAAAATCGGATATTACTTTTAATAATCTTACTTTTGAATGTGCGATTTTTAGTCTTTATATTATTATCCGCCTTAATTAGTCTTTCGGCTACTCCGGGAAACTACTCTTATACTTTTGCAGTTTTAAAATATAACGGAGGTGGAGATTGGTACTCCAACCCTACTTCACTCCCAAACTTGGTGAAATATTGTAATACCTCGCTTGGAATGAACATTGACCCTAATGTTGCAAGTATAGAGGTGTCCAGCCCCGAATTATACAACTATCCTTTCATACATATGACTGGGCATGGCAATGTAGTTTTCAATCAGCAAGAAGCTGAAAACCTAAGAAACTACCTATTGGGAGGAGGCTTTCTTCATATCTCTGACAATTACGGGATGGATAAATTTGTGCGGCTTCAAATGAAAAAAGTGTTCCCAGAATTGGACTTCATAGAACTTCCTTATACGCATGCTATTTATCATCAAACCTATGATTTTGAAAAAGGCCTTCCAAAAATACACGAGCATGATTCCAAGGCTCCTCAAGGATTCGGCCTTGTTTTTGAAGGCAGGTTAATTTGTTTTTATGATGTTGAATGCGACTTAGGAGATGGTTGGGAAGACGCAGAAGTTCATAATGACAGTGAAGAAGCGCGCAACAAAGCACTCCAAATGGGCGCCAACATTATCCAGTTTATTACAATGGAAATAAAGGAATAGACTAAGCTTTCATATGCTTTAAATTGACTGCATAAAGTATTTCGAAAAGAAGCACTAGGAACAGGCTAAAAACGACGGTTAATGTGGATATGATATTTGGCCATGGCATCACCATTATTAGCAGTGAAACTAGTCCAATTTGTGCTAAAGTGTAAAGCCAGAAACCATTTCTCTTTAAGTTAAACATCATAAAAACAGCAATCCCCTCTATTAATAGGAAAATAAGGTTTCCTAAATTAGTGATGCGAAGATTATCTTTGGAAGCTTCTAATGCGGCAATGGAGTCATCAAGTAATGGCATTTCATCCATGCCATCGTAAATCGCAATTGCTTGGTCAATTACCTTTTTCATGATTCCCATCGTTCATAAGATTTTGTATAGAAGATGATTATTCGTTAATGGTTTTTTATTACCTTGTTAAACAAGGTTACCCCTTGCAACAAGAGTAATTAAATTAGTTTTGTATTGAAATAATTACACCATGAAAAATTATAAAATTACACTAAGCATCATTTATGTTATCTATGCATGTTTGATGATGTCCATTTCCCGTTTTGGGCTTGAGCTCTACCTAAACAACATTGGAACTCTTTTTTTACTGGCACTGATGCTGCTTGACATTCGCAAAAATAAACTAGGTAAGATTGGTTTTTGGGGCTTATGGCTGTTTTCTGTGTTGCATTGCGTGGGTGCCACCTGGTTGTATTCATTTGTACCCTATAATGATTGGATGATGAGCTTGTTTGGATTTGACCTCGACGCCTTTTTTGGTTTTACAAGAAACCAATACGATCGATTGGTTCATTTTTCCTTTGGTGTGCTTTTGTTATCGGCAGCCAAAGACCTCTTCATACATAAGTACAAATTCAATATCAAACAGGCCTTATTTGTGGCATTTTTAAGTATTCAGACTTTTAGTATGATGTACGAGCTTTTTGAATGGGGAATTGCCGTTTCACTTTCAAAAGGGATGGCAGATAGCTACAATGGACAACAGGGGGATGTCTGGGATGCTCATAAAGACATGGGTCTAGCAATGCTCGGATCCCTAATTGCATGGTTTGCTTTGAGTAGAATCAGAAAAAAGCAGGTTACCTTGGAAATAACACAACCAGAAATTAGTCCGCAATAGAAACTCTTACGGCTATGGATAAAAACAAACAATATTTGCTTGTATCGCAATGCCTAATAAGTTATGGAAGGAGTCATGCGTCAGCTAAATTTCTAAGAAATTATTATCTGGGAAAAAGCCTTGTCCGCCACTGAAAAATCATCCACAAACCTGTCTTTCTTAACCTAATCCCTCACTACCCTAACCAGTTCTGTTACCTCTCCATAACTCACCTTAAGAACATAGATTCCTTTGGCGTGTTTTCTTAGAGATACAATGGTGTTTGTGGTGGTTTCTAATAACCTTCCTTGTAAATCATATACGGCAACAGTAACTAACCCATTATACCCCTTTATATCGATGGTTATTTGGTCGGATGTTGGATTGGGATGAATGTTTAAATTGGAAATAATTTCATCAATACCATTTGGGCTTCCCGTACAATATATATAATCAGCATAGAATATGGTATCGCTACATCCTGTATTAATATCTTCTGCGATGAGCGTTACATCGTATAATCCATTATACATATACTCATGGAAAACACTTGGATTATTACTTTGAAGTATAGTTCCATCACTAAAGTTCCAAGTGAAATTATAATTGGATGAATTAGGAGTGGTATTGGTGAATTCAACTAAAAAAGGAGGGGATGTAAAAGAATTAGTATTAACCGTAAAATCAGGACTGAATTGGTTGGGGTTTACCGTGAGGTCTATAGTTATAACACTATCACATCCAAATGAATTAGGAATGGTGTCATTGTAAATACCTGTAGAATTGTAGGTACTTCCTGACGGAGATGTATAGGAATAACAAACTGATTGTGTAATAAAACTCGATGATGCAGCACTAGAAACAATAATATAATTGGTTTTTAAAATAGTGTCACTTCCATACTGGTTTGAAACAATAAGTTGAACATCATAACTGCCATCTACAGTATAGATATGAGTTGGATTTTGGACAACTGATGTTGCTCCATCTCCAAACTCCCAGATCCATGAAGTTGGAAAACCAATACTTGTATCAGTGAAATTCACAATAGAACCAAAACAAACTGTGCTAGAATTTGAAGAAAAATTTGAAACAAGTGGTATGTCTTGTGAAATATTAATTGCATAATCTTCAACTTGTCCTCTAATCATATCTGAACAAGCATCAAAAGTATTACCAACCTCATCTGATGAAACACGCATGCGTAACCATGTATTATTTGTAATACCTGATGTTGGAATCGTTATATTTAATTGTGGGTCATAAGCATTTAACGCTTCCATAACAAGTTCAGTTGAGTTGTCAAATGCCCCATCATTGTTGTAGTCAATCCAAACCTTTGTGTCTTGTGGATTGTCTGGGCCAGTTCTCACATTTAGTAAATAAGAATTTCCAGCCGTTAAATCAGTTTGTTTTTGGCACGAAAAATCTTGATAACCTTCAATAGCGTTTACAGATGAATTATTAATTGTGTTTAGCTGCACCTTATAGATTCCATATTCACAGCAATATGCTAAAGTTTGTGGATCACAAGTTGCGGAAAGCACATTGTTTGCTGTAGCCACTTCAACATAAGCAGTCATTGTTAATACGTTGCTTCCAAAACTGTTTGAGGCAATTAGTTCGACATTGTAAATTCCATCAGTAGTATATGTGTGTGTTGGGTTTTGTTGAACGGAGGTATTTCCATCTCCAAAATCCCACGCCCATGTAAAAGGTATGTTAGTTGATAAATCAGAAAAATTAACAACACCATCGCAAGTTAAAACTACATCGGCAGTGAAGTCTGCAACTGGAGGAGAAACATCTTGTTCTACGATAATGGTATAATCCTCAGCTTGTCCATAACCCGGATCATCGCAAGGTGTTGGGTCGGGGTTTAAATCATAATCTGCAATTACTCGCATTCGTAATGGGGTGTTTAGTGTTGCGTTGGAAGGAATTGTTACGGATCCAGATGTTCCAAGAGAACTTGAACTAGAAACAATCAATTCGCTTGTAGAATTAAATACTCCGTCATTATTATAATCAATCCATGCGGCGCAATTATGCGTGGTTGGGGATGCGTGTGTAATAGAAATGTTATAGGATTGTCCCGCAAATACAGTGGTCTGGCTACATGTTAAATCGGTGTAGCCTTCTATAGCATTTCCTGTATTTATATTTAATGTGTTAAAAATAACATTTGTAATCCCAAACCCTAATGAACCATCTGTAGTATTAGGAATACATGCAGCCGCTATTGGCGCAGCTCCAGATACGTTTACTATTATGTAGTTTGCTTTTGTCTCACTGTCACTACCAAATGCATTGGTTGTCGTTAAGCTTACAGTGTAAGTTCCGTTTGCTAGATAAGTATGCGTTGGATTTTCTAATGTGCTCGTACCACCATCACCAAAATTCCAGGACCAACTTGTTGGCGAGTTCGTTGATTGATCAAAAAATTGAATGTCACCCGAACAGGTATTTATGGAACTAACAGAAAAGTCACAAACCGGCGGAGCGTTTGGAGTTTGCCACTCTAAACGCATGTTAGGTCTGTCAGTAAACGTGTTAAAAGCATTTCCAGAACTACATACTCCACTAGCGTCTTGAAAAAGAACCGAGGTGCTTTCAAAGCTTGTTGAAGACATAAACATAACGGCATTTAATGTGAAGTTGGTGTTGTTAAAGCAAGTTTCGATTAATAGATTAGATGTTCCATCCCAATAAAAAGGAGAGCTAAAAGTATGTGCATTCCAACCATTACTTTCTGTGTAGGTTTGTGGTCCGTAAACTGTAGTTAGACCAGTTTCAAAGGTGGTTAGTGTTGTTAGGCTAGATGTGTTTTTTATTTTAATAGTAAAATCGGTTAGAGGAGTTCCTTCAATTGTTGCTACTTTAAAAGCTAAGCTGCTGATGTCTCCAGCTGTCATTCCTTGCGCACCTAATTCACTAGCTAAGATGAGCATTTGATGTTTAGCACCAAAATACCAATTACCATAAGGAGCAGGATATCCTGTATTTGTGTTTGTAGAAGAACCTGAACCTATAGTTATAGTAGTTTGAGAATAAGCTTGAAAACTAAGTAGAATAAAGATGTAGAGTATCGTTTTTTTTAGAGTTTCCATTTTATGGAGTTATAATAATTCCTAACACTTCATATAATAAAGTATTAAATGTTATATGTTAAATATACATTAAATTAATGGAATTCCAATAACCCCTAGTGCTAGACCAACCTAATCCCTCACTACCCTAATCTCTTCCGTTACCTCTCCATAATTTACCTTAAACACATAGATTCCTTTGGCGTGTTTTCTTAGAGATACAACGTTGTTTGTGGTGGTTTCTAATAACCTTCCTTGTAAATCATATACGGCAACAGTAACTAACCCATTATACCCCTTTATATCGATGGTTATTTGGTCGGATGTTGGATTCGGATAAATTGATAAATTACTTTGTCCATTTTCAGTAATACCTGTACATTCCTCAACTACCATGGTTAATGAATCTGTACCCACACAACCTGTAGTTGGATCTGTATAACTATACAAAACATCATGTGAACCTACTCCAGCAACAGGCGGATAAAAACGATCATCCGTTACACCATTTCCTGAAAAAACACCACCAGCTGGAGAACCAGAAAGGGTAACATTTTCCAAATTTACACATACAGAATCTGCTGCTGCTACTGCAACTACAGATGGCGAAGGCGTTACTGTTACTAATAAATCATCTGTATTCTCACATCCATTAACATCTGCACCTGTTACAGTATAAGTTGTGGTAGTGTTTGCATTAAATGCAACACCATCACTTACGCCATTATCCCAAGTGTATGAACTTGCTCCTGTACCGGATACAGTTACTGGGTCTCCTTCACATACGGTTTGGTCTGCTCCTGCTCCTACAGTTGGAAGTGAATTTAGGGTTACATCTACTTGGTCTGTATTTGCACAACCATTTCCATCCGTTCCAGTTACTGTGTATGTATTTGCAGCTACTGGTATAAAGTGAACGCCATCCATAATTCCATTATCCCATATATAACTTACCGCTCCAGAACCATTCAATATTGCTGAATCTCCAGTACATACAGAAACATCTGTACCTGCACTAACTGTTGGCAGCGCATTTAAACTTACTTCAACCTGATCGCTACTAACACAGCCATTTCCATCGGTTCCTGTAACCGTATATGTTGCTATTGAAAGCGGTGTAAATGCGACACCATCTAAAACACTATTATCCCAAGTATATGAAGTGGCACCAGAACCTGATAATGTTGCCTGATCCCCATCACAAACTGCTTGATCTGCTCCTGCATCTACTAAAGGTAAATTCCAAACATCTATAGATACCGTATCGCTAGCTGAACAACCGTTAGCATCGGTTCCAGTAACTGTATATAAAGTTGTGGTGCTTGGTGTAAAAAGCACTCCGTCTGAAATTCCATTATCCCAAATGTAGGTAGTAGCTCCTGCTCCGCTCAAGGTTACAGTATCACCATCGCAAATTTGTAGAAAGGTTCCTGCATCAACGGATGGAAGTGCATTTACAATTATATTTACTGTGTCTGTAGCTGTACACCCAACGCCACCGGTTGCAATTACAATATACTCTCCACTAGCTGTTGGTGTAAATGGAACTCCATTTACAACTCCATTATCCCATGCATAAGAAATAGCGGGTGCACCTACCGTAATGGTATTGGTCATCATAGAGTGAAATTCGCAATTGTAATAATACGTACCTGCAGCAGTTGGCACCCAAGTAATTGTATTGGAACTGGTTCCATTGTTTGCAACGGCAACTCCATTGGAAGCACCTGTACCTTGTACAGTGTTTATCCAAAATGGGTGACCAGGAGTATTAACATTAAAAACAAGTGTATCTCCAAGGTTAATATTAATGGCAGGGTCAGCACCCGAAAAATCTCCCGCAAAAGTATAATCCATACTGCCTGCAGCAGTTACATCCATAGTATAAGTGTTGATAGCACTGTTGCCTGCATGTGTAAACGTACCGATAGGAACCGGACTCGCTGCGGTAGAATTTAACAACTCCCCATCTAAAGCATTGGTTCCGCTAAAGCTCCAGTTATTTAACACAAAAACATTGCCATCAGGACCTGTTGAATTATTTCGGTACGCCCAACCATCCACGTGGTCCCAAGGTTCTCCAGTACCATCTAAATTGATATCACCAAATACATCGATTACATTACTTACATAAAACAGTTCTATGGCATCATCTCCATTAATATTAACCGCACTTGTAACATAGTCTGCATCAAATCCAAACCAATTGTTAAATTGAGTAGAATCGGAAGCTAAATAGATATACTCCCCAGCACTAGCAGAAGCAAAAGGAAAGGTAAATTCTTCACCGTCTGTTCCGCCTCCATTGTTAGCAGAACCGATTCCATACTCACTTAAATCATTTATATCTTTTAAAACATAAAGCTCTACGCCTTTTGGTGTACCGCCAGTTAGCGGCCCATCAAAAACACCCGTAATTACAAGATTGTCTTCCGGCAGTACAGTTGCATTGGCTGTTAGGGTAACTAAGTCTCCTGCACAACTAGTTTGATCTGGAAGATTATTTAAAGTAATAGGTGAAGTACATGAAGCATACAGTTGCTGAATTTCAGATTCAGACAAGGCGCGGTTGTGAATGGCAATATCGTCAACATAACCAATAAAATTATCTGTTGCTCCATTCAATCCATCGCCTATTTGAATAGAATCACCTGTCACAGAAAAATTTAAGGCTGTTTCAGTATCAACAACAAACCCATTTATGTAAAACACGCTACCTGCGGAGGAAGATGTAGAAATAACTACATTATACCAAATGTTTGGAGCAGTTGTATTTAAAGCTAACAATTGAGTTCCTGTATTACCTGATGCTATCCCTTGGTAATGATTTGTACCCACACCAAAATTATTGAACTGCTGACAAATAAAAGGACAATTTGAGGAGGTATTGATCCCATGAACATATGTAGGAAATTCATTAGAGTTATTTTGAAGATTAACCCATAAGGCCATGGTATATTCATTTCCTAAATCTGAATCTCCGATGGGTATTCTAATATTAGTATTTCCATCAAAACTATATGCTGAATTAACATTCCCAAATCGATCCGCAGTCAATGTAGCCCCATTATTCGTTCCATCATTTCCATTCCCACTTTCATCATTGGCATTACCATTAAAAGGCCAATAACCAACTAATCCATTGGTTGGAACATAATTGGGAACTTGTCCAAAAGAAATAACAGTAATAAATAATAACGGAAAAACAAATAGTAATAACTTTTTCATAGAATAAATTTTAGCATTTCAAATATACTTTCTTTTATGGAAATTCCACTAATTTCTTGCGCAAGATTTCACTACTCCCTCAAAACCCTAACATCTTCGGTAACATCGCCATAACTCACCCTAAATACATAGATTCCCTTGGCGTGTTTTTTAAGTGATACTATGGTTTTTGTGGTGGTTTCTATTAACCTTCCCTGTAAGTCGTACACTTCTATATGAACTGGTCCATTATAACCCTTTATATCGATGGTTATTTGGTCTTGGGTTGGGTTGGGATGTAAATTAATATTTGTAGTTAATTCAGCAATTCCAAGATTGCTCACATTTTCGCAGGCAGATGTGTCTGCGCAACCATTTTGCGTTACTTCTACAGCATAATTACCATTCGCTAAAGCAGTAAAACTTTGATTCGTTTCTCCATTAAGTTCAGCAAAATTATTATCACAATCTAACCATTGATAATTTGCCCCTACTGCATTAGCCAATAATGTTGGAGAATTGTTGGTAGTTCCGTTATCCACATTGTTGATTGTAAGATCTAGCGTAACTATACTATCGCAACTTGCTGCATTGGTTAATGCATAGGTTGCCGTATTATTATTTGCTGTATAGGTAACTCCATCCATCCACGTATAGCTATTACAAGCAGTTTGAACATCTATTCCAGTCGAACTATTTGTAATGGTTAAATCTAAGGTTACTAATGAGTCACAACCACCTGCATTTGGTATTATATAAGTAGCTGTGTTGTTATTTGCTGTATAGGTAACTCCATCAAGCCATAGATAGCTATTACATGCAGTTTGTGTATCTATTCCAGAGGAACTATTAGCAATGGTTAAATTTAAGGTTACTATACTATCACAACTTGCTGCATTGGTTAATGTTTGTGTGTAAGTGCCACTGGAAGTGTAAGTTTGACCATTAAGGATGTAACTTCCGCATGCTGTTTGGCTCATGGTTGATGCAGATGCATTATCACTTAAGTTAAGCGTAATAGTACTGTCGCATCCTACTGAATTTACTACTGTCTGTGTATAGGTTCCAGGACTTGTATATGTTTGTCCATTCAGATTATAACTACCACAAAAAACATCGTTAATACTACTACTGGACGAATCCAAACTAAGTGATAAAGTAATAATACTATTACAACCAGCGACATTAGTTACTGTTTGGGTGTAGGTGCCGGGAGTTGTATATGTTTGACCATTAAGCGTGTAACTTCCGCAGAAAACATCGTTAATTGTTGAGGATGAAGAATCACATGACACAACATTAATTTCAAAATCATCAAAATAGAAACCATCTTCCGTTACCCAATTATCAGAAACAATAGTAAATCGGGCCATAATAGTTTGTCCAAGGTAATCGCTCAAGCTAATTTCTTCTTTTACCCAACTAGTTTGAAAGCCATCATATAAAGGTTCCCCAGTTGCTTGATTAGAAGACCCTGCGTTTGTATAATTACCACATTGCGGAATCCAATTTGCACCTGCATCCGTAGAAATTTCTAGTTGAACATAATCATAATTATCTTCTATCTCCCATTTTCCATAAAAAGAAAGAGTGGCTGCAACAGCATTGTTCAAGCTCACGCCACTTGTAAGTGTAATTGACTTCTCGATATTGTTGCTATAATTTCCACCTGGAGAATCTGTAATAGAACTTGAAGGAGAATAGAAAGTGCTCGTAGTCGTGTTCCAAGAAGCAGATGAAGTCCAATTATTTAGGTTGTTTCCAGCTTCAGTAAATACAATTTGCGCTTGTCCATAAATTTTAGTGACAGTATCATTAGAAAGATATTGCCCATTATCCACAGAAATCACATAAGTTAATACATCACCAGTAGCAATGACTGGATCTAAAGTATAGCTGATAGAGTCGTTATCTTGTTGCAACAATGCCATTGCATTGTGGGTATTTGGGGTTCCAACCGTTAAAATGTTTGAACTAATTGGAAGGATAGAAACTGTAAAATTTGCTGGATCCTCTAACCCTAGTCGTTGAATATCATAATAAAAACTCCCGCTTAAATCTGGGATAATTGCTGCAGTTAAATCATTTGTTTGCGCATAATTAGTTACCAGGTGAGCTGCGGTTAAGTTTAAATAAACCATTCCTTCAGCAATTGGATCAATTTCATTTATCGCTGGCCAGAATCCAGTTCCCCCAATCTCTGGAGTAAAAGCAAATATTTTATCATGCGTACTTGTTTCGCCATACATAAAATCATCAGAATCTCCTGCAGCTGGATACAACCCTGCACTAATCATATTGTTATATCCATTCTCAGCCACCATCATACCAGATATTTCAACATAAGTGTTATTGTCTGGAGTTAGCTGATTATTAGCATAGCCATAAGGGTACAAAAGCAAGTCTCCTGAAGTGTGATTATTCAGCGCTAACTTTATATTGTGGTTTTCGACAAACCATTTAATAGCTTGGTTTTCTGGTTCAGAAAAAGGCCCTGTTCCCGGGTAAGTGTCGTTGTTTGTGTTAGAAGACACTCCTGAAGTTCCCCAAATACTATTTCCAGAACCATCAATATAATCGTAGTTTCTATTATTATCTACTCCAGGATTAGAAGTCCCAATGTTTCTTTTGTTTTTACGATGCATTCCGCCGCCATTTGGATCGTTATCAACATTGTGTTGGTATCCATCCGGGTTAACCATTGGAATAAAGTATAACTCCGTATTGTCTAGTATTCCTTGAACCTCTGCATTCGTTGCATAGTTTTCTAGCATGTACCACATGTAATAAACCAATTGCTGCATTGCTTCCGGTTCTCTAGCATGGTGTATTGCTGTGTACAATACTTCAGGTTCCGCTTCATCTGTGTTTGGGTTATCAGACATTCTTACCCAATATAATGGTCTATTTTCATGTGTTAAAAAAGTACTCACTGGAGCTTTTGCTGAGATTAAGTTTGGATATAAAGCTGCCATGTCATCTAGCTCTTGATACAACTCATCTAGCGTTAAGAACCCGCCCATAGAACCGTGGTTATAATTTGCTGGAACAGGGTAACTCACAGATGAAGGTCCCGAGCAACCGGAATTATTTTTTAATGGCGTAGACTTATTTATTCCTTTGTTTTGATTGACATAAAACTGTTTAACATCTTCAATCTGGATTTCAACCTTCATCCCAAGCATTTTTGCTTTCTGGATTTCGTTTTCGGAAAAATCAGACTCTATGTAAACACCAAACTTATGATGGCCATGATCGACAGCAAGGCCTTGATTTGCTAATAGCAAGATCCCTTTTGGACCATTATAATAAATTCTTGCACGATGATACATTATTGGCGTTTCTTTTACAGAAATTGTGGTTTCAGTAGAAGTTCCGGTTTGTGGAGTCTGACAAAAAAAGGTGCCGCTAAATAATATAGCGAATGATAAAATAATGCGTTGTTTCATGGTTTGAGTAGGTTTAATAGCGCATGAATATACTAAAATTTCTCTTTCTAATTACGCATGACCTAAAGAAAGGACTGGTTTATTTATTTGAAATAATTTAAATTATTATTCGTTGCATCTTCAATTAAATTCAATAAAACCTTAAAACAGATACTACTATCTTTCTTATAGATTGACTGAGTAAAAGTCATTGATGAAGCATTAAAAATCCATCCACCTTTGTCAAACTCCTTAATTACCATCTGAGCAGGGCCAACCCGATTTAAGCCTGTAGCAAGAACTTTAAATCCATTTGAATTATATCCAATTTTATCTGTTTCCCAACCAGAGCCTTCAGTAAATATAGTATCTCCATTCTTAAGATTACAATCTTCAAAAACCCAATGATCAAATAAATCAACCTTAAAAGATGAACTTTTTGGGTATGTAACTTCAGAATAGTATGCTCCTATTAAGGATCGAGTTAAATTTGGATCAATTTCATCATAAACCTTTATTCCTTTTTCATAAAATTCAACTTCTCGATAAATGTTATTTCCCGAGGCGAAAACAACATGACCTCCATTTGAACAATATGTTTGTAGTTTACCAATCATTTCTTGAGACCAATACTCTGAATGCATATGGAAAATAATTAAATCTGAATTATAAATATCTGCATTATATGCAAAATCTAAATCTGAATAAACACCATAAGAAATAGATTTTTTTTCTAGAAAATTTATTAGGAATTGCTCACCCAAAAAATGTTGAACATAGTTTGGAATAGTGTCATAAGAAACAATTGGATTATTGTGATTACCAAAAGTATCTATTTCTGTTATCAAACCAGATTGACAAAATAATTTAGATCTATTTTCATCTAAGTAACCCTTTTCATTAATCATAAACGAATAAGGTCTTTGATTTGAACAATAAGTTATAGGTTTTAGTCTAGGAAAAAATGGAATAATTTTCTGGTAATATAAAGGTGAAATATTATCTACATAATTACTTCTTCCACCATAATTATTATATGCCTGCCAAGTATTTGTACTTGCTATTATAGAAATTGATTTTGCTTTTTTTGGTGAAATAATAATTGGGTGACAATAGAAGTTTGAAGTATTTTTTTTCTCGTAAATTTTAAAGAAATAATAACCTGATGCTAAAGAGTCTGTATTAACTAAAAGATTCGTTCGCCAGGCAAACCCAATAATAGGATTGTAACTGTTAGATTGTGTAAATTCTTGGAAATTAATTGAATCTAAAACTAAAGTTAATGGATCATCAATTTTAAACAGCTGTCCATAACAATCTTTCTTTGAGTGAATTTTTAAACCAATTGGTTCTCCAATAGTATAAGATGACTTATCTGTAAAAGCAAGAATGCTATCCAACTTAACATCATAACTTTGATAAATATTTATTCTTGTATATACAAAATGTGAAACAGAAATCAACAATATTAAAACTATGGAAATTAATATCCAGTAAAGAGTTTTCATTTCATATTGTTTAAAGCTAAATTGCAAGTTAATGAATATAATTTGATTAGTTGTGAAAAAGAAAAAAAAGGTATTCTTGTTTTTTATTCTAATTGCGTTAGTGTGCTGCCTATTTAATAGACAGGTTTTTATAATGATATCATCTCCTCTTAGAAAAGAAATTGATTATAAAATCAAGAAACTCGATATTCCAGAAATTAAATTACTACTTAATGAAGATCTTACAAATCATTTTGAGGATTTATATAAGGATTATCAGCTTGAAGAAAACCATACAGAAGATTATTTTAAATGGTTAAAACATTATAAAAGAAACAATGTCTGGAAAAATGCTAAACTTGAATTTAAAGGGGAAATTTTTCAAATACTAATTAAAAGCCATGGGAAAACTCCATCTAATCATAAAGAAAGAGAATTCATATCCCTAAGCATCAAATTAAAAGATAAATTAACAATAAAAGGGGCAAATAGATTTAATTTAATAATCTATTGGAGAGTCAAAGAATTTAATTATCCAACTTATGCAGCAATTGCAAAAGATTTCAATCTACTTAATCAAAAAAATGATCTTGTTAAAGTCAAAATAAATGACAAAAAACACAAGCTTTATTTTTTTGAATATAGAATAAACAAAACTTACCTTGATGAGATTTCAAATCTAAATTTAATATCCCTTAAGAGGAATAACAATAAATCACTTTTATTTTTCGATGATAATTACGATTCCCTTCAAAATGAAATTAAGATAGAATTAGAGAGTGGGAAATATGATTATTTATCATTTGATCAAAAACTCTTAATTAAAAATAAATTTGATCAGATAAACAAGTTAATTTTTAAAGAAAAACATGAAAATATTGACTCTTTTTTTGATGTCGATTACATTGCAAATTTTCTAGCAATGAAGACAATAGCAGGATCAGATGATGGTTTTGAAAAATGTAATTTAATAGCACCTTTAAGTCTAGTTAATAATAAGTTTTACCCCATAATTCATCGAGATTGTGAATTCAGAGAAATTAAAAAAATTGAAAAAGTTGATTCCATTGGAAAGTATTACAAGCTATTGAAAATAATTAATAGGAACGATATAATTAGATTTAGGAAATATGAAATTCTGCATCATTATATTTCAACAATGAATTTAGACTCATTAAAAAAATCATTAGATAGTATTCAAAAATTACATGAGTCATTCTATTATTCAAGCAAAATAAAGTATTTAGTTGGTTTGAATACCTCTACACCTGTTCTTGAAAATTTGAAAAAAATTGAAACTTATTTATCAAATAGCAATCCAGAAATCATTTTTAAAAAAAATGAAACAGGTTTCCAATTAATCTTAACACCGAATTCATTTAGCCCATTATCGTTTACAAACTTTAGTTTTAAAAACATTAATGATTTTAAAGAAATTAACCTTAGAATTTATGAAAAAAATAATTCTTCCAAAGAATCAGCTGAATTATTATCAAAATCATATTCATTTGATAAAAAAGATATTTCTAAATTAATTGAAAAATTTAAATTTTATAATAGACTAAACTCAAATATGAATAAAGCAAACAACTACTATATTTTAGAGTTTGAATTGAAAAATTTAAATAATACGTTTTTAGAAATTAAAAATGAAAACATCATTTTTTCATTAATAAATGAAATTACAAATAAAGAAATTTCCTGTCAAATTGCGAATTGAAACGTAAAAGAGTAATCTCGATTAAAATATAATTGATTAAAAATGTAAACTTTTAGCAACTAATTTTTAATTTATACTCTAATTCTCATATAATAGGTTTTATTTTTTATTTATAAGGATTTCTTTACTGGTTTGGCCTTAGGGTGAAGTAATCGATAGATTAATATCTCATTTTGTAACTCTTCTTTTCTTTATTTCCACCAAGGAAATCGCTCGTTTTGTAGTGTACTATTGTTAGCCTGAAAAAAAATCCATTTTGTTTCCAATTAGTTTGATCACCAATTGAGAAACCGTCATTTTTATTCAAATCTAACCGATAACCAAAATCGTAAAAATAGGACCAAGCAACACGACTTTTATGACCTCCACTATACTTTGGATTAATACCCAATCCCAAGCTTAACACATGATCATTTTGGTTGGTATATGTAAAATTTGTTTTGTTTTTAAAGTTGACAGAATAAATGTAATCCACAAGTAATTTAATATTCATGTACCAACACTCTCCCTTTGAAGATTTTCCTAGACTTAGGCTGTAAACAGGAAGTTTAGTATTTAACCCTATCCCTAGGGTACTAGTATTATTCATCAAACCACGTCCCAAATAATTAATACCATAATTTGTTTTTGAACGCATATAATGAACCTCTGGGAAAATAATATCTCCAAGTGCCGTAGTAACTCCTACACCCCACAATATATCTGGCGAATAAGCAATATTATCGGAAGAATTTAGTTTTCCACCTCCCAAAAGTGAAAGCCCTATATTCCCTCCAGTCACTTCATTCATTTGTGAATAGTAATTGATGCTACATAGCATCAGTATCAGAAATAATAAACTTTTCATAATTGGAAATTTTAAATAATTAAATATACATTCATTTTATGGAATAGTAAAAAATCCTAGCGCAAGGTCATCCTACTCCCTCACCACTAACCTCCTCAATTATCTCTCCACAACTTACTTTGAAAACATAGATTTCCTAGCATGTTTTTTAAAAGTCACTATGGTTTTTTTTGGTGGTTTAAAGTTAACTTTATGCTAAAAATTTAAAATCCTAAAATCAACCCTTCTATTTTTTTGTTTATTTTTTTCATTGGAATTAGATACTATCGGAGAGTTTTCCCCATATCCAACAGTGCTTATTCTATGTTCATCAATGCCCATATTAATTAAAATAATCTTAACCTTATCTGCTCTTTTTTCGGATAGGTTCAAATTATATTCATCTGCACCAACATGATCTGTATGACCAGAAATTTCAATTATTACATCAGGATGTTTATTTAAAAAGTCGTACACATCATCTATACCATCTAACGACGATGAAACTATGCCTGTTTTATCAAAATTAAAAACAATATTCGGAAAATTAATATTATCGAATTCGTACTGAATTATTTTATTAATGGAATCTTCTTTTACAGTTTCGGTATCTAAAGTAGAAAGATTCGTTTTAGATTTTATTTTACTAAAATCTTTTATATTAGGAATATCCTCCATTATCTCTGCCTGATCAAAAGAATTTCCCTGATCATAATTAATATAATTAACATCCTTTTCATTATAATATGATATATCAAGCGGGCTATTATCAAAATCCATTGCAAGCGTATCATTCTGCCCATCGTTAATACATACTTTTAATATAGCTTTATGATCTCCAATATTATTTGATTTGAATCTAATCTCATAATAGTTTCTAACCTTAGAATTAATATCGTTAAATATCCATTCAAAATCATTGCTTCTGTATATTTGATAATAGCTGCCATTTGTAGGCAATGAAAGGGATTTTAGATAATCCTTATCAACATTTTTCCCATATCCTATAGTATATACATTTACATTATTATCTATGGCTCTCTGAACAACTACATTATGATTAGTAAAAGAGCTGTTCTCCTGTCCATCAGTTAAAATACAAACTGACTTTTTTAATACCCCCTTTGTATTCTTTAAAATTGAAACTGAAGCATTAACAGCATCAAGTATAGATGTGCCTCCACCATATATTCCTAGGCCATCTTTATTTAAATTTTTCAATAATATATTCTTGTTTTTTTCGGGGTATGACTCTAATCCAATTTTATCATCAAATTTTATCAATGATATTTCATCTTCATTAGATTTTGTCTTTATGAATTTTTCTACTGCTAATTGCAATTTTTCTGCCCTACTATTACCCATTGAGCCACTATGATCCATAACAATTGAAGTAGAATTGGGTGTTTGTAAATTTTCTCTGTGCTCAATTATCTCAAAATCTGTTATCTGTCGGGCAGGATCATTTTGTGATTTTAGTATGAGATTGCACCAAATATGTTTCCATTTTTCATCAGAGGCACCATAATAGTATACACCATCATCATCAATAAGATGAGTATTTAAAGAAACTATTGAATCTGAAAACTCTAAATTTTTCAATACTAAATTGATGATCGCACTTGTATCCTTCAACTCACTAATGTGTTTAAAATCCTTTATTCTATATGGTTTATAATCTGCTGGAATTTCTGCACCCTCTAGAATTTCCAGCTCATTTAACACAGAAACACTATCCATAAAATACTGGACATCTAGACCGTAATTGACATGACTTAATTTTACGGTTCCGTATTTTCTGGTTTTACTGTTTCTAACTAATACGTATTTATTATCAGATGTATAAGCAATAAAATCATGATTCTCCAACTTATGCGTTTTATATGGGGAATTAGTATTCCCAATCAATAAATTATTAATTAAAATGTTTTTCTTGGACTTTAAAAAACAACTATAATCCGGAGAAAGATTAAATCCAGTATTTTGAATATATCTCTTATCAGATAACCCAAGATCTATATTTTTTTTATCCATATTGTCCATTAAGTTTAATAATGTTATGGTATTGTTCTGATGATTTAAAATAATAACAGAATCATTTAGCCATTTAATATTATTAATCAGTTCAAGATTATTAGTAGGAATCTCAATGGTCCGTTTTGTCTGAGTTGAGCTTAACAATAGTGATTGAGTATTGTTCTCTATAAAAGGAATGATCAAAAAATTTCCACTATTACTAGCAATTTCATCTAAGAATTTAATCCGAGATTTTTTGTTTTGTGCTTTTCTATCCTTTATAAAATTTCTTTTAACTAACTTTAAATCACTTCTAGTTAACTGCTTAAGATTTGCAAGTGAAAAGGTGTAAGATCTTGATCCTTTGAAAAAGGTAACTTTATTATTGTAATAATCCATTTTACAACTGGATGCGGTTACTGACTTGCTCTTTGTTTTATTTGTCGTTAACCAAATATTGTACTTATTAAATGATTTCTGTTGTATCATATATTTGTCATCATCACTAATCCAAACACCACCATATCCCTTTGAAAAATTGGAACTTTTATAAGTTCTCAAAAAAGATCCTGTAAAAATATCATATGCACTTAATGTTACCTTTTTTCTTTTTTCATTGTAAGAATATCTTAAAAAATAGTCGTTATATCTTGGGAAAATTATTTTGTACTTACCCGTTAATTCCGCAACAATGGTTTTAGAAATTGCATTGATAACAATGGTTTTCATATTTTCTGTAATTGCTACGGAATTACCATTATAACTGATATTAATTTCAATTGGAGTTTTACTTGAATGAAAGAATCGATGTGTTAGTATTGGTTCTTTAGAATGTATATTGTAATATTTGAATTCATATGTATTCTTATTGCCATAATTGTTACTTGCTGTATTTATTTCCTTTTTAGAAACCTTTGAGCAGTACCCAAAATACTTGCCATTTTCACTAATGGCATATTTATCATTTTGGCAAAAAAGATAAATTGGAAATATCAAATACAATATTACAATACCAGTTTTATACATTTAAATAATTATTTATCTCAAAGAGTTTGTTCACTTAGTATAATCATAAACTTAATAAAAGGTACAATGTACTCTTCTGAAATTATAAATTAATAAGATTCAATAATTGTATCATCTTGTTCTTTTACGATTATAAGTATATAACTAATTAAAATTATAATCATGAAAAATGTATTCTTTATCATCGGTCTATCCCTCTCAATTTGCTCTTATTCCCAACTTAAAATAAAAGACCTTCCGGGGCTTGGAGATACTGAATTTATTACCGTACCCAATAAAAAAACTTTAAATTCAGTGATAATGATATTGAATTTAGATGGTTTGGAACCGATATTTACGCAGATGCTAACAATGACACTCTGTGGCACTCGGTAAGTGATGTGCAATTTGCCTATGGAAATGTAGACTTCAACATCTCTGCTATTAAGGTATCCCATACAGGCAAAGAAAGATGGGGTGTCATGTGGGGAGAATGTCAGCTATATGAATTTACAGATTTTGAAGGAAGATATAGCACTTTATTCTTGATGGCAGAGCAGCCAAGTTATGTATTAGGAGTAGACAAAGTTCATGCAGAATCCTTTAAAAAGGATATCATAAAACTAAGAGCCACTTGGATTGAGGCTGGTAGTAAAGGTGCTAATTTTTAAAAATAATATTAGCGTTATTTACATCCCGATTCATAATCTTAAAAAAGTAAACAGCACAAGTAATATTGTAATAATATTTAACCTTTTAAAATCCATATCCTTGATTTATTTGCGGACCATTAACACTGATGGTTATGATTATTAATGACAATAATGTTGTGAATAGCTTTTTTATGATTTTTAAATTAATCCTTAAAAGGATATCCAATTGGTTCTTGTGGCACTGTAAATTCTCCTCTTTTATGGACAAATGTATTTTTGAAGTGTTTTTTTTATTTAGAACTGTGAATAAATATTTAGCGGTTTCATCACCAACAACATACCTAATTAAAAAATCATACAATTTTCCATATTTTCAGTAATACCTTGGTCATTATCACAATATTTTACTATTTTTATGAATGAAACATTTCTGCTTATTTAAAACAACTGTTAGTTAGTAGGAAGTTTCAAAATTTGAAACTACTTATCTTTTTAATAACCTATTATAAATGTATTACTATGAAAAATAAATTCTTGAAATTAACCATACTTAGTATCGTTATATTGACTCTTTCCAGCAGTATATTTTTAAAAGAGAAGAATGCTGAAAATAACACAACAGTAACTGAAGGAAATGATGATATTAAACAAGCCATAAAATATGTATTTTCAAATTTAGAAAACGCACAGTTTAAAACAATTAGAGAAGGTTGGAGTTTTGACTATGGGTTTGACGATGGCGGAACACTCAATTCCTTTGAGTATATAAGATCGTTAATGACCTATTCGCAGTTTCAGGAAAAATGTCCTGTAAAAATATTTCTTGAAGGGCCTCATACAAGTGCAGCTCTTGATTTGAATTCACAAAATAGTTTTGGCCATTATAATCCAGAGTTTGTTAACTTATTACATACATCAATTAACCATGTAATTAAAAATAAAGATTTTATAAATTCAACACGTTTAGCATTAAATAAGTTTAAAATCCTAAAAAAATTAAAAGACTATCTTGAGATCTATAATCTGATTCAAGAAAACCAATCAGAATTTAATAAAATAAAATCTGAATTTGTAGACCTTATAGCAACTAATAAATGGGACTCCTATTATTATAGAGACAAATTACCTTCTAAACTTAAGACAGATAACTATTGGAACTGGAGTGAAACTAATTATTATTTCTGGGTAAGAAGAGATATTGATGGAACTAAAAAAGTATGGCATCAAATTATTACTGATGTTGTTAACGCCTATGAAACTAAATAGTTAGTTGGATTCATAATACTAAGCTACGTTATTCATTTTTTGACATAAATTTCATCTTTTTCTACTTTGGCGATAATACCTTTTAACGGATTCCATTTCTTTGGTTTACCTTGTCCACCGGAATAAACGACATCTCCTTTTTTCATATTTTTTTCATGAATGTCAAGAGATTTTTTATTCTAGTTTTTATCGGTTTTCGCACACCAAAACCTCATCCATTTATTATCTGTCTGAATCCAACTATTATTTGACCCCAACTTTTAGGAGTTACCTCCGTATATTTATATAAGAACTGGTAAAGACTTATTGTATCTTTTTTGATTACTCGAGTTATAAATTATAGATATTAAATTAATCCATTTACATTTTTTTTATGAAAAATATAACAATACTTCTATCATTAAGTCTATTAACATTTAATAGTCATGCGCAACTAAACACTATTGATTTAAAAGATAGAATTCCACCCGTAACACCAAAAGTAGCTTTTATATCATATATGGTTCCCATTAATACATCCTTAGCTACAGATGCCTTTGGTGTAATAAATGGAATTAAAGCCAATTATACCAAGGAAGAATTAGATGACTTATCATTTGTAAGGTTAGCCCAGGATAAAAGAAGAGAATTTGTAGAAATTATTCTTAAAAAGATTCGCTCTTTAGAAGTGACTGCGTATGAAGCCGATTTCAATAAAAATGATGCAGCAAAACCTCATTTATACTATACTGATCCGATTAGCGCAGAAAAAATAGAATCCTTTTTAGGTTTGGAGAACTTCAAACTTGATGATACGGGTGCACTTATGTATGATGATAATGGAGATGCTATTTTCGATGGTATAAAACCTTATCAAACTGATGACATAGTGGCTATTACTTTTTATGAGAATTGGACTAGAAACCCTACTACTAATATTTTAGAAAAACAAGTAGTGGGTTATACTCTTGATGTTGCATTTTTTCATCCTGAAACTGATGACTTTATTGGCCCAAAATCACTTTTTTATATTCCATGTTTGGACAAAAAAATTAAAAGTAAAAATTTATTACAACTAGCTGACAACATGGAATCCGAAACAAAAATAAGATATGTTATTCTGGGGCCCAATCCAAGTGGAGAGGAAGCTGTTGACTATGAAAATTTATCATCAAATTTCAGGTATGACTTTTTTGGAGCAAATAAATTCGCCCCATTGTTGTCAGCAAATAAAGAGCTCCCTGTTTATAAAGTGCCGTTAGAGCAATTCTCACCAGGTGAAGATAAATTTCCTTACTCAGAACTTCTTTCTAAAGAGGAATTAAAATTAAATGGTGGGGAGATTTTTATGATTCCTAAGTTGGATCTGACGGATAATCTTATGTATGATGATGATGGAGAAATTATTTACGATGAAATCTTAGAGATGTATGAAGTTCGAGATATTGTTAGACTAGGTTTTGTTGAAGACTGGAGTTTTGATAAAGAAACCCTTACAATTCAAAAAAAGGTTAAAGGAATAATACCTATTGTTACATATCGTAACCCTGAAACCGGGGATGATGTGGGAATAAAAAAATTGTTTGTTATCAGATATGAAGATTAATTCCAATCAATAAAAAAGTTATTATTTGGATGGTGGTTTACAACTATACATCAATCCAAATAGTAGTATCTATTCCCCATAAATCACTCCCTAAGACTTTTTGTGTTTTTGTTGATCTTATACATCTGGCAGTTTGAATACCAATAAAATATATGGTCTTGAGTTTGGTTATGAGGGTGAGAGTTTAAAGGGTTGGACAAAGTTGTAACAACTAAAAAACAAACAACTATGAAAACTTTAGCAGCAATATTCTTTACTTTCTTTTCGCTAACATGTTCTGCTCAAGACACTATTAGATCTATTGAATTAGATAGTTTAATTTGGAACAAGATAAATGAATATAGGTTAACTAAAAATGTTAAAATATTTAACGTTTTTGAAGACAGCTTAATGAGAGGTTACGCCAATAAAGTAGCAGATAGAAATATAAAAATATTTCCAACAAGACATTCTAGTGATTTAGGTTATTATAGTAATTCCGAGTGTCTTTATACATTCCGCGCAAATTATTCATTTAGCTGGCCTGAAATTTCAAACTATCTTACAAATGAAGATTTCGAGTTCTTAGCAGAACTAACGGTACAAGGATGGATTAACTCGCCTACTCATGAACATCAGATATCCAGACCAGATATAGATGCAGCAACTATTGTTTCAATATTAATAGTAGACTGGGACGAGAAGTATATTAGATTTGATTCAACCTTTGAAGGCTTATCGAATCATCCCAATGCTACTATTGATAATACCTATGTTTATCCTAGATAAATTTAATATTCATTTTATGGAATAGTAAAAGAGTTTCTTATGCATATATTTAATGTGAAAATTGCACAAATCTCTTAGTGTGGAGAATTTCTCGAATATTAATAATGGAAATCTGTGATTTTACTTTTTACAAAAAACAACCATTAAAAGTGGTCTTTTCCTACCACAGGATTTTATTAATCCCTCACCACCCTAACCTCTTCGGTTATCACTCCATAATTCACTTTAAGAACATAAATTCCCTTGGCGTGTTTTCTTAGAGATACAACGTTGTTTGTGGTGGTTTCTAATAACCTTCCTTGTAAATCATATACCTCGACATTAACAACTCCATTATAACCCTTTATATCGATTGTGATTTGGTCTTGGGTTGGGTTGGGGTGAACATTTATATTTGTAGTTAATTCAGAAATTCCAAGATTGCTCACATTTTCACATGCAGTTGTGTCTGTACATCCATTTTGCGCAACTTCTACAGCGTAATTACCACCAGCAACAGCAGTAAAACTTTGACTCGTTTCTCCATTTATTTCGGCATAATTATTATCACAATCTAACCATTGATAATTGGCCCCTACTGCATTAGCCGATAATGTTGGAGAATTGTTGATGATTCCGTTATCAACATTATTGATCGTAAGATCTAGAGTAACTATACTGTCACAGCTTGCTGCATTACTTAGTGTATGGTTTGCTATATTATTACTGGAAGTATAGGTAACTCCATCGATCCAGGTATAGCTATTGCATGCAGTTTGAACATCGGTTCCAGATGAACTATTGGTAATGGTTAAATTTAAGGTTACTAATGAGTCACACCCCACCGCGTTGGGCAAAATATAAGTGGCTGTGTTATTATTTGCTGTATAGGTAACTCCATCAAGCCATAAATAGCTATCGCAGACAGTTTGTGTATCTGTTCCAGACAAAAAATTTGTAATGGTTAAATCTAAAGTTACTAATGAGTCGCATCCACCAGTATTTGGCAAAATATAAGTAGCTGTATTGTTATTTGATGTATAAGAAATACCATCTATCCAGGTATATGATAAGCAAGCGGATTGAACATCTGTTCCGCCCATTACACTCGTATTGTTGACTGTAAGGTCAATAATTAAAATACTATCACATCCAGTAACGCTAGGAATTGTATCTTCATAAATTCCACTTAAATTCCAACTATAATTTCCGCTTGGAGATGTATAACTATCACATTCTGTGAGATAAATTTTACTGAAATATCCATTTTCATACCAAGCTATTTTATGATCAAATAAAGAAGCAGAAACGATATCAACATCGCCATCGCCATCCAAATCATCTGTATGCACTGCTTGGGCATTATCTGCATTGGTTGAAATTATAGTTGGACTAAAATTATGTGTGCCATCATTTTCATACCAAATTATTTGATCGTTATTAGCTGTTGAAGAAAGCACATCTATATCTCCATCACCATCTAAATCCTCTGCGTAAACTGATGTAGCTCCATCTGCATTAAAATCAATTGTATCATTAGTAAAGTTCTGCATACCATCATTTTTATGCCAAATAATTTTATCGCCAGCATGCACGGAAGATAATACATCTATAAAACCATCTCCATCTATATCATAAGGATAAACAGATGAAATTCCCCCAATGTTAGGTGTAACTATTTGTAAACTAAAATTTTGAAACCCATCATTTTTATACCAAGAAACATTGTCGTAATCAGCTGCCAACACATCCATATCTCCATCACCATCTATATCTAAAGCTGATACTGAAAAAGCTCCATCTGCATTTATAGAGATATTATGGGTACTAAAATTTTGAAACCCATCATTCTCATACCATGCAATTTTATCATCATTGACAGAAGCAGAAAGCACATCTATATCTCCGTCTCCATCTAAGTCAGCAGCATATACTGATGCAGGACTATCAACATTTAGTGAAATTGTATGGCTAGAAAAATCACCTATACCATTATTCTCATACCAAACTACCTCTATAGCATAAGCTGATATTATATCAATATCGCCATCTCCGTCAACATCCTTTGCATAAATAGTTTTAACATTATTCGCATTTAATGAAACAACATGCAGCACTAAAAATTCTCCCTCACCATTGTTCTCATACCACGCTATTTTATTATCAAAAGAGCTTGCAGAAAGTAGATCTATGTCTCCATCACCATCCATATCTCCACTAAAAACATCTTTTGCACCCCAAGCGCATGAATTAATTTCATCTGTTATAAAATTTTGCGAGCCATCATTCTCATACCATGCAATTTGATCTTGTGCCGCACCGGCAGAAAGAACATCTATATCTCCATCACCGTCTAAATCATCACCAAAAACCGATTTAGCTTGAGAAACAGGTGAATTTATAATATAGGTAGTGAAGGTTCCTAATCCATTATTCTCATACCAAGCTATTTCTCCATGAGCAGATAGTATATCCATATCACCATCACCATCGACATCTTTAAGGTTAATACATCTTACACCAAAAGCAGCAGTCGTAACTATATTAGAAGTAAAGTTGCCGGCACCATCATTTTCATGGAAAGTTATTGTGTTATCATTAAAACTGCCTGAAACTACATCAACATCTCCATCTCCATCTAGATCAGCAGCAGAAACCGAAAAAGCACCATCGGCACTTGTGGTAATTATATGTGTAGTAAAATTCAAATTTCCTGTATTCTCGTACCAAGCTATTTTGTGATCGATATATGAAGCTGAGAGAACATCAATGTCTCCATCTCCATCGATATCTGCAGAATAAACCGAACAAGCACCATCTGCATTTGTAGTAATAACATGATTAGAAAAATTTTGAAACCCATCATTTTCATACAATGCTATTTTACCATAATTACTTGCGGAAAGTACATCTATATCTCCATCACCATCAATATCATCGGCATAAACCATTAATGCATTGGTTGCATTTGTTGTAATTACATACTCTATAAAGTTATTGGACCCAATATTTTCGTACCAAGCTATTTTGTTATCCTGATAGCTTGCCGAAAGAACATCTACATCGCCATCGCCATCTAGATCTATGGCATATACTGACTTAGCATAAAGAGCATTACTTGAAATAATTTTATAGGTAAAATTCTGATTTCCATCATTCTCATACAACGCTATTTTATCATCAGAAGAACTAGCTACCAAAACATCTACATCAAAATCTCCATCAATATCAATACTAAAAATAGCATTTGGATTATCACTTAGTGAAGTGACCTGGTTTTCCGTAAACGAAAAACAACTTTGCCCATTATAAATAGAAGAACAACAAGAAATTAAAATAAAAAATAGAGCACTTTTCATAGAGTAAATTTTAGCCAATCAAATATACTTTCTTTTATGGAATTCTAAAAATTCCTACCTCAAGATTTTACTACTCCCTCACTACCCTAACCTCTTCGGTTATCACTCCATATAATAAATGGATAAAATCAACATTTGATTCATTTTTATCCATTTTCAAACCCCAAAACCTCATCCATTTATTATCTGTCAAATACCAACTATTATTTGAGGCCAACTTTTAGGAGTTACCTCCGTAGATTTACATAAGAAGCTGGTTAGTACTTATTGTATCTTTTTTTGATTAACAAATTATATAATTATAAGAGGGATAATTAAAAAACAAAAAACTATGAAAAATTTAAGTTTAATATCTATCGGAATCCTAATTGGATTAACAAATGTGGTGTCAGCTGAAGTGAGAGTAGATACTACAAAAACAAGAAAAAACTCACTAACCCAAAGAAGTGAAATCAAAAAGAATTTTGAAACATCTTTTACCAATGAATTGGTGAAATATATCGAAACAGGTGATGTAACACCCTTATTAGACTTGGCTCAAGAAGATGATATAACCTTTTATGGGTTAAGTGATGATAAATACGAAAAAAGTGAGGACAAAGAATACTTCAAACAATTCATTAAGAAATATTTAAATGTTCGAGCCAAAGATTTAACAATACTTAGAATTGATAAAAAATACTATGACAATTATAATCACAAGTTTGGTTCAGCCTATAGAATGACTATTCTATATCCAAATTCAGAAAGATATGATAATGTAGAAATTGATTATAGTTGGGGTGGTAAAGTTAGAGGTATTACAATCAACGATAACCTACAAGAAAACTCATATATAAACGGTGATTTAAATAAAATATTTGGTCTTGAGTCTGGTTATGAAGGTGAGAGTTTAAAGGGTTGGACAAAGTTGTAACAACTAAAAAACAAAAACACTATGAAAAATTTAATTTTAATATCAATCGGATTAATTATTTCTGTTCCAATATTTGGGAGTTTTGTGGAGGACACAGTAAAAAGAGGATCTCCAAAGTTCGTTTCAATAGAATCACCTTTTCAGAATAAGTTTACCAATAAATTAATTTCTTTCATTGAAACAGGTGAAGTCTCTGATTTCCTTTTAGAGTCACTAAATCAGAATGAAATCGGGTTTACTTTAATTAACACAAAAGAATATCAAGACAATCCAAATATTGAATCTTTCGAAGTCTTTTTAAAAACATATCTTGACATTAGAACTACGAATATCAATGTAGTTAAGAGTGAGGAATATTTTTACACCACGAAAGTTCATGAATTCGGAGATTCGTTTAAAATCTCCATATACTATGGGGACACACAACGTAGAGATGATGTGATTGTGAATTATAACCACAAAGATAAGGTGTTGGGGTTCTCCATATGGAAAGACGTATATAACGATCCATATTCAGACGGAGATTTAGGAGTTGTTGTGGGATTGGATTAAAAACAAAAAAACTATGAAAAATTTAAGTTTAATAATCGGAATTTTAATTGGATTAACAAATGTGGTGTCAGCTCAATATATGGATGGTACAACAAGAAGTGAAACCCATAAAAGGGTAACCAAAAAAACTTATGAAAGGAATTTGACCAATGAATTGGTGAAATACATTGAAACAGGTGACGTAACTACTTTATTAGATTTGGTTCAAGAAGAAGATATAACTTTCATTGGTTTAAGTGGTGGTGTATATAATCCAAGTCAAAACAAAGAATACTTCGTACAATTCATTAAGAAATATTTAGATGTTCGGTCTAAAGGTTTAACAATACTTAAAATTGACAAAGAATTTTATGACAATTATTATTCACCAGCTGGTGGTATGTACAGAATAACTATCCTATATCCAAATTCAGAAAGATATGATATCGTTGATATTAATTACAACAATGAAGGGAAATTGATGGGGATTACAATCAACGACAATCTTCATAAGTATAGATTTCATGACGGTGATTTAAATAAAATATATGGTTGTGAATACGGTTATGAGGGAGAAAAAATAACTCATATGAGAAAGTTGTAATCAATAAAAACAAAAAGAACTATGAAAAAATTAATTTTAATACTCGGAATTTTAATCGGATTATCAATTGGTGTATCAGCGGAAGTGAGAGTAGATACAGTAAAAAGAAAAAACTCACTAACCCAAAGAAGTGAAATCAAAAAGAATTTTGAAACATCTTTTACCAATGAACTGGTGAAATATATCGAAACAGGTGATGTAACACCCTTATTAGATTTGGTTCAAGAAGATGATATAACCTTTTATGGGTTAAGTGATGATAAATACGAAAAAAGTGAGGACAAAGAATACTTCAAACAATTCATTAAGACGTATTTAAACGTTCGGTCTACAGATTTAACCATACTTCGTATTGATAAGGAATATTATGACAATCATAATCACAAGTTTGGTTCAAAATATAAAATAACTATTCTATACCCTAATTCAGAGAGATATGATAATGTACAAATTTATTATAGTTGGGCTGGTAAAGTTAGAGGAATCACAATCAACGATAATCTACACGAAAACTCATATATAGACGGTACCTTAAATAAAGTATTTGGTCTTGAGTCTGGTTATGAAGGTGAGAGTTTAAAGAGTTGGGAAAAGTTGTAATGGAATAAAAAACAAAAAACTATGAAAAAATTAATTTTAATAATCGGAATCCTAATTGGATTAACAATCGGAGCATCATCTCAAAATGATGCAAAACCCCTAACTCAAGAAGAGGCAGAATACCTCTCAAAGACAACAAATGGGGTTTTATCACCAGAAGATATAGAGACTGCCTATATTATAGCTAATACACCTATATACAATGAGGTTAGAAGTAGTGATACTTTAAATAAAAAAATAGAATCATTACTGTCTAAATCCTTTTCCACTTCATACGATGAAGTAGTAGGTAGTGATAAAATAGAGAATTTGTTTAATGACTCTATGAATGTATTTGTAACTGATTCAAAAGAAGGTTACGAATATTCTTATTACAATAAAACATATTTAGAAACCATGAATTTGATTTACTCAAGAATAGATACATTTCTGAAAAATGAGACACTTATTATGGGTACAACTACAACTGAAGAAAAGTTATTCTTTGATTTAGATGATGAAGATGTACTTATAAGATACACAATTACCGAGGGTAGTTCTGTATGGGATCACAGAGTAATATTTTATTTTTGGAATAATAAAATAACTGGTGTTAAAATATCGATTGAAGGTGTTTAAAACATCTATGTAAGAGTTAAATCAACCCTATCAAAATCAATAAAAACAAAAAAACTATGAAAAAATTAATTTTAATACTCGGAATCCTAATTGGATTAACAATCGGTGTATCATCTCAAAATGATATAAAACCTCTAACGGAAGAGGCGGCTGACTTAGTTGAATATTTTGAGGAATATCTTAATAGTAGACCTATTGAACCTCAAATACTTCCCAATCAACCAGTAATATATTTAAAATGAAAACCTTCTAGGCGAGGGCTTATTAATTTCCTATATTTGGAATGTATGTATTATAGAAATAAATTTATTTCTATATGGTTTAGCCCTTAGTTGTAGATAATTAGTCAAATAGGTTTTGTGAAAAACTAATTACAAATAAAATAAATAAGATGAAAAATAATCCCATTTCTAAGATGTTCAATAATTTGACAAAAAACCAAAAAATGTCAATTCTAAATTTATTAACTGCAATTGCAGTATCTGATGGACAAGGTCCAAATCCAGATAGAGAAATGCAAGAGTTAAATTCTTATATAAGAATCCTTGATGTTCACCAAAGTGAGTGTGAGGTTTATTTTAATAATTATGGTTACGAAGGAATAATTCAGGATTTAAAAAGTCTATCCGAAAACCAAAATAAGTTTTTAATTATTTGTGCATGGGATTTGATTATATGTGATGGTAGTCCAAATGAAGATGAATTATCAAGAACTGTGCAGTTGTTTGAGGCAATTGGAATCTCTAAGGCAAAGTTTATTTCAACGATAAAAAAATCCCAAGAAATAATGAAGAAATTTTCATAAAAAAATCTTCATTACAGATTTTCTATTTTAGAATTAATATTCTAAACGAAAAAAAGACTAAAACCAGCAATCAAAAGAACCAAACAAATTAATTTGACTAAAGTTCCATTATAATAGAAATGAATATTAATCTCCCCTGCTCTGTGACGAGTATATCCTCCGTAAATAAAGAAAGATATTAGAATTAATATAATCCCAAATAAAATACCCATGTGATATAATTTTTTGATAAATTTATAAACAATCTACAACAATACCTAAGCCAAATTGCATAACTTGGTTTAGCCTTAACGTTGGTAAAAGTATATTTGGTAAAACTACTTTTTTTGAAAAAATAGTTTTATATTTAGAATTATATATTTATAATTAAAAAAAAATCAACTATGAAAAATTTAATCTTAATACTAGTATTATCCATTATTAATTCTACACCTTTATTTGCACAATCGGTTGAAAGCTTCTTTAAAGATGATGGTGTTTATGAACTGTCTAAATACACACATCCGGATTACAAACACAAAGTTAAAGATACTGATATTGATGTAGAAGGGAATTACATAATCATCGAAGTAACTTATGATGGTAGAATGCTTGATTTTACTGACAAGTATAAAATCGGTTTTTCTAATAACCGACTAACGAGTTTTGTTATTAAGGAAAATGGCAGTGCAGGAGGGGCATTCACAAAGTGGTTAATATCAACCAATGAGTGTGATTCCAGGGCTGTTAATGAGCAAGATAAGTGTGCTGCAGAAAAATGTTTACAACATCTGAACAAAGAGTTATCTAAAAGATAAGTAAAAGAATAAAACGATTTGCCAACAGCACCTAAGCGGTATACCTAACTTGGGAGTTATCTGAAAGGTTTGTCTGCGTGCTCGTAGGTATCAAGCTCAGATTTAATTCATGTGGTTTCAATTAATGATGAGGATGTTTCCAACTTCTATGATGATTATGTGGAGGAATATCAACCAAGAACATTTAACAAAATGATATCAGAGTTAAAAAGGTTTTTTGGTTATTTAATTGATATAAAGAAAATACAAATGACAAATCCATTTGATAATTGTGTGAAAAAGAAGATTAAAACCAAGAATCCAGAGATTATGGTTGTAAAGGATTTTCTTAAAATTATTGAATCTGTTGAAAATGAAAATCCTATAAAAGAATTTGGAGGAAAAGGCTCCATACGTAACATGTATAGAGATTATTTAATTGATGGTTTTTTCTTGTTCTTATTTACAGGTGGTAGATTTGATGAGGTGGTTAATTTAAAGTGGTCGGATATTAAATCTCACAACGACACAGAGTATTTTTTTGTTGAAAATTACAAGGTAAATCAACAGTTGAATATAGAGGGTGAACAAAAAAAATATAAGAGATTTCCAATATTTCCTGAGTTCAAAACTTTCCTCAATAAAATGGGTTATGAAGATAAGCGTAAATCCAATGATTATATTCTTGTTCCCAATAGAACTATTAAATCAAAAACAATGTCCAACCAACTCTCTAAATCATTTTCTCATTACAGAAACCAATGTGGAGTTTCTAAAAGTTTATCTCTAAAACATTTAAGAAAAACTTATATAACACAGGTATATAAATTATTGGATAATGATACGGGGCTTGTAACCAGTCATTCCTCTGATAAAGTTCTAAGAAATCATTATGTGGAACAAAAAACCTTGTCCGCCACTGAAAAGTTATCTATAAACTTATCCTTCTTAAATTAATCCCTCACTACTCTAACCTCTTCAGTTATCTCTCCATAACTCACCTTAAGAACATAGATTCCTTTGGCGTGTTTTTTAAGAGATACAATAGTATTTGTGGTGGTTTCTAATAACCTTCCTTGTATATCGTATACCTCAACATTAACAACTCCATTATAACCCTTTATATCGATTGTTATTTCACTTTAAAAATATTTTATTACCAACTAATAACAACTTTTCCGTTTCCTTGATTTACCCCACCATACAACTGCATAGGAAACTCACATAAGTTTGGATCAGCAAAAGAAGAACCACCTCCTGCAGCTACAGCAGTTCCACAAGGAGAGTCAGCACTTCCCCCTCCATAATAACCGCCACCACCACCATATTTACCATCTCCACCTAATCCAAAACTACCATCAGTAGTTGTTCCACAAGATGTCGGATCAGAACAGCCTGAACAACTTGAAGTACAAGCACTGCTCCCTCCTGATGTTAATCCTCCTCCACCGCCAACAGTAAATGCACCCACACAGGTCCCAGCGTTACAGTAATTTGCTGCTCCTCCTGACATCCCCCCATCATTTCCACTACAATTATTATTGGAAAAAGTTCCAGCCTGACCTCCCGCGCCATAATAAGCAACTTGATTAGTACCTCCATCACCTCCTCTATAACTGTTATTAGAACCTGCACCACCGCCACCAGCGACGACAATCACATCTGAAAAAAAGGTTGAAGAACGCACATCTGACATCCCTCCTCCATTATTACTATTATTAAATGGATCGTTTCCTCCTCCATTGTAACCATTTGTACCACCAACATAAATAAACAACAAATCTCCAGGGGTGCACCTGTAATTAACACCAATATAACCTCCTAACCCAGCGAATCCTCCTCCAGAGGCACCAAAACATTCTATTTTCAGTTGATATATATTGGAGGGAACAATAAAAGTGTCTCTAACTCCAATAAAATTAAACTCTTTATATCTCTGCCCATTGGGAATTCCTTCAACTGAACCAGGCACACCTCCTAAATCTCCAATGTATACTTCTCCTCCTTTTGATAAATATAATGTATCGTTAGATAATGATATAGTTTGCAACTCATTGGTTGAGTCTGCATCCGCATCATCCACATCATCCGTTCCATCAGCTAATTCTGCCGGTATTCCAGGTAGGTTGGACCAATCTTGCAACTCATTGGTTGGGTCCGCATCGGCATCATCCACATTATCAATCCCATCAGATAATCCAGCAGGTATACCAGGTAGGTTGGACCAATCTTGCAACTCATTTGTTGGATCTGCATCAGCATCATCCACATCATCCGTTCCATCAGATAATCCAGCAGGTATTCCAGGTAGGTTAGACCAATCTTGCAACTCATTGGTTGGGTCTGCATCCGCATCATCTACCAAGTCATTCGTTACATTTTCTGAAGTTTTTGAATGCAATGCATACGGAACGCTCATTAACTGGCTGGTTCCCATTACTGCATAACTAGTTCCGCCAGTTACATCAACAGCTGTTTCCATGAAATATGGACCATTACCCCAATCTATCGTTGAGAAATCGTAAGCAGTGGTACCTGTTCCTATTTCCAAATTCACCAAGCCATAAGTATTTGTGGTTATTGAAAAAGTTTCTGAATAAACAGTTACTCCTCCAATGGAACCTTGTTGTATGGTTAGTCGCATTCCAACCGCTTGGTTGTTTAATATTAAATTACCAGCATCTCTTACCACTGCTTGGTATTTAAACCCTTCGGGTGCTTGGCCCAAAGCGCTTAATGATATTGTTGCTACAGCAACGAGTGAGAGTAGTATTTTTTTCATCTTATTGTTGTTTAATTAATTGAAAGGTCTTTAAATTTTGTGTGTCATTATTCAAAGTCAAAGAATAAGCCCCTGGTGCTAGTTGACTTACTTGAATAGGTGTTTGTATCGAAGAAAGCTTATCCTGCATTACCAATTTTCCACGTACATCATATAGTGTGTAAGTAACATTTTCAAACGTGCTTGTTCTAATATTTAACACCTCTGAAGTTGGATTGGGAAAAATGATAGCTTCATAACTAGGAACATGATCTTCTATGCTCACAAAGTTCCA
>Ga0209309_10000281_pt1 | contig 64686 bp, 59 predicted proteins | sample COGITO_mtgs_1204_2_FD_184807 | JGI IMG/M metagenome (GOLD analysis project Ga0209309, IMG submission 184807) | Pelagic marine microbial communities from North Sea - COGITO_mtgs_120412 (SPAdes) (version 2) | ecosystem: Environmental > Aquatic > Marine > Epipelagic ... | reverse complement strand
AAAGGAAAAATACGAGGCGAAGAAAGTCACGGAATGATCTGTGCCGAAGATGAATTGGGCCTCGGAAGCTCCCATGACGGTATTATGGTTTTGGACAACGAGGTAAAAGTAGGCACACCCGTTGCAGAACTTTTTGAGGTGGAAACCGATGAAGTTTTTGAAATAGGACTCACACCAAATCGGGCCGATGCCATGAGTCATTTTGGGGTGGCGCGCGATTTGAAGGCGGGATTTATACAACAAGACAAGTATACAGAGCTCATTACACCATCCGTAAGTTCATTCCATGTAGAAAATAGAACCTTAAAAGTAGACATAGACGTTAAAAACAGCGAGCTGGCCCCAAGATATTGCGGACTCACTATTTCGGGCATCAAGGTGGCTGAATCTCCCCAATGGCTTCAAAACCGTTTGCTGGCGATAGGAATAAGCCCAAAAAACAATGTTGTTGACGTCACCAATTATGTACTTCACGAATTGGGCCAGCCCTTGCATGCCTTTGATGCTGCAAAAATCTCAGGACATAAGGTCATTGTTAAAACTTTGGCTGAAGGCACCAAATTTAAAACCCTCGATGGTGTTGAGCGCGAGTTGAGCGCTGAAGATCTCATGATTTGCGATGCCGAGAAACCAATGTGTATTGCTGGTGTTTTTGGCGGAATTCATTCTGGGGTGACGGAGCATACTACAAGTATCTTTTTGGAAAGTGCCTACTTTAATCCTGTGAGCATTAGAAAAACTGCTAAACGCCACGCCCTCAATACCGATGCCTCATTTCGATTTGAACGAGGCATTGACCCCAATATTACCGAATACGCGCTTAAACGTGCAGCATTGATGATTCAAGATATTGCTGGAGGGGATGTAACCAGCGATCTTATGGATTATTACCCTAAAAAAATAGAAGATTTTCAAGTTAGGGTGAGTTTTGAAAATGCCAAAAACCTCATTGGAGAAGATATCCCAAAAGAAACCATAAAAAGTATCTTGACGTCTTTGGAAATCAAGATCAACAACGTTACGGAAACTGGATTAGGCCTTACCGTGCCTGCCTATAGAAACGATGTGCAGCGCGAACCAGATATTATTGAGGAAATTTTGCGGGTCTATGGGTATAACAATATCAAAACGACAGAAAAACTCAATGCTTCTATTTCGAATACCTCTAAATTTGAAGACTATAAATTACAGAATATCATAGGGAATCAACTTGCGTCACAAGGCTTCTTTGAATTGCTGTCCAACTCATTGACCACACCTAAGTATATTGCCTTGAGCACACAGTTAAAAGAAGAGCACAATGTAGAAATGCTCAATCCCTTGAGTCATGATTTGAGCGTGATGCGTCAAAGTTTACTATTTTCAGGATTGGAAAGCGTGAGACATAACCTCAATAGAAAGCGTGCGGATCTAAAATTGTTTGAATTCGGAAAGACCTATCATGATTACATTGGCAACCGCGAAGAATACAAGCACCTGTCGCTTCTTCTCACAGGTGACAAAAGCAAACAACGTTGGAATAGCACATCATCACCAAGCGACTTTTTCCATTTAAAAGGAACCATTGAGGCTATTTTAATGCGTTTAGGACTCTCTAACACTAATATTTCTCCCGTAAAAAATGATGTGTTTTCTGAAGGCATCAGTTTCAGTATAGGAAAAAATCGTTTGGTCGATTTCGGGATGGTACAAAAGCGTGTTTTAAAGCATTTTGGGATAGAACAACCCGTATTATATGCCGATTTTAATTGGGATGTCGTGATTGATATGGCAAAACACAATACGATTACCTTTAAGGAAGTTCCTAAATATCCAGAAGTAAGACGCGATTTTGCGCTCTTGTTGGACCACTCCGTGAGTTTTGAGGACATTAATAATATCGCCAATAAAACTGAAAAGCATTTGCTTAAGGATGTGGATCTGTTTGATGTGTATCAAGGCAAAAACCTTCCTACAGACAAAAAAAGTTATGCGGTGAGTTTTATATTTCAAGATGAGCAAAAAACACTGACGGATAAACAGGTCGATAAGATCATGGACAAACTTCAAAGTAATTTTGAACAACAACTTGGTGCAGAATTGAGATAAACAACCACCAATTGTAAATGTTAAATCCAGACCTTTTATTAGGTTTGGATTTTTTTTTGATAATCGTGCCCTAATCCATCCGATGTTGCAACTGTTGCTTTGTCAAAAATCCTGATCGCGGTTTTATGTTAAACAATTCTAAAATTACAATTCAATTTTTAGTCTCCAACTTAAATAATCCGTAAATTTAACATTCAACAAAATTCAAAACATAATGGCACAAGTAACGCTCAAAGGCACTAAAATAAATACTTCCGGCACACTTCCTAAAACTAGGAGCGCTGCACCCAACTTCAAATTAACCACAACCGATTTATCAACAAAATCGCTGAAAGATTATCAAGGACACAATGTAATCCTTAATATTTTTCCCAGTGTAGATACGGGAGTCTGTGCACAATCGGTTAGGTCTTTTAATGAAAAGGCTAGTGACATCAAAAACACCAAAGTACTTTGTGTCTCTAAAGATTTGCCATTTGCACTCTCGCGTTTTTGTGGTGCTGAAGGATTGGATCATGTAGAAAGTTTGTCTGATTTTAAAGACGGTAATTTTGGTGATGCCTATGAAGTCACGTTTACCGATGGTCCTTTTGAAGGATTATTATCCAGAGCAGTAGTGGTGATCAATCCTGAAGGTGAAGTCATTTATACACAACAAGTGAGTGAAATTGCAGACGAACCTGATTATGAGTCGGCATTGCAAGCCTTAAAATAATGGCGAAAAAAGAATCACTCCTAGTGAATCGATTAAAAAGTGTGCGCTATGCTTTTAATGGTGCCATTTATATTTGCAAAACAGAATCCAGCATCAAAATTCAATTGGTTTTAGCCATTTTGGTTACAGTTGCTGGTTTCTATTTTGATATTTCCAACACCGAATGGATTTTACAATTTATTTGCATCGGTTTAATCCTTGGTTTGGAAGGCATTAATACTGCAATCGAATATATGGCAGATTTTATTCATCCAGATCAACATGCCTCCATAGGAAAAATTAAGGACATTTCGGCTGGCGCAGTCTTCATTGCTGCCAGTTGCGCATGTATTGTTGCGCTCATCATCTATATTCCTAAGATATTCTAAAGCACTTTTGTAAATTTAAGTAAGTCCTTCTCTGTTTTACTTTGGAATAAGTTCTATTCCGAGGGCTTCTGGAGGCTTAAATATTTGATTATCTTGCCTTTTTCAGAACCATTAAATCCGCAAAATTTTCATGTGTTACAAAGTCAAGCCTTTTTTATGCCTCTTTTTTATTTCCATTCTTTATAGTGTCACAGCCCCACTCCATGCTCAAATGGAAAACCGAATTACTGCAAACGACACGTTAAGAGTAGGTATTGCGGGCAGTAAACCCTTTGTATTTATAGATAGTAAGGATTCACAGGGCATTGCAATTGAAATCTGGGAAGATATTGCAGCACAAAAAAACTATAATTTTAAATACAAACGTTTTAATACGGTTGAAGCTGCCCTCCACTCCTTAAAAAACAACACCTTGGATTTGGTGGTGGGCCCTATTAGTATCACGTCAAATCGTTTGAAAGATCTGCGGTTTTCACAACCATTTTACAATTCAAGTTTAGCAATTGTCTCAAGAGCCGATGACCTTAATTTATGGCAGAAAATCAAACCCTTGTTCAGTCTTCAATTGGTTTACGCCATAGTCGTGTTTTTGGTGTTACTTGCCCTTGTAGGCACGCTACTTTGGCTGGCAGAGCGTAACAACTCTCCAGATCAATTTCCTAAAAATGTGGCAAATGGCATAGGCAATGGCATGTGGTTGGCCATTGTTACCATGACCACCGTTGGGTATGGGGATAAAGCGCCCGTTACCCTTTGGGGACGCATCATCGCTGGCAGTTGGATGATTATTTCCATCGTTTTTGCAACGTCAATGGTCGCTGGTATTGCGAGTACCTTAACACTCACCACCTTAAATTCGTCCACTGTTTCCAATATTGAAGAATTGCAAGGTCGCAAGGTCGCGACAATTAGCGGTTCACCATCCGAAGCCTTTATCAAAACCTACACAAATAAAGGCGTTAAAGTAAATACGTTAAATGAAGCTATTGCAGCATTGAGGGATAAAAATGTAGATGCAGTAGTTTATGACAGACCACAACTGTTATATTATATGAAAAACCATCAAGACGACGGATTGTTCATTGCCAAAGCAGAATATTTTAAGCAAGGCTACGGATTTGCCTTTCCTTTAAATTCAACTTGGGTGTATGATATCAATAGAGCCTTATTGGAACTTGCGGAGTCCCAAGAAACCACCAAGATTGTGGAGTATTATTTAGAGAAAGATGATTAAAGCCAAATAATGGGAGGGCTCAAAGTCTCGATAGCGTTTAAAATGGGGCTGTTGGTGTTTAATAATTTGGCACCAACAGCAAAAAAGTCACCATTAATTCAGCATAAAGCCAACGAAAAATTGAAAGACATTATTTTGTCGTTTAAGGTCGGAGCCCTCAATGTCCACTATATTTGAAAGCCCCAAATTATAACGAACGCCAATCTGTGTGCCTTTGCTCAATTGATAGTCAAAACCGAGACCCACACCAAAATCAATACTTTTGGTACGATCCTTTATATCTTCCTCACCGGTCTCTGAGGCATCAAAACCATTACCAGAAACGTTTTCAGAAAATTCTCTTGTGGCAGCTATAAGATAGCCTACTTGCGGTCCCGCCTCAATGCTAAATCCTTTGGAGACAAAATATTTGGCCATTAAGGGAAGGCTAATGTAATCGAGTTTTACACTTTCTTTTTCTGAAGAAGTGACCGTTTGTACCGTTTTGGAAAAGTCGTTGTCATACCCTTGGGCAGAATATAAGAGCTCCGGTTGAAATGAAAACTTGTCCGAATACACGATTTCGGCAACTAAGCCCACATGAAAAGCGGTTCTACTCGAAACATCATCTGTTTGGTCCCCGCCAATAGTTGTTATATTAACGCCTGCCTTGGCGCCGAGTTTGAATTCTTGAGCGTTTATGCCTGTTAATATTAGGACTGTTAGTGCTATGGTAAGTGTGCATTGTTTCATAAGTAAGTTGTTTTAATTGATTTGGTAAAGTAAACATAGGTGATGACCGCTAGTTGTGCAAGCAAAAAGACTTAAATATGACCTTTCGGCACTAAAAAGAGCGTTTCGTCGATTAAACGTCTGAATTTGGCAAAAAAAAACCGAAGCGCTAATGCTTCGGTTTTTAGTCAATAACTATTTCAATTAGTTGAAAAAATAACCAACTGATACTTGAATTACATTATTCTGAATTTTAAAGTCATCATTGTCATCTTCACCATTATCAGAAATGTTTGCTAGACCCAAATTGTAGCGTGCGCCAAAGAATAAGCCACCATCCAATTTATAAGATACACCCGCACCTAAACCAAAATCAATTCCTTTAAAGAAATCTTTAACATCTTCATCATCAGATTCGGACTCCCCATTATATGTGCCTTCAGATTCAGCATTGGCCGAAATAAGAAACCCAACTTGAGGACCAGCTTCAATGGCAAAATTTTCCGATACGTAATATTTGGCCATCAAAGGAATATTAATATAGTCTAATTTTAATTTTTCTTCAAAATCAACGGTTTCGCCCGCGAAGCTTTCGGAGTATTCTTCCTTGCTCCCTTGTGCAGAATATAGCAACTCCGGTTGAAATGAAAATTGCTCTGAAAATTTAATTTCTGCAACAACTCCAACGTGAAAAGAAGTTAAACCATCTTGGTCCTCAATATCTCCTCCTAAAGAAGCAAAGTTAACACCTGCTTTTGCTCCAAAATGCACTTCTTGCGCTTTGACACTCGTTAATCCAAATACTGCTACCGCAGCTAATAACATTAATTTTTTCATAATAAAGAGTTTTTAAATTATTTACTACAAATGAATGAATTTTATAATTGATATAAAAATATTTCTTATAAGTTATTAACATTTTTCTTAACATTAGTCTTCAAACAGCTCAATAATAGACATATACAATCGCACTTATTAACAATTTAACAAACGTGGGTTGTGCTTTTTATTTTCTTATCAATTGAATAAAGGTTTCTTCTCCTTTAGATAAGTTGGTAACAGATTTGAAGTCATTTTCCCCATCGCCCACTTCTATAACCGCTGTATTCGTTGAGATACTACCCGTTGAAACCGATACGATTTTTATAAGGGTCTTTTCATTAAGAAAGGGGATTCGAAGTTGAAACGGTTTTTTGGTCACCTCATGCTTGGTCAAGAAACGTTTGTGATCAACATCTATTGAAATCACATCGCCATCTTCCTTACCAGCATCATAAATGGTAAAGACAATCTGGTTGGATTTTGTAAAAACACTCGTAATTTGAGATTTTAAGAGAATGTTGTTTTTTGAAGGATCAAAAAAGCGCATTTCTTTGGATTTTTGCTTGAGACTATCGGGGATTTTATTGGAACGGTCTATAAGGCGGGTCACCTTTTCCATTCGCTTTTCTATCTTTTCTGCAGAATTGAGATAGATTTCTCCGCTAATGCATTCTTCGCCATCAGAAAAAAGACCTTTAAAAGATCCCGAAAAATTTGTGGTTCGTCCCTCTTTAAATCGTGTGGGTTCAAAATAAACAAAGCAAAAATCTTGCTGCGACACGTCAGATTTTGTGTAAATAATGTCGTATTCGCTAAAAGTGATCTCTTTTTCAAACGGATTATAGCGTCCTTTTAACTTTGATTTGGTTTCGTGGGCGCCACCCAAATCGGTTAGGGAATAGCCTTCCAAAATTCCTGCATCTATCTTAAAATTAACCTCGTAGGGGATTATTGTAGAATCATTCAATCTTAAAACGCCAATAAACTCTTGTTCTTCTTGCGCAAATAATGGCGCGGTTAGTAAAAAAAGTAGTACAAAAATCAGTCTCATTGTCGTCTAAATTAGTATAATTGTAACACAAACTTAAACCAATAACAAATGAAAGTTAAATTTTTACTTACGTTTTTAGTCTTTATGGCAGCGATGTCATTTAGCTATGCTTCTTTTCCTGTGAAAAGAACAGCAACCAAAATTGTTGAGACTACGGAAGTCTCAACCACTGCAAATGCCGATCATGCCACTGCAGAATTTTACTCACCAGCTGCCAAGGCGGGTGACGATAAATGGGTCGCAGCTGCTTTGTGGTTTGTTCTTTGGCCTTTTGCTGCCCACAGGTGGTATTTAGGCTCTCCAATTGGATGGAACATTCTTTTTATCCTAACCTTTGGAGGTTTAGGGATCTGGGCAATCGTAGATATTGTGCAAATCTTGACCGATACTTATTAAAGGTCTTACAATTCAAATATAAAGGTCGCTCTGTTATGAGCGACCTTTTTTTTATGTGCTTGCCCTAACGAAGTCTATAAAATTTAAGGATCAATTCAATTTATAAATGATAAATTTGTGTCACAGGGACAGCAATCGCTAGGTGTCTGTATTAAAAGGTTTATAATGCGCTGGTTGGATGCTCTCAATGATTACAAATATTACCTCAGGATTGAGAGAGGCTTGTCCGTTAATTCTATTAATAATTATGAGTACGATGTTATTAAGCTCATCAAACATCTTAACGAGCATGAGATCGACAGCGATCCTTCCGCTATTTCTTATGAGCAGCTACAAGAATTTATCTATAAAGCTTCAAAAAATTTAAATGCCCGCTCCCAATCCCGATTGATCTCTGGCTTACGAAGTTTTTTTAGTTATTTGGTCTTTGAAGACTATCGCGACACCAACCCCCTGGACCATATTGAATCTCCCAAGATTGGAAGAAAACTTCCAGATACATTGAGTATTAGGGAAATTGACCAATTAATTGCTGCAATAGACTTAAGTAAATCGTACAATGGCGTTGCCATAGGCGAAAGAAACCGAACGATTTTAGAAACGCTTTATAGCTGCGGACTTAGAGTGAGTGAATTAATAGACCTCAAACTGTCCGACCTTTATTTTGATGAAGGTTTCATAAAAGTCACGGGTAAAGGTGATAAGCAACGCTTTGTTCCCATTGAAAACAATACCCAACACTACATCAATCTCTGGCTTGAGGTAAGACGCCATATGACGATCGATGCCAAGTTTAATGACACGCTCTTCTTAAACAATCGTGGCAAAGCCTTAACCAGAGCGATGATTTTTACCATTATTAAAGATTTGGCAAAGACCATTAATCTCAATAAAACGATTTCACCCCATACGTTTCGACATTCGTTTGCCACCCATCTTTTAGAAAATGGAGCAGATTTACGAGCGATACAACTGATGCTGGGCCATGAAAGTATCACCACTACCGAAATTTACATGCACGTCGATCGATCACATCTAAAAGCGGTATTATTGAAATTTCATCCTAGAAAATAAGATCCTGGGATTAAAAGCTAATTTGAATAGCTTAATTTTTCCGAAGGAATATCTATTTCAGGTAGATCCAACAGAAAATAACTTTCCTTAAAGTTTAAGGAGGTCGCCACTTCCGTTTTATTGAAACGCACTTGGCCCAAGAACCTGCAATTATTAAAGTTGGTGCTGTTGTTTTTGGTATTTATGAAGTTAAAATCCTGATTAAAATAGGAATGGCTAAAATTGGCAGTGTCCCTAAATTCAGCATAATTAAAGAGAACCTTACCCCTACAATCGATTAAGGTGAAATCAACATATTTATAAAATAAGCCAGCGCTAAATTGTAATTCCGCATTAAAAAAGCTGTTTTGAAAGTTAATGGTGTCGTAACATTGAACGCTCATAAAATTGGCCTTTTGATTAAAAAATGCATTCTGAAAACGCAGCGGGCCTTCAAAAACAGATTGATTGAAAAAGGCATTTTCATGACAGTTTAATTCTTCAAAATTAGCAGACACATTAAATGTTGAGCCCGTAAAATCCGTTCTTCCATAAATACTGCTTCCCCTAAAATTGACGTCTTCCTTAAAAATACAGTCAATAAAAGATAGATTGCCATGAAATGCAGTTAAAACCAAGTTTCCGTTTTCCAAGGTCTTAAAAGCAGTAATCGGCTTATTAAAAACACAGTTTTTAAAGGTAATACCAGATCGCACGTTAACCTGGTAAACTCCCTCGCTTATAAGATGTGAGTCTAAAAAAGACGTAAAATCAATAGCCTCATCAATGGTTTGATGCTCCATATAGATGGGCTGATCTCTTCTTACAAGATCTTTCATGCTGTTCTCTTCTTTGGTTGAAGTATTTGGGGTGGCGCAAGACATTTGTACCAAAGCCACCATCATTATAACAAAATATCTCATTCTATTGTTTTTTGAAAGATGCCTCAAGACCTATGCACGTTTGGAACACATAGGTCTTAACACATCAAAAATTACTTAGCTATTAATTTCCGTAGCACTGGCTTTTGGTACCTTGGACATACTCGTTGATCTTAGAATCTATATTTCCGTTTTTACTTTCATTTTTAATGAATTCCAAAATTTCCTTTTGGGTGTAAGCATTCTTAAAATTATCGTTAACTACCGTTTGGTGCCTATTATTCTTTAAAGCCTGCACCTTTGGTACCTCTTCATTTATAAAGTGAAACGCACTTAGGCCATCCTTATGTTTACTTCCATCTGGTGTTGGTTTAGAACTGTACCCGTAATCAAAATATTTGGGATCAAGCGTTGTATAATACAGGTTATTCATTTCATCCTGTTCTTCAAATTTATCTTCAGCATCTGCAATGAGCACCAAATAATAGTACCCAGATAATTCTGGCATATAATACGTTCTTGTTTGACTCTCTAATCCCCATGCAGTTTGGGTAAAACTAGAGCCCGATGGAATGGAAAGGTTAAAGACGCAATTGTAGGCAGTTGGACAATCATAGGTATTTGCTGCAATAGACGTATTGAATTGATCGTAATAAATGATCCCATAATCATTGGCGTCGTAAGCATTGAAATAAATGTAATAAATAGACCAATCCTCATTGGGAGATGCGGTTTGATTTCCAATATTGTATATATTAAAATCGATTACGCGCTCGTTGGGCACACCACTCATTTGATAGGTGGAGTAATCGGCAAACACCCACGGGGCCACATCAACACCTGTAGTCACTGGATCGGTATCATCGGGTGGATTGTTATCACCACCTTCATCTTGATCTGAAGCAATAAATAAAGGCTTTTCTCCGTCATAACTCGTACAAAATTCATTGAGCATATAGTTATAATCTATCCAAACATACCCATTATCACCCCAGAGCTCGCCCCAAGAATTAATAACCTTAAACGCGCCGCCAGCACCCTTTGCATCATCATAACCCGCAATTACCATCGCATGGTAAGCATGTTGCCCCACATTATTATAGGAGGTACTCGACGACAAAACCACGTCACTGTTCCAACTCATAAAATTATCGGCTAATTTTGCCCCTAGAATCACAGGAACGTTATTGGCCAAATTTTGTTTTATACTTTGAATGCTGGCTTCTATTTTTCTCCAATACTTTATCTTGTTTTGGCTGGCTTCGGATGTCCAACTGGATTGCGTATTGGCATTAGAACAATCGCCAAGCGTGGAATAAGGTACTGTTTGTAAGGTGGCCACACCTCTATCTTGAAGAATGGAAAGGGCATCTGAAAAGTTTGTACCACTACAATCTTGACCCTTTTGGTTATCGGGAATGGCTGTAAATAAATCTTTAGGACTAAATTGATTGGATGCTGAAGCCAATTGTGAGGTCGAATAACCTTTGCTCATCCCGTTTAAAGCGGTTTTAATATTGTAACCCACAGCCCATGACACACAAGTACCATATTGCCCCTGGTCTCCTATTGGCGGAAATTTGGGAACCAAATCTATGGACGAAGGCAAATCGGAATTGCCAAAACTGAAATTGGTTGATGTTGGAATGCTTCCCAAGTCATCTTGTCCATTCCAACCCAAGGTATAAGTTTCTTGTCCTTGTTCCTGCTCCTCCTCTTCTAGAGGATCGTTGGAATCTTCATTGTCACAACCGACAAAAAGACTTAAGTGTAACGCAAGTAAAACAAACAAATAGTAATTGAATCTTTTCATAATAATTGATTTAATGGTTCATAGTACAACTACATCGAAACTTATTAGGGATGTCATCAAAAAAAAATTGTCAATTAAAAAAAGGTCGGTTATTTAGGGTCATTCTCTTAAAAAAATGTTCCGATTACTGCAAACTATAGGAAGACTATTTACAGAACGGAGTAGATTATAAAGACCCATAAAGAACTTTAATCTAAAAAAGTATGATCTGAAATATATTTAAAAAATTTACAATTAAACACGCTAATGAAATGAAAAATTGCATTTAAACATGATTATTTGCTTTTTATCGATATTTTTATATATTTGTACAATCCTAGAACAATTACCCTAGAATATTATAATACCCCAGTATAATATGAATAAGGCCAACCTACAGGAATTTCCGCAAGATTACTCCGACCTCTTACACGATACGCTTATTTACAAATACGCTTTAGAAAATTCCGCTATAGGTGTTTGGGATTACGATCTTGTTAAAAATAAAATTCATCACAGTAAGGAATCTAAAGCTATTTATGGGTTTCATATTTCAGATTTCGATTATTCCCAAAGTGATTGGAAACATCGCATCCATCCCGACGATCTAGAAGAGCTCTCAAAAATTGTTGATGCACACCTAAAGGGAGAAACCCAGGAGTATTCTAGCGAGCACCGTATTGTTTGTAAAGATGGCACTTACAAATGGATTCTAGACCGTGGCAAAATCATTGCATTTGATCAAGAAGGTAAACCTACCCGTTTTATTGGTACCACTTTAGATATTAGCAAAAAGAAAGATAAGGAGCATGAAAGTAGCCAAAGTTTAAGCATTATTTCTAACCAAAACAAAAAGCTGAACAACTTCGCGCATATTGTTACTCATAATTTAAAGGAATATGCAGGCAATTTTGAAAGCTTGCTTACCTTTTATGATGAAGCACAAACCGAAGTTGAAAAATCTGAATTAATTGAGCATTTAAAGGCGGTATCTACGTCGCTTTCCAGAACGATCAAGAATCTCAATGAAATTGTTCAGAAGCAAACCGTACCGAAAGTAAAATGTAAACTTTTAAATGTAAACGAATATATTACAAAAATTACCAAATTATTAGAGCTTGAAATTGAAAGTAAAAATGCCATTATCAATAATCAAGTGAGCAATGACCTCTTTTTGTATAGCAATCCCGCGTATCTAGAGAGCATTATTTTGAATTTGGCCTCCAATGCACTGAAGTATGCTCATCCAGACCGAAGACCAGTTATAGTTATAGCCTCCAAAGTCGCTCAGGATGCAGTGGTCATTACACTTACAGACAATGGCATTGGGATTGACCTAGACCGCTATGGCGATGCGATATTTGGCTTGTACAAAACCTTTCACGGAAATGAAAATGCGGAAGGTATTGGTTTATACATTACCAAAAACCAAATCGAGACCCTTGGGGGGATGATTGAAGTTGAAAGTGAAGTGGGGATTGGCACCTGCTTTAAGATTACCATAAAAGAAAAAAAACAGCCATAAGCTGTTTTTTTCTTTTTAAATAATGCGATTATTTCGCAATATTTACTGCTCTTGTTTCTCGAATTACCGTGACCTTTACTTGACCAGGATAAGTCATATCTGTTTGAATTTTTTGTGAGATCTCAAAAGATAGGTTTGAGGCTTGCTCATCAGATACTTTGTCACTTTCCACCATAACACGTAATTCACGTCCCGCCTGTATGGCATACGCCTTATTAACCCCGCCAAAGCCAAAGGCTACATCTTCCAAGTCCTTGAGTCGTTGTATATAACTGTCTAAAACCTGTCGTCTCGCACCCGGTCTCGCGCCTGAGATGGCATCACAAACCTGTACGATGGGTGACAATAAGGTTGTCATTTCAATTTCATCATGGTGGGCGCCAATGGCATTACACACTTCTGGCTTCTCACCATGTTTTTCTGCCCATTGCATCCCCAAAATGGCGTGAGGGGTTTCCATATCTGCTTCCGAAGAAGGCACCTTACCAATATCATGCAGTAAACCCGCACGTTTGGCCAATTTGGGGTTAAGTCCCATTTCCGCAGCCATAACGCCACATAACTTCGCCACTTCTCTAGAGTGTTGCAATAAATTTTGACCGTAAGAGGAACGGTACTTCATGCGCCCTACCAACTTAATAAGTTCTGGATGCAACCCGTGGATGCCCAAATCGATAACGGTACGCTTACCATTTTCAATTATTTCCTGTTCTATCTGTTTTTGAGTTTTTTGAACAATTTCTTCAATACGCGCAGGATGAATTCTACCATCGGTCACCAACTTATGAAGTGATAATCGGGCGACTTCACGACGTACAGAATCAAAACAAGACAATATAATGGCCTCTGGAGTATCATCAACTATAATTTCAACACCGGTAGCAGCTTCTATCGCTCTAATGTTTCTACCTTCTCTACCAATTATGCGTCCCTTAACATCATCGGACTCTATATTAAAGACCGAGACACAATTGTCGATCGCTTCTTCTGTACCAATACGTTGAATGGTATTAATGATGATTTTTTTAGCATCCTGCTCAGCAGTCAATTTCGCTTCCTCCATTGAGTTTTGAACGTAAGCCATAGCATCGGTCTTGGCCTCACTTTTTAAAGACTCTATGAGTTGGGATTTGGCATCTTCCGCAGAAAGGCTTGAAATAACCTCCAATTGCTTGATTTGGCTTTTTTGAGCCTTATCCAATTCCTCGTTTTTCTTGTTTAAATACTCAAGTTTAAAATCGTAATCCTTGATCTTGTCATCTAGGCTTTGATTGGATTTTTTATACTTCGCCAATTCACTTGACACTTGAGACTCTTTATCTTTGGTGCGCTTTTCAGCATCTGCCATCTTTTTATCCCGAGATAAAATAACTTTTTCATGTTCGGACTTAAGCTCGATAAATTTTTCTTTCGCTTGTAAAATTTTATCTTTTTTAATTGATTCTCCTTCACTCTTAGCATCCTTTAAAATGGATTTGGCATCAAACTCGGCCTCCTTAATAATTTTCGAAGATTTGCTTTTCTCTAAAAGCTTTGCAATTATAAAACCGAGTATGACACCTACGATGATGCCTCCTACGATAAATAAAATTATATTAGTTTCCATTGTGTTTAGTTAGTTAATTTATAAAATGTGTGATCCTTAATTTTAAAAAAAATCAAGCTATCGGTTAAAAAGGTCCTTGTCATAGGCAACAACAACCTGAATCTTTAGGCAAAAAAAAGCCTACATCAGTTTAGAATTTTGCATAAACTCCTTATATACAAGTTTAGGGCTAACAAGCTGATCAAAAATCTGCTCGAGATACCGAATAAATTCAGCACTAGCAGCTCGGTTTTACAACTTAAACTCACCCTTTTTAAAGAATTAACGTTGAGTTTATCAAATATAAATAACTAATGTAGGCAGTAACCTAATTCTATTTTAAAGAACGTTAAGCACTTAAATGCTCTTGCAAAAGTTGATTTAAAGCTTCAAGCTTGGTTTCAACTTCTTCATTAACATCGGCTTTATCTATTGTTTTTTGTTCCACTTGAGAAGCAAATTGCAAGGCACACATGGCCAAAACATCTTGCTTATCTCTAACGGAATAATTTTCTTCAAATTGCCCAATCATCGTCTCAATTTTCTTGGCTGCACTGCGCAATCCTTCTTCTTGGCCCGGTGCAATGGTTAAGGGATACACCCTATTTGCTATTGAAAGCTTTATTTTAAGCTGTTCCGCCATGTTATTTGCTTTACATTATTCAGATAACTGAGCGATACAATGATCAATATCCCGAATTAATGTATTTATCTTGAGCTTTGTTTCTCTGTTATTCTCGTCACTGCCCAGTAATGAATTTGCAATTTTAAGCGTGTCGTGCTTTTCAGTCCACTCCTCTATTTGCGCTTGTAGCTCGAGGTTTTTTTGTTTTTCGATCGCTAACTCTTGCTTGAGGTTGGCACTAGTCTGCTTCAGGACTTCTTGTCTATGTAATACCTTACTTATTTTATTCTCTAAGGAATCTACAATAGCTTCAATTTTTCTCATTGACAAATTTCAATACTGTTGAAACAAAGTTAACATACCAAATTAAAAATCGCAATTGTTTTCGCATAAATTTTAAAATATTTAGTTATACTTCGATAGGTTTAAATTAGAAACTTTTCTCGCAACTACATTTTGAGGATTATATTCTTATTAATATTTTAGCAGTCTACTTTATTTTATGAAACATATCTTCTTTTTTATACTTTGTCTCCAATTTACCTTTGTCTTCGCGCAATATCCGCAAGATTATTTTAGAAGCCCCTTAGAAATCGACCTTGTTCTTGCGGGCACATTTGGTGAATTGCGTTCCAATCATTTCCATTCGGGGGTTGATATTAAAACCCAACAACGCACAGGCTTAAATGTTTATGCAGTTGCTGATGGCTACGTGAGTCGTATCAAAGTCTCCACTTATGGCTATGGTAAAGCCATTTACATCACACACCCCAACGGGTATGTGAGCGTATATGCCCATTTGGAAAAATATGCCGATCAAATTCAAAAATATATCAAAACCTGCCAATATGAAAAGGAAAGTTATGAGGTTGAAATGTTCCCCTCACCTTCCGAGTTGCTTGTATCCGCTGGAGATATTATTGCATTTAGTGGCAACACTGGAGGTTCTGGCGGGCCTCATTTGCATTTCGAAATTAGGGACAATGCCGAGCGCCCCATAAACCCCTTATTATTCGGACTGGAAGTTCCTGACCATAAATTGCCCTACATTTCTAGTGTTTACGCCTATCCAAAAGACAAAAACTCACATGTAAATGATTCTAAAAAACGAACGGAATTACGCTTAATTCCAAAAAGTAACGGAGACTATACAGTTGAACCTATTGAAGCTTATGGAGAAATTGGCTTCGGAATTGAAACGAATGATGAATTGGATGGTGCCAACAATAAAAATGGCGTCAGCAGCATTCAAACTTTTTATAACGGAAATAAGAATTTCGAAATCAACTTTAAAAGGTTCAGCTTTAGCGAAACCAAATACCTCAACCGTTACATCGACTATGAGATTTATGTGGATAAAGCCGACCGAGTTCAAAAACTTTTTGTGCAACCGGGCAATGCCCTGAGCATGTTTGACGAAGTGGTTGAGGATGGGTATGTTAAAGTGGAAGACAGCACCGCTACTGTATATAAAGTGCGAATTCAAGACTTTAAGGGCAATGAAACCTGGTTGAACATTCCTATCAATGCCAAACCAGCCAAAGAAATTTTAGAGGCTTACGAATTGAAACCGAATACCTTTATTTATGCCGATAAGGCCAATAAATTGGAACAGGACAATGTATCGGTGAACTTTAGACCCAACACCTTTTATGAAGATTTCAATATTGATTTTAGCGTGAGAAACGACACCCTGAGATTGCACAAAGATGTGATTCCGCTGCTCAATTATTACAGCATCCAATACGATATTAGCAATTATGCCGATGAGGATAAGGATCAACTCTTTATTGCAAAATTGTATGGATACTATCAAAGACCAAGTTATGTGTCTACCAAGCGCATTGGTGATCAACTCTCGGCCAGTACCAAAACCCTAGGAACGTTTACCTTAGCTCGCGACACCAAAGACCCAACTATTACGCCCGTTAATTTCAAAAACAAGCAATGGTTGAGCAAATCGAACGAGTTGGTTTTAAAGATTTCAGATGATTTGTCGGGCATTAGCAACTATAGGGCGACCATTAACGGAAAATGGATCTTAATGGAATATGAGTACAAAAAAAACACCCTTAGCTATGATTTTAGCGATCATGTAAGTACCGACACAGAAAACAATTTCAAACTCATTGTGACAGATAATGTAGGAAATAGCACTACTTTTGAAGCAACTTTTTTCCGAAAATAAAAACGAAACCCTTGAAATTACAGCTCACTTTTTACCTAGTCTTTTTTGCGTGCGTATACCTTGGCACAGCACAAACCTCAACGATAAAAGGTGTCATCCTCGATGAGGACAACCAACCTATTTCTAGTGTGAGCATTACAACTGGCACAACGGGAACCACCACTAACGATAATGGTTTTTACGAACTCAAACTAAAATCTGGCGAAAATATAAAGGTCACATTCACCCATTTAGCGCATAAAAAAATTGAAGCCACGTTTAACTTAAAAAACGGACAATCCCTAGAGTTCAACCCCGTTATGAAAATTGAAGTTGAGCAAATTACTGCGGTGGTGATCAACACCAACACCAGACAGTCGGTTGATGGCGTGCTATCCATTTCACCCGAAATTCTAAGAACCATTAAAGGCGCCCAACCGGGGATAGAAAATATTTTAAAGACCTTACCTGGTTTTAATATCTCCAACGAGTTGAGTACTCAGTATTCGGTTAGAGGTGGTAATTTTGACGAAAATTTGGTGTACGTAAATGAAATTGAGGTCTATCGTCCCTTTCTAATTCGTTCGGGACAACAGGAGGGCTTGAGTTTTGTGAATACCGATATGGTTCAAAATGTCGATTTTTCAGCGGGGGGATTTCAGGCTAAATATGGGGATAAATTATCTTCAGTTTTAGATATTACGTATCGCAATCCCGTGAGTTTTGGCGTTCGAGCCGATGCCAGTCTTTTGGGCGGAAGCATTACTGCGGAAGCAGTGAGTAAAGATTCAAAATTTTCGGGCCTAGTAGGTTTGCGTTACCGCGACAACAGTCTTTTTATAAATTCCTTGGAAACGGAAACCAACGTTGTACCGGTTTTTGCCGATGCACAAACGTATTTGACCTATAAATTCAGCGATAAATTTCATTTGAATTTTCTCGGAAACATCTCGCTCAATAAATATGACTTTACACCACAAAACCGCCAGACCAATTTTGGAACCTTAGACGAGCCTGTGGCACTTTTGGTGTTTTATGACGGACAGGAAAAAGACGAATACCTCACCACTTTTGGTGCATTTAAAGCAAATTATTTTGCTTCGGAAGATTTAACGCTCAAATTGATCGCCTCTGCTTATCATACCACAGAACAAGAATATTTTGACATTTTGGCCCAATACCGACTTGGGGAAGTTAATAACAGCATTGGCGATGAAAATTTGGGAGAGGTAGAATTTTCTGAAGGAATAGGCTCTCAATTCACACATGCGCGAAACGATTTAGACGCTGTTATCGTTAACATTGAGCATAAAGGAGATTATAATCTGGAGGATGAAAGCACTTTGGAGTGGTCTGTTAAATACACGCACGAAGATATTCGTGACCGTCTGGTAGAATGGGAAGTGATTGATAGTGCCGGCTTTTCGGTAAGACCTCCAATCTTTGACATTCCCAACAACCAACCTTACGACCCTTTTGAAGGCCCTTTGACCGCTTTTCAAAATGTGCGCGCCACCAATTATGTAACGGTAGATAGACTTCAAGCCTATGCGCAATGGAGCAAACGTGCAATGTTGGGCAGTAATGAAGTGTTTTACAACGCAGGTGTTCGCGCCCATAGTTGGAGTGTTGACAGTAAAATCCCTAATCAAGATGGGATTTCCTCTTCAAATCAAGTGGTATTTAGCCCTCGCGGGCAGTTCGCCATCAAACCAGATTGGGAGAAAGACATGCTATTTCGCGTTGCTGGAGGCGTATATTACCAACCGCCATTCTATAGAGAGCTAAGAGATTCTTCAGGAATTGTACAACCCGATGTAAAAGCGCAAAAATCGATTCATTTGGTCTTGGGCAATGAATACAGTTTTAAAATTTGGGACCGACCGTTCAAGTTAGTTTCCGAAGCCTATTATAAAAACATCACCGATGTAAACCCGTATACCTTAGAAAACGTTAGAATTCGCTATCGGGCAAAAAACAATGCCAAGGCTTACGCCTACGGACTTGATTTACGCCTTAATGGAGAATTTGTTCCGGGTACTGAAAGTTGGTTCAGTTTTGGGTATTTAAAAACAGAAGAAAATATTGAAGGTCAAGGTTACATCTCAAGACCCACCGATCAACGCTTAAAATTCGGTATCCTGTTTCAAGATTATGTGCCCAATATCCCTGAGTTAAAAATGTATCTCAATTTAGTGTACAACACAGGAGTGCCCGGTGGCTCGCCAAGTTATGCCGATCCGTATCAATATCAAAACCGTTTGCGAGATTACAGGCGTGCCGATTTGGGATTGTCGTATGTATTGGTAGATCAAAATAAAACCTACACCTCTCAATGGAAACAGGTTTTTAAGGAATTAACCTTAGGTGTGGAAATTTATAACATGTTTAATGCACAAAATACTATTTCGAACACTTGGGTAAGGGATGTGTACAGCAAGCGCCAATTCGCCATTCCTAATTATTTAACGCCTCGTGTGTTTAATGTGCGTTTAAGTACGCGGTTTTAAGATTTAGTGTCCTGAGAACTCTGTTAATACATTAACCACATAATCAATGTCGGCTCTGGTATTAAAACTGCTCAAAGAGAATCGTAAAGAAGGTCGGCTTAAGCGATCGTCATTTAAAATTTCACTAAGTACGTGTGAATTTTGTGAACTTCCACTTTGGCAAGCACTTCCCCTAGAACAGGCAATTCCCTTTAAATCCAATTGAAATGGTAAAAGTGAGGCCTTGTCTGGCGTAAAAGGCAAACAAACGTTAAGCAAGGTATAACTGCAAGTTTCTAAATTTTCACAGTCCCCGTTAAAATGAACTTCAGGAAAAGCTCTTTTTAATTCTGAAATGAAATAGGTTTTAAGATCTAAAACAGAGCTGCGTTCTTTTTCCAAAAGGTCATAGGCCAGAGTCAATGCTTCCGCCATGCCCACAATATTATGAATGGCTTCGGTACCTGCCCTTAAACCTCGCTCCTGCTCGCCTCCAAAAATGGATGCGCGAAGTCCGGAATTCTTTCGTATAAAAGCAAAACCAACCCCTTTTGGACCATGAAATTTATGGGCACTGGCAGCAATGAAATCCACAGGAATGCTCTGCAAATCCATATTGTAATGCCCAACTGACTGTACGGTATCACTGTGAAACAAAGCCCTGTTTGCTTTACACAATTCCGCAACTTTCTTTAAATCTATTTTATTCCCAATCTCATTATTGATATGCATCAACGATACCAATTTTTTATGGGGAGATTGCAACAGATGTTGCAAGTGCTCCAAATCGATGTGACCATTTTCTTGAAGGTTCACAAAGGTGATGACCACATTAAATTCCTTCTGTAATTCACTTAGCGTGTGTAAAACCGCGTGGTGTTCAATTTTAGAACTAATGATTTCGGTCACGCCCAAATCTTTGACTGCACTGCGCAATACCAAGTTATCGGCCTCAGTGCCACCCGAAGTAAAGACAATTTCAGCAGCAGACACCTTAAAATAAGACGCGATTTTTTTTCGTGAGGTTTCGAGCAATGATTTGGATTGTCTTCCAAAATTATGGGTTGAAGAGGGATTTCCGTAGTTTTCCTTCATAACAGCAGCCATACGGTCTATGACCTCATCACGAATTTGGGTAGTTGCTGCATTGTCTAAATAAACCGATTTCATAAGCCTTAACATATGCTTGCAAAGATGCAACAATCTGTTGAAATGTGAAACCAGCATCACGAAAGCTCAAAATTATTTGTTAATAGCACTGTGCCCAAGACCGAAATTCCTTTATTTTTGTTTCAAAATTTACCTGTTATGTCAAAGTACTCTATTCTTTTCCTGTTATGCTTAGTTATAATCTCTTGTGACGATGGTGACATTATTGAAGCTGAATTGGATTTTGATCAAGAACTAGCGCGCTGTGGCGATGACGACAGTGATTTTTACGTGCTTTACGACACCAAGTTAGATCCCAGCGAATCCTTAACTTTAAAGTTTCCTGTAGCTGGTAATCGTGCCATTTTTAATCCGGAAACGAACAACGCTATCAAAACCTTTGTTTTGGATGAAACCACCAGAACTTTTAATTATAGAACTTATGATGGTGACCCCAACAACCTCATTTGCCAAGTGGTGCCAGAACCTGGGACTACAATCATTAATGATTATAAAGCTGCTCCAGGTGCCGAGGTGACGTTTATTTCAACGTTTGTGGATGATGATAATGACGGGATTCCTTCAGAATTGGAATTTAGAGGGGCTCAAGCGGATGATGGTTCCTATCCTGATGCGATAGACACCGATGAAGACGGTTTACCAAATTACCAAGATGCCGATGACGATAATGACAATGTGCTCACCATTAACGAAGGGGTTGTTATTACTGAAGATGGTGAACTTGGGGACTCCTTGGATACCGACGGGGATTTGACCCCAAACTATTTGGATGATGATGATGATGGTGATGAAATTTTGACCAAGGATGAGGATGAAAACGACAATTTAACCTTGAGCGATGACTTTGATGAAGAGAATGGAATGTTGAATACACCTAGGTATTTAGATAATACATCCCAACAATCATTTCCTCAAGACAGCCTAAGATTCACCCAATATGAGCGCGCTGTAACAGTTAGAGTTACAATCAGCAATGCCAATATTGATATTTTACAGGCTTCTACGATTATATTAGGGACTTATGAGTTGAGTCCTGCGTTGAGACTTCCTTTAGAAGAAGATGAAGATTAAATATGTTAATCGGGCTTTAGTATTAATTCTGAAAGATATAAACTTCGGTGGCGCCCAAGCCATATTTTTGGTAATCGGCAGCATAGAACTTAACGTTCTCATAACGACCAAATAGGTAATCCAATTCCAATTTTAAGACGCCTTCACCAACCCCATGAATAAACACCACTTTTTGGATGCGCTTTTGAATGGCAAACTCCAATTTATGTCTGGCGGTATCCAATTGTAACGTAAGCATTTCATGATTGCTCATGTGTTTGTTCGAAGTTGTTAATTGATGAAGATGCAGATCGACTTCCATGGCTGGCAAATTGCGCTCTTTGGGCTTTACCCCTACCGATTTCTTTTTTTGCGATTGCTCTTTCTCTTCAATTACTGAAGCTAAGTCGGTATAATTAAACAGATCATCTCTTAGCGACTTATCTGGGATGAGTTCAGTTGGATGAAATTCCATTTCAAAACCATCAGGAGTCTCTATACGAATCGCATCTTGGGTCATATTAACAATTCGACCAGAGATATCGTCGTCTAATACCGACACTAAATCACCTATTTTAAATGCCATCAAGAATTATTTTGAGTGTCGTCTTCCGTTTCTTTTCTACTTTTAATATTTCGGGAAATTCTATAGATTCCAGCCATTAAAATCACAATGCCTGCAATTAAAATATATTGATTTTGGTTGGTTTGTGCGTTTGCATAAATCGCCACGACGCCTCCAATAAAAATCATTGCATAACTTATTGTCTTTGAGATATTCATAAATTTCAACCTAACAAATTAACAGTTTGTCGAAATTATGCATTTTTATGCAAAGGAGAAAAATTATAAAAACAATAAATCATATTTTAGCTTCTAAATGTAAATTCCCTTGAAGACAATTCCATTATTTGGTGTTTTTGTGTTATGCTCTCTCTTCAGTTTTGCTCAATTGAGTGTGCGCAATGCTGGGTATGTGTTTGTCTCCAATCAGGTCGTGTTCGTTGAGGATGCCATTAATTTAAACGAGTCCGATTCTAAAATCTATCTTCGGAATGAGGGCCAGCTTATACAAGGGTCTGGAACTACGGGAAACTCAGGCATTGGTGCATTAAGCGTGTATCAAAACGGAAATACGAATCAATACGCTTACAACTATTGGTGCTCCCCAGTTGGAAATAATTCTATAAGCAATGGCAATGAAGCTGCAACTGTAGATCTCATTGATGAAGCGACCAATGTAAGCACAACATTCGATCCTGCAGGACTCACCTCCAGTAGCGATGCTACTTTTACTTCAAGTTACAACGGGACATCGGCTCCTTTACAAATTTCCAGACGTTGGCTTTATACATTTGTGACATCCAATGCCTATGCCGAATGGAATGCTTTGGACGAGACTACGCCTATTGCAGCAGGTTTGGGCTTTACCATGAAAGGCATGGGGACCCTGGCTTTGGGAAGCCAACGCTACGATTTTAGAGGAAAAGCCAATAATGGCACTATTGCTGCCCCAATTTCAGCGAATCAATTTACCTTAATCGGTAATCCCTATCCCTCAGCTTTAGATGCACTATTGCTCATTCACGATCCGCAAAATGCTAATATGGATGGGCCAACCACCACGGGTGCATTGTATTATTGGGATCAACGCCCCACCTCACATTTTACGAGCGATTATATTGGCGGTTATGCAAGTTATACGATTACAGCTGATGGTATGATGGAAAGTTTTGTGCCCGCAACTTTTTATGCCTATGATGCTTCAGGAAATGCAATTCCCTTGCCCCCACCCGGAGAAACTGGAGGAAAAACAGCAAAAAGATACATTCCCATTGGTCAAGGTTTTATGGTTGAAGGAACTGAAACAACGCCTTCCGGTTCTTTAATCTATATTAAAAATGAGCATCGGGTATTTGAAAAAGAGTCCGATGGAAATAGTGACTTCTTTAGAGCTAATAGGAATTATACAACAGAATTTGCTGAGGAAAGCACAGAAAACACCATAGAATACAACGAATTGGGCCTTAGTATTGTACCCGAAGATTATAAACGATTTCGGTTGAATGCGATTTTTAATGCTCAATTTACCAGACAATTGCTACAGAATTTTCATGATAGTGCCACAGACGGTTTTGACTACGGTATGGAAGCGAAACTAGAAAGCAGCACAAATGCCGAAATAGCCTGGATTACGGAGGGCGAACCTTATGCCATACAAGCCAATGCTTTTGATCTTGAACTTAAGATTCCAGTCGCTATAACGATAGCTTCTGCTCAATCAATAGATTTTAGTCTTTTTGATGTTCAAAATTTTGAGACTTCCCAACCCATTTATCTTCATGATTTACAAAGCAATGTTTACACAGACCTTAGGGTTCAAGATTATAGTATCAATTTGGAGGCAGGTGATTATCCCGCACGTTTTGAACTTACGTTTCAAGACAACACATTAAGTACTGATGAGGAGAATCCGTACCCTATTGAGTTGTTTCAAAACCAGAACAGGTCACAGCTTACCTTATTAAATCCTGAACACATCGATATAGCCCATTTATATATTTATAACAGTAGTGGTAAACTGGTTCTTGAAGAAAACAGTTTGGGTCATCGGGACAGTTATCATTGGTCTACAGCAAATTTAAGTGCTGGCATCTACGTGGCAACATTTAGCTTAATGGGGCATCAAGCTTTTTCAAAAAAAATAATTATTAAAAACTAAACTAAATTTAATGCATCGTTTAAATTTGTAATAAATAATAGTTAAAGGTGAGGTCTCCCAATGATTACATGTTACCCTGTCTCAATAAACAAATTTTAGGATTTGAGTGCACGGGCTGTGGGATGCAGCGTGCTTTGGCATTTTTATATCATGGCGAATTTTTAAATGCTTTCTATATGTATCCCGCCATTTATACCTTGATTTTGTTTTTTGTCTTTGTTATTGTCAATGCCTTTGCCCATTTTAAATACGCTAATAAAATTATTATTATTTTAGCGCTAACCAACGTAGTTGTTATTATTGGCAACTATCTTTTAAAAATCATTTAATCAACTTTTAGTTATGGAACAACAAAAACTCAGTCCTGTCCTCGTATATGTCTTGGCCATATTAGGCTTACTTTGCTGCTGCGTAGGCGGAATCGGCTTTATTTTTGCAGGCATTGCATTAATTATTGCCATGAATAAATTAAAGCAAGCACAAGCAAACCCAGAACTTTATGATCCAATAAGTGTTAAGCAAATGAACACTGCCAGAATTGTAGCTCTGGTAATCTTGATCATCAATGTCGTTTATTTGATCATGACCGTATATAGAATTTATACCGTGGGATGGGATGAGATCATGAGACAAACCGAGGAAATGATGGAGCAAATCCAGCAACAGCAAAATCAGTAGTCGTTAAATTCCTTTAATAAAAAAACCTCAATGCAATTTGCATTGAGGTTTTTTTATTTTGAACCCTTGCGTTTACTTTTCAAAAGTCTTTAAGGTTTTTGTAATAATAGATACACAATCCATCAATTCATCTTCCGTCATAACTAAAGGCGGAGCAAATCTAATAATATTGCCATGAGTTGGTTTGGCCAACAATCCGTTATCGCGTAAAGCGAGGCAAATATTCCAGGCGGTATCACTATCTTCATCATCATTGATCACAATAGCGTTTAATAAGCCTTTGCCCCTCACCAATTTCACTATGGAACTGGTTTCAATAAATTTATTGAGTTCACTTCGGAAGAGTTCGCCCATCTTAAAGGCATTTTCAGCCAAGGCTTCATCACGTACTACTTCAAGCGCTGCCATTGCCACTGCTGCTGCAATTGGATTGCCACCAAAAGTACTACCATGGTTTCCTGGCTTGATCACATTCATAACAGCATCGTTAGCCAAAACTGCCGATACTGGATACGCTCCTCCAGAAAGCGCTTTCCCAAGAATCAAGATATCTGGTTTTACATTCTCATGATCAACCGCTAGCAATTTACCTGTTCTTGCAATACCTGTTTGTACCTCATCGGCAATAAATAAAACGTTATGCTGTTCGCATAAGGCCTTAGCTTCTCGCAAATAATTGTCACTTGGCACATACACGCCCGCTTCACCTTGAATAGGTTCTACCAAGAAACCAGCAACATTTTTAGTGCTCTCTAAAGCTTCTTGCAACGCTTTTAGATTATCGTATTCAATTTTGATAAAACCTTCGGTGTAAGGCCCAAAGTTTTTACGAGCTACAGGATCATTACTAAAGGATATAATGGTGGTTGTTCTTCCGTGGAAATTATTTTCGCACACAATGATCTCTGCTTCGTTTTCATGAATGCCCTTCACTTCGTAAGCCCATTTTCTACAGATTTTTAAGGCAGTTTCAACCGCTTCAGCACCTGTATTCATTGGGAGCAATTTATCAAATTGGAAAAATTCCGAAGCAAATTTCTCGTATTTGCCCAACATATCATTATAAAATGCGCGGGACGTTAAGCTCAAGGTCTTTGCCTGTTCGTACATGGCATTGACAATTTTCGGGTGGCAATGGCCTTGATTTACTGCGGAATAAGCGGATAAGAAATCATAGTACTTTTTACCCTCAACATCCCAAACGTACACGCCTTCTCCTTTACTTAAGACTACCGGGAGCGGATGGTAATTATGTGCTCCGTATTTGTTTTCTAAATCGATTGCTTGTTGCGATGTTAACTGATCTGTTCCAGCCATAAAATTTTGTGTTTTGAATGAATAATAAATGGTCCATTCCTACTGTACCTTTATTCTTCCGAAGTAACCGAAAAAGCAGCGTGGGAGAGAAATCATCCCTAGGGAGCTGCAATTTAGTCAAAAAATGAGATATTTTTTAACATTTAATATTATTTTAGGCATTGGCACGTGAATCTATTGCAAGACCAATCTATTAGCAGATTTCACAATAAAGAATGAGTTATCCCTACCTTGATTTAAGTAGGTGCGTCTAAAAAATCTTTGGTCACAAAAGTACTTTGAGATGCTGTTCGTTAAATCTCATCATAAAATCGTGGCAATACAATAAAAACATTCTATTTTTGCGACATGGCTAGACGAAAAACCCCAAAAAAGATTTTTGAAAACATTGAAGTTATCGATGCAGGTGCAAAAGGCAAAACTATTGGCAAGGCACCCGATGGTCGTGTAATTTTCTTATCCAATGCAGTGCCTGGCGATATTGTGGATGTGCAAACCTTTAAACAACGAAAATCTTACTTTGAAGGCAAGGCCATTAATTTTCACACGTTCTCCAATAAACGCACCGAACCCAACTGTGAGCATTTTGGAGTTTGCGGGGGCTGCAAGTGGCAGGATATGGATTATAAATACCAATTGGAATACAAACAAAAGGAAGTTTCCAATAATCTCATACGCATTGGGCATTTGCAATTACCCGAGGTGACCCCAATTTTAGGTGCTGCGGAACAATACTTTTATCGCAACAAAATGGAATTCTCCTTTAGCGATAGCCGATGGTTGACCCAAAACGAAATCCAGTCTGATAAAGACTTGGGAGATCGCAACGCTCTGGGCTTTCATATTCCTGGCATGTGGGACAAAATTTTAGATATTCATAAGTGCTGGTTGCAAGAAGATCCTTCCAACGCGATACGCAATTCGGTTAAAGATTTTGCGGTAGAGCACAATATGGAATTTTTCGATACCCGTCATCAAACGGGCTTGTTGAGAACCATGATGATTCGCACCTCCTCTACAGGTGACCTTATGGTGGTGGTTCAATTTTTCAAGGAAAATGAAGCCCAACGCATCTTATTATTGGATTTTATGGCTGAAAAATTTCCGCAGATTACCTCATTGCAATACATCATCAACGAAAAGGCCAACGATACCATTTACGACCAAGACGTGATTTTATACAAAGGTGAAGATCATATTTTTGAAGAGATGGAAGGCTTGAAGTTTAAGATCAATGCCAAGTCTTTTTACCAAACCAATTCCGCGCAAGCGTATGAACTTTATAAAATAACGCGCGATTTTGCCAATTTACAAGGTGATGAATTGGTGTACGACCTTTACACGGGCACAGGAACCATTGCACAGTTTGTGGCAAAACAAGCAAAAAAAGTCGTAGGGGTTGAAGCAGTGCCCGATGCCATTGCAGCAGCCAAGGCAAATGCCCAATTTAACGGTATTGATAACGTTGACTTTTATGTGGGCGATATGAAAAACGTATTTAATGCAGACTTTATTACCACCCATGGACAACCCGATGTGATCATTACCGATCCCCCACGTGATGGAATGCATAAGGATGTGGTACAACAAATTTTGAACATTGCTCCAGAAAAAATTGTGTACGTAAGTTGCAACAGCGCCACCCAAGCAAGGGATTTGGCCTTGATGAAAGAACAGTATACCATTACCAGAACACAAGCGGTAGACATGTTTCCGCAAACACACCATGTAGAAAACGTGGTACTTTTAAAACGCATCTAACTTGTTAAAACTATAATTTTGAAAGCCTACAACCTCTTTATTGCCTGCGCCATTGGCATTTTTTGCGTCCTCGTTTGGGGTTGTGAGCGCGATGATATTTGCGCAGAAGACACCTTAACCACACCTCGATTGGTCATCGACTTTTACGACATTGCCAATCCTGATGAGTTAAAGGCTGTAAGACGGTTGCGCGTCATTGGTTTGGATGATGAAAGTATGCCCGTGGATACGCTTAGCTTAGAAGGCGTTGCAGACCCTACCAGGATCTTATTGCCCTTGCGATTTCAGGAAGCAGATACACTAACCATTACACGGTATCTGTTGGAAGAAGATTCCGACCTAACCGCTGATGATGATCCCGAAACAAACTCCAACAGTGATTTGATAGAAATTCGCTACACACCGGAATTTATTTATGTATCAAGGGCATGTGGCTACAAAAGTATCTTTCAGTTTGGATTCAACGGTAGCGTTTTAAGGATTACAGATGAAGACAATTGGATTATTAGTACCGAACAATTAAAACAAACCATCGATAATGAAGATGAAGCACACTACATTATTTACCATTAGCATCATGGTCTTGATGCTGCTTCCTTTAATGTCGGCATCCCAAAACACCAATGAAACCACACAAGATACCCTAGTTTATAAACAAAACTATGGATTGCGATTGGGTGGCGACATCGGGAAATTAATTCGATCTTTTGCAGATAAAGATTATAAAGGATTTGAAATTAATGGCGATTATCGCTTTTCCAAACATGTGTATTTAGCTGGAGAGTTGGGCACAGAAGAAAAAACCATCGCTACCGATTATTTGGATGTCACCGCCTCTGGAAGTTATTTTAAGGTAGGTTTTGATTATAATGCCTATACCAATTGGCTCGATATGCAAAATATGATTTATACTGGTTTTAGGGTTGGTGCAAGTACGTTTAGCCAAACCTTAAATGAATATACGGTTTACGATACCAATCAGGCCTTTTTCAATAATAATTATACAATTCGACCTAATGAAGAATTTAAAGGTCTCTCGGCCATTTGGGCAGAATTGATTATTGGGATCAAGGCTGAAATGCTTACCAATCTCTTTATGGGCGTCAACATGCAAATTAAAGGTCGCATCTCTCAAGACGAACCCGTTGGTTTTGAAAATCTCTACATCCCTGGTTTTAATAGAACTTATGATAGTGGCGCCATTGGCATCGGTTTTGGCTATACACTTTCTTACTTAATTCCTATCTACAAAAAGGATAAAAAGATCGTGGTGGAAACGGAAAAGCCTTAAGGCTTCTACGGAATTCGTATTACCAAATCAAAAAACTGGAGTTCGAGACGCTTAAATGACTTCCAAAATATAGTGTTGCACCAAGGTTTAGCTTTAGATGTACACAAACCTCAACATAGATCGGTGTCCCATTCTAATTCTTAGCACCCAAAACTTATCATTTTTTTGCTTAACTTGTTAAAAATTAAGAAAGTGACGCAACCTTTTGTAAGATAAGGCATCTTCTTAAAAACTCTAAACTTCTTGTTATGAAAAAAACACTACTCTTTGCCATAGCCTCATTGTTTTATGTCTCAGTTTTTGCCCAAGGCCCCACAGTGTATATTACAAATGGAGGAAATAACTACTCGGTTATAGAAGGAAATTCATACAATTTTACCGTAAGTTTATACAGTGCCTCACCCAGTGATGTTGTGATTGAAGTCGCCACGATTTCTCAAACAGCAGATGCTACAGATTTTACGCCACTAAATATAACGCTTACCATACCGGCAGGTCAAATAAGTAGCGACCCGCTCTCCATCCCCACCACTAACGACTCTTCTATTGAAGGGAATGAGAATTTTTCCGTTCAAGTAAACGTAACTTCAAATAACACCTCAAATACAACGGTTACAAGATCGATTTACGTATATGATAACGATGCCACACCTTCTGTTATAGTATACACCACCCCAAGCCTTGTGGAAGGTAACGGGTATTCGGCCAATGTAAGTTTAAGCAACTACTTTAATGCTGATGTGACCATAGAGTTTACAACTTCGGAAGGCACAGCAGAGTTTTCAGACTTTAATGCAACCAACACTTCTTTAACCATTGTAGCGGGTCAAAATTCCGCTCAATTTTCTATAAGCACTCTAGACGATATTTATACTGAAGAGGATGAAACCTATACCATCACTGCAAACGTCACCTCAGGAAACACTTCAAACACTTCGATAGAAATAAGCGTGACTATTCTTGATAATGATACCACACCTACGCTCGCTCTGTATGCTTACCAAATCACCGAAGGTTACAACGCATCGGTGAGTGCAAACTTGAATAGAACTTATAATTCTAATGTTGTTGTGCAACTCACCACTGCAAATGGCACTGCAAATAGTAATGATTATACTGCGATAAGCCAGACCAAAACGATCACAGTAGGCAACCAAAGCGTAAATTTTAATATTCCAATTACAAACGATGTTCTGGACGAACCGGTGGAGACCATTAATTTAATTGCAACGGTAACCTCTGGAAATACAACCAATCTTTCACAAACGGGTACTCTAAACATAATTGACAATGATGGATTGCCAGATTTAAGCCTTGATCCAGTATATCCCAACAACACTGGAGGTTCTCCCGATAGTTTAAGTGCTGAAGAAGGATATCCTCTCAAATTTAGACCAAGATTAACCCATCCCAGCCCTGTAGATACGGATATTGTTATTACTACCACTAATGGTTCTGCAGATGCATCTGATTTTACCACATCGATGCTTACAACCACCATTCCTGCTGGCCAATATGTTAATTATGAGGAAGAATTAAGCTATCCCACTATTTTAGATCAATTAGAGGAAGATGACGAGAATTTGTTCATTTCAGCCTTAGTAACGTCTAATAGCACTTATAACGATATGTATACTCTGGAAGCCTTCATCTTGGATAATTATGAGATCAACGCACAAGCCGACGAAATTACTTCCATCTTAAACGTGGGTACGACATTTCAAGTTTTAGACAATGATACGTTTGAAGGCTTGCCTGTTGACGCTTCAAATTTAAATGTATCTTTAATTGGTACTAATACAATTGGTGTTACGCTAAGTAATACAGGGCTTTTAACAGTTCCAGCAACTGTACCTCAAGGCTACCATCAGGTAGAATATCAAATTTGTGAGTCTGCAAACCCTAACAGTTGTGATAGCGCAGGCTTAAATATTATTGTTGAATCCCCTTTGGAAGCAAGTTATACAGTTGCTTATGTCGATTTTAATGGTGACGGATTTACGAGTGTTGGGGATACCTTTACCTATGAATTTACAATCTTAAATAATGGCAATGCAGCCATTACAGCTATTGATGCTGAAATATTTTTTCCAGACCTAGACATCACTGGAGGCCCACTGGCCAACTTAAATGCTGGAGAAACAGATGCAACCACCTTTAGCGCTACGCATATTATTACCCAAGACGATATCAATTTTGGTTACTCCGATGGGGGTTTGGAAGGAGTAAGCTTTTACGGTACCTATTATGGAAACGAAGTACGAGCCTATCTGTACAACCCCAATCTAAATACCGAATTGTCACAGTCTGATGGTTTAAAACTCAATGCCTTTGTAGACGCAAATGCTAATGGCACACAAGAGATGGGAGAAATCAATTTTCCTTTAGGCCAATTTAACTATGAGACCAATGCCGATGGTATTGAACACAACCTTTATGTAACCCCTCATTATTTATATGAATCTAACCCCAATACCACTTACAATGTAAGCTATACTGTTGATCCTGATTACGCTGCGTTTAACACAACCAGCGCGAGTTATTCTAATATAACGGTCCCAACAGGGTCTGGAATTACAACGCTGGATTTCCCAATTACGGTAACCCCATATAATGATTTGTCTGTGGCTATTTCTTCGTTTGAAACAGTTCCTGTTCCTGTCCCTGGTTTTTCTTATTGGAATTTTGTGAGTTTTACGAACAATTCCAATCAAACGGTGCCCTCTGGCACCATAGAATTTACAAAGGATGCTGCATTAAATGTAGTCAATGTTTCTGAGGTTTCGCCCTTCTGGATAGTTGACAGTCCCGCTGAAATAACTACAACAACTACTGGTTTCAATTACACCTTTAATGCCCTACAACCCTATCAAACCCGTTCAATTAAAATAAGATTGTCGGTTCCGGCATTGCCAAGCGTGAGTCTGGGTCAACTGGTTACAAATTCTGTGGCCATTGATTTGCTTTCAGGAGACCTAATGCCTTCAAACAATACCTCCAGTCTTACGCAAACTATCGTTGGTTCTTATGATCCCAATGATGTTACCGAGCGTCATGGAGGTGACATACTGTTTTCAGAATTTACTGGTGATGATTATTTGACCTATACCATTCGATTTGAAAATACGGGCAGCGCCAATGCCATCAATATCAAGGTTGAAGACCTTTTAGATGCGCAGTTGGATGCCAGCACCCTTAAAATGGTCGATGCGAGTCATGAGTACACTTTAGAACGTGTGGCTAATCAATTGCAATGGAATTTCTTCGGAATAAATTTACCGCCTTCAGAAGATGAAGAATCAGCAGTGGGTCATGGCTACATTGTTTTTAAGGTCAAGCCTTTTCCAGATTATGCAGTAGGAGACATTATTCCAAATACTGCCGAAATTTATTTTGATTTTAATCCTGCCATCGTTACAAATACGTTTACTACGGAATTTGTTGAAGAAAGTCTTAGCTTGCAAACCCCCAATTTTGAACACTTATCCGTCTTTCCAAATCCCGTAAAAAACAGAATCACCATTTCAAACTCACAGATAATTGATAAGCTCAGTATCACTTCCATTCTCGGAAAAAAATTGCTTTCCAAAGACCTTAACAGCAAGTCATACGATCTAGATTTAACAGCCCTCGCTCCTGGCGTTTACTTTTTAAAATTGTCCGTTAAGGCTAATGAAAACACTATAAAACTTATTAAAGAGTAAGGGTTCAGGGGTTATGAATAAACTATAGTAACCGCCTTAATTATTCAAACGTTCCCAAATCCAGATCATTGATCGCACCATGAGAAGCATGGGCAACCGTAATTCCATTTTTTATAATTAAGAGCTGTGGCGACTCGTGCATGACTTGAAACTTAGCCCCGACTTTGTTCGATACGTCTCGGTAATTAAGCAAGTCCAAATAATACAGATCTAAATTTGTATCCACATCATAAGCCGATACAAATTGATTCATCACCATTCTGCTAATTCCACAACGCGTGGAATGCTTAAAAATGACCTGCGTTTTGGTTTTGGACTGTTCTGCAATCTGAGCCAACTGTTGGGTATCGGTTAGTGCCAACCAAGGCAATTGTTTCTCTTCTTTTTGCTCGGAAGAGCCAAATATTGAATTTAAAAATCCCATGTGTTATTTATTTTTTTTCTTTCTTTCTGAAACTGAAATCAGCCAGTTCAAACTCCCCTTCCCAAGCTCATTTGCAAAAGTTTCATTAGAAGTCATCTGCGAAATCAACGCTGGGCTATGAGGTTTGTTCCCCTCCTCTGTCGTATCTTTATTAAAACCTTTCAAACTGACGAAACGTCACGCTATCGCTGCGTTTTGCCAGACAAAATGACCGATGTTATTATGGTTTATAAAGCGGTAGGATTATTGACTTACTGCTTATGTAAAATTACAAATAAACATAACCTTCTTTCGGTTTCAGAAAGAAAATAAAACCTATACCAATGAATTTTAACGATTATACCATTAAATCCCAAGAAGCGATCCAACAGGCTCAGCAGGTGGCGCAAAGTATGGGGCATCAACAAATCGAAAATGAGCATATTTTTAAAGCCCTTTTTGATGTAGATGAAAATGTTTTACCATTTATTCTTAAAAAACTAAATGTCAATATTAATGTATTACAATTGGCCCTTGATAAACAATTAGAAAGCTTTCCAAAGGTGTCTGGAGGAGACATTATGTTGTCCCGTGACGCCAATAAGACTTTAACGGAAGCTTCTATTATTGCTAAAAAGATGAATGACGACTATGTTTCTGTAGAACATCTCATTTTGGCTATTTTCAAATCGAAAAGCAAGATTGCCCAAATGCTCAAAGATCAGGGCGTTTCAGAAAAAGGACTCCAATCGGCGATAGATGAGTTACGCAAAGGCGATCGGGTGACGTCTCAAAGCCAAGAGGAAACTTACAATTCGCTAAACAAATACGCCAAAAACCTTAACCAGTTGGCTAAAGATGGCAAATTAGATCCTGTAATTGGGAGAGACGAAGAGATCAGAAGGATTCTTCAAATCCTCTCGCGTCGTACCAAAAACAATCCCATTTTAGTGGGGGAACCCGGTACAGGTAAAACTGCCATTGCTGAAGGCTTGGCGCACCGTATCGTAGATGGCGATATCCCAGAAAATTTGATCGATAAGCAAATTTACGCGCTTGATATGGGTGCCTTGATTGCTGGTGCCAAATTTAAGGGTGAATTTGAAGAGCGCCTTAAAGCAGTCATCAAAGAAGTCACCACGAGTGATGGCGATATCGTTCTGTTTATCGATGAGATTCATACGCTGGTGGGCGCAGGTGGCGGACAAGGAGCCATGGATGCTGCAAACATTTTAAAGCCCGCTTTGGCGCGCGGGGAATTGCGTGCCATTGGCGCAACGACCTTAGATGAGTATCAAAAATATTTTGAAAAGGATAAAGCCTTGGAGCGTAGGTTCCAAAAAGTCATGGTCAATGAACCTGATACCGAAAGTGCGATTTCCATACTTCGCGGTATTAAGGAAAAATACGAAACCCACCACAAAGTGCGTATCAAGGACGAGGCTATTATTGGTGCAGTTGAACTTTCGGAACGTTATATTACCAACCGCTTCCTACCCGATAAGGCCATTGATTTAATGGACGAGGCTGCTTCAAAATTGCGTATGGAAATTAATTCCAAACCCGAGGAATTGGATGTTTTGGATCGCAAGATCATGCAATTGGAGATTGAGATCGAAGCCATCAAACGCGAGAATGACGAGAGTAAATTAAATGCATTGCGTGCCGATTTGGCTAACCAAAAAGAAGACCGCAACGAGATTTATGCGAAATGGAAGAGCGAGAAAGATGTTGTAGATAACATACAAACTACCAAATCCAATATTGAGGATTTCAAATTGGAAGCCGAGCGTGCCGAACGCGAGGGCGATTATGGAAAGGTTGCTGAAATTCGTTACGGAAAAATCAAGGAAGCACAAGAACAACTTGAAAAATTTCAAAAAGAATTACAAGAAAACCAAAGCGAAAGCTCCTTAATTAAAGAAGAGGTAACTTATGAGGATATCGCAGAGGTGGTGGCGAAATGGACGGGAATTCCGGTAACCAAAATGCTGCAAAGCGATCGCGACAAACTCTTAAAACTTGAAGATGAACTCCATAAACGCGTCGTTGGGCAAGAAGAAGCCATCGTTGCAGTAAGTGATGCGGTAAGACGCTCTAGAGCGGGCTTGCAGAATCCGCAAAAACCAGTGGGCACCTTTTTGTTTTTAGGCACCACAGGTGTTGGCAAAACAGAACTGGCCAAAGCCTTGGCAGAATATCTGTTTGACGATGAAGGCGCGATGACCCGAATTGACATGAGCGAATATCAAGAACGCCATAGCGTGAGTAGATTGGTAGGTGCGCCTCCAGGATACGTTGGGTACGATGAAGGTGGTCAATTGACTGAAGCAGTTAGACGCAAACCCTATTCCGTGGTATTATTGGATGAGATCGAGAAAGCCCACCCCGATACGTTTAATATTTTATTGCAGGTTTTGGATGAAGGGCGATTAACTGACAACAAAGGACGTGTTGCCGATTTTAAAAACACCATCATCATCATGACCTCCAATATTGGTGCAAATATTATCCAAGAACGATTTGAGGCCACAAAAGATATAGATGCAGCCATGGAAGCTGCCAAGATTGATGTGATTGGTTTACTCAAACAAAGTGTACGACCAGAATTTTTGAATCGAATCGATGATACCATCATGTTTACGCCATTAACTCAAGCAAACATCACTCAAATTGTAGATTTACAATTGAAAGGGGTGCAGAAAATGATTGCAAAACAAGGGATTGTCTTTGATGCTACTTCGGAAGCAGTGGCGTATTTGGCCAAGAAAGGTTATAATCCGGAATACGGTGCCAGACCTGTAAAACGTGTGATTCAAAAAGAAGTATTGAATGAATTGAGCAAGGAAATTCTGTCTGGAAAAGTGACCACCGATAGTATTATTCTCCTCGATGCTTTTGATGATCAATTGGTCTTTAGAAACCAAGAACATACCGTTTCCGAAGACATTTAACTAAATTACTACGAAAACGATAAGACAACAGCGCTTAATTTGCATTTCAAAATGGACTGCAATTGAGCGCTGTTTTTATTGAAATAAGTTACAATTACATATACTGTTCTACTAATTTAGTAATACTTCTTGGTTAAATGAAAGGTCTTTCAATAAATGCAGAGTGATCACTATCCAATTAAAGAAGTGAATTTAAAAATGTTTTTATGCTTGAAGCAGTAACTTAATTTTAAAAAACCGATTATGAGAATTATCAGTTATTTCGATTTAGAAGATGCCGAGTTATTCATATTTGACGAGTTCATTATTAATCAAGTCAAAGAAGGTGTGACTATTGAGCCTCATCATAATGAGATTCTTAATGAATACATTCAAAAATTTTATAGTGGTGAAAATATGGTCTATGTCTCCAATCGGGTTAAATCGTATTCCGTAAACCCTATGATCTATCCTGAAGCGGAAAAAATTCCGAATTTAATTGCCATGGCCATTATACCTGATACGCACGTTATGCGAAAAAATGCAGAATTTGAAAAGGAATTTTACGATAAGCCTTATGAAATTTTTGATCATCTTACAGATGCCATTCGCTGGGTGCATAAAATAGTTGGTCAACAAAATGTAAATGACTACTTAAAAAATGAGTAAAATTCAAAAACTTAACTAAAAAATGTTTAGAGCCCCAATGCTTCTTTAGAGATGCTCAGGTATTTTTTAAACAGCGCTTCATCAACTGTCTTATCCCAAGTTGGTACCACGGTATTTAAGAAATCCTGACCTTTTTGAGAGGCCAACAATTCGGGAAAAGCATCTTTTAAGACTTTTAGCATAATATGCGCTGCGGTTGACGCTCCAGGTGATGCGCCCAACAAACAGGTAATACTACCATTTTTACTGCTAACCACTTCGGTTCCAAATTGAAGTTCGCCTTTTTCGAATTCATTTTTCTTGATAATTTGAACGCGCTGTCCGGCAACCTTTACTTCCCAATCCTCACTTTTGGCATCTTTTACAAACTTCCTAACATCTTCCATGCGATCTTCATGCGACATGGCCAATTGTTTGATTAAATATTTGGTAAGTGGCAAATTGTGCCAAAAAGCCCCTAGCATGGGCGCAATATTATCCCATTTTATGGATTTGAATAAATCTAGATTAGAACCTTCCTTTAAAAATTTAGGACTAAAACCCGCAAAAGGCCCAAAGAGCAATTCTTTTTTACCATCAATGAAACGGGTATCCAAATGCGGTGTAGACATAGGCGGATCATTGGGACCTGCTTTACTATAGACTTTAGCGTGGTGCTGATTGATGACCGATTCGTTATTGCAAACCAACCACTCCCCACTAACGGGAAAGCCACCGTAACCTTCTTTTTCGTCTATTTCCACTTTTTGAAGCAACAAAAGACTTCCGCCACCTGCCCCAATAAAGACATGGTGGGCATCAAAATTTGAGATTTGATCTGTCTTTAGATCCTTCACTTGTACATCCCATTCCACATCGATATCTGGATCTACATCCAAAACATCTTGATTGCAATGTACTTTTATATCGTATTCGGTTTCCAGAATTTTAAAAAGCTGGCGGGTCAATGCTCCAAAATTAACTTCGGTACCACGATCTATTCTACTGGCAGCAAGCGCCTCGTCTTGAGTTCGGCCATTGGCTATAAGTGGAAACCACTGTTTCATTTTTTCAATATCTCTCGTAAATTCGATTGTATCAAACATAAAATGTGATTTCATGGCCTCATAGCGTTTCTCGAGATAATTGGTATTGTCTTTTCCGTAAACCCAACTGTGGTGAGGCACATTCCTAATAAAGGATTGGGGTTGCTGCAATAAACCGTCTTTTACAAGATAGGACCAGAATTGTTTAGAAACTTCAAATTGGTTGCAAATGTCAATAGCCTTCTCGATCGAAACATTTCCGTTGGCATCCATTGGGCAATAATTGAGCTCACAAAGTGCGGAATGTCCTGTCCCGGAGTTGTTCCACGCAGCAGAGCTTTCTAGCGCTACGTCATCCAAACGTTCTAAAATAAGGATCTTCATTTTTGGGTCGAGCATTTTGGCCATTAATGCCAAGGTAGCACTCATAATTCCAGCGCCCACGCAAATAAGGTCGTAATCTTTATCTTTTGGTTTTAGGTCCGGTGTAGTGGTCATTTCAATATCGTTTTACACGAAGTTAACTAAGTTTTATCTAATATTTAAAATCATTAACTCATGAAAATGTTAATTTTAACTTATTCTATTTTTAAACGTAGAGTCGTTCATTAAAGCAGAATCCTTCTGCTGAAAACTTTTTACACCATAAATGAATTTCATTTATTGAGAATTATTCCAAAGCAAGTACTACGATAACACTCAATTTTGAAACTGCAATTAGTTACAGATTTACAGTGAGTGGGCCATGATTCTTGATCTCATAAAAAAGAGAATTGACGCACAAAATTTCAGCAAAATCGAGTCTTTTATCAAGGTTCAACTATTAGAAATTATTCGTTGAACACAACAAAACTTTAAGATTTACGTTAATCTTTTACGCTTAAAATTATTAACTTTGCCCCGCTACTAATGCCCAAATTTACATTTAGAAACGAGAGTCATTAAACGGTTTCCTATAACTGTCTGCCTCAAAGTAATAAACTATTTATCTATTTATTGAATGAACATCAATTCTTATATCGACCATACGATGCTAAAAGCATCCACCACCGAGCGTGATATTATTGACCTTTGTAATGAGGCTAAACAATATCGGTTTCATGCTGTTTGCGTTAATGGCAGTTATGTGCCTTTGGCAAAACAATTGCTTAAAGGTTCTAATGTTGGCATCTGCAGCGTTGTAGGGTTTCCTCTTGGGGCCTCATCAACAGAAACGAAGGTGTTCGAGGCCAAACAAGCGATTGCCAACGGTGCCGATGAGATAGATATGGTCATGAACATTGGTTTTTTTAAGAGTAAAAATTACCTGGAAGTCTTAAAAGATATTAGTGATGTGAAAATGGCGATTGGCACTTTACCCTTAAAAGTCATTATCGAAATTGATGAATTGTCTAAAAACGGGGTTGTGAAAGCTTCGGAAATCTGTATGGATGCCAAGGTGGATTTTATAAAAACCTCCACAGGTTTCACCAAGAATGGTGCGACCTTGACAGCAGCAAAAATAATTAGAAAAACGGTTAGGGACACTTGTAAGATTAAAGTCTCCGGGGGTATTGGTAATTACGAAACTGCGAAAAAATATATTGATATTGGTGTGGAACGTATTGGCACTTCTAAAGGTGTAGAAATTGCAGAAGATGAATTATCTCATACAAACGATTAGATCCAAGATGATTATTTTAGCTTGATTTTAAATTACAACCGCTACAGGCAATTTGAAAATTTTATGTAAAAATCTTTCAGTTGCTTTAAAAAAATACTTTATGGTGTTTTTTAACTGGGTACCCAAGTTTACATATGCTGTTACCATGAAATTATTTTTAGCCCTTTGCTTTCTCATATGTATCTCATTCAGCTCAAAAGCCCAAAATGAAGCAACAGCTGTCACAACCTATTACTTGATCCGTCATGCCGAAAAGAACCGCAACGACAGCAGCAACAAGGATCCTGAACTCAACGCAAGCGGTCAAAAGCGTGCGCAATTATGGCGTAATTATTTTAAGAACATTAAGTTGAACGCCATTTATAGCACCAACTATAAGCGCACCCTGCAAACCGCAGCCCCTACTGCAGAGGCCAAGGATTTAATAATTCAAAATTACGACCCCAACGAGCTTTATTCCGAAGCATTTCAAAAAAGCACCAGGGGCCAATCCATTTTAATTGTTGGTCACAGCAATACCACGCCAGCTTTTGCAAACGCTGTTTTGGGCACTTCAACTTATCCCGATATTGAGGATCACGTGAATAGCAATTTGTATATCCTCACCATTTCGGAAGGCAAGATCTTTCAGGAATTGATTACTGTAGAATCACCTTAATATTTTCAGTTTCAATTTTAGAAAGCAGCATTAGTTGGCCATCAGAAAACAATTTCGGAAAATCGGTTAAGGCCATGGTATTGGATTTGGGTTTGTAATTTTTATAATCTACAAACCGAATGCCTTCAACCCTACGCGCGTTGTATGCCTCTCGAAATCGTAAGCCTGGGCCATCGGACTCATTATAAGAATAAGCTAGATAGTCTATTTTAAAAGTTTCAGCGTTGATCCAATATAAAAAGACATCTTCAAAATCTTCGCCTCCACCAGCTTCATTAAACGTCACTTTAACCGTATGGTAGATTTGGTTCTTAATGCTCACATCGTCCAAAAGCGCCTTATTTACTGCGGTGGCGTCCAAACTATAGGGCAACACAGCAAAATAATGAACTGAATTCACCGATGCCGAGTATTTGGGCAACATGGAATCCAATACGTTGAGATACACTTCATCCTTAAAGCGTTCAAAACCATCATTGGTAAGTACATCCTTGATCTTATGCTCGTCTTCCGTAAATTCGCGCTCTAGTGAAAAACGTCCGTTCTGTCGCAGTGCTTTATAGTGTTTATCCCTAAAATCAAATTGCAGCGTCGCATTGTTGATCTTGTTGGATCCAGAAACTTCAATAGCTTTTGCCATTAATTTTTCTGCGGAAGTTGCTTCGGTTTGAGCGTCGGTCTTAGTGGCGACTTTAATTTTAGTTTCTGAATCTTTACAATTCAAAAAAACGAGCGTCAAAGCCAAGAGCATTTGGTATTTCATTGTGGAGAGGTTTTCAGAATGGGTTGGATTAAGCGCCGAACCCTTTCAGATAAATTTAAGCGCAAATTTACAAAAACCCCCAAAAACTCTTAACTTTGTGCTTATGCAGAATCAAATAAACATAAAGAACAAAAAAGCCAAGTTTGAGTACGACCTTCTCGATAAATATACTGCTGGCATTGTTTTAACCGGTACTGAAATCAAATCCATACGCGATGGCAAGGCTTCGATTGCTGAAGGATTCTGTGAATTTAATGACAAAGGCGAACTGTTTATCATCAACATGACCATACAAGAATATGTGTATGGCACGCATTATAACCACGCTCCAAAAGCCGAGCGAAAATTATTGCTCAACCGCAGGGAACTTAAAAAATTGGAAAAGGATGTGAACACCAAAGGTTTAACCATTGTGCCCTTGCGTCTCTTTTTAAATGATCGCGGTTTGGCAAAATTGAGCATCTCCTTGGCAAAAGGTAAAAAACTCTATGATAAGCGAAATACCATTAAGGATCGCGAAAACAAGCGTGACTTAGATCGCATCCAAAAAATTTACAATTAAATAAGAAGGGATCTTTCTCAAAAAGTATCTCTTTATAATTTTATCGATCTTATCGTTAGTTTAAATTTTAATTGACTAAAAAACATGCAAAGCTTTAACAATTAGAATAGAAATATTTATGATTGTTTAACAAGTGCGGTTTCATTTTATAACTATGTTTGATTTTTATTAGACAACCTTTTAACAACAAGCGTCGTCTTTTAAATATAACCCGTCAATCTCGTTTTATGAAACAAAAATTACTCCTCACCTTCACTTTTCTATGCGTATTTTTCTCCCATTCTCAAATAGAAGGGCGTATTACCGATCAAAATGAGGATCCAATTCCTTATGTAAACATCTACGTTGAAAACACCTATAAAGGTACAACCAGTAACGATGATGGCTTTTATGAACTCAACGTTACAAAAGCGGACACTTACACGATTGTATTTCAATACCTTGGTTATAAAACAGTCAAAAAAACGGTAGAGATCTCTTCGTTTCCTTTTGAATTAAATGCACAGTTATTTGATGAGGACATTACCTTAAATGAAGTCGTCATCAATTCCGAAGACAACCCTGCCAATGCCATTATGAGACAGGCTATAGACAACCGCCAGGAAAATCTTGAAAAAATCAAAAGCTATAAAGCCGATTTCTATTCTCGCGGATTGATTCGCATCAAAGATGCGCCAGAAAAAATTATGGGTCAGGAAGTGGGTGACCTTGGGGGCGCTTTGGATTCTACAAGAAGTGGGGTGATCTATTTATCTGAAACCATCTCTAAACTCGAATTTTTAAGTCCAAATAAGCTAAAGGAAAAAATCTTAGCTTCAAAAGTTAGTGGCGATGACAGTGGCTTCAGTTTCAACAATGCCAACGACGTGGACTACGATTTATACAACAATACGATAGCATTGGGCAACCAAATCATATCACCAATTGCCAATAATGCCTTTGGTTATTACCGTTTTAAATTAGAAGGTGTGTTTTATGACGATCGCGGACATCTCATCAATAAAATCAAGGTTACTCCTCGACGCGATAACGATCCTGTTTTTGAAGGTTTCGTGTATATTGTAGAAGATCAATGGACCATTTATGCTACGGAATTGAATATTTCGGGTCTTCAAGCGCGAATTCCTGCTGCCGACAAGATTACGATCACTCAAAATTTCTCATATTCTGAAACTGATCAAATTTGGGCTAAAATTTCGCAAAACATCGATTTTAAGTACGGTTTTTTTGGCATTAAGGGCGATGGTCGTTTTACTGCAGTGTATAGCAATTATGAATTTAACCCTGAGTTGACCAAAAAAGATTTCAGTAGAGAAATTGTTTCCTTTGCCGATCAAGCAAATAAAAAAGATTCCGTCTTCTGGAATAGTGTGCGACCAGTCCCTTTAACCGATGAGGAAATCACCGATTATGTTAAGAAAGACAGCATTCAAATTATAAAAGACTCAAAGGTTTATAAGGATTCTGTAGACCAAGTGCACAACAAATTAAAATTTGGCGATCTGCTCTCGGGCTACACCTATCGCAACACCCATGACGAATGGAGCGCAGGCATCACCTCTCCCATTCAAACCATTACCTTTAACACTGTTCAAGGTTGGAATGCCAATGTAGGCGCCTTCTACCGAAAAAGTTATGATGATTATAATCGCTATTTAAGCATCAACGGAACCTTAAATTATGGGTTTAGCGATGACCGGCTTCGAGGTACCGCCTCTGCAACGTATAAATTCAACAACATCTCAAGACCGTACTTAACTGTTTCTGGCGGTGTAACTACCGTGCAATTTAATGAGAGTGAACCCATTTCGAAATTATTGAATACCGGGTTTTCCTTATTGGCGGAACAGAATTATCTCAAAATCTATGAGAATGCTTTTGCGCGCGTGTCCTACTCCAACGAATTTTTTAATGGTATTAGACTAAGTTCCAATTTGAGTTACCAACGTCGCAGTCCGCTAATTAATACCACCGATCAAGTTTGGTACAATCAAGACGATCGTGATTATACCAGCAACAATCCTTTAGATGAAACCGCCTTTGGGATAGCGCCATTCCGTACCCACAACATTTTGAAGTTTGGCTTGGATGCACGTATTAATTTTGCGCAGAATTATTTAAGCTATCCCGATGGAAAATATAATTTGAGCAACGAAAAATACCCGACCCTCAGTTTAGGGTATGAAAAGGGTTTTGCCTCCAATATAGATGATTACAATTTTGATCAAATTAAAATTGGTGTAAACCAAGCATTTGATGTTAAGGATAAAGGCCGATTTCAATACAACGTAAAAGCAGGTCAGTTTTTTAATGCCGATGATATTGCTTTTGTAGATTATCAGCACTTTAATGGCAATCAAACCCAAATAGGCGTGGGCTCTTATGTCAATATATTTAACAACTTACCATATTATGCTGCGAGTACCAACGACTCTTATTTGGAAATGCACGCCGAACACGATTTCAACGGATTCATTTTAGGAAAACTACCCTTATTGAAAAAGCTGAATTTCAATTTAGTACTTGGTGCACATGCGCTCGCCACCCCGGAGAATAAGCCCTATCAAGAATACACTATTGGCTTGGACAATATTGGATGGGGCAAATTTCGATTTTTACGATTGGATTATTTAAGATCGTACCAAGGTGGCTATCAAGGCGACGCTATTATTTTTGGGTTGAAGTTCTTTTAATTCCCAACAGAATTTAAATATTGGAAATGAACACGTTATGATATTTAGACACCGAAGCTACATTGAGACTATAGACTAAAAACTAATTCCGATCTTCCAATAAAGGTACAAATCTAAACTCACCAAACTCATGCTGTTCAAAATCGGTAACAGCGGTTCTAATGATGAGCGTCATAGTTTGTACATCTTCACCAACAGGAATTACCAAACGACCACCAATTTTTAATTGTCCCAAAAGCGCCTTAGGAACAAATGGCGCGCCAGCAGTCACAATAATACTATCAAAAGGCGCTTCGTCCTTGAGCCCAATATAGCCATCGCCAAAAACATATTTTTTGGCACGGTATCCCAATTTGGGTAAGAATTTGCTGGTTTTTTTATAAAGTTCATGTTGACGTTCAATGGAATACACATCAGCCCCCAACACACATAATACCGCGGTTTGGTAGCCACTTCCCGTGCCAATTTCCAAAATTTTATGTCCACGTTCTACTTTTAGCAATTCAGTTTGAAAAGCTACGGTATATGGTTGGGAGATGGTTTGATCGGCAGCGATGGGAAATGCTTTGTCTTGATATGCATGATCTAAAAATCCAGAATCCATAAATAAATGGCGTGGAATTTTACCAATAGCAGCTAAAACATTTACGTTGGTAATGCCCTTTTCCTTAATGATAGTCACCAATTTTTGGCGCATGCCCTGGTGTTTAAATGAGTCTTTCAATGCTAGGTTTTCTTTATGAGGCTAAGTTAAATCAAAGCAAAGGAAGTACAAAGTATTCCTAGTAAATATGCCCAAAAAGATGCTGTGCTAAATGGTGTTTCATTATAAGCTCGCGACAAATAAGTCCTCAGGTTACATCTGTTAACATCCTTATAAGTGACTTAATTTTATTGGAAGATATTTGTAACTTGCCTCTTTGAAACCTTATTTTTGTTAAAAACCGAAAACTATGCTAAAAGCAGGCGTACTTGGTGCTGGCCATCTAGGCAAAATCCATTTGAGATTACTTAAACAATCGCACAACTATGAACTCGTGGGTTTTCATGATGCCAATGCCGAAAATGGCAAGGCTGTTGAAACCGAATTGGGTTATAAATATTTCAGTTCGATGGAAGATCTCATTGAGGCTGTGGACATGGTCGATATCGTAACCCCTACCTTATCGCATTACGAATGTGCCAAACAAGCCATTGCCAAAGGAAAACATATTTTTATTGAAAAACCCATTACCAATACCGTTGAAGAAGCTGAGCACATTCGAGAATTGTTGGCGGAACATGATATTCGCGGACAAGTCGGCCATGTAGAGCGTTTTAACCCTGCCTTTATAGCGGTTAAGGACCAAATACAGCACCCCATGTTTATTGAAACCCATCGCTTGGCAGAATTTAATCCAAGAGGTACCGATGTACCAGTGGTGCTGGATTTGATGATTCATGATATTGACATCATTTTGAGTGTGGTTAAATCAAAGGTCAAGAACATATCGGCCAGTGGGGTTTCGGTGATTAGTGACACCCCAGATATCGCTAATGCACGCATTGAATTTGAAAATGGCTGTGTTGCCAATTTAACTGCAAGTCGCATTTCATTAAAGAATATGCGCAAATCCCGTTTCTTTCAAAAAGACGCTTATATTTCGGTTGACTTTCTAGAGAAAAAATGTGAAGTAGTCAAGATGAAAGACGCTCCAAAAACACCTGGTGATTTTGACATGATTCTTCAAAATGCGGAAGGCATTAAAAAGCAGATCTATTTCGACAATCCTGAAATCTCCAGCAACAATGCCATTTTAGATGAGTTGGATAGTTTTGCCGAAGCCATTAATAACAATACAACCCCCATAGTCACACTTCATGATGGTACAGAGGCATTACGCGTGGCCTCTATGATTATTGCTCAATTCTAGTGCTCAACTCATTAGGAAGCGTATTAAAATTTTACACACATCATTCTCTTATCGAGAAAAAATAAAAATTAAATTCTTTTATGAAACATATAGCAGTTATAGGAGCGGGCACCATGGGTAATGGCATCGCGCACACCTTCGCCCAATCTGGATTCAATGTACAATTAATAGATATCAATGCCGATTCCTTAAAACGTGGTGTAGATACCATTTCTAAAAATCTGGATCGCATGGTCGCTAAGGAGAAGATTTCCGAAGCAGATAAAAAAACCACTTTAGAGCATATCTCTACAACAACGGATATGGAAGCGGGTATAAAAAATGCAGATTTAGTAGTGGAAGCTGCTACTGAAAATGTAGATTTAAAATTGAAGATTTTCAAACAACTTGATGCCATGTGCAAGCCAGAAGCTATTTTGGCGAGCAATACCTCCTCTATTTCAATTACTCAAATCGCAGCAGTAACTTCGAGACCTGAAAAAGTTATAGGGATGCATTTTATGAATCCCGTGCCTATCATGAAATTGGTAGAAATCATTCGCGGGTACAGCACCAGTGATAAAGTTACCAATTCCATCATGTCATTGTCCAAAACGTTAGGAAAAACACCTACGGAAGTCAATGATTACCCTGGTTTTGTAGCCAATAGAATCTTGATGCCTATGATTAATGAATCCATTGAAACGCTTTACAATCAAGTGGCGGGTGTACAAGAGATTGACACTGTAATGAAGCTAGGGATGGCACATCCCATGGGCCCTTTACAATTGGCAGATTTTATAGGCTTGGACGTCTGTTTGTCTATACTCAATGTGATGTACGATGGTTTTAAGAATCCAAAATATGCGCCTTGCCCCTTATTGGTGAATATGGTTAACGCCGGAAAACTGGGCGTAAAGTCTGGAGAAGGTTTTTATGACTATGCTGAAAGTAGAAAGGCGGAAAACGTGTCTAAACAATTTGTCTAGAATTTAAAAACATATCTTACGCTGTTCCTTTTGGTTGTCTTAGTAATTTCATTTGATAAACACATCAGGAACCTTCAACTTAACACACCCGAATAATTGCTAAAATGGCAAAGATCATCCCTTTTAAAGCAGTGAGACCAACCCGAGATAAGGTAAGCCTCGTTGCTGCCCGCTCATACCAAAGTTATACGGTAGAGCAGCGTGAAGCCCGCTTAAGAGATAATCCCTTTTCGTTTTTACATATCGTCAATCCAGGATATAAATATGACAAAGTTATTTCGGGCAAGGAGCGTTATAATTTAGTGCGAAATCGCTATTTGGAATTTAAGGAAGACCAAATTTTTGTTCAGGATGAGCAGCCCAATTATTATATTTATAAAATCGTAGATCGCGACCATCAGGAATTCAATGGCATCGTGGCAGCAGCCAGTGCGATTGACTATGAAAATGACAAAATTAAAAGACATGAAGACACCATTGAGCCTCGGGAAATCGTGTTTAAAGATTATTTAAAAACCGTTGGCTTTAATGCAGAACCTGTACTTCTCACCTATCCTGATAATGCTACCATTGCCCAAGTAATTGCAGCAACACAAACCGAACGTGCGGAATTTGAGTTTACTACCACGTATCGCGACACCCATTACCTATGGAAAGTTTCCGATGCCAAAACCCTGGCCAAGATCCAAGCGGAATTTGAAGCCATGGAAACCATTTACATTGCCGATGGTCACCATCGATCGGCATCATCATATTTGTTGTACAGAGATGAAAAAGCGCAGAACCCCAACCACCGGGGTGATGAAAGCTATAATTATTTCATGTCCTACCTCATTCCGGAATCCGATTTGAGAATCCATGAATTTAATAGAATTGTAAAAGATCTTAACGGACTCTCAAAGGAAGAATTCCTTATAAAGCTCGACACCCTATATCGAATTGAAAACAGAGGTATTATGCCCTACAAACCTAGCCAAAAGCATCATTTCAGCATGTATTTGGATGGTGAGTTTTATTCGCTTTACCTTCGGAAAACTGGTTATACCATTGAAAATGCTCTGGATGCCTTGGATGCACAGATTCTATACAAGACCATATTACAACCAATTTTAGGTATTAAAGATTTGCGTGATGATGCCCGTATTGCTTACATTAACGGTAAAAAAGATGTCATTAATGTAAAGAGCAGTATTGATGCTGGAGACTTTAAGGTTGGTTTTGGAATGGTACCTGTAGATATTGCAGAGTTGAAACAAATCGCCAACGACGGACTCAAGATGCCTCCGAAAAGCACTTTTATTGAACCTAAATTAAGAAGTGGCGTCACCATTTATGAGTTTTGAGAATAGATAAGGCTTTTTCATAAATCGCATCATTAGTTATACAGCGTACAAGCGGAGCCTCAACAGATTATAATGTTAACTGTTCAATTTTAAGTAATATACCTTTTTGAGCAAAATAAAATTTTTACGTCAAGCTCCATTATATCAAATAGAATTATAGATTATGAGTATAAAAGACAATTTAAGTACAATAAACTCCCAACTTCCCCAAGAAGTCACTTTGGTCGCTGTTTCTAAAACGAAACCCATAAGCGAGCTCATGGAAGCCTATAATGCAGGACAACGAATCCTGGGCGAAAATAAGGTGCAGGAGATGGTCGAGAAGTACGAGACCATGCCCAAAGACATTCAATGGCACATGATTGGGCATTTACAGCGCAATAAGGTGAAATACATGGCTAAATTTGTAAATCTAATTCATACGGTAGATAGCTTAAAACTGCTAAAGGAAATTAACAAACAAGCCAAAAATTATGACCGCGTGATCAACTGTCTGCTTCAAATAAAAATCGCTGAAGAAGACAGTAAATTTGGAATGAGCGCAAAAGAAGCCAAAGAAATCATGACTTCGGAATCATTTTCAGAATTAAAAAATATTTGCATTACCGGCATTATGGGCATGGCCACTTTTACAGATGATGAGACCCAAGTTAGACAAGAGTTTAAACGCTTAAAATCTTTTTTTGAAGAGTTTAAAACCATCGAAAGCAACAATTGTCAACTCAAAATCGTTTCAATGGGCATGAGTGGGGATTATGAAATTGCCATTAAAGAAGGCAGTAACATGGTTCGCATTGGAAGTCGTATATTTGGCGCACGGGATTAGTGCGAAAACCCAGCTTAAAATTATCAAAAACCACTTAATAACTTATTACCATTTACGCAATACTAGACATAGAGACGACCGGCGGAAAATACAATGAAGAAGGCATCACAGAAATTGCCATCCATAAATTTGACGGTCATAAAACCATAGATAAGTTTATAAGTCTTGTTAATCCGGAACGAGATATTCAGCCCTTTGTGGTAAAGTTAACCGGCATTAACAGCAACATGCTTAAAAATGCCCCAAAATTTTATGAGGTTGCCAAGCGCATTGTTGAAATTACCGAAGATTGCATTGTGGTTGCTCACAATGCGGAATTTGATTATCGCATTTTAAAAACCGAGTTTAAACGTCTTGGCTTTCCTTTTAAAAGAGAAACCTTGTGCACCGTTGAACTTTCGCAAAAATTGATGCCAGAAATGGAATCGTATAGCTTGGGCAAACTCACGCGTGCCTTGGGCATTCCTGTGAGTGATCGCCATCGCGCCAATGGTGACGCCATGGCAACGGTAAAATTATTTAAGCTTTTATTGAATAAAGACAACAGCAAACAAATCATTACCGATAATGTAAAGGCACATGTCACCAGTAAAATGAGTGAAAATCATCTTCAAATTGTAGAGGGTTTGCCTGCCATTACTGGTGTGTATTACATGCACGACGAGAATGGGCAGATTATTTTTATTGGGAAGAGCAAGAATATTAAACATCGTGTGAATCAACATTTAACCAATACCAACAGCAAATCAAAAAAGCTGCAGTTACTATTGCGATCGGTTACCTATGAAGCTACGGGGAGTGAATTGGTGGCGGTTTTAAAGGAAAGTGAAGAAATTAAGCGTAATAGGCCAAAATTTAATCACGCTTTAAAACAAAAACGATTTTCCCATGGGCTTTTCAGCCTTAGGGATGACAATGGCTATCTCAATTTAAAATTTGAAAAAATCATTCCGCAGAAAAATTATATCACCACATTTGGCAACTTACAGAGCGCCAAAAGTTTTATGACCAAAATGATAGAAACCTACACCCTTTGCCCACATTTAACTGGGTTTAGCAAATCTAAGGGCAAGTGTTTCAATTATGAGGTCAAGAAGTGCAACGGTGCCTGTATTAAAGAAGAAGTTGCTGAAGAATATAACAAACGTGCTCAAGAATTTATTGACAAAAATAGCTACAATGATAGAAACATGGCCATTGTAGATCAAGGTCGGGATATTGATGAGCGCAGTGTTATTTACATTAAAGATGGTGAATTTAAAGGCTTGGGCTTTACAGATCTTAATTATCAAATCAATAATGCTGCTATTCTAGAGTCCATCATCTCCCCTATGGAAAATAACCGCGATACCCAACATATCATTCAAAGTTATTTGCGTAAACACCATCGTGTAAAGGTCATTCCCATTTCAGCTTAAGCTCACTTAATAGTAGGGTTTCGAAACAACTCTAGGAGTAAAGAAATAGAAACTCTAAACTTTTCAGTATTTTTGATACCATGACTGAACACAAACCCGAACATAATTGGAGGAGTCGACTCCACGAAATCATTTATGAGGCCGATACGCCCGCGGGAAAAGCGTTTGACGTGGTCTTGTTAATCGTGATTTTGGCCAGTCTTGCATTCGTCATGCTCGAAAGTGTTTCTCATATAGATTTGAAGTACCACCAGTTCCTCTATATTGCTGAATGGGTGGTGACGATTCTCTTTTCCGTCGAATACATTGCCAGAATTATTACGGTAAAAAAGCCCCTAAAATATATATTTAGCTTTTATGGCATTATCGATCTGCTTTCAACCATCCCCATGTATTTATCGTTTATAATGGCAGGATCACATGCTTTGGTCGCTTTAAGGGCTCTGCGTTTATTAAGAGTTTTTAGAGTACTTAAATTGGCGCGTTTTCTAGGTGCATCCAATATGTTGGCGTCTGCACTTAAAGCCAGTAGGGCAAAAATTGCGGTATTTCTGTTTGCGGTGCTCATTTTATCGGTCATTTTTGGAACGCTCATGTATCTCATTGAAGGCGCCGATAGTGGCTTTACAAGTATTCCAATTAGTGTATATTGGTGTATCGTGACGCTAACCACGGTGGGGTTTGGTGACATTCATCCTGTAACACCAGTGGGTCAACTTATCGCTGCTGTAATTATGATTATGGGTTATGGCATTATTGCTGTACCTACGGGCATTGTTTCTGCGGAATATTCTGCTAGTAAGGATAGTAATGCAAAAAACGATGACAAATCAACTTCAAATAAAAACACCTCAGATGTGCAACTAAATACCCAATCCTGCCACAACTGTAACGCCACAAACCACAAGGATCAAGCTGAATTTTGCTATAGTTGCGGTTATAGATTGCACCATGAAGAATAAGTACTTAATTTCTATCGTTGGCCCAACTGCGATTGGCAAAACCAACTTGAGCCTTATTTTGGCAAAGTATTTTAATACTGAAATTATTTCTGCCGATTCCAGACAATTTTACAGCGACATGCCAATTGGTACCGCAGCTCCCAGCGACACCGAATTGTCTGCAGCACCACATCACTTCATTCACCATAAATCCGTTACAGAGGCTTACAATGTTGGCGATTTTGAAAAAGAAGCTATCTCGCGTTTAGCGTCGTTGTTTGAAAAATATACAGTAATGATAATGGTTGGAGGCTCTGGGCTTTATGTAGATGCAGTCACCAAAGGGCTAGACGACTTCCCGAAAGTGAATCCCGAGGTGAGAACACAGCTCAACACGCAGTTAAAAACCGACGGACTCGAATCGTTACAATTACAATTAAAGGCTTTAGACTTACAAACCTATAACACTATTGCTAAAGACAATCCGCAGCGTGTAATTCGCGCTTTAGAAGTCTGTATATCTAGCGGAAAACCTTATGCGTCCTTTTTAAAATCTGAAAAGAAACAGCGCCAATTTGAAACCATCACCATTGGACTTACTGCTGAAAGAGCTGAAATTTACGAACGAATCAATACGCGAGTCGATTTGATGATGCAAGCAGGATTATTGGAGGAAGTTAAAAATTTACTTTCACGGAAGCATTTAAATGCCCTTCAAACTGTGGGTTACAAAGAATTGTTCCGTTATTTGGAAGGCGATTGGGACTTAGATTTTGCCATTTCAGAAATCAAGAAAAACTCACGTCGCTATGCCAAGCGCCAATTGACCTGGTTTAAAAGAAACCCATCTACATTATGGTTTGATTACTTAACCCCAAAAGAACATATCATACAGCAGCTAGAAGCGCAACTTAAGTAAGCAGTAATCCATTCCACTTCAATGCCGATGCGGTTAAATATAAAAGTCACTTGCTTTGTTAAAACAGCTCCAATTTTCAAGTCTAAAACGGACTAACATAAAAAAGCTCAAAGGACAGATACTAATGTTACTGCCCTATTTTTGAGCCCGGTTTTACAAGAAAATAAAATTTTGTTGCCAAAACCTTTAGGTTCAGAAAATTAATAGTAAAAAAAAAAAGTAAAAAAAACTTGTGAGTAATTAAATAATCCTATCTTTGTGCCTTAAATAATTTAATATATATTATGAATAAAGGTACCGTAAAATTCTTCAACGACTCTAAAGGTTTTGGATTTATCACTGAAGAAGGAAACAACAAAGAACATTTTGTACACATTTCTGGACTAATCGATGAGGTTCGTGAAGGAGATGAAGTAGAATTCGAACTAACTGAAGGAAAAAAAGGATTGAACGCAATTAACGTAAGAGTTATATAATTTTCGATATTTTTTCACAACACAAGCCTATCCCTATCGGATAGGCTTTTTTGTACCCACACCCCAAATTCCAGAGCATAGCAACAAATGGATTCCATTCGGCAGCAATTATCTTTATTTATAGAACCCCCGAGTACTATTATTGAAGAGATACGCAGCATCTATAACCCGAAGCAATACCGTTTGATTCCTGCACATATTACACTTTGTCGCGAAGATGAACTGCAACCGCTCAACGACATTCTACTCAGCATAACGACCCTAAGTTTAAAAGAACCTTTACAAATTAATCTAGATCCAATCGAGCGATTTGCCAATGGCAAAGGTGTATTGATCCCAGCAACGAAGACAAATATTAAATTTGATAAGCTTAGAGCATTGATTCTAGGTGAAATAACTCCCATCAAAAAACAGTGGCCTCATGTTACCTTAATGCACCCAAGAAATTCAAGATGTGATGACAAAATCTTCGCTGCTTTAAAAAAATACAGGTTGCCCACTGCGCTCTACTTCACTAAAATAAGCTTGATTGTTCAAAAGAACAGCGACCCTTGGAAAATCATAGATGAATTTACCATGGTATAATGCTTCAATATTAAAGTGTTTGTTTGAAAAATTGCATTCCTATAACATACGAACCCTTAAAACAAAAAAAACTCCGAAAACTTTATAGTTTTCGGAGTTTTGTATGAATTGGTAATGGGTATTATTTTACTGCTAAAGGTGTATTTAATTTCTTGCTCATTTCCATAGAAATTGCAGAACGTTCAAACTTAATTTTTCCAGCAAGTGTTTCAATCACACAACTGCTATCCTTATCGTTTAAATCTACAATCTTACCGTGCAAGCCACTTTTAGTGATTACTTTATCACCTCTCTTAAGTTCTGAAGCGAATTTTTTTTCATTTTTTGCACGCTTCATCTGCGGTGCAATCATGAAAAAATACACTACTGCAAACATTGCTACGAAAGGTAAAATATCTCCTATTCCCATAAACTTATTTTACTGGCTTAATTGCTGCTGATCCTCCCTTAACTGGAGTACTAGGATCTTTTTCAACAAATGCCTTAATTTTCACAGTTTCAGATCCTTTTTCAGTGTTGGTAGTTAAAGTGATCGTTTTTTGAACTTGGTTAGTTCCTTTACCATTGAATTTTACTGTAAATTCAGAAGAATCTCCAGGAGCTAAAGGCTCTCTGCTCCAATCTGAAGGTACGGTACACCCACAAGTACTTTTGATATTGCTTACCACCAAAGGTGCGTTACCAGTGTTGGTGTACACAAACTTAGTTTCAACTGGAGTTCCATCGGCGATTTTTCCGAAATCATGCTCAGCTTCAGTAAAGTTAATTACAGGAAAATCTCCTGCAGTAGCATCTCTTTCTGCTGCTGCTGCAACATTATCAGAATTAATTTTTGTTGTTGCGTCTTCTTTACAAGATGTAAATGCCACTAAACAAAGTGCACCTAATCCTAAAATTGCTTTTTTCATTGCTATTATTTTAAATTATTAAAATTCGAGATGTCAAAAGTACTAATTATTTCAACCAATTAAAATTTTTAGGTGACTTTCAAAGAAAACATTAACAATCTATAACTACTAAAGCTCTTAGCCCTAAAGTAAACCTCTGCCTATTTTATTTAATTTATCTTCTGCCTTATACTCTCTAACGATTTTATCCAAGATCCCATTAATGAAATTGCTACTTTTTGGCGTACTATACTCCTTCGCAATTTCCAAATATTCATTAATGGTCACTTTTACGGGAATGGACGGAAATTTATTAAACTCACAAATGGCCATTTGCATCAATACTTTATCAATCAAGGTGATACGCTCTGCATCCCAGTTTTGGGTCTTATTGAAAATTTCTTCTTTAAAATGCTCTTGATTCAAAATCGTTTTTTTGAGAAGATCTACTCCAAAATCGCGATCGTCTAAGTCCTTAAACAATTCTGGCGTAAAGAAATCTCCCGTCGATTTTGGTTTCACTTTTTTAAGTAATTTCAAGATTGTGGTGTTTACCACAGGAAGATCATCTAACCAAGTTAAGCGCTTATCTTCGAAGAAATCATAAAGTTTATCGTTTGGGGCGATGATTTCTGTAAAAATATCGATCACAAAAAGTTTATCCTCTTGAAATGAAGAGGTTTTTGTAGCCATGTAGTCTCTATACAGGTCACTTTCCAACAGGGATTTGAAGAGAATATCCACATACTCAAAGTCCAAATACCACAAATTAACCTTTTGGGTATCCAAAACATCGATTAGGCTTTCATTGTTTTTGAGCAATTGCAGCACTTCATTGTTGATGAACTTCAAACTAGGATTTTTCTCCTCCTTTGTCGCTAAAAATTTATTTTGTGACTTGCCTAAGTGGTCTTCGGCCTTTTTTTGTAGCTCCAACAGTAAGGACAGTTGTGCCACATAAAGGTCGTACATGCTATTTAAACTTTGAAGCAAGAACTTCTCGTTGATTCTAATATTATCACCTTCACTACCTTGGGAAGCGTAAAGGGCTTGCATAACTTTAATACGAATGTGGCGTCTGTTTAACATGCTTACAAAGAACTTGAATTAATAAAGCGAAATGCACAACTTGATTTTCAAATTGGCTATTTCGCTTTGCAAAAGTACTACTATTTTATAAAAACCGAATCAATATGGATCGGCATTGTAAATTATTTTGATTGTTCGCGTTTTCTGGTCTCAATACGCTCCTTGGCAATGTTCATCGCTGCCACATGCGTTGTGACATTATTGGTTTTGGCGCGCACGAAAATCTCTAAGGTTGTATTGTAGATATTTTCGGTTTTACGCATAATTTCTTGTCGGTCGTAATTTTCAAGTTCTGCATAAACGTTGATGATGCCCCCAGCGTTTATTAAAAAATCTGGTGCGTAGAGAATGTTCTTTTCTTTCAGCAAATTACCATGTCTCACTTCATCCTCCAATTGATTGTTAGCAGCACCTGCAATAATATCGGCTCTTAGTTTATGTATGGTATCATCGTTAATGGTTGCCCCCAAAGCACAAGGTGCATAAATATCCATTTTTTCTGAATAAATATCATTACCACCGTAAATGGTGACATCGTATTTAGAGCGTATCGCTTCCAAGCGTTCTTGGTTTATGTCTGATATAGTCACCCTGGCCCCTTCATTCAAAAGATTTTCGATCAAACCTTCTCCCACATGACCAACCCCTTGCACATAGACCAACTTATCTTCAAGCACATCACTACCATATTTAAATTTTGCAGCTGCCTTCATCCCCATAAAAACGCCATAGGCTGTAATTGGTGACGGGTTTCCTGCGCCTCCTTTACTTTCGGAAATACCCGTAACATAAGGGGTCACTTCTCTCACCGTATCCATGTCTTCGGTATTCATCCCCACATCTTCGGCGGTAATGTATTTTCCGCTAAGGGAATTTACAAATTCACCAAAACGTCTCATCAACTCCGGTGTTTTTTGGGTTTTGGCATCACCAATAATAACTGCTTTGCCTCCACCAAGGTTTAAACCCGTGATGGCAGACTTAAAGGTCATGCCACGCGATAAGCGCAACACGTCGTTTAGGGCCTCCCATTCGTTCTTGTAATCCCACATTCGAGTACCGCCCAAAGCTGGTCCCAAAACTGTATTATGGATACCAATTATTGCTTTTAAACCAGTATCTTTGTCGTTGCAAAAAACAATTTGCTCGTGATTATCAAAGGACATTTGCCCAAAAACAGGATCAACTTTAGAAAGTTCCTTAGTACTTATAACTTCTGATATCATTTCAATTTGAATTAAAATCCCTATTTAAAATCATTTAAAAATAGCGCACAAAAATAATGGAATATTAAAGCATTTACAAAATAAACCTATATAAAATGCCAATTTCATAAAGAACCTCTTTAAAGCAAATGAAGGAATTAAAACACATCAATAAATATTTTTACAAATACAGGTACCAACTATTATTCGGTATTCTAATTACCATTGGGGCCAAAGTGTTTGCGTTGTTCACCCCCCGACTCATTGGTCGTGCGGTTACAACCATATCTCACGCCATTAAAGGCAGTATTTCTACCGAAACCTTTAGACATGATTTAACCCAAGACATTCTTTACCTTTTGGGCGCTGCTGTGGTTGCGGGCATTCTAACCTTTTTTATGCGCCAAACCATCATCAATGTGTCGCGATACATAGAATTTGATCTGAAAAATGAAATTTATCAGCAATATCAAAACCTCTCGCTCAACTTTTACAAATCGAACAAAACCGGTGATTTAATCAATAGAATAAGCGAGGATGTTACCAAAGTGAGAAATTATTCTGGCCCAGCGATCATGTATACCATCAACATGATTACCTTATTTATTGTCGCCTTTATTTATATGTTCAACACTGCACCAAGTTTAACCTTGTATACGGTTCTTCCACTCCCCATCTTATCGTTTATTGTTTATAAATTGAGTAGCGTAATTAATAAGCGCAGTAGAGTTGTACAAGAATACCTATCTACCTTATCGGCTTACACCCAGGAATCGTTTAGTGGCATTTCCGTTATTAAATCCTACGGAATTGAAACTCAAAATTTTAATGAGTTTAGTGTGCTCTCAACTGAAAGTAAACAGAAACAAATTGATTTGGCGAAGGTGCAAGCGCTCTTTTTCCCATCTATGATCTTACTTATTGGATTTAGCAATATTCTAGTCGCTTACATGGGAGGCATTCAATATATGAGCGGTGAAATTGAGGAACTGGGGACCATTGCAGAGTTTATTATCTATGTCAACATGCTTACCTGGCCCGTGGCCACCGTGGGTTGGGTCACCAATTTGGTGCAACAAGCTGAAGCATCTCAAAAACGAATCAACGAGTTTTTAAAGGAAGAGCCTGAAATAAAGAATCACATAACCACTCAAACACCTATTGAAGGAAAAATTTCTTTCGAAAATGTCACTTTTATTTATACCGATACCAACATTCAAGCTCTAACCGATGTAAGTTTTACCATAGAAAAAGGTGAAACTCTTGCTGTTTTAGGAAAAACCGGGTCAGGGAAATCGACAATTTTGGATTTAATTGGCAGATTATACGATGTGCAAAAGGGAAGCATCAAGATTGATGATCGTATTATAGACCAAGTTAACCTTGACAATCTTAGGGACAGTGTGGGTTATGTACCTCAAGATGCCTTCTTATTTTCAGATACGATAAGACACAACATCATGTTTGGAAAAGAAGATGCTACCGAAGAAGAAGTGATTGCAGCTGCCAACAATGCAAATGTGCATAAAAACATAATGAAATTCACCAAAGGCTACGACACCAAATTAGGTGAGCGTGGGATTACACTTTCCGGCGGACAAAAGCAAAGGATCTCCATCGCACGAGCACTCATCAAATCACCAAAAATCATGTTGTTTGATGATTGTCTTTCCGCAGTGGATACCAAAACCGAAGAAAAAATCCTGAATAATCTCAAAAACGTTTCTCAAGGTAAAACCACCATTATTGTAAGCCATAGGGTTTCTTCAGCCAAAAATGCCGATAAAATTATAGTGCTAGATCAAGGAAAGATCGTTCAAACAGGAACACATGAGAGCTTAATTGATAAGGAAGGCTATTACCAAGAGCTTTACCTCAATCAACTCAGCACAAAAGAAATGGAGTAATTTGTTGCTTACTTTAATTATTTTTAGGATTTTTGAGGTCATAACTTATTAATATTAAAAACACAGATATGAGTGATCACGGTAGGATGGATAAAGAGGAAATTTTCTCGAAGGTATTAAGAGCAGGAAGACGAACGTACTTTTTTGACGTTAGATCAACAAAAGCGGAAGATTATTATTTGACAGTTACTGAAAGTAAAAAATTCACCAACGATGATGGCTCCTTTCATTATAAGAAGCATAAAATCTATCTCTATAAAGAGGATTTTACTGAGTTTAATGAGATCCTAAAGGAAATGACCGATTATATCATCAATGAAAAAGGGGATGAAGTGATAAGCGAGCGTCATCAAAAAGACTTTAAGAAAGAAGATTACGATGCTACTACCGAGGCTTCAGAAGATGATAATGACACTACGGAGGATCATGCCTCCGCAGAGAAATTCACCAACATTAGCTTTGATGACATCTAGTTAAACCTAAATATCATATTATAAAAAAACCATTACTTTAATAGTAACGGTTTTTTTATTTCATATAATAATTCACATCCTAATCCTTGGAGGTGTTTGGTTCTTGCCCATTGACAACAAGTCTAAATCCTTCGCCATGAATATTTAGAATCTCAACTTCTTCATCCAATTTAAGGTATTTACGCAGCTTCGCGATGTAGACATCCATACTTCTAGAGGTGAAATAATTATCATCTCTCCAAATCTTGGTAAGTGCCAACTCTCTAGGCATTAAATCATTTTCATGAAGTGCCAACATGCGCAACAATTCGTTTTCTTTTGGCGACAACTTAATGGGATCCTTCCCGTCAAACTTTAAAAAACGCAATTTGGAATTAAGATCAAATCTACCAATCTTAAATTCAAACTGTTTGCTATCTGCAATCGAATCGGTGGCTTTTCTTTGAATGATCGCCTTGATTTTCATCAATAACACTTCACTATCAAAAGGTTTGTTCAAATAATCATCTGCACCAACCTTGTAGCCTTTAAGTACGTCTTCCTTCATCGCTTTTGCGGTCAAGAAGATAATGGGCACATCTTCGTTCTTTTCACGAATTTCCTTGGCGAGCGTAAACCCATCTTTATAAGGCATCATGACATCTAGGATACAAAGGTCATAATCATCCTTTTTGAACTTTTCAAAACCTTCCATTCCATTTTTGGCATGCACCACATCATAGTCGTTCATGTTTAAATAATCCTTTAGAACGGTTCCGAAGTTTGGATCATCCTCTACCAAAAGTATTTTCTTATTTTGTTCTTCCATAATTTATGATATTAATGGTAGCTTGATTATAAATGTACTACCTTTTCCTTTTTCACTTTCTACTGAAATATGACCTTGATGGTCATCTATAATTCGTTTTACATAAGCGAGCCCAAGCCCATGCCCCTTCACATTGTGCACGTTGCCCGTATGCTCTCTATAAAATTTCTCAAACACGCGTTTTTGCACTTGCTTGCTCATACCATTACCTTGATCGCTAATTTTTAATAAAATACTGTTCCCTATATTTTCGGTATAGACATCTATTTTTGGTGGCGTTTCACTGTATTTTATGGCATTGTCCAATACATTTACAATCACATTTGTAAAATGGGTCTCATTGGCCAAAACGGTGGTATGCTCTGCTTTTAAATGTGACACCACTTTACCTTGTCTATCTTCAACAATTAACTCTACGTGTGCTATAGCATCTTCTATGAGCGTGTGTAGGTCTTCCCTATCCTTGTCAATATTAAGTTCGTTTTTTTCCAATTTTGAAATACGCAATACATTTTCAACCTGTGCATGCATGCGTTTGTTTTCATCCTTAATCATTTGTAAATAGCGCATTACCTTTTCTTGGTCCCCAATAATCTTTGGATTTCTTATGGAGTCCAAAGCTAAATTGATGGTGGCTATTGGCGTTTTAAACTCATGCGTCATGTTATTAATAAAGTCCGTTTTGATTTGTGAGATCTGTCGCTGCCTAATTAATTGGTAAATGGCACTGGAATACGCCAATATGATAATGGACGTAAAAATGATAGACAACAGGATCATACCCAAAATTGAAGACAATAGATAGCCTTTTCGTTCTGGAAAATCGACGTATAAATTATATTCACTTTGATTATTATTATCCAAAAATACCGGAACTCCTATCGTGGATTCAGGTTTAAGGTTAAAATCTTCCGATTGCACCTTAGTGGATAAATCCTCATCATAAATAGCAAATTGAAACGGGGTATTTATCCCACTATTCTTTAGCTGGATTTTCAGTAACTCTGCGACTTCGTCCGTCGTAATTCTTTTATAAACCGGAATGTTCTTATACCGTTCCCGATAAACGGATTTGTAAACCGCCTTCCCAATATCGTCTAAGGTATTGTATCCGTTATATTTTTTGATGGGTTTGATATCGATAGTGCCATCAATTTTACTTTTTTGATACACTTGGGTTTCACTTATACTCGTGAACCTGCTAACATTTATACTATCTGCACCAATGTCAAAGAACAATGAAGGCACTTTAAAGCTCTCCTCAGCAATGGCATTTTTGAAAACTGTAAATTGATCCGAATCCTCGTCATAGGTATTAAAAATCAAGCGTTGCTTTATCTCGGTCGAATCTGGATTGATGCCATCATCAATAACTTGCTGGTAGAGCTTATCATAACTTAGTAACTCCTTGTTTTCAATGGCTTTAGAGACTAAACTAAGAGATCGTTTTACGTTTAAGGTAAATTGTTTCTCCTCATTTTCAAGGGTGTTGTTGATGAAGTAGGCCTGTACAAAAATAATGCCTATGAGGGATAAACTCATTAGTATTACCAACAAAATGAATAGCCTTTTGCCCATTTGCCAAATTTAACATTTTAACATTTACAAAAGAGTTCCTTTAACCTTACATTAACAAACGCGTGAAAACCTTATGATTTTAAGAATTTTAGAATGGAATTATGGGTTGTAATTACTTGTGCTTCAGCAGCTTTAAGCGTAGTGTTATTGATGACGTAATGAGAGTGTTTGATTTTTTCCGAATCCTCCAATTGATTGGCCATAATGGCTTCAATTTTAGCTCGTGAACTGCCATCGCGCTTCAATACGCGCTGCATCCGTTCTTCTCTATCGGCAGTTACGGTAATAATTAGATCATATTCTGCTTGTTTGTTATGCTCAAAAATAATGGCCACCTCTTTAATTACATAGTCAGAAGTTTGCCTTTTCATCCAGCTTTTGAAGTGTTTTGCAACTTGAGGATGAACAATTTGATTCATTTTTTGCAGCAGGGATTGATCTGAAAAAATTTTGTTGGCTAGATAAGGTCGGTTTAACTTTTTGTCAACGTAAGCTTTATCTCCAAACAGATCAATTAACTTGTTGCGAATGGTTTTAGATTCTACCATGAGCCTCTTGGCCTCATCATCTGCAATATAAACGGGTACACCCAGTTTTTTAAAAAAATTGGCCACTGTGGTTTTTCCACTTCCTATCCCTCCTGTGAGTCCTACGACGGTCATTGTGTGATTATATATTCTACTTTATCTTGCTTCATCTTTGCAGCTTTAATCGTTTCTTTTTCAAATTTTAACGTTGGGGTGAAAAATGTTTGTTCTTTTGAACTGGCATCATTAAAGTCACATTCTATCTTAAAATCGGAGGCTTTGATGTCATTATAATTTTTTAAGCTCACCGTATAGACTACCTTGATACTTTTGGGAAAATAATTGATTTGGGTTCCTACCGGTAAATTAATGATTGCTACGGGGACTTCAATTGTGCCTTCAGTGAATTTCTCAACTTTGAGCGTCACCTGAACCTTTTCAGTAGAAAATTTAAGAGGATCCTCTTTTTTTGGCAATTCCAAGCCTACCGTTTGTTGAATCCCTCTGCTAACGTCTTCCAGTTTCAATTCTTTAGTGACAATGCTATCAATAGAGCTAATATCTTTTGCTGTGCCTATAATTTTAACGGAATCTGGGGATACCGTTATGGCTTCCATACTGTCATAACCCGCTGCATAACCAATAGAGGCCTTTAAATGTACTGGTACTTTCTTTACATTTAAGGTATCATACTTAAATCGTACCGTATCTGGCCTTATGGATAAAACTTCTATAGAAGCCCCCATACGATCGCTAACTTGCTTTTCGGCCTTATTGGCGACCCAAACATAAGAGTGATTCGCAATGTAAGTGTCTTTTTGCAAATCTACATCCATGGATTGATTGGAAAAATAATAAGACAATAGCCTAAAGCCATAGGCGGAAACCCTTACCTTTATTTCAGGCACACTGTCTAAGGTTATGATTTTATGATCTGGTAGATTGGTATAGTTTAACTTTAATGTCGTCGTCTCGGTATAGGAATGTGAGAATTTAGTGAAAACCCAGATAGAAAACGACAATAATAAAAATAGACCAAATACATGCAGTCGTTTATTTTTTATTGATTTAGAAAGTTTCTCTTTTAAGCTATTGAACATTATCAAAAAATAAATTAGGGAATCGTTCTTTAGGGTTCTGATTAAAGAGGTCTATCGCAAATTTTGATTTTAAAAATCCGAGACCATACCCAAAGAACTGTATAAAGATAGCCAATATCGATTGAAATGCGACACTAAGACTTTTTGAATTAATACCAGCTCCACAAAAAACGAGGATGATATAAAAAATATAAATCCCGATGGGCAACCAAAAACCGAGCGTTGCAAAAATGAGCGCTGCGAAAAAACCTAGACTAAACATACTTGGCAACCAATAGCTCCATTTGGCACTATGAGGATGCCAAGAATTGAGGATAGGTCTTACCATACCAAATTTATGGACCTGTGTGTAAAATTTCTTCCAAGACAGGCGTCTTTTATGATACACAAAAGCATTCGAAAAAAGTGCTGTTTCATAGCCCAATTGCTTAAGTCTGATGGATAAATCGGGATCTTCTCCAGGATGAATACTTCCAAAACCGCCCGAGGCAATAAATGCTGAATTAGACAATCCCATGTTGAAACTTCTGGGTTCAAAATTGTGCTTTGCGGTCTCACCGCCACGAATTCCTCCCGTGGTCAATACAGAGGTCATTGTGAAATTTATTGCCTTCTGAAGATTAGAAAACGAGGCATGCGCAGCATCTGGGCCACCAAAACAATCCACAAAATGAGCATTCAAGTGTTCAGTAACTTTTAATAAATAATCACTTGGCAAAATACAATCAGAATCCAAAATGATAAAATAGTTTCCTTTGGCTTTGCGCATTCCGAAATTTCTGGAATCTCCTGGCCCTGAATTCGATTTTTGGTAATATGAAATGTTTAAGGAAGCCTTAAATCCATTAACCACCGATTTACAATCCAAGGTAGACCCATCTTCAATGATCACTATTTCGAAGGGCAAGCCCCCTTCCAAGTTGGAAAAACTAGTTAAAAGTTCATCGACTTCATCTGGTCTATTAAAAACAGGAATAATAAATGAAAAATCCAAAGTTTGCATAAGGTGTAAAGGTAAATAAAGTAGTTGTAAAATTACAGCATTATGAGCTTAAGAGTTGGGCACGCTTCGCTGGTACATGGAAGTCTAAAAACATTTGGATAATTAGGATGTTGATTTTGATCATTGTCATTATAACGCCGATGCTTCTTAAAATTA
>Ga0209309_10000278_pt1 | contig 64783 bp, 47 predicted proteins | sample COGITO_mtgs_1204_2_FD_184807 | JGI IMG/M metagenome (GOLD analysis project Ga0209309, IMG submission 184807) | Pelagic marine microbial communities from North Sea - COGITO_mtgs_120412 (SPAdes) (version 2) | ecosystem: Environmental > Aquatic > Marine > Epipelagic ... | reverse complement strand
AATTAGACCTAAATCTTAAGCCTTATTTTGTCCGGTGCAATGGAGTCGAACCACCGTCTTTACTATTCCTCTCACCTGTTTAAGAACTTGCCTACCCTTGTAAGCGGCTGCAAATATACAACCATTTATTTTACTCTACCAAAACTTTTTTGAAGTTTTTTTAAACTTTTTTTTAAGATACTGTTTTGCAGTATTTTGAAACTAAAAAAAATTAAAGCCATTTATAAACTTTAATCTAAAGCCTCAATTTTTACTAAAAAGCGTAAAAAATAAACATCAAATAGATTTGAACCGGTTGAATACTTTTACCGTATTCAACTTAAGAAGTAACCTACTACCAAAAAGAGCGAACGGCAAAGATAAGACAACCCTTTTTTACGGGCAAGCTAAGAGTGATTTAATTTTCAATAGTTTTATTATTCCAGTGTTCCGTGAGATCTAAGTAGTCAATTTTAAAGGCGGGTTCTTGCCGTTCAAGTATATTAGACTGGAATGAACGCTCTAAAACATCCTCTATTATATAGTCTTCTTTATTAACAAAGGGTTGATATTCTTCTTTTAATGATATTTCAAAAAGACTCGCCGTGGTGTTATACCAAAAGGCGCGCCAACCGGTACGGAGTTCTTTTACTAGTTCAAAAGCGGTCCGTCCAGTTTGTCTATGTATCAATTTAACGAGTATTTGCCCTTCGGTATGTGTTAGTTTTTTTAATTTTTCTGAAAATTCTTCTTCAATATACTTCTGTACCCGTTTTGTATATTTTCGTCTTTGCCTTTTTTCAGGAAATTCTGACAGGCGTTCGCCCATCGTAGTCAAACGGTCTGCGGCCAACTTTGCGAAAGGATATACTTTACGGGTTTTTCTGCGGAGTATTAGATACCGTCTTCGGTCATTTTTCGAATTGAACTTTAGCTTATTCAATAAAACAACTTCATCCAAATTAATATACTCTCTAGGGATCGTATCGCCCTTTACTATATAGTATAGTTTTTGAGTGGTATCGGTTTCTTGTTCATTAACCGGGCCTACTACTTGCGCAATGGTTGTTTGAGCAAGTAATAAGAAGAATATTATAAATATAGGGGTGTGTTTCAATTTCATTTAATAGTCTTTTGGCTATGTATTAGCGAAAATTGTTCCAAAATTATATATTCTGTAACGTTTGAGTTAGCTTTTAATTATTAATTTTGATCACATTAATAAAACAGCAGTAAATATACTCTTTATGGCAAAATCTATCTTGAATAAAAAATCATTATCCTTTTTAAAAACCTATCTAAACAACGCAGCTCCTACCGGTTATGAATGGGATGGGCAAAAACTGTGGATGGACTATTTAAAACCGTATGTTGATGAGTTTATTACCGATACCTACGGAAGTGCTGTGGGAGTGATCAATCCAGATGCTAAATATAAAGTGGTCATTGAAGGCCATGCAGACGAAATTTCTTGGTACGTTAACTATATAAGTGACAATGGTCTTTTATATGTAGTTAGAAATGGCGGTAGTGACCATCAAATAGCGCCTTCAAAAATTGTGAATATCCATACCAAAGACGGCATTAAAAAAGGTGTTTTCGGGTGGCCAGCGATTCATACTCGAAACAAATCAAAGGAAGCTGCCCCAAAACCTGATAATATATTTATCGATGTAGGCTGTAAAGACAAAGAAGAAGTTGAAAAAATGGGAATTCACGTTGGGTGTGTTATTACGTATCCAGACGAATTTCATATTCTAAATGAGGATAAGTTTGTCTGCCGAGCGTTAGACAATCGAATGGGTGGTTTTATGATTGCTGAAGTGGCGCGTCTATTACATGAAAATAAAAAGAAACTTCCTTTTGGTCTGTATATTACCAATTCGGTACAAGAAGAAATAGGGTTACGTGGCGCACAAATGATTGCCGAACGCATTAAACCGAATGCAGCCATTGTTACCGATGTTACGCACGATACTAGCACCCCGATGATCGAACAAAAAAAGCAAGGTGATGTTGAGATTGGCAAAGGACCAGTTGTTGCCTACGCTCCTGCTGTTCAGCAAAAGCTTAGAGATATTATTATTGATACTGCCGAAAAAAATAAAATACCGTTTCAAAGAGCTGCGCTATCAAGAGCTACCGGAACCGATACAGATGCTTTTGCATACAGCAACAGTGGTGTTGCCAGTTCGTTAATATCATTGCCACTTCGCTATATGCACACTACTGTAGAAATGGTACATCGAGATGATGTGGAAAACGTAATCAAACTTATATACGAGTCCCTTTTAAACTTAAAAGATGGCGATACTTTTAGTTATTTCGAATAAATAAAAAGAACACCTATTTTTTAGCAAACCTTTCTTTTAAAATATCTTTTTTAAGAAAGGTTTGTTTTTTAAAACAAATAAAGAAGTAATAGTTACTTCACTCCTAGTTCTGTTTTAAACTTTTAAAATATTTTTTTGCTTCTTTAATCACCCGCGGCGCTAATAAAATTGTTGCTGTCATGGTGGGAACTGCCATTAATGCAAAAAAAGTATCTATCAAATTAATCATCATGCTTAATGATGTAGTAGCGCCCATAATTATACTTACTATATAAATATAATTGTAATAACCTTTGTATTTAGTACCAAACAGAAAAGACATACACTTGGTTCCATAATACGAGTACGAAAACAACGATGAAATACTAAATACAGCAATACAAAGCAATAACGCATATTTCCCAAAATGAGGGATACCATCTGCAAATGCTGTAGCCGTTAAACTTACTCCATTAGCATCGCTACTTTGCCAAACCCCGGTTACCAAAATTGTCAGCGCTGTTAGTGTACAGATTATAAGCGTATCAATGGCTGGACCTAACATGGCCACTAAACCTTCACGAATAGGTTCGTTTGTTTTTGCAGCCCCGTGAGCCATAGGTGCTGTCCCGATTCCTGCTTCGTTGGAAAAAGCACCTCGGCGAATTCCCAATAAAATGATTCCGCCAACAACTCCGCCTAAAAAAGCGTCGCCTTTATAAAATGTTGCTGAGAAAGCATCCGTAAAAATCAATTTGAAATAATAGGGAACTACATCTATGTTTACAAACAGAATAATCAAGACCATTATTAAGTAGAAAAATACCATAGCAGGTACTAGTTTTGATGCTGTTTTACTTATTCGGGAAAGACCTCCCAATATTACTACCGAAGTAATCAATACTAATGTAACCCCGATTATTAAATCACTTGAAAACCCATAATATAATCCAGCAGGTTTCAATAAAATATCATTAATGGCTTGTGTTAATTGGTTCACGTTAAAAACAGGTAAGGCACCTACCAATCCGGCAACACTAAATAAAACTGCCAATGGTTTCCATTTTCTGCCCAAGCCTTCCATAATAAAATACATTGGGCCACCTTGTACCCTGCCTTCGCTATCTTTTCCGCGATATAAAATAGCGAGCGTTGCCGTAAAAAACTTGGTGGACATCCCGATAACAGCACTTACCCACATCCAGAAAACGGCTCCAGGGCCTCCCAAGGCAATGGCCACGGCAACTCCTGCAATATTACCCATGCCTACAGTAGCGGAAAGCGCTGTAGTTAAAGCTTGAAAATGTGAAATTTCACCGCTATCAGATTCATTATCGTATTTTCCTCGTAACACAGCTATCGCATGCCCTAGATACCGGAAGGGTAAAAACTGAATGCGTATTAATAAATATAATCCACCACCGATGAGCAGTATTAATAAAGGAAGCCCCCAAGCTGCGGAAGCTGTTTCAGAAATAAGTAAATCTATTTTTTCCAATAGCTTGAAAATAAAAGGAATGGCTAAAATACTTGTAAATATTTAAAAGTAACACTATTATTGTTGCTTGTTGTTTTTTTATGAAGAAAACTACACTACCCTTTTTTATACTATTTTCAATTGGTTTGTCTGCCCAACAAACTGATTCTACATCCAATACTTCAAATTTTATTATTTCTCCTGAAATTTTATTAGGCATTACCGCCGATTCAAATAGTTATTTTCCAGATCATGGTTTACAAACACAAGCATTTTTAGCTTTTGGATGGGAGCACGATAACAATCCGCAAGAATGGGCACACCGTCTTAAAGGCCCCAGAACAGGAATTAGTATTGGCTACAGTGACTTTGGAAATAGAGATAATCTTGGTGGCGCTATTTCAGTATTACCTTTTATTGAGTTTAATGCCTTTAAAAGTAAGAGGTTTACCATTCAGGCCGGTACGGGTGCTTCTTATTTTACCAAAAAATACAATCCTGTTACCAACCCAAACAATGAAGCTGTTACTACCGATTTTACATGGTCCTTTAGACTCTTTGGATATTATAACGTGCTTTCGACAAAAAATATTGATTGGCGGACAAGTTTAGGGTATTCACACCATTCCAATGGACACACAAATTTACCCAACCAAGGATTTAACTCTTTTTTGGTAGGTATTTCAGCAGATATTAAAAACAACACAAAACCTACTTTTTACTCTGAAGAAAACAAACCAATTTTTTTAAATAGCAGATACAGTTATCTTGCTTTGCGGTCTGGTTTTGGTTTACAGGTATTGGCAAAACCCTTTAATGATAAAAAGGGTGTGTACGCTTTTTCTGGTGAATTTGGGCACGTGTACAACAACACCTATAAAGTGGGAGTAGGAATGTACTATCGTTTTTATCGGCATTATTACGATTATATAACCAATAACGAATCGTTGGTACAGGATGGACGGGAATTCGATTCTTTTAAAGAAAATTCTACTTGGAGCGCAAGTAACATTGGCATTTTCATTACCGGAGAAGTGTTGCTAAATCACTTCGGAATTAATTTACAAATAGGTTTTAACGTTCATAAACCCGGTTATAAAATAGATTGGCGTATTAACCAAGGCTGGGATGTCGTGCCAGCCGTTATTCCTGAAAACAGCAATATAGTTTTGGGGGAATTTGATTCTAAATTTAAACGAAAAAGACTCATCTCGTCCCGCTTGGGATTGAAATATTACCTCATCGGAACCCGAAAAGTACCTAAGCATAATATTTTTATAGGAGCAAATATCAATTCAAATTTAGGACAGGCAGACTTTACCGAATTGAGTTTTGGATATGTGCATAGTTTCAACTTCAAAAAAGAAAAGCCCCTTTCAACTAAATGAAAGAGGCTTTTCACACAAAACTAAATTATATAATCTTTATTTAGCTAATATCAAACGGTGTGTTGATGTTCCTTCTTCTGAAGTTACATTAATTATATACACGCCGTTAGCCATTGCATTAAAATTGAGTTCGGTTGCTCCGAAAGATGTAGTACGGTTATTTACAATCTTACCAGAACCTAATTCGATAATAGTAATTTGAATAGCTGCTCCAAAAGTTTCAGGAATTTCTACTGTTGCGAATCCTTTAGAAGGGTTCGGGTAAATAACAATTCCATTACCTGATTGCGTAATATCTTCGATAGAAAGTAATACTTCCTGTGCTTCATATGCACCGATATCACGAACATTATCAAATACAGCTTGATCTATTTGATCATTAAACTGATCGGCTGGATCACCTGCATTATAAGCAAGAGAACCTTCTAACAATTGATGTGTATTTGTTAAACCACCATTATCTTGTAACGGTCCAACCAAAGGATCTACTTCTTCAATATCATTGGCTTGCTCAGGGAATGTATTGTCATCGTCTGTCCCAATCAAGTTATAATCGTTAGAAGTATATACTCCTGAAACATCTTGACCAATCACTCCACTATTTAATGCAACTAGTGTGTTTTTTAGTGTAGTACTTGAGTCACTGTTGATACCACCTCCATTTGCCAAGGCTTCGTTCATAACAATCGTTGTAGCATTTATATCAAAACTGTCTCCGTCGTTGTAAATTCCACCACCAGAACCGTTGGCTGTATTTCCTGAAATAGTACTTACCATTACAGTTACATCACCGCCATCGGCATTGTGAATTCCACCACCAGAACTTGTAGCTCCAGAAGCAATATTATTTGACACTGTAGATGAAGTTACTTCCAGTATACCTCCATTGTTGAAGATTCCGGCTCCACCATCATCTGCTGCAGTTCCAAATGAACTGTTTAGGTCTATCGTCGTTGTTTCAATAACCATCATCGTTCCACTTTGGTTCCATAATCCACCACCTTCACGGGCAGCTTCATTACCAGAAACAATACTTTCTGACATTGTAATCAATCCGCCGTTTCCTGTTACGTGCAGACCACCACCGTTACCCGGTGCTGCTGTTCCTGCCGTTCCATTTACATCGTTGTTCGTCATTTCAGAAGTAGTAAACGTTAATGTACCATCGATCAATTCGATAGCTCCACCTGCTCTATTAGCAGCATTAGCATCTAACGTAGCATCGGTAATCGTTACATCACCAGCTGTGCTCAATAATCCACCACCAGAACCTGATGCTCCTGTAGCCATATTATTGATTATTGAAGTTCCGTTAACAATGTTCAACGTACCTCCATTATTATAGATACCTCCACCACCATTATCGGCATCGGCTCCTTCTGCAGTGTTTCCGTCGATTGTCATTCCGTCGATTGTCATAACACCAACACTGTTCCAAAGTGCTCCACCTTCAGCAGAAGCAGTGTTTCCACTTGCAGTTCCACCTGTGATATTTGCATCTCCTTCACCAGTTATATGCAATCCACCACCATTACCGGGTGCAGATGCAGTACTGTTACTTGTTAAATCAACATTCATTAATGTCAATACACTTCCGGCAACTGAATTTTCTTCAATCGCACCACCGGCTCTCATGGAACTGTTTCCACTTAGTTCAGAATCGGTAACAGTTAACGAACCTTGATTGTTTAAAATTCCACCACCAGAACCAGAAGCTCCGTCAACAACATTGTTGCTGATTGTAGCATTCAAGACAGAAAGCGTTCCTCCTTCGTTATAGATTCCACCGCCACCTTGATCGGCGTCAGCACCGCTGGCTGTATTTGCATCAACAGTTGTACCGTCAATAGTCATAACTCCAGCTCCGTTCCAGTAGGCTCCACCTTCAGCAGATGCCGTGTTTCCACTTGCTGTTCCACCCGTGATATTTGAGTCTCCAGGACCTGATATATGTAATCCGCCACCGTTACCTGGCGCAGATGCAGTGCTGTTGTTCATTAAATCAACATTCATTAACGTCAATACGCTTCCGGCAACTGAATTTTCTTCAATTGCTCCACCGGCACGCAACGAGCTGTTGCCACTTAATTCAGAATCGGTTACGGTCAATGAACCTTGATTGTTCAAGATTCCTCCACCAGAACCTGATGCGCCGTCAACAATATTATTACTTACGGTTGCATTCAAAACAGAAAGCGTTCCGCCTTCATTAAAGATTCCACCACCACCTTGATCGGCATCGGCTCCACTGGCTGTGTTTGCATCAACAGTTGTTCCGTCGATTGTCATTACTCCGGCTCCGTTCCAGTAGGCTCCACCTTCAGCAGAAGCCGTGTTTCCACTTGCAGTTCCACCTGTGATGTTAGAGTCTCCAGGACCAGATATATGCAATCCACCACCATTACCAGGTGCAGCTGCAGTTGCGTTGTTCATTAAATCAACATTCATTAATATCAACAAACTTCCAGCTACTGAATTTTCTTCAATTGCTCCACCGGCTCTCATTGAACTGTTTCCAGACAATTCAGAATCGGTTACAGTTAAAGCTCCTTGATTGTTCAAGATTCCACCACCAGAACCTGATGCGCCATCAACAACATTATTGCTTACGGTTGCATTCAATATGGATAGTGTTCCTCCTTCGTTATAGATTCCACCGCCACCTTGATCGGCATCGGCTCCACTCGCTGTATTTGCATCAACGGTTGTTCCGTCGATTGTCATAAGTCCAGCTCCGTTCCAATAAGCTCCACCTTCAGCAGAAGCCGTGTTTCCACTTGCTGTTCCACCTGTGATGTTTGAGTCTCCAGGACCAGATATATGCAATCCACCACCATTACCCGGTGCAGCTGCAGTTGCGTTGTTCATTAAATCAACATTCATTAATGTTAATACGCTTCCAGCTACTGAATTTTCTTCAATTGCTCCACCGGCTCTCATTGAACTGTTTCCAGACAATTCAGAATCGGTTACAGTTAAAGCTCCTTGATTGTTCAAGATTCCACCACCTGATCCAGATGCCCCGTCAACAATATTATTGCTAATAGTTGTATTCAGTACAGAAAGTGTTCCTCCTTCGTTAAAGATTCCACCGCCACCTTGATCGGCATCGGCTCCACTCGCTGTATTTCCGTCAACAGTTGTTCCGTCGATTGTCATTTCACCAGATCCATTCCATAGACCACCACCTTCGGCAGTTGCAACGTTTCCATTCACTGTTCCGTTGGTTATCATAGCGGTACCAGGACCCGTTATATGTAGTCCACCTCCGTTACCCGGTGCGCTTCCTACTTCGTTGTTATCTAAATTCACATCAAGCAGTATTATACTTCCTGCAGTCATTAAAGAATTGTCTTCAATACCACCACCAGCTCTGTTTGCTGTGTTATTTGAAATTATCGTATTATTTACAGTTACAGATCCGCCGGCTACGTTTTGAATTCCACCACCAGAACCTGAAGTTCCATCGGCTACATTATTTGTAATTTCTGAAGAATTCTGTACCATCAATGTTCCGCCATTGTTGAAGATTCCTCCTCCACCTTGGTCAGGATCGTTACCACTTGCAGTATTACTGTCTATTGTGGTAGCATCAATTTCCATAGTACTTCCGGCTTGATTCCAAAGACCACCACCTTCACTGGCAGCTTTATTTTCTGAAACCGTACCGCCCAATATTGAAATAGTTGCGGCACCACTTACGTGCATTCCGCCTCCGTTACCCGGGTTAGGTGTTCCTGCTGTTCCGTTTACATCGTTTATACTTAGTGCTGTAGTATTTAAAGTTACTGAACCTTCAATAACTTCCATACCACCACCTGCTCGGTTGGCGCTGTTTTGAGAAATAGCGGCATCTGTTACAGTTACTGCACCTCCAGTACTAAAAATACCACCACCAGAGCCTGACACTCCATTGGCTAAATTACTGGTAATATTCGTCCCAGCTAGTACATCTAATGTACCTCCATTGTTGAAGATTCCACCACCACCATCGTCGGCAGCAGCTCCACTTGCTATATTGTTAGAAATCGGTGTTCCATCAACGGTCATCGTTCCTGTTCCATTCCATAAACCACCCCCTTCTCTTGCAGCAATATTGCTATCAACTGTACCTCCGGTAAGCGTAGCGTTGGCAGCTCCACTTATGTGCAATCCACCACCATTACCTGGTGCGGCTGTTGCTGGAGCAACTCCTGCGTTATTGGTGTCTAACGTTACATTGCTTAGCGTTAAAGAACCGTCAATCAATTCAATACCACCACCCGCTCTGTTCGCTTGGTTATCGGTTATAAGTACTTCGGTAAGCGTTACTTTTCCAGTAGTACTAAAAACTCCACCACCAGAACCTGCAGCTCCATCTGCAATGTTGTTTGTTATTTCTGTACCGGCTAAAACGTCTAGCGTTCCTCCATTGTTAAAGACTCCACCACCACCATTGGTAGCGTCATCTCCTGAAGCGGTATTATTTGTTACAGGAGTTCCTTCAATAGTCATCACTCCTGTTCCATTCCATAAACCACCACCTTCAGCAGCAGCAACATTATTGTCAACTGTACCTGCTGTAATTGTTGCGTCAGCAGTACCTGAAATGTGCAGCCCTCCACCGTTTCCAGGAGCGGCAACTGCAGGAGAAACACCCGCATTATTATTGTTTAATGTTGAACCTGAAAGTGAAAGAGAACCATCAATCAGTTCGATACCTCCACCAGCTCTATTAGCTTGGTTATTAGTTATAATTATTTCAGAAAAATTTAAATCACCTGCAGTACTAAATAAACCACCACCTGAGCCTGAAGCTCCATCAGCAATGTTATTTACAATGTTTGTACCACTTGCAACTGTCAATGCACCTCCGTTATTAAAGACTCCACCACCACCATTGGTAGCATCATCTCCAGAAGCCGTATTCCCATCAATAAAAGTATCTGTAAACAAACCTCCTGCAGCAGGAGTCAAAATGTTCATAGTGCCTCCATTATTCCATAATCCACCACCTTCACTCGCAGCTGTATTTGCTAATACGATACCACTAAAAGAAACTGTTGCTTCGTTTCCAGTTACGTGAATTCCTCCACCATTTCCTGGATTAGGAGTTCCGGCTGTTCCGTTTACGTCATTACTACTAAGATTTGTGTTGATAATATTTGCAACACCCTCTATTATTTCAATACCACCACCTGCACGGTTGGCGCTATTACTTGTAATAAATGCTCCAGCTATTTCTACAGTTCCTCCTGTACTTAAAATAGCACCACCAGAACCAGAGGTTCCTGTTGCCATATTTCCGAAGATATCAGCAAAGCCAGTAAATAAACCACCTTGTGCATCTAAAGTACCACCATCATTGTAAATACCTCCACCACCTTGTTCAGGGGCATCACCTATTGCTGTATTATTACTTATTGTATTAGAACCCGATAACGTCATGGTTCCGGTTCCATTCCAAAGGCCTCCACCTTCTACCGCTGTGTTATTTTGAATCATACAGTCGGCAAATGTTGAGTCTCCTCCTCCACTAATGTGATAGGCACCACCATTTCCGGGAGCAGGTGTAACTATAGAATTACCATCTAAAGTTACATCTGAAAAACTATACAATTCTCCGGGAACTGATGCAATTTCTATGGCACCACCAGCACGGTTTGCTGTATTTCCTGAAAACGTTACTCCATCAACTGTAAATGTTCCTGGGGTAGCATTTAAGATTGCCCCTCCAGAACCTGAAGTTCCATTTGCTATATTATTGCTTAATACATTTCCTGATTGTACTTCTAATGCTCCACCATTATTATAAATAGCTCCACCACCATCACCACTAGCGATATTATCACTTATATTTGGTATAGGACTATTTGTAACTGTCATGGTACTTCCTGCTTGATTCCAAAGTCCACCACCTTGATTGGCTGCAATATTAGCTTGAATATTACCTCCGCTTATAGTCACAGTTGCGACGTTAGAAACGTGAATACCTCCGCCATTTCCTGGATTTGCTGTTGCATTTGGAGCAACACCGGCATTATTTTCATTTAACGTTGCATCGGTAAGGGTAAGAGACCCATTGACTATTTCAATACCACCACCTGCTCGGTTGGCAATATTCAATGCTACTTGTGTATCAGAATCCGAAATTTCAACAGCTCCATTTACACTGAAAATACCACCACCAGAACCTGAGGTTCCAGAAGCTATATTATTTGTTATAACTGTTTGAGTGTTTACTAAAAGTGTTCCACCATTATTAAAGATACCTCCACCTCCATTATTGGCAGCAGCTCCTTGCGCTTCATTAGCGTCAATAGTTGAGTTAGATACTGTCATCGTTCCTAATCCATTCCATAAAGCGCCTCCTTCAAGGGCAGCAACGCTATTTATAAATGTTGAACCTGTAATAGTTGCATCTGCACTCCCTGAAATATGTAGAGATCCTCCGTTTCCAGGAGGACCTACAGCGGTATTTCCATCGAAATTTGAATCTGTAATCGTAATAAGGTCGAGAGAATTTACTTCTATAGCTCCACCTGCACGATTTGCAGTATTATTTGTGAATTCAGAATTTATAACGGTTAATGTTCCACTATTGAATTGGGCAATAGCACCTCCACTAGCGTTAGAGTTTGCTATGGCACTATTATTTGTAAACACTGAACCGGTCACCGTTAAGTTTGAATCAAAGGCATATATTCCACCTCCATTTCCACCTCCTAAAGAGTTTGCATTGTTATTATCAAATTCGCAATTGGTAATCGACATCATTCCTGAGTTTGAAGTGAAGATTAGAATGCTTTCATTTATTCCATTGTTAAAAGACATTTCTGAAATGTTCACAGGCACTCCAATTGTACTAGAAATTCCTAAGGCTGGCGAGCCTGCAAGTAATAAAGAACCATCAATTACGGTGTTTCCCATCCCTGTTCCAGTTATGGTTAGGGATTGATCTTCGCCATAATAAATAGCATCTAAAAGTGTTATGGTATAATCGGCATCAAATGTTATGGTACTTGCCACACCATCTGTATTAGCTAGGTCTATGGCCTCTCGAAAGGAATCGGGGCCATTGTTATTGTTGTTTGTAACTACATATTGTCCATAGGACAAACTCGCAGTTAACAAAATAGAAACTAGTAAAAAAAAGTTTCGCGTAGTAGTTCTTTCCATAAAGTATTTTTTTGATTAATTAATTTACGTTTCTTGGGGAGATAAAAAACATTTTCACTAAATCTACGAAAAAAAGATACCTATGGTTTTAAAAAACATCTAATTATTTAGAAAATAATTAAATATTATGCAAAACATAAGCGATTTTTGAAGTAAAAAATCAATAAAAAGTAATAATTACAATGTAATTATTAGTGTAAAAATTTTAATTATTAGCCTTGAAGATAGGCTACTACATTTTTATGTATTCTTGTTTGAATATCTGAAATAGCTGCTTTTTCAAATTTTTCTCCTGTAATATTTTCATATAACTCAATATATCGTTCTGAAACAGTTTTAATATAATCGTCGCTCATTTCAGGAACTTCTTGGCCTTCGAGGCCTTGAAAACCATTTTCAATTAACCATTGTCTTACAAATTCTTTAGACAATTGCTTTTGGGTTTCATTATTATCTTGACGTTTTTGATATCCGTCTGCATAAAAGTATCGAGAAGAATCTGGGGTGTGAATTTCATCGATCAGAACGATTTTTCCGTCTTTCGTTTTTCCGAATTCATATTTAGTATCAACCAAAATTAATCCGCGTTTGGCTGCAATTTCAGTTCCTCTTTGAAAAAGTTTTCGTGTGTAGTCTTCTAACTGAAGATATTCTTCTTCTGAAACGATATTGCGCTTTACTATTTCTTCTCTGGAGATATCTTCGTCATGATCACCCGCTTCTGCTTTTGTGGCGGGAGTAATAATCGGTTCCGGAAATTTATCATTTTCTTTCATTCCTTGCGGCATGGAAACTCCACAAAGCATTCGTTTTCCAGCTTTATATTCACGAGCTGCATGTCCGCTCATATACCCTCTAATAACCATTTCAACTTTATAAGGCATGCAAGTTTTCCCCACTGCTACATTAGGATCGGGTGTCGCGGTTAACCAATTTGGGACAATATCTTCCGTATCACGCATCATTTTTGTTGCAATCTGGTTTAATATCTGTCCTTTATAGGGAATTCCCTTTGGCATGACCACATCGAAAGCGCTCAGTCTATCGGTTGCTATCATGACTAACGTATCATTTTCCAAGGTATATACTTCGCGTACTTTCCCGTGGTAGATATTCTTTTGACCGGGGAAATTAAAGTTTGTGGAGGTTAGGGTGTTCATGGTTCAATTTCAAGTTTTGAGTTTCGGTGCTTCGATACTATCCCAAAGCGCTTCGCTTTTCGGATCACTCAGCCACCTATTATGGTTATATATAAATTAACTTTAGGGTTTAAATTTCATTTTTATCGGTGCCTGAGTGTCCCGATGGCAGGAGGGATGTATCGAAGGCCAAGCATCTTATTTTCAAAAAATTAATCTACGTTTTCTATTGACTTATAGGCAGCAATTACTTTTTTAACGAGTCGGTGACGGATTACATCTTTATCATCTAAATGAACAACCCCAACACCTTTTACATCTTTCAAAATAAGTAACGCTTCTTTTAATCCTGAAATGACCCGTCGTGGTAAATCTATTTGTCCAGGATCTCCGGTAATCATAAACTTGGCATTTTTCCCCATTCGGGTAAGAAACATTTTCATTTGTGCATGAGTTGTATTCTGTGCTTCATCGAGAATTACAAAAGCGTTATCCAATGTACGCCCACGCATAAAAGCCATCGGCGCAATTTGAATAATACCTTTTTCCATATGAGATTCCAATTTTTCATGCGGAATCATATCCCGTAGCGCATCATATAGCGGTTGCATATAGGGATCGAGTTTTTCTTTTAAATCGCCTGGGAGAAATCCTAAATTCTCACCTGCTTCCACAGCAGGGCGTGTTAAAATAATACGTTTAACTTCTTTTTCCTTTAATGCTTTTACAGCTAAGGCAACACCCGTGTAGGTTTTTCCAGTTCCGGCTGGGCCTACGGCAAAAACCATATCGTTTTTACCCATAAGCTCCACTAATTTACGTTGGTTAGCTGTTTGGGCTTTTATCAGTTTTCCGCTTACACCGTGTACCAAAACTTCTCCAGCGCTTACAGGCGTTTCATAATCTTCCTTGCTTTCACTTTGTAATACGCGTTCAATTACGTTTTCATCTATTTTATTGTATTTACCAAAGTGCTCCAATAGCATTGTCATTCGCTTGTCAAATTCTTCTAAAACCTCTTCATCGCCATACGCTTTAATTTTGCTTCCGCGAGCGACAATTTTTAGTTTTGGAAAAAACTTTTTAAGGATATCAATATTTGCATTTTGAAGCCCAAAAAAATCACGTGGGCTTACTTCGGTCAATTCAATTATAAGTTCGTTCAAAAGCAGAATGTTTATAAGATTTTATACTAAGTGTAAATATAGTTTTTCCTATAACAAAAGTACCTTATTTTTGTAGTACTTGTTTTAACAAAATATCAACAATCGACAATGCCCATCATTACCCTTACTACTGATTTTGGAGAGAAAGATCACTTTGCAGGAGCAGTAAAAGGTGCCATTTATAGTGAATTACCCGACGTGAAAATTGTTGATATCTCGCATTCGGTTTCCCCTTTTCATATTACGGAGGCTGCTTATATAATTCAAAACGCTTATCGTAGTTTTCCGAAAGACACCATACATTTAGTTGGGATTGATTCAGAATTAAATCCTGAAAATAAACATATAGCCGTTTATTTAGACGGTCATTATTTTATTTGTGCCAATAACGGAATTATTTCATTGTTGGCTTCAGAAATAAAGCCTGAAAAAATTGTTGAAATCAACATTCATGACCGTATAGAAACCAATTTTCCGGTGCTAGACGTTTTTGTGAAAGTTGCCTGCCATATTGCTCGCGGTGGAACGTTAGATGTTATTGGTAAATCAATTTCAGAAATAAAAGAAATTAGAGGGCTGCAACCGGTTGTGAATGCTGAAAACAATCAAATTATAGGAAATGTGATCTATATTGATAACTACGGAAATGTGGTGAGCAATATCACAAAGTCCTTTTTTGAAGAAGTGGGAAAAGGTCGAGAATTTACTATTCAAGCACGACGCGCCACTTTTTCAACTATTTTTTCACATTACAGCGAAGCTATCAATTTTGAGCTTCCAGCTGAAAAGCGTGAGGAAGACGGGAAAAAATTAGCACTTTGGAATTCATCCAAGTATTTAGAGTTGGCAATTTATAAAAGCAATCCCAGTACTGTAGGGAGTGCTTCTACACTATTCGGGCTGGAATATTGGGATACTATTTCGGTGAATTTTAAATAGTACATCGGCTCACTTCGACTCCGCTCAGTGGACGCCGCTCAGTGACCGAAAGAAAAAGACTTATTGAATTGAAACAAAAAATTATATGTTTACACGAATTGTAAAAATGGAATTTAAAGAAGAAGAAATCGCTACATTTCTTTCTAATTTTGAAACCATAAAAAATAAAATAAGGTCTTTTCCTGGTTGCGAGTTTTTAGAATTGTATCGTGATAAACACAACGAAACAATCTTTTTTACCTATAGCCGTTGGAACAAAGAAACAGATTTAGAATCCTACCGCCACAGCGATTTATTTAAAGGCGTTTGGGCCGAGACTAAACCAAAGTTTAAAGCAAAAGCAGCCGCTTGGAGCGTGGACACATTGTATAGTTTGGATTGATGCTGGATGCTGGATGCTGGATGCTGGATGCTGGATGCTGGATGCTGGATGCTGGATGCTGGATGCAAAAAATAATTTATAAATATCAATTTTTAGGTGGCTGAGTGGTTTCTTTTTGCTCTAGAGCAAAAAGAAACCGTATCGAAGTCCCGATAATGAAAAATAAAATATGACCGCATTAATTAAACGTGAAATATCAGCTTTTTTTGCCAGCCCGATTGGCTATTTGGTTGTTGGCATATTTCTAGTAATTAATGGATTGTTTCTTTGGGTATTTACCGGAGATTATAACATCCTCGATGCGGGTTTTGCCGATTTATCATCCTTTTTTCAATTAGCACCTTGGGTGTTGTTGTTTCTTATTCCTGCGGTAACCATGCGGAGTTTTAGCGATGAATTGAAAATGGGCACCTTAGAGTTATTACTCACCAAGCCTATTTCATTAAAAAACATCGTACTTGGAAAATATTTTGGAGCGGTAATTCTTATCATGATAGCACTCCTACCTACTTTGCTATACATCATTACTATTTCAGAGTTAGGAAATCCATCTGGAAATTGGGATGTTGGCAGCACGTTAGGATCTTATATTGGCTTGCTCTTTTTAGTCTGTGCTTATACGGCTATTGGGGTATTCGCTTCTACATTGTCACAAAATCAGATTGTAGCGTTTATTATTTCGGTTTTTTTATGTTTTGTACTCTATTACGGGTTTGAAGGTATTACCAGTTTAGGGATAGATTTCCCTATTGAAACTTTAGGAATGAAAGCTCATTTTGACAGTGTTGCACGCGGTGTTTTAGATACGCGAGATATCATTTATTTTTTGAGTATTGCTGTATTTTTTATTTATTTAACAACGCTAAAACTTCGAAAAAATCAATGAAGTTTTATTACGTATATATCGTTGAATGTTCTGATGGCCTTTTTTATACAGGAATAACAAATGATCTGGATAAGCGAATAGAACAACACAATGCAGGAACTAAAAAAAATGCTTTTACTTTTAAGAGAAGACCCGTTCAATTGAAATGGTATGAACAATTCACAGACCCTTCACAAGCCATTCAATTTGAAAAACAACTAAAAGGTTGGAACCGAAAAAAGAAACTAGCCATAATTCAAGGTAGATGGCTTGATTTACCAAAATTATCGAGAAATTATACAGAATTTGGAAAACCTGATGATTTGGCTACGAAAGAGTCTTCGACAGGCTCAGACTGACATTGGGCATTGAAATATAATGTAAAGCTTATGTCACGCTGAGCTTGTCGAAGCGCAAACAAAATGACAAATTTGAAAAACACTAGAAAAAATATAATTCAACTACTGCTTGTATTAGCCGGACTTTTGTTGCTTAACATAGTCGGTGGTTATATTTACAAACGTTTCGATCTTACACAAGACAAACGATATACACTTTCTGAAGCTGCTAAAGAAACCATCGCTACGGCAAAATCACCGATTGTAATCGATGTGTTTTTAGAAGGCGATTTCCCTGCGGAATTCAGTCGCCTACAAGCTGAAACCAAACAATTATTGGAAGAATTTTCAGCATACAACCCAAATATTAAATACGAGTTTATCAACCCGCTAGAAGTTGATGATCCACAATCCTTGCAACAGGAATTTACCAAACGGGAAATGATGGGAGCGCAAGTGGAAGTTCGCGAAAATGGAAAAGTTAGTACCGAAACAGTTTTTCCTTGGGCACTGGCGTATTACAACGAAAAAAGTGTTGCCATTCCATTGCTTAAAAATCAATTAGGTACCACTGAGCAAGAGCGGGTAAACAATTCCATACAAAATCTGGAATATGCTTTTGCCGACGGGTTCAATAAATTGATCAATCCAAAAAAACGGAAGGTTGCCATTTTAAAAGGAAATAAAGAACTAGGCGATCGGTACGTAGCCGATTTCCTTTCTACACTTAAAGATTATTACTATTTAGCTCCTTTTACGTTAGACTCGGCAGCCGTTGCACCAAATAAAACTTTAAAAGCGTTAACAGAGTTTGACCTCATTATAGCCGCAAAACCCGCCGAAGCTTTTTCAGATTCTGAAAAATATATTCTAGATCAATATACCATGAACGGAGGTCGCTCTTTATGGCTTATTGACGCCACAGAAAATAAAGTAGATACCATAAGCGGTAAGACGTTTGCCTTTGGTAAAGAGCTTAATTTAAACGATTTCTTCTTTAAATATGGGTTACGTATCAACCCAAACTTGGTTAAAGATGTGTATTCTGCTCCTATTGTCTTGGCGCAAGGAAGTGAACGGGAATCGCAATACAATAAGTATCCATGGTTTTTTAGTCCGTTGAGTAGTAGCGCTAATAACCATCCCATTGTTACGAATATTGAGGCGGTCAAATTTGATTATGCAAGTACCATCGATACGCTACCAAATCAAGTAAAGAAAACAGTTTTATTATCTACTTCACCCATAACCGAAGTAATTGGAGTTCCTTACGAAATAAACCTCGATACTGAAATTCCCGAGAATTTAAAAACAGTAAACGAAGGTCCAAATCCGTCGCAATACAATGCCGGGGAAAAACCGCTGGCCGTTTTATTGGAAGGTGAATTTCCTTCTGCATTTACCAATAGAGTGAAACCATTTGAATATTCAGAAAATAATGAAACCTCTATTCCTACTAAAATGGTGGTTATCAGTGACGGTGATATTATTAAAAACCAATTGGACGGCAATCGCCCGTTGGAATTAGGATTTGATAAATTTACCCAATCCTTCTACGGAAATAAGGAGTTTTTATTGAATACAGTAAATTATCTGCTAGACGATAGCGGACTTATAAACATTCGTAGTAAGGAAATTGCCGTTCCATTTCTCGATCAACAAAAAACAGCCGAACAGCGCACCCAATGGCAACTTATTAACATCCTGTTACCGTTGGGATTACTTGCAGTGTTTGGAATTCTCTTTCAATATTTCAGAAAGCGCCGTTATACCCGTTAACTGTTAATAAATTAGTTTTCATAACCGTCCCATTTCAGATATATTTGTAGGTAAGCTGAGTATATTTCAGCAGAAATTGAAAATCAACTATTTCCACAAAATATAGAGAATGAAATTCATCGTATCGAGTTCGTATTTACTGAAACAACTACAAGTGCTTGGAGGTATTATTAACAATAACAACACACTTCCTATTTTAGATAATTTTTTGTTTAACCTAGACGGAAACTCACTTACCGTTTCGGCTTCTGATTTAGAAACAACCATTTCTTCAAAACTAGAAGTAGAAAGCAGTGAACAAGGCAACGTATGCATTCCTGCACGTTTGTTGTTAGACACGTTAAAAACCTTTCCAGAGCAACCGTTAACGTTTACAGTTGAAGAAAACAACACCGTAGAAATAAGTAGCAATCACGGTAAATATGCCTTGGCGTATGCGGATGGCGAAGAATTTCCAAGCGCTGTGGAATTGAGCGATCCTTCAGCTACCATATTGCAAGGTGATATTTTGGCAACAGCTATTAATAAAACCTTTTTCGCTAGTGGAAACGATGACCTTCGCCCTGTAATGAGCGGCGTGTTTTTTCAATTTTCTACCGAAGGGTTAACCTTTGTAGCAACCGATGCTCACAAATTGGTGAAATATACCCGTGAAGATGTTACTGCTTCGGAAACAGCTGAATTTATTATGCCGAAAAAGCCTTTGAATTTATTAAAAAGCATTTTGGCTGGAAGTGAAGAAGAAGTAACTATTGAATACAATGAAAGCAATGCTAAGTTCACGTTTGAAAACACTGAAATGGTCTGCCGCCTTATCGATGGAAAATACCCTAATTACGAAGCGGTAATCCCGAAAGAAAACCCAAATAGACTAAGTATAGATCGTAATCAGTTTTTAAATTCAGTACGTCGGGTTTCTATTTTTTCCAATAAAACGACACATCAAATACGTTTGAAAATTGCAGGATCTGAGTTAAATATTTCTGCGGAAGATGTAGATTACAGCAACAAAGCCGAAGAGCGTTTAACCTGTGACTATCAAGGAGACGATATGCAAATAGGATTTAACTCTCGTTTTCTTACCGAAATGTTGAACAACTTAACGAGCGATGATGTTTCGTTGGAAATGTCATTATCCAATCGAGCTGGGATCTTAACTCCAGTTGATGGTTTGGATGAAGGCGAACAAGTTACGATGCTTGTGATGCCGGTGATGCTTAATAATTAATAATTCCCGTGAAAACGGGAATCTCTTAAAATAACAGACTAAAGTATAAATCCACATTCCTATATCTTTTAGGAGTGTGGATTTTTTCAGTCTAAGATGCTAAACAGTTAAATAAACTCTAAACTATTGGCTTAATAGCTTATTTTTTAAAGTTTCATAGTATTTTAAGGACTACAAATTTATACTATGAAAAAAATTACACTTGTTACACTCCTTTTTAGTTTCGTATTCCTTTCCTGCAAACAAAAATTTGCAGAAATAAAAGCGAAGTCAGACACCGATTTAACTGAACAAGAATACACTGCCGATACCGTACAAACTGCTGTAGGTGAATTGATTTTACCTGCACCTTACGCTACTAAATCTACTGCCAAAGTTTACAATATGGTAGATTGGTCTGAAAACAAAAAGCCAAATGCACCAGAAGGTTTTACCGTTACAAAATTCGCCGATGGGTTTGATAACCCTCGTTGGACGTATATTGCACCTAACAACGATATTTTTGTCGTAGAATCGAATACCAGAAGTAGTGCCAATAAAGTAACGCTTCTGCGCGATACCAATAACGATGGTAAATTTGAAGTCCGAGAAACCTTTTTGGAAGATTTAAACCAGCCGTTTGGTATGCTTGTAATTGGTAATACCTTTTATGTAGCCAATACCGATGGATTGTATAAATACCCCTATAAAGAAGGTCAAGCTTCGTTAAAAGATGTTGCTGGAACTAAGATTGTTTCACTTCCTGCTGGAGGCTATAATAATCATTGGACGCGAAATATTATAACGAATAAGGCGAAAGACAAGATATACATATCCGTAGGGTCTGCCAGTAATGTGGGGGAACACGGGATGAAAGAAGAAATAAGACGCGCTAACATTCTAGAAGTAAACCTAGATGGCAGTGGCGAAATAATTTATGCCAGTGGATTACGAAATCCTGTGGGGATGGATTGGAATCCTATTACGGGTGATCTTTGGACAGCCGTTAATGAACGGGATAAATTAGGTGATAACTTGGTTCCCGATTATATTACCAGCGTACAAAAGGGTGGTTTCTACGGATGGCCTTACTCCTATTTTGGTCAAATTGAAGATCCTAGAATGAAAGGAAAAGGAGATTCATTGGTAGCAAAAGCAATTGTTCCTGATGTTTCGGTAGGGCCTCACACGGCTTCGTTAGGCTTTACTTTTTATACCGGCGATCAATTTCCTGAGAAGTATAAAAACGGAGCTTTTGTTGGGCAGCACGGTTCTTGGAACCGCTCTAAGCTTTCTGGGTACAAAGTAACATTTGTTCCATTTTCTAATGGAAAACCTGCTGGTAAACAACAAGATTTTCTATCTGGTTTTATTGCCAATGAAGAAGAAGCAAACGTATATGGACGCCCGGTAGGTGTTACGGTAACACCCGATGGAGCTTTATTGGTAAATGACGACACCGGAAACACTATTTGGAAAGTGAGTTACGATCAATAACAGAAGGTATTTATGCAGATAAAACACATTATGACGGTTATTTTTATAGCCGTCTTTTTTAATAGTACAGCTCAAATCACCGGTATAGTTACAACGCAAAATGCCAACCCAATTGAAGACGTTTCCCTAACAATTGCTGATTCCATAACAGTTAGCACCAATATCAATGGGAAGTTTACGTTACCTTCAGATATTAAACTACCGGTTATGGTGGTTTTTCAGCACTCCAATTATTATACTGAAACTATTCGTATTTCAGAAACAGAAAACACTTATATACTGAAGAAAATAAAAGAAACCGAACAATTGGAAGCCGTTCTTTTGGCTTCCAATTTTCAAAAAGAAAGCGGCGTGCTTGTGCCTACTTCAAATATTTCGTCAGAAAAAATTGAAACGTACAGTCCTATAGATTTGGTCAATGCCATTAACGAAACGCCTGGTGTTTATATTCAGCAAGGTGCAATCAATACGAATCGAATTACCATACGCGGCGTAGGTTCCCGAACTTTGTATGGAACCAATAAAATACGGGCTTATTTTAACGGTATTCCTATTACAAACGGAGTCGGCGAAACGGCCATCGATAGTTACGATGCCAACAATATAAAGAATATCGAGATTGTAAAAGGTCCGAAAGCTACGCAATATGGAACCAACCTTGGCGGAACGTTATTACTCAACACAAAAGAGCTATTTAAAAACGGAGCTGAAATATCAAATACAGCAACCCTTGGCTCCTACGGATTGTTTAAAAACACGCTGAGCGCTTCGGTTAAGGAAGATGAATTATCGCTTCATTTTAATTACGATCACTTACAGCAGGACGGATATCGCGATAACAGTCAGTACAACCGGAACAGCTATTTTCTAAATACAGATTATCAATTTAATGATAAATATAGTATCACTTTTTTAATTAACCACCTTAACAACAACGCGCAAATACCAAGCTCGTTAGGGTTGACAAATTTTACTGAAGATCCTACCCAAGCTGCATTTACTTGGGATGCTTCCAAAGGATATGAAGACAACCGCCAAACTTTGGTCGGACTTAGTTTTTCCAATAAATTTTCAGAAACCTTCAGCAATACTACAAGTATTTATTATTCCTACTTAGATCACTACGAGCCGCGCCCATTTAATATTTTGGATGAGCTCACCAACGGTTATGGTGCTCGAACGGTCTTTGCTAAATCGTTTGATTTTAATAAACAAAAAGCGTCTGTTAGTTTTGGTAGTGAATGGTATCAAGATACATACCGCTGGAAAACGATTGAAAATTTATATGAAGAAAATAACAATCAAGGTAGTTTAGAAGGTGCTTTGCTCAGTAAAAACAAAGAAATTAGAAACCAATTAGATGTATTTGCAACCACTATTCTACCCATTACGGAGCGTTTTAAAGCTGAAATAGGCTTAAATGTGCATAAAACGACCTACGATTACACCGATGAATTTAATACCGGAAACGATAATACTTCTGCGGATCGAGATTTTGATCTCATCTTCGCTCCTAATCTGAATTTATTATATCAATTTTCAAGGAAAACTTCTTTTTACGGAAACATCAGTCGTGGTTTTAATTACCCTAGTTTAGAAGAAACACTAACGCCCGATGGAATTATAAACCCAGATATTGGCCCAGAAACCGGTTGGAATTACGAAGTTGGAACCGAGTTATATTTCTTCAACCGAAATTTACACCTACAATCTTCCGCTTATCTACTTTCTATATCCAATCTATTGGTTGCTGAACGGGTGGGTAATGATCAATTTATAGGAAGAAATGCTGGTAAAACGCATCATCGAGGTTTAGAATTTCGTGCAGATTATACCTTTATGCTTTCTCCCTCTTTTCAACTAAATCCTTTTCTTACTGCAGAATTCAACTTTCATAAGTTTGTCGATTTTGTAGATGAGGAAGACGATTTCTCCGGAAACGACTTAACAGGTGTCCCTGATAAAAAAATTACAACCGGTTTTACACTTACATATAATTCTGGCGTCTCGTTAGCTACCAATTTTCAGCATATCGGAAGTCAGCCTATTACGGATGAAAACTCATTATATAGCGATTCATACAATGTATTAAATATAAAAGCCGAATATAAAAAGGCGATAGCAGATGCTTTTTATATCCGGCTTTCAGCAGGCATTAATAATCTAGCTAATTCAACATATGCTTCTTCAATTTTAATTAATGCCGCTGGTTTTGGAGGAAGCGAACCTAGGTATTATTATCCGGGATTACCTCGCAATTATTATAGTAGTATACAAATTCAATATTCTTTTTAAACACCTCTTATATTTCAGAGAATATAATTATCCTATAAACCGTATCGTCATAAAAAGGCTTGGCGGTTCATTATTACTGGCGCGTACCGCATTTACAATAGGTAGCACAAATGCGACAATCCCAATCCCGATAAGCATTAAAATGCCTAATCCTAACAATAATATAGCTGGAATGCTAATAATAGTTAACAAGATTAACGTCAGTTGAAAATTAACGATGGCCTTGCCGTGTTCGTCCATTCCTACTACTTTATCTTTTTGAGTCAACCAGATTATCAATGGGACAAGAAGTCCTCCAAAGCCGGTAACGTATGTTAATAATTGAGATACATGTGCGATGACCAATAATTGATTGTCGGTTCGTTTTGCCGTGGTGTATTCAGCTTGTTGTGGTGTGGGATTGATTACTTCCATGTTTTGAATGATTTTGATTGATATACTATATAAGTAGTAAAATGTGATAAAATGTTACACACAGACCATTCGAAAAAGGAATTATGTATTTTTGCAAGCTATGACACACACAGATACAATCGTTGCATTAGCCACTCCCTCGGGAGCCGGAGCCATTGCTATAATCCGTCTTTCGGGTGACGATGCCATTACCATTGCCGCCAAGTTGTTTGCTTCCGTTTCGGGAAAAGATTTAGCAAAGCAAAAAACACACACCGTACATTTAGGTAATATTATGGATGATACTCGTGTGATAGATCAAGTGTTGGCTACGGTATTTAAAAACCCCAACAGTTATACGGGCGAAAATGTAGTAGAGTTTTCGTGTCACGGTAGTAGTTACATTCAACAGGAAATAATCCAATTATGTCTTCGGAACGGTTGCCGAATGGCACAAGCCGGCGAATTTACTTTACGGGCTTTCTTAAACGGAAAGATGGACTTAAGCCAAGCTGAAGCAGTGGCCGATTTAATTAGTAGCGATTCGGCTGCTTCGCACCAATTGGCCATTCAACAAATGCGCGGTGGATTTTCTTCGGAAATAAAACAACTACGCCAAGAGTTGTTAGACTTTGCATCGCTTATTGAATTAGAGTTAGACTTTGCCGAAGAAGACGTAGAATTTGCCAATCGCGATGAATTTCAGAAATTAATTACCCGAATCACCCACGTCTTAAAACGGTTGATTGATTCTTTTGCTACTGGAAATGTGTTGAAAAACGGAATTCCCGTAGCCATTGTAGGCGAACCCAACGTTGGTAAATCTACTTTGCTGAATTCTTTATTAAACGAAGATCGGGCGATTGTAAGCGAAATAGCCGGAACGACCCGCGATACTATTGAAGATGAAATCACCATCGGCGGAATTGGCTTCCGATTTATTGATACGGCAGGCATCCGCGAAACCACCGATACCATTGAAGGCTTAGGCATAAAAAAAACGTTTGAAAAGATGGAGCAAGCACAAGTTGTTATTTTGCTTGTGGATGGTATTCAATTAACTAGCAGTACCGATGTAATTAAGAAAAGAAAGATTGAAATAGAGAAAATTAAAAACCAGTTTCCACAAAAGCCACTGGTAATCATTGCCAATAAAGTAGATCAACTTTCCAAAGAACAAATTTCAAAACTTACTACAGAGATTCCTGATGTGAAGTTACTTTCCGCTAAAACGGGTGAAGGTGTTGAAAAACTACAGACTACCCTACTCGATTTTGTAAACACCGGAGCCTTGCGTAATAATGAAACCATTGTCACCAACACCCGACATTACGATGCGTTGTTAAAAGCACTGGAAGAAATCCATAAAGTGCAACAAGGGATAGACACCAATTTAAGTAGCGATCTAATGGCTATCGATATCCGGCAAGCGTTGTATTACTTTGGGGAAATCACTGGTGAAATAAGCAATGATGAGCTACTAGGAAATATCTTTGCAAACTTTTGCATCGGGAAGTAAGTAAAGTTCAAATGTTTTTGAGTTAGCTTCTCTTCTCTATTGTATTTTGTAGTAAAATGGTGTCCGGTGAATTCTATACCCCAAATGGATTATCAATGCTATGCGCTGGTTTTGTAAACCACTCTGGCCCTTCTTTTGTCATATACATATGATCTTCCAAACGAATACCGAATTCTTCCGGCACCACAATCATAGGTTCAATGCTAAAAGCCATTCCTGCTTGTATTTTAATATCATTTCCTCTCAAAATAAACGGATGCTCATGGATTTCTAGTCCGATACCATGGCCGGTTCGATGTGGTAATCCCGGTAGGTTGTAATCAGGACCGAGACCATCTTTTTCTAACTGTACCCGAACTTGATTGTCAATATGTCCGCAAGGTTTGCCCAGTTGTGCGGCATCAAAAGCAGCTAATTGGGCGGCTTTTTCGTTTTTCCAAATTTCTTTTTCCTTCTCCGAAGCGTCTCCGTAGCTATACGTTCTGGTGATATCTGAAATATAGCCGTTGTACTGTGTGCCCGTATCCACTAAAACAATATCATTTTCTTCTAATGGTTTTGGCGATTTTACCCCGTGTGGAAAACTAGAATCTTTACCAAATAAAACAATACAAAAGTAGGAACCACTAGCGATACCGAGTTTTTGATGTGCCTTGTGGATAAAACTTTCCACTTCGGCAGTGGTAATACCTGGTTTTAAAATTTTAGCTGTCGCCTGATGTACTTGCATTGTTAAGTTCATCGGGTATTGAATATGTGCAATTTCGGCTTCACTTTTAAGCATTCTGATATCCCTAATCAGCTCTTCCGCACTGCTAATTTTAAATTTCTTGTGTTCTTGAAAACGGGAAACCAAATTAAACGGAGTAGAATCATCAATCGCCAAACGCGTGCCTTCTGCCACAACTTCTGAAATTTTCTGTATTGGCGATTCGTGTTCCAACCAAGGAATAAGTTCGCCCTTACTTCCGATGAAATCATTAAAAGTGCCTATTTCAAATTCAGGAACCACATAATGAAGACTTCCATCCGCAAAAAGAAGTGCACCCACCAAACGCTCTGACGCATTCCATTGCGTGTTGGTAAAGTAGTATAAATTGGTTCCGGCATTGATATATAGCGCATCCAATCCTTTTGCTTTTAAGGCTTCACAAACTTTATTGCGCCTGTCTTTAAATTCCTTATCAGTTATAGGGCTTGGCTTATCGGTTGGTGCACTTAACTTAGAAAGTTCTTTTTCTGGCGTACTGCCACCGATACCGTATTTTCTGTTGCTATTCATGCGAGATGTGATTTTAAAAATTAATGCAGCGGTTTTCTGATGATCTTACTCTTAACAAAGGCTCAGCCTAATCCACTGCATTTTAAACTTAATGAAATTATGATGACAAGTTCTTAAAATTTAGATAAATATATATGAGTTAAAGCCAATTTCGAGTTCAGTTTTAACTTCAACTTCAACTTCAACTTCGATTTCGATTTCAGTTTCAAGTTAATTTCTATCTATCTTAATTTTCTTGTTCTACAGGTTCAGCTTCGGTTGTTTCCAAGACATTAAATTTCTCTAATTGCTCTTCTTCTCCTGTAAAATATGGAAATACGTCCAAAATTGGAGATTCTGTAATAGCAGGAATCGTGTAATCTCCCATAGTGTCTTTCATCGCTTCATTGCTATTCTCGAATGCCTCTTTTATATCATTGGCCTGCACTAGCAAATATATATTTGTCTTTTTCTCCTTTCCACTCTCCTCATCAAGCGCTACTAGCGAAACCTTTGACTTGAACCAACGATCGGAATTCTCAAACGGATGTACCTCTGAAAAGTTTGCGACTTTTATATTCATAATCCTGAAATCTTCACTTGTATAAGCCTTCATTTCTTCCGTAATTCTGGCTTCTGCTTCGGTATAGGATACTGCATCTAATAGATACGTATCTGTCGTTATTTTTTGCTCTCCTGTTTCGTGTGTTTTTCTGTATTTCACCTTACATTCATACCAAGTTACGCTCATATCTATATTTTTTTAGGGTGCCAAAAATAGGGTTTATAACACCTCTGTTATTCAAAATTCGGAATAGATATTCACAATTTTATTTTCTGTATTTCATTACCGTTACTCCTTCCCTTCAATAGGTTTTCGGACTCCTTAGAAATGAAATAGATAGTGGATATACATACTCTTTTTGAAAGAATAGAAATGAAATAAACTAAAAACAACGTGTTCCCAGAAGAAAGAATTATCTTTCCTTTACCAATTATTAATACGAATTATGAAAAGAACATTCTTAGCACTATTCCTTTTTTTAATGTTGGCATCTTGCGGACAGGAAAACTACTGGAACGAAAGCAACAAAGCAGATTTTTTAAAAAGCTGCGAAAATTCATTCAACAAGAGTATGGAAGAATCTGGCATAGACCCCATTGAACAACTAGGAACTACCGCAGAAGCACTCTGTGCCTGTCAATTGGAGAAAACGATGAAACAGTTCCCAGACGGATCGCCAAACAACGAGAAGATGAAAGAAGCAGCAGTACAAACGGCACGCGATTGTATCATGGAATTAAAAAAGTAGTTTTAAAAAAGTCAAGCTGTCTGCAAATAGTTAAATAACTAATAACTTATTTAACCTTCTCCTATCCCTTGCCCAAATTCGCCCAAATATCAGCGAGCATTTCCCAAGGTATTTGTCCGCGTTTTTTGGTTTCTGAATCTAAAGATTCCTTGATTTCTTTTAGAGCTAGACTGCCTGATATTCCCATGGCATCCCCAATGGATTGTACGACAAGTTGAGCCAATTGTGACGGTTGGTCCGTTTGCCAAGCCTTTCCGTATGCTTCCCAATCGTAGCCTCCTTCTTTATATTGTGGAACATTTTCTGAAGTTGGCAACACACCTTCTTCCGTAACTTTCGATGGTATTTTTTCTGAATAGGAAATTAAATTTTTGCCTTCCGAAAAATCTGAAAATGATTGTCGTAAGGTTTCATCCTGCCAGCGCAATTCCATGTAGCCTTCGGCAGGACGATATACCGAGGTGTAAATAGTTCCGAAACCATCTTTATATTGCCTGTTAAAAAGCGGAGTCTCTAAAAAAGCTTGAGCTATTTTTTCAACGGTTATATTTTCTTTTTTCAAAAGATCTTTAAGAAATTGTTCCCGTTCCAGTGTTTTTGAAAACCGAGCGTGTTCCGGCCAGTCAACTTCCCCTTGATGGTTAGTAGAAATTAGTTTTTTGGTAACAATAGGTTTGTGGTCTGGAGCCAATTGTAACATGGCGTATTGGCCAGTTTTGTCAAGCACCATGACATTATAAGCCATATGAGTAGGTATGCGCTGCAACTCTTCGACCGCTTCGTCAAGATCGCTGCAAAACTCCAGGACATATCGTAAAATAAAAGGGATTCCAAAGCCCTTTCCCACTACCTTTCGACCGCCAAAGGTAAGGGAAGCGACCAAACCATCGGTATTCATACCATCTACCACACCCCATAAGCAATCTCCCACAGCAATAACGTGCTTTCCGTTCCAAGCGCTGTTTAGCAAAGTTCCTTCACAAAGATTCGGGTGGTAGTCATAATTACGCACCAACTGTGGTTTATCTTGATACACTGCCTGCGAACAACCAGTAATATATGCCGGCGGTTGATATCCTGTTAAAAAGCGGGCTGCAACAGGATCATTCCCTGCCAACTCACATAATTTTTTATAAGTGGGCATAAATTTGGGCATGTACTTTTCCAATTGTGCCTGTGCCGTCGCTAAATCTGGATTGTTGACAGCTCCTTTTGATTGAAACCAAGCTTTATACGCAGGCCAATGTTTATTAAATAAGGCCTGCCATTTCTTACCGGGTTTTTCTTCTGAAATTGAATCAAAGTTCAATTGTAACATAATTTTTGTTTTGTTTATTTAACCGGTAAGAATCATTCTCGCCTTCTTTACTATTTGGAAACCAAACTCTTTTTTAAACATTCTAATAAAACCAAGATCTGTTTTATTCTTAAGAATTATATACAACAGATATCGTTTAGTATAACGCCTGCTTGTTTTTGTAAGGTCTAAAGTCTCATATCTAAAAGCATTCGCGTGTTGCCATAGCTTTAGCGGAGGAGCAAGCGGTCTCACTTAACATACATCATTTTCTTATTCATAAATACCCACATTCGGTTTTTGGTCAATTTTATTTTCTGTTGCCGTCGGTACTGAAAATTATGCCAAAACCGCAATCTACCCCGGAGTAGTAATTATGGTAAATATCCGTTTATAATTTTTACTTTTTTAAATAAAACTTTCACTAAATCTTTCAAAATGACAGGTATACCCGTTTGGCTTTTTTACTAGATAATCTTGATGTTCAGGTTCTGCTGCCCAAAATTTTGAATAAGGCTCTAGCGTGGTTACCACACTACCTTCCCATTTATTAGAATCATCCACTATCTTTATAATGTCTTGCGCATCTTTCTTTTCTTCTTCATTTTGAAAAAATATGGCAGACCTATAACTCGAACCTCTGTCGTTTCCTTGTTGGTCAACTGTTGATGGGTCGTGAATTCTAAAAAAATAATCTAATATGTGTTCAAATGACGTTTCATTAGGGTCGTAGGTAATTTCAATTCCTTCTGCGTGACCTGGGTGGTTTCTATAGGTTGGATTTTCGTTTTGGCCTCCAATATAGCCCACTTCGGTATCTTTAATTCCTGTTCTTACCCTAAATAAGTCTTCCATACCCCAGAAGCAACCTCCTGCTATATAGGCTTTTTTATAATTGCTCATTATTATGTGTATTTAAATTAATTTATAATTGTTTAAAAAATCGATGACCTTAACCTCTGGCATTTCGCAAGGCTTAAGGCTTTCCTTGTTATTGGTACTATAATAGTTTAAACTAATAAAATCTGTTCCTCCTAACTCTTCAGCATATATCTTATAACTTTTCCCCTTGTTAAAATCAACTCGGGTCACTCCGTATTTTCTGTTATTATACATTACTTCCGAATATCCAATTGGTAATGTTTTAATTTTTTCAAGAAGCATTACTCAATAATTTTACTCCATTTTTCGCTTCGTTTTGCAACGGCTTTTACGTAACTACAAACGGCTACGGCTTTGTAGTTTTCTTCGGTAAGTTTTTCGAAGGTTTTTTCAACCAACGTTTTACCAATTCCTTGTCCGCGTAAATTGTAAGGCACCTCACTATAAACCAAATACATTTTATCGTTTTTAAGTTTGTATTCTACCTTTGCAATGTCACCTTTGATTTCCATTGTAAATTGCTTGTTGTCTTTGTCGTGTTTAATTTCCAAAATTTACGATTTTAGTTTATTAATCTATTTAAATAAATCCTCTTTGTAGGGATTTGGCAACTTCTTTTTCCAATTATAATTATTGAAAAAGTTGAGTTTTCTGTTTTTATAAAGGCTACGAATTTTTCTAAGCGGTCTTTATTTACTTCAACATCCAAAAATGGGTAGGACCAATTGTTTTTGAATAAATGCTATATTTTAAAAAAGAGTATAGGTTTGATTTAAGACCTATGCCTAAAAGTGATTTGTATTGAGTATTTTGGAAGGCTCAACGACTACCTGTTAAAGTAAGCGGTCTCACTTTACATACACCGTTTTTCTATTTACAAATTCCATCATCCCATCTTTTGCCAATTCGCGGCCATAACCAGATTTTTTGGTACCGCCAAAAGGAAGCCTTGGGTCGCTTTTTACTAATTCATTGATAAAATAAGCACCATCACTTACCCTATCGGAAAAAGAAAGCGCCTTTTCAATATTTTGAGTACAGACCGTTACGCCTAATCCGTATTTTGATTGTTCTGAAAGATCAAAAGCTTCTTCAATACTTTTTGCTTTTATCATCGCTGCCAACGGACCAAAAGTTTCTTCATCAAAAGCGGGCATTCCGGGTTGTACATTTCCTAAAATAGTAGGCTCGTGATACGCACCATTTTGGTTTCCGCCTAATAACAACTGTGCACTTTGTTCAACAGACCGCTTTACTTGCGACTGAAGTTGATCGGCCAAATCCTTTCGGGCCAAGGGCCCTACTTTTGTGGTTTCGTCCAGTGGGTCACCAGATTTTAATTGTTTTACTGCTTCAGTGAATTTCGATATAAATTCATCGTAAATACCGTCTAATAGTATAAAGCGTTTTGCGGCGATACAGCTTTGACCACAGTTGAGCATCCGTGCTGTCAATGCAGTGGCAACAGCGGCATCAATGTCGCCATCTTCCCAAACGATAAAAGCGTTGTTTCCACCCAATTCCAATAAGGATTTTTTAATGTATTTTCCTGAAATTTCAGCCACGGCAGAACCAGCGCGTTCACTTCCCGTTAGGGTTATGGCTTTTACAATCTTGTGAGCAATAATAGCTTCGGTTTTATCGTGGTGTACAATCAAATTCTGAAAAACGCCTTCCGGAAAACCAGCTTCCTTAAAAACAGCTTCAATATGCTTGGCACTACCAAAAACGTTGGGTGCGTGTTTAAGCAACCCTACATTTCCAGCCATCAAGGTGGGTGCGGCAAAACGAAATACCTGCCAAAAAGGAAAATTCCATGGCATAATGGCCAATACAGCACCAATTGGATCGTGTATTACAAAACTTTGCGAAGCATCGGTTTTGATGATTTCATCTTTTAAAAATTCAGCAGCATGTTCGGCATAATACTCACAGACCCAAGCACATTTTGCAACTTCACTTCTGGACTCGGTTATGGGTTTGCCCATTTCTAATGTGATGGTCTTTGCATAAACCTCCACATTGTCACGTAACACCTTGGCTGCATTTGCCATCAAATTGCTGCGCTCTTCTAAAGGGACTTTCCGCCATTTTTCAAAAGCAGTCTGCGATTTGTTCAATAGCGCTTCCACTTCAGCATCGGTGTGTGAAGTATAACTCGCAATTTCTGTATTGCTGTAAGGGTTGATGCTTTTAAATTCCATTTTTAATTACCGTGAAAACGGGAAACTATTTTAAGTTAATTTCCGTGTTTTTATTTTCGAAAACCTCAAAGGTTTCAGAAACCTTTGAGGTTTATCTGGTGAGTTACTTTTTTACATTATTTAACTCGTTGGATGTAATTGTTTAAGTATTGTAAATCTATTAAATTGTCACGCTGAGCTTGTCGAAGTGTCCCTGATAATAGCGTCTTCGACAAGCTCAGACTGACATTTTGTTTGAAATAATCTATTTTTTAAGGTTATTTCTAGTAAAGAATTAGTTTCACCCAACGGGTATTATTTAGTCAACGAGCCAATAACTTCATGCTGTTCGCTTTTATCTTCTATTACGTGCGACGTGTATTTACCACGAATGGCAGTGATCCACGTTTTGGCGCGTTCGGTTAAGTTGAAGTTATCAGTCATCATACGTCCTCTTGCTACTAATATGCCCATATCAGCACCTTCATATAGATAATCGCCTTTGTTGGTAATGCGAAGGAAAAAAGCTTCATTTTCGCTTTCCACGGCACGACGGTGAGAGTCCATACGATCAAACTTAATATGACCAGTATCGTACATTCTCCAAATACCTGATTCCGGAGCTTCCGAAACCGATTCGATGGTCTTTTTGGTGTGTTTAACGATAAGTTGGCTCCAACTATCAGTATTAATTTGTTTTGACCAACGCTCGTTCAACGCCTTTATGCTCAACTTGTAATCTACGTTCATCCATTCTAAAATGTGGAACAAATACAAGGGTGCATCTGCCAAGGCAAAAACTGCGTGATTGGTAATAGAACTAGCACCGGTAACCCGTGGGTTTAATTCCCCCAAATAGATTTCACCATTATCCTGATCGATTAGAAAATCCAATTCAAAATAGCCTTTATAGCCTTCCTCTCGCAATTGATTTCCGAAGAGTCTTGTATTTTCTCTTGCTTTTTTCCGAAGTTTTGTGCTAAAAGAATTTGGATAGATTTCATTACCACACCAACCACCTTTATAAGGGGTCAATTCTTTAAAACCAACCAATTCGGTCATTAATGGCGCCACAATAGTCCCATGGCGGGTAACGCAAGCTTCAATGGCCGAACCACGGCAATTAATGCGTTTCATGACCTTTACTTCTTTTTCTGAAGTGATTTCGTCTTCATGTTCTTTAAATTCAGCTTCATTCGAGATAAAAAACGTCGTGTGACCGGAATCGCCAAATGGGGTTTGTATTACCAGATCATCACCTAGTTTTTTTGAAACTTGTTTTAAGTGTTTATAATCTTTTACTTGTGAAAGAACGTAAGGAACACAAGCCACACCAGCCTTTTCGGCAATGCGGTTGGTATTTACTTTATTGTCCATAAAAGTTCGCATCTTGGCAGATGGAAACATAATTTCGAGCCCCAATTTTTTGGCTAGCTTTTCGGTTTTTGGGTTGAACATAAGAAACATGACTTTGCCCGCTTTCTTCCCCTTTTTTCTTGAATTGATATACTCCTGCACTTCCGGATGTTGCAATAGGTAATTATTAATATCCTCAATGCCTTCAAAATCGTCGTGCGGAATTTCTTCCTTTGGTGAAAATACATTTGGGTGCTGGCCATCAAAACAATCGATGTAGTTGATAAACCGAAAACCCTTTATCCACTCATCAGCGCCCAAAAGGTTAAAATTTGTCGCGCTGATAAAATAAATAGGCTCTTCGTTTTTATGAAAAAAGCGGCGTATATCGTGCATTCCATTTAAGGTTATGCTGTTTTTATTGTTGCTCATGTTTTCTGAAATTTTTAGTTACTATTTACTTTTTATCTTTTTTGAAGCGCCCATCCCCATGGCAGTGGCCGTTTTTTGTCGGTTTAATACGCTCTCGCGGAAAATACGCAGACCGAGATCTGCCCGGTAGCCATGTATTTCTGTCACATCCAACGCTAACATAAAATTGATGATTTCATGGCTTACTACTTGTCCCGGAACCAAAACAGGGAAACCTGGTGGATACGGAATTACAAAAGAAGAAGCGACCAATTCTCGGCCATTTTCCATAGCCTGAGTGCAATCCTTCATTGAAATATATTCGTAGTTTTCTTCATCATATGCCATAAAATAAGCTTCCCGGATATTTCCACCAGGAACATTAGGTACGGCTCGGAACGAAGAATGGAAATAACTGAAATCTGGTAACGGTGGCACTTCATGTATCAACGAATTGATTTTTTCTTTATTGATTTCAGTTTCACGGCTGTTTAATGAACGGAACTCTTCATCCAATTGCTCCGATATTTTTAAAAGCGCATTGGTTAAATAGGCAACGCTCCCTCTGGTGGTACCAATATTCGTCATAAAAAGCACCGTATTTCGAGAGGTTTTATTAATCTGAATGTTGAATTGATCCATCAAATATTTGTTTTTAAACGTATCGCCATCCACACCTGTTCTCCCTATAAACAAGGTGATTTTTGTAGGATCAAGCATAAATTCATCCTTTTCCCAAGCGGTTTCCATACGGTTCCAACCGGTTTCGGTATCATAATATTCGCCTAAACCGCTCTCGCGATATTCGTCGGGGATAAAATTCTTTACCGTTAGCACGTCAAAATACTTATTAAGCTGTGGGTTGTTATTGATTTTGGCCCGCAAAACCATCGCCATTTCAATACTTTTTTCGACCATTTCGTAGCCTTCAAACTCCACTTGCCTTCTACCTACATCCAGTGAAGCCAACATTTGGTAGTTGGGCGATGTGGAGGTGTGGGTCATATACGCTTCCAAAAAGGTGTTTTCAGATTTTTTTCTGAAATCTTCATCCCAGATATGTATCATAGAACCCTGCCGGAAACTACTCAGCGTTTTGTGGGTACTCTGTGTGGAATATACCCGAATGCAAACTTTATCTGGATCAGGCAAAGAAGGTATTTCTCCTTCCTGAAGGTTTTTTATATGTGCTTTATATTCTTTTTTATACGCTTCGCTTCGGTATTTTTTAAAAAGCTTTTTTGCAGTAAACATCCCGGTGCGCTGTTTGTATATATAGGTGAAACCTGCAAAGGCGAACCACGCTTCGTCCCAAAGGAAAATTATATCGGGTTTGATGGCGAGGATTTGCTCCATTACCTTTTCCACATTATACACCAAACCGTCAAACGTACAGTTGGTCAACAACAGCATCTTCACTTTATCTAAACGGCCAGCTTCTTTTAATTGAAGTAATTTCTCTTTAATACTTTTTAAGGGTACGGCTCCATACATAGAATACTCCTCAATGGGATACGAATCTAAGTATACCGGATAGGCCCCAGCGAGCACCATCCCGTAATGATGACTCTTATGACAGTCGCGATCTATTAACACCAAGTCGCCCGGTTTTATAATGGCCTGTAACACTATTTTGTTTGCCGTGGAAGTTCCGTTGGTAACAAAAAAGGTCCGTTGTGCACCATAGGTTTCCGCCGCCATTTCCTGTGCTTTTTTCAAGGGTCCTGTAGGTTGTAATAGTGAATCTAAACCACCCGTGGTTGCAGAAGTTTCAGCCAAGAACATATTCCTTCCATAAAATTCACCAAAATCCTTGATCCATCGCGATTTAAACACCGAATTCCCGCGGGAAATAGGCATCGCATGGAAAATTCCGGTGGGTTTTTGGCTGTATTCCTTTAATGCTGTAAAGAAAGGTGTATCAAAACGTTCACGAATCCCTCTGATAATTCCCAAATGCAGTTCCTGTAAATCTTCCCGACGGTAATAAATACGGCTAAACTGTTGTAAAGTACTGTTCTTTAAATCGGTCAGCGACGTATCGGTCACGTAATAGGTGTCCAGCTCGGGCCGGAACTGTTTTATGTACTCTCCCAATAGCGGACCTAGTTCAGACTCCGACTTGGACTTCAAGTCTATGTTTAATACATGTTGAATGTACGGCGTAATAAGTTCGGAAACATTTGAGGATACAAAAGGGGGCGCATACCGTATGACCACCGCTTGAATATTGGGGTTGAACATCAAAGCAATTAACGCATCCTGAAAGGAACGCTGTACAATAAAATCATACGTAAATCGCTCATTGGGTTCTCGAAGTTCCTTCAGTTTTTCATGCAAGGCATTTTCTTCGGTTGGGGTGAGGTCTTCTACAAAAAGTACTTCAAAATAATTCTTTTTTTGACCGTTGGAAAGCTCCCGTAATTCTTCCGGGCGTGCCTGTTCCGGTTCTTCCCCATTGTTGGGATTGTGATGGGTAAGGTAATCGTCACTTACCAATTGCCGGGTAATCTCGGCAACTTGGTGGGTAAGGGATGTATATTCATCACGTTGTAAACTATGGAGCAACTTCTCTAATTTTACTTTCCCTGGAAACACAAAATAGCACTCTATACATGTAAGTTGATCCAAAATGGTTTCTACTTCCTCCCCATGCTTTTTTTCGGTCGCAGATCCTTTTTTAGATTGTGAAAGTTCGGTACATTCCAGTTTAAGCATGTTCCATTTGGCAAGGCGCAATTGGCCGATGCTATAATAGGATGATGTAACAGGTTTCTTTTGGGTTGGCATAGTTTATTTTTTTGAATGTAGTGCAAGTTTATTTCCTTCGGAATCGATAAAGAGCGCAAAGTAGCCACTGTCATCATCAATTTTAGTTTTCTCCAGAATAACACGTCCACCGGCAGTTTCCACTTTATTCAGTAACACCTGAAGATCTTCTCCGCCATTTAAATAAATAAGCGAACCTGTTTCGCTAGGTACACAACCGGGCCCCATAACCAAAGCGCCGCCAATTCCGTTGTTGGTAGGGAAAAATGCCATGGCATATTCGTTCATTTCGGCCATCTCCATTTTTATATTGTAAATATGATTGAAAAATGTCACCGCCCTTTTCAAATCAAGCACGGGAATTTCAAACCAGCTTACATAATTTTTTAATTTCTTAGTTTTTTGTTTTGATCCTACTGTTCCCATACTTTCGTTTTAATTATTAATCTAAGCCATCACCTTTGTAACCAATGGCGGCTGTTGGCAATTCTATTTCACTTTCCATTTTTTTGAGTTGCGCCAGTTTATCCAATTTGGTTGGTTTTATCAGTGGTCCCAAATCTTCTAGGTATTGATGTTCCACCCCTTTTTGATAAATGCTGAAATCGCCCAAATGATCTCGGAAACTTTTTAGCGGTTGCCCTAAACGCATCACGCCTAGTTCACGGCTTCGTTTTACCCGCTCCATATCAATTTCTATAGGCATAATTTCTTCTGTAGCACCTGCTTGGTACATAATCCTTCCATCCGGTCCGCAGATGGTAGAACGACCAATACCTCCGGTATCTAGACCGTTGATGTCAAAGAAAAAACATTGATTAACCGCCGCATTGGTCTGGGCAATAGAATGTTCAATCTCACGATCCATAGTACCGGTCATCGTTGGGTGCAATATTACTTCGGCACCCATTACGGCCAAGGTTCTAACGGTTTCTGGAAACCACATATCGTAACAGATGGACACCCCAAACTTTCCTACTTGCGGAACATCGAACGTACAAAAACGATCCCCTGGGGTTATGCCTACTTCAAAAGGATAAAAAGGAAACATTTTACGGTAGCGCGTCACGATTTCCCCTTTGGGGTTGATTACCGTTGCTGTATTGTAAATTTTATCGCCTTCCTTTTCAAAAATGGAGCCGGGTAACAGCCAGATTCCGTATTTTTTTGCCATTTTCTGCATCTCGCTTTCAAAATCACAGGGAAATTCCTTAGCATAATGTGTTAGTGGTCCGTATGCACAAAGCTCACTGAACAGCACCATATGCACTGAAGGATATAAGTTCATACAGATATCCAACTTAATCTTCATCATTTCCAGATTGGAATGGGTGGCAGAGACCCGCATTTGTATTCCTGCTATTGTAAATGGTTTCATATAATATATTTTGTTGCTTTTTTAATTTCTTCTTCTAAAATATCGAGGCCTTTTTTTAATTGTTCGTCGGTGATGACCAAGGGGCATAAAATGCGGATTACGTTTTTATACGTTCCAGCACTTATTATCACCAATCCACGCTCGGCACAATTGGCAACAATAGTATGGCACAGCTCTCCATCGGGTTGACGAGGATCTCCATTTTTTACAAACTCGATTGCCATCATAGCTCCAAGACCACGAACATCTCCTATTTCAGGACAGCTTTTTTGTAATTCTTTAAAACGGGATTCAATAGTTTTACCTATTTGTAAACTACGCTCATTTAAATGTTCATCTTTAATTAATTGAATGGTTGCCAGAGCGGCGGCGCAACACACTGGATTGCCAATATAGGTTCCACCTATTGTACTAGGCGCAGCAGCATCCATCACTTCTGCCCGTCCTAAAATAGCGGCTATCGGCATACCAGACCCCAACGATTTTGCGTAGGTTCCTATATCCGGCGTTACGTTGTAATGTTGCCAGCTCGCCCAATTTCCGGTACGGCCAAAACCACTTTGAATTTCGTCGGCAATAAGCATGATTCCGTATTTATCACAAAAAGCTCGTAGGCCTTCAAAGTATTTTTTAGGAACTGGATTAAAACCACCTTCCCCTTGTATGGGTTCTATAATAATGGCCGCCACATTTTTTGGGTTGACCATATTCTTGGCACTTTCATGCAGTCGTTTCAATTCTATATCCACAAATTCATCCAAGTTTTTATCACCGTGATAGCGGTAAAAGTTTGGGAACGGTAATCTATATACCTCGGGGGCAAAAGGCCCACAATTTAGTTTATAGTCAATTTTACTGGTTAGGGTCATGGCCATCAAGGTACGCCCATGAAACGCTCCTGTAAAAGCAATAACAGCCTGTCTACCTGTAGCCTGTCTAGCAATTTTTATTGCATTTTCAACTGCCTCCGCCCCCGTGCTTACTAGCATGGCCTTGGTATGGTTTCCGTGAGGTAAAATTTCGGCGAGTTTTTCGCACAGTTCAATATAGGGTTCGTAGGTCACTACATTAAAACTGGTATGAATGTACTTTGCTGCTTGCTCTTGTATTGCTTTTACAACCGGTTCGGGGCAATGACCTGCGTTTACCACGCCTATCCCACCGGCAAAGTCGATAAGTTCACGACCATCTTCATCCGTGATAATGGCACCTTTTGCACTACTCACAGTGGCGGTATTAAACACACCAACTCCATTTGCCACAATGTTTTTTCTTCGTTCTAGAAGCTTTTGTGACTTAGTCATTTCTTTTATCATATAAATGGATTGCTAATTAATAAAATATACTGAAAAAATAACGACTAAAATAGTATTTAAGATTTTATTAATACTTAAAAAATATGTTTAAATATTAACAAAATAAAGATAAAATTCTTAACTATAAATATTTTTTATTATGATTTTAAAAATTGGAGAAATTCAAATGAGCGTCGTAAAGAAATGAAAGCAAGATAGTAGTGAATTAATATATTTGGGCGTGGTAGAAGGACGTCCTTTTTTTACATCAAACAGGAAGTAAATAATATACCCGTCCCTCGCCTTACTCCTCTACTCCCTATTTTGAAGGTATTGAAGAATACTGTTTCTAAAAGTAACAGTGGGAAGCATTATAGTTTTTCGGAAAGAAATTTTATATGCAATAAAATATAAACGACCTCCTTATAATTTAGAGATACCGATGTTAAAAAACTTAGCAGTAATGGTACCACTACCGTCTAGGGTATATTTAATTTCTATCACATCATTAGCCTCTAGGAGGAGTACAGAGTTCCCACTGGTCCCCCAATAATCATTGCTAGCTAAATTTACATTACCGCTCGTCAGGTACGATCGTAAGGTTCCATTTACAAAAACAAGTAGTTTGTATTTTTTTGAACCGGACGGAAGGTTTGTGGTAGACATTCCTGCTGTAACAAGGTATAAACCTTCTCGCAACACTCTTATATTACTGTCTTTAGGTTCTTCGTCACTACTGCCGCTTACTTCATAATAGTCCGCTACGTTATGCAAAGTGTCCACCGCTTTAAGTGGTAATGGTAAGGGCGGATCTTCCTGTAAGATAAGCCTTCCTCCATTTTTATTGAGGATTACAGAGGGGGTGTTGTTTAATTGAACATATTGTACCCACGTTTTGTTAATACGAATATACAAACTGCTATCGGTGGTATTAAACACGATAGAACCTTCAAGCGGCCCATCGATTGCTTCCATTTGGGTATTTGTCATACGGGGCATGACAACAGAACCCGTAGTGCTTTCTACTTGTAGCGCACTCCCATCATCTAAATCTGTAGTGTTAATAGCCACTCCGCTTTGGGCAAACAAAGGCATACCAGCTATAAGCAGAAAAAGGACTATTAGTTTTCTTTTAAAATTCTCCATAGCTATTTAAATTTTAATAACTCCTATTTTAAAGAAACGGGCATTTAGCCGTTTTCCATCATTGTTCATAACATAGCGCAAGATTATTTTGTCATCTGCATTAAAAGGAAAGGTCATTACCCCACTGGTACCAAATTCGTCAACAGACTCCATGACAACATTTCCGCGTACTAAATACCCAATAAGAGTAGAGGTATTGTTCCTATACACCCCAATTATATACTTGTGGCCGCCTACAGGCAAATTACTTACAGCAAAACCAGCGGTAATCATATAATTACCTTTCTTTTTTACCTGTACGGTTCCATTTGCTGTTACAGTAAAGAAATTCTCTTCAGTAGAAGCCACTTCACTTTGGTTTAGAGGAAAACTATAATAGGTATTGTTTGTAGTCTGTACGATAGGATTATCCACATCATCTGGACCAAATTCCCTACTCATAACAATGGAAGGAAGATCGGGACGGGTAATGTTATTCCATGTTCCTGAAGAATACAAAAACAGCGCAGAGAATGTTGTATTGTACACAATAGACCCTTCCAGTGGCGTGGATATATTGCTCATTTGCGTATTGGTCATCCGCGGGGGTACAAATCCACCGGTGGTACTGTCTATCTGTAAGGCACTACTGGATGCAGGTGCTGTTGTGCCTATCCCCACTTGTGCAGTGGCTGGCAAAACAATAAACAGAAAAAAGACCAATAATTTAAGGACACCCCTTCTGGGATGTAAATAGGTATTGTTTTTCATGGGGGGCTTGAATTAAATACATAAATAGGTTAAAATCAATTCCAAAGATATACAATAATCTTTCTATTTATCAAATTTTTATGCATATAATCGTTTAAAAGAGAGTTTTAACGAGTCAAAATTATTGATTTGTAAGTTTTTTCTTATTTATTTATGTCTTGCAGTAGTATGTTTTAATAACCAGAATCTTAAGAAAATCATAGGTAAGTCTAATAAAAATAATGTTTATACTTTCTACCTACTTTTTATATTTGTCTTTATTAATAACAATCCATAGCCAAAAGCCCTTGTTGTTCTAGATCGTTTATACTAACTCCTATTTTATATTCGATGAGGATATTTTCTAAAACCGATAACACTTCTTTTTGCATAGCAATACTTCCCCAGATCATAATCATGGTCTTTTGTTATAGCAGTATCGCCACTATTTCTTTATGGGCTGCTAGAGGGTTTTGTACATACTGCTCGCTTTCTTCTTCTAAATAGAAATTACATAATGCAAATGACTTGCGTGTTCTTCTCTCCCAAAAATAGATTAATTTTTTTCGTAGTACTATATGTGTAGCAATCAAAATAGTTATGTGCAAAAAAGTTAGCTGGTATCAACTCAAAATTGTTACTTCACTGTACCTATTTTAATTGTTACCCCTTCTCGTTTCCAAATTCTATATTTCTAGTGTTTTGGACAGGTGATATTATAGGGCAAAAAGGACTAACTATCCAAAAAAAACAAAACCACAACATAGTGTGGTTTTGTTTGAATTTAGACTGTACGGCACTTTTCTTTTTTATCAATTTTATTTGGTGATCATCGCTTCCACGGCTTCTAATCGCTGCGTCAATTTTGTTACTTTTTCTTGTAGAGCAGTCGTTTTTTCTTTTTGTTTTTCAATGATGTCTTGCTGATCTTTTACAGCTTGCACTAAGGGCATCACAAACTGTGCATATTGAATCCCATACACATCAGAACCATTGGTAGGAACTACAATCCCACCAAAATTATATCCTAGTTCATTTGCGGCTTTTTCTACTTCTTTAGCTATAAAGCCACTAGTTATTTTCGTTTGGGAAGCATCTGTACTTTTTACTTGGTATATAATAGGTTCTAACTTTTCTATGAAGGCTATCCCCGGTACATTTCTTTGGATGTTTTTTAATGTTAAAGGGGGTGGCGTATAGTTAGTCCAGTCTGCATACCCACCAATTTCAGTAACAGCACTATTACCTAACTTTACTTGATTGGATGCTGAAATAGTAGCTCCGTTTCCTATAGCTGTTGAATTATCAAAAGCTGTTGCAGTGTATGGATTAAATGCACTATATCCTATCGCAGTATTGTTATGTCCTTTATTATTTTGAAGTGCAGTATATCCTAGTGCTGTATTATTGGCACCTTCTTTGTTTTTCTCAAGGGATTTATAGCCTACTGCAGTATTATTGGTACCACTCGTATTCGCAGCCGCTGCATAATTTCCTACCGCCGTGTTAAAGCTATCACCATTTTTTTCAAGTGTTTGGTAGCCTATCGCTACATTGTGATCTCCATTAGCATTAGAAGATAAAGCTCTTCTTCCTATGCTCGTATTAGAATTACCGTACTTGTTACTTCCTAACGCATTTACCCCAATAGCTGTATTATTTCCTCCTCCATAATTATTAGTCAGTGCTTTATACCCCAAAGATGTATTATATCCACCTGTAACATTTGTAAGTAAGGCTTCAAAGCCGATAGCTGAATTGTAACTACCCGATTTATTATTCCGCAAAGCGTAATAACCTATAGCCATGTTATCAGTTCCTGCACCATTATTTGATAAAGCATACGTTCCTATAGCTATGGTATTTGATACTGCTGTATTAGAATGTAACGCCCGTTGCCCTATAGCTATATTATTACTTCCACTCGTATTTTCTTGTAACGCCATATACCCGAGGCCCGTATTGTACTGGCCACTTGTATTTTTTCTAAGGGCTGCTGTTCCTAAAGCCGTATTAAAACTACCGTTTATATTTTGATATAAAGCATAATAGCCAATTCCCACATTTTCATAGCCACTAACCGTATGGTACATACTATTACTACCTATCGCGGTATTGCTACTTGCTGTGTTATTATAAAGTGCTGTATATCCTACCGCTGTACTATTATTGCCATCTGTGTTTGCTGTTAACGAATTAACCCCAACAGCCGTATTGTTATCACCCGTACTCGTGGTGTTTAACGCATGCAAACCAAAAGCGGTTTCGGTGCTATGTAACTTTCCGCTATAAGTATTATTACGTTTAAAGATAAGGTCGGTATCATCGGTGGTTCCTATAAAGTTAACCGAAGCATCGGTACCTGCATTTCCGGTAAGGTTCCAGCCGTCTCCGCCGCCACCTAAAGCCGACCATGCTCCTGCAACTTGATCCCAATAATAAAATCCAGCGGCTTGAGTCGCTGTTGCCGTTGTAAGATATACCATCATCCCATCTTGGGCAGCAGTGGGATCAGTAGCCGGAAAGACATCTATCTTGGGTATCAATATCCCATCTGTATTGGCAGGGGTTGCCTGATTACTGGATTGAACTTCTAACTGAGCATTGGGGCTTGTCGTGTTGATGCCTACTTGGGCATGTACAGTGCTGAAAAGACACACCAATATAGCTACTGATAGCGGGGACAATATTCGAAGCATAAAAATATAAATTTGGTTAGATTGTCAAATATAAGAATAATTCGGAAATACAAAAGTGGTCTTTTTTAGAGCTATACTTATTTAAAGAACTGCTATTTAAAGGTATTTTATAAAACACTATCAAAACATAAAAAAACCAGAACATTGAGTGGTTTTCTTCGACTTTACCCCTAGTTTCCTTCGAGTTTTATACGTAAAACAGGGACTCATGTCGAACAAAAGTCGAAGCACACTCGAAGAAAACTTGGGTAAAACCCGAGGGAAGCTTGGTTGTGGTTTGTGTAAAAACAGAAAAAAATACGGTATTAATCTAAATAATATATATGTTTATTTTTTCTAAATCCAATTCTAGGTAAGTCTTGCCTAATTACGATTAGGTAAAGTCTTATTTTTAAATTTCCGTTTTTGGCCTATCGAAACGGTATCGTAAAACCCGCCTGAACTATCGGGCAGGTTTGAAATGAAAGTGCCGTTAAAAATTTTAGGCTGTTTGAGCATTCCAACTAATGCACCCAAGCCAAAATAGGAAAGCGAGTTCCTAAAATTTAGGCACCGAATGATAAACCCGCCTGAACGGACGGGCAGGTTTAGATACCGTTTCGTAAGCCTAGATTTTTTGGCATGTTTTATCCTGAGCTTGTCGAAGGGTTTTTCATCGATGGAAAAAAGTAATACTTAAATTATCTAGTTCAACTAGCAAAAAGTAGGGTATCAATTTGCAAAGTAGCAATTAGCATCTTATATTGTAGTCTCCCCTTTTTACGAACCAACCAACATATCTTATGGGAACCATAAAAAATGGCCTCTTAGGAGGCTTCTCCGGAAAAGTAGGCCCGGTGGTGGGTGCTACTTGGCGAAACAAGAACATTATACGCTCGGCACCGCAGCCTTCTAGCAAACCCCGTAGCCAAGCACAACTGAGCAACCAAAGTGATTTTGGGCTGGTCAGCTCTTTTTTATCGAAGTACCGCTTTTTTCTAAAACAGTATTTTGGGGAAAGCCCAGTACCTAGCCAACGGTTTTACAATGCGATGTCCTACCACAAACTACACGCGACCCGCCAAGAAGATGGACTGTTCTATATGAACTATCCCAAAGTACTGATAAGCAAAGGCGCGACACCCGGTGTATTGGGTGTAACCCTCACGCTAGAAGCAAACAACAGCATCCAGCTTACGTGGGACAATAACAGCGAGCAAGCCCTCGCCGCCCCAAATGATCTGCTTACCGTTGCCGCATACGCCCCAGCGTTACATACCTTTTATTTTTTTGAAGCCTGTGCCGAACGCCAAGACACCACCGTACAACTTACGATACCCGCCAGATTTACAGACAAAAACCTACAGCTATGGGCGACCTTTACCAACCAAGCTAAACACCCTACGGCAGCGACCAGTTGTTATGTTGGGGAAGTGAATGGGTAAGGAATTGAAATATTTGGGTATATTTGGGGAGTTACCTCCCCTTTATTTTAAAATATTATTTTAAACAAAAAAAAGTTTATCACTAGCTAGATAGTATTTAATTATTTAAACTAAAAACTGTGAATTATATATTTACCCAAATTAAAAGAAAAATAAATTTTTTAAAATCTGATAATCAAAATTCTGAATTAAAAGTTCATTATCAATCCAAATTTGAACTTACTCTTGTCTATACATTAGCTTACTTATGGAATAAAAACTGGTCAGAAATAGATGTAAATGACAGAGAATATATAATTAATTGTATCCTTAAACCTTCAATAGGGACTATTGTATCAATTATTAAAAAATTAGATGTACACAATGAAATATTCGGAAATAAAAACTTAAAAGAACTTAGTCAGTTCTTTGATAAATATCCCAATTTCAGAAATGAAAAAATTGGACATGGATTTTCATATGAAGATGATACAAATGGTTATTTAGAATTTTTTGAAAATTTCTTCGATAGTTTTGATTTTTCTCAGCTCGGTGAAATTTTTAGAGAGACCGATTTAATTTATGTGAAAAGTTTAGAAGGTAATATTTATAAAGGGATATGTTATAAACCTGATGGTTCGACTTATTTAGCTTGGACTTGTCCTAAAGATACTTTTGATTTTGAAGAATCAAACTTATACGCGCTAACTAAAGGAAGGGAATATTATAGAATTTCTCCGTTCATAAAAATAGAAAGTGAATCAGATTTTTACACCTTTTGCTCTATAGAAGAAAAATTAACTGGACGTACAAAATTCAATCAATTATTAAAAACTGGATCAATTAAAGTAGAAATACCAGAATTTGAACGAATAACTATATCAAGTGATAGCTTAAAAATAAAGACAGGAAATGGAACAGTTATAAATAATTTCGAGAATAATTTTAAAAAATATATTGATGTAGGGGTTACAAAACACATAACTGATTTCTTAAAGAAAAACAAGTCCTCTGTTTTTGCTACTATATGGGGACATGGTGGTGTTGGAAAAACTGCATCAATTCAAAGAGCTACTGAAATACTTTGCAATCAAAATAAAAGATTATTTGATTATATTATATTTTTATCTGCCAAAGATAGATATTACAATTACTACAAAGGAAAAATTAATCCAGTAAAGGAAGGTATTTCCTCTTTAGAGGATATTGTATCAAAGACTAATAAAATAATTTTTGGCTCTAGTTCCTTTGAAATAGATAAAATTCAAAATTATGAAGGACATTTATTACTCATCATAGATGATTTTGAAACTTTTAGTAAAAATGAAAAGGAAAGAATAATAAATTTTATTCGATCATTAGATATTAATCATCATAAAGTGGTTCTTACAACTAGAGCTGCTACATTAATTACAGGTGAGGAAATTAGAACTAAAGAGTTAAATGAAGAAGAAACCATAGCTTTTTTAAAAGAGGCTATACAAAATGAAATACCTGATTTCAATTTAAAAACTTTAAATAAAGAACTTAAAAATAAAGAAACACGTGAAAAAGTTTTTGAAATAACGTCTGGACGTCCTCTTTTTATTTTGCAACTAGCAATTTATATAGGTCAAAAAGGAAACTTAAAAGATGCCTTGCATTCAGAAATAAAGAGTACAAAAGAGGCATTAGATTTTCTATATGACAGATTATATGATTACCTATCAATTAGTGCTAAAAACATGTTTTTAGCTATTAGTTTATTGGTAAATGAAAATGATTTAACTGGTCTTTTGGAAAACTTGCGATTCATTTTAAATATGGAAGAAAAAGAAGATGAATTCCAAAACGCATTAAATGAATTAATTAAATTAAAAATATTAGTTGTTGAAAGTAAAGATTTTTTTAAAGTATATTCAATTGAAATCTATAGGTTGATGCAATTATATTATCAAAATAAAGGACCAGAATTTGAAGGAAATATAACTAATAGGTTTAATTTAATAAACACTGATAATGGAGCTTCAACTGAAATAGCTTTATTAGAAAATGCAGATGCTAGTCGACTATTAGATACAGAAGAAGAAATTGAAAATAAGTATAGATACATTCTTAATCGTGAAAAATCACCATATCAAATAAAGTTAAATGCACTATTAAATTTTGCGTCATATTTACTTATACATAAAAATAAAGTTGAAAAGGCTCTTAAACTTTTTAAAGATTACTATCATATTTTTAGAAAAAATCCAGAATATATTAAACAATATGCTGCAACAGCTTGGTCTGATGGAGGAAATGATTCTCGTTATTTAGCTGTTCAATTGCTTCAAGATTTTTTTAAAAACAAACAAAGTTTAAAGGAAGAAGTTTATTTAGAATTAGTTGGAATTTTAATGACATACAAAGGGATTATGATTGTAAATGAAAGAGACGATTTAAAAGGAATATTTAGGTCTGGAGAAATATCTAATTTTGAATACAGAAGTATTTATAAAGAACAAAAAGAATTAATTAAAGATATTTTTAAATATCCTGGAAATCATTTATGGAGGTTAGTAAAAAAAATAGATCTAATGACTCTATCTCCAAATTGTAGAAACTATGTCCTTGATGGATTAACACATTTTATTGAAATCTGTATTAGATACAATAGGAGATATCTTGGCAGAAGAGTTTGTGAAAAAGTTATTTCTGAGATGCCTCAAAATTATCAAAAACCTTTTTTATATAAATTAAGTAAAATTGAATATATAGAAAATCCAAACTCATTTAATAATAAAAGTGAAAACATTATTAATAATAATCCCTCTTCTGATCTAGCAGTTAAATTAAAAAATGCATTAAAACAAAGTAGTGAAAATTAAGAAGCTATACTACAATAAATATAAGATAAAACACTAACAGTTAATGGTTCAAATACTTTCTTTCCAGTTTTTCGTTTGTAATTATAGCTAACCAACACACAAGATCTTATCACTATTAACATTACAAAAGCCAAATTAACCAATTTTGCAAAGTAAGACAAGCAAGAAGTTTTTGTTAAAAATAATCTAATAGTGTTGTTAAACAAAAATTAATTTTAACTATAAAATAGCTTAGAAGAAGAGCAAGTATTTCTAAAGAACTTAAAATCATTAAAAAAGGAATATGGTTGAAATATATGGAGAAAAACCTATAAACGGCGTGGTTATGATTTAAACTGTGCCCAAAAAAAATAAAGGCAGAATATTAAAATTTCAGAGAGTAAAGTTTTTTTCTTTCTTGGGCATCAGGAAGTTCAAAGAATAGCTACAAAAGATAAGACAATTGGAAAAGTATTAAAGTCATTTAAGATTGAGCCAACACCAATTCACGCAAATTCATATGAGGATTTTTATAATAAATTTACTAAAATGAAATAAATTGACTTTATTAATCGAATTGTATAATATCTAACTACTATAATTTGCAACCCAATTGCACCCCTTTTTCCCTATATTTGCAACGTGAAATTCATCGCAGTCATATTATCTATCTACTTTTTAGGGCTCAACGTAGTACCCTGTAGCGATACCGCGCCTACCCAAGCCGAGCACCAAACCGAAATGGTCAGCAACCATGATATAGACCACAACCACAATACTACAGACGACTGTACCCCATTTTGCCAGTGTCATTGCTGCCACGTGCACACACTAGATATCGGCACCGCGGCTTTTGAGACCATTGCGATGGATATTTCAGACCATATCTTTCTACATTTTGATAGTTTGGGAGAACATATTCCCCGAACGCTACTCCAACCCCCAAGAATACCTGCGTAGGCAGGTATCTCATCCTACGACTCCGTAGTCGTAGTATAGACAGATATCTCTTCATCGATAGCGCACGTACAACCGTACGGACCATCAACCTATATATCTATTCATAACCACGATTTGTTGTCCGTTTAGTAACGCCTTCAACAGCCGTAGTTGTATTAATTTCATACCTATGATTAACAAAATCATTGATTTCTCTATCAATAATAAATTTATTGTGGGACTCATGACCATCGCACTAATTGGTGCCGGTATTTGGAGCATGACCCAAGTCCCTATTGATGCCGTGCCTGACATCACTAACAATCAGGTACAAGTAATTACCCAATCGCCCAACTTAGGCACAGAAGATATTGAGCAGTTTGTTACCTATCCCGTAGAAGTAGCGATGAGTAACTTGCCCAATGTTTCAGAAATACGCTCTGTTTCGCGCTTTGGGCTGTCGGTGGTCACCATTGTATTCGACGATGAGATGGGCATTTACCTCCCCCGACAATTAGTCGCCGAAAAGCTAACGGAGGTACAGGAACAAATACCCAATGAGTTTGGCGTGCCTTCTATGGGGCCCATTTCCACCGGATTAGGCGAAATATACCAATACACTTTGGAAGTAGATGACGCCTACGAAGATAAATACACCGCCACCGAGCTGCGGACGATGCAAGATTGGATTGTCCGCCGGCAAATGGCGATGGTTCCCGGCGTTATTGAGGTAAATGCGGTGGGCGGTAAGAAAAAGCAATACAAAGTAGCCGTCGATCCAGATGAACTTCGGGCAATCGGGATTACGATTTCCGATGTGTATAGTGCTTTGGAAAACAACAACCAAAATACGGGCGGTGCCTATATTGAGAAAAACCATCAAGCGAACTTTATCCGTGGCGAAGGCTTGGCACGGACGGTGAGCGATATTGAGAATATGGTGGTAAAAAACCGAGAAGGAATCCCTATTAAAATTAAAGATGTCGGTACGGTTACCATTGGGAGTGCCGTTCGGTACGGAGCGCTTACCAAAAACGGAAAAGGCGAAGCCGTAGGCGGGATGATATTAATGCTGAAAGGTGCCAACTCCAACGAAGTTATTGAGAACGTTAAAACCCGAATGGCGCAAATACAAAAATCGCTACCTAAGGGTGTGACCATTGTTCCCTTTTTAGATCGTAGTGAGTTGATTGCCGAAACCACTGGCACGGTGACCGGCAACCTGTTGGAAGGAGGCTTAATCGTTATTTTCGTTTTGGTCTTATTATTAGGAAACTGGCGCGGCGGGCTTATTGTCGCTTCCACCATTCCCCTATCGTTATTGTTTGCCTTTATTTTAATGAACGTATTTGACGTATGGGCCAACCTAATGAGTTTGGGGGCTATTGACTTCGGAATTATTGTAGATGGTGCCGTGATTATTGTAGAAGGAACCGTCTTTATGCTCTACTCCTACCTTCGGAAAAACAAAGGTATTACCAAGGAAACTAAAGATGAAGTAACGGCAAAGGCTTCTAAAAAGATGATGAATGCGGCATTCTTTGGACAGCTTATCATCTTAATTGTATTTCTCCCCATCTTAGCGTTGGAAGGCGTTGAAGGGAAGATGTTTCGACCGATGGCGTTGACTTTTATCTTCGCAATGATTGGTGCCATGATTCTTTGTTTGACATATGTACCGATGATATCCGCCCTATTTTTAAAATTACCAAAACGGTCCCTGAGCGGAGCCGAAGGGAGCGGAGTCAAAGTGAAGAAAAGTTACGGAGATCAGTTTGTAAGTTGGGTAGAACGAAAATACCAACCGCTATTAAACAAATCGCTGCGAAAAGGAAAATTGATTATCGGGATTGCGATTGGATTCTTTGCGTTAGCTATATTCACCTTTACCCAAATGGGGGGCGAGTTTATTCCGCAATTAGATGAAGGCGACATTGCTTTTCACGCTATTTTAAAACCCGGTAGTTCGCTTTCAGAAAGTATTGAAACCACCACCAAGATAGAACGCATTGTAAAAGCGCAGTTTCCCGAAGCAACAGACGTCATTAGCCGAATAGGGGTAGCCGACGTCCCTACCGACCCTATGCCGATGGATATTGCCGATGTGTTCGTGATTCTAAAACCAACCGATGAATGGACCTCAGCAGACTCGAAAGCAGCCTTGATCGATAAGATAAAGGAAGCCGTTAGCGTGGTGCCCGGTGTAAACTTTGAGTTTACCCAACCCATTGAAATGCGTTTTAACGAACTGCTTACTGGGGTTCGGGAAGATGTCGCGATTAAGCTGTTTGGAGAAGATCTAAACATCTTAGCCAGCAAAGCGGAAGAAATAGGGAAACTCATTGCTAACATTCCCGGCGTAGCCGATATGAAAGTGGAAGCAACCGACGGCTTACCGCAAATTACAATTGATTACAACCGAAACAAAGTGGCGCAATACGGGTTGGACATTCACACCTTAAACAGTACGGTACAAGCCGCTTTCGCTGGCGGTACAGCAGGTGTGATTTTTGAAGGAGAAAAACGCTTCGATCTGGTAGTGCGCCTACAAGCACAAAACAGAACCAATATTTCGGATATTGAAAACCTCTATATTAATCTGCCCAACGGTTCGCAAATCCCCTTACGGGAACTCGCAAAAATAAGCTACGAACCCGGCCCGATGCAGATTAGTAGGGACAACACCAATAGACGTACCTATGTAGGGATTAACATTCGTGATCGAGATGTGAAATCGGTCGTAAAAGAGATTCAAGCCAAGCTAGATGCTGAGTTTGAATTACCGCCTGGTTACTTTATTCGCTATGGCGGCGCCTTTGAAAACTTAGAGCGTGCCAGCAACAAGCTGCAAACGGTGGTGCCTATTGCCTTGATTTTAATCTTCATTTTAATCTACTTTGCCTTGAAATCGGTATCGCAAACGGTCATGATTTACCTCGCCATCCCAATGGCTACTATTGGCGGAATCTTTGCGCTGTGGTTTCGGGATATGCCGTTTAGTATTTCGGCAGGCGTTGGATTTATCGTCCTCTTTGGCGTCGCAGTCTTAAATGGGCTGGTGATGGTCAGCGGTTTAAATGAACTAAAAGAAGAAGGTATCACCAATTTAAAAGACCGCATTATACAAGGAACCAAACGACGTATACGCCCCATTATGCTAACGGCTTTTACCGATATATTAGGATTTTTACCCATGGCAGTATCGGCATCAGCCGGTGCGGAAGTACAACGCCCGTTAGCAACAGTGGTAATTGGTGGTTTAGTTACCTCCACCCTATTAACGCTATTTATCCTGCCTGTTTGTTACCAATGGATTGAACAACGAAACGAACGAAAGCGAATGCGCAAACCTGCATTGGCAACGACGGTATTGGTATTAGGGTTGTTAGCTAGTTCAGCTTTTGTGCCTAGTTACGGTCAGGAAGTTGCACCTAATTCAGTAAACACCATAACTGAATTACCCCCTATTTCATTGGAAGAAGCGGTAGCAACTGCTACAGAAAACTATCCGCTGCTGAAAAGTAAACAGTTGGAAATAGAACGGGAAACCGCTATGAAAGGATCGGCATATGATTTTGGAAAAACATCGGTGTTCACTGGTGGCGAAGAAATAAATGAAGATCGAGGTATTTACACGTTGGTAGGCGTGAGTCAGCAAAATATCGATCTACTCGGTATTGGAGCGAAAAAACAGCAACAACAGCAACATATTGCGTTGGCCGAAACCGCTTTGGAACTATCTGAATTACAAGTAGCCCAAGCCGTGCAAGAAGCATGGTCAAAAGCCTTTCAGGAAAAACGAAAGCTTCAATTGTATAAAGAATTGGATTCAATTTATACCCGATTTGAAAAAGCCGTCAGCCTTAATTATGAAGTAGAAGCGATTTCGAAACTGGAATATGCTTCCGCTACCAATCAAGCGCTACAAATTAGAAACAAAAAGCAACAAGCGTTAAGCGATTATCAAATTGCCTTGCAACAGCTTAATATTTGGTTGGTTTCTGATACGTTTTACACCGTACCCGACACCTTTGATGAAGAAGCGCTAGGGATGCAGCAGCTTTCATCAACGATAGAACAACATCCGGAGCTACAGTTTTCCGAACAACAAATACTGGTAGCCCAAGCCGATTACAAAGCGGCACGAGCCAATTTATTGCCCACGTTTAACCTACAAGGAGGGTTACAAAAAGTAAACGGAGCCAGCGGCTTTTATAGCTATCAGGCCGGAATATCGATTCCCCTCTTTTCAGGAAGTAAACGAAGTACCGCAAAGGCGGCGAAAATAGACGCTGAAATTGCAAAAAATAATGCTTCCTTAACCCAGCGACAGGTACAGGCAAATTACCAACAAGCCGTACAATCGTTTCAAAAATGGAAGTCTTCTTGGCTGTTTTATAAAGAAGAAGCGCTACCGCTCGCTAAAGATCAACGAAAAGGAGCGTTAGTAGCGTATAAAGAAGGGGCGTTAGATTATGCCGCTTTTTCGCAATTGATAAACACGGCCATTCAAACAGAAATGGACGCCTTAGACGCCTTAGACAACTATTTACAATCCGTATTTCAACTACACTATTATAATAACTAAAGCTATGAAACAAACAATAAACCCTATATTTAGTCTATTCGTAATCGCTAGTTTAATGCTAGCTTCTTGCGGAGATTCGAACACTACCTCTGAAGTTAAAACTACTTCAGAAGAAACAGTAAATAAAAAGCCTCACGTAGAAGAAGTGATGCTTTCGGCACAACAGTTTAAAGCCTTACAAATGGAAACAGACACCTTACAACAACGCACGATGAGTGGTTTTGTAGAAGCCAATGGACAACTGGAAGTACCGCCACAAAATGAAGCGATGGTCACCTCGGTAGTAGGCGCCAATGTGGTTTCCATTGAAGTTATTGAAGGTGATGTGGTTAAAAAAGGACAAGTATTGGCCTATTTATCACACCCCAATATTATCGATAAGCAAACGCAATATTTAAATGCCTACAGTAATAGTACGTTTCTTGAAAAAGAACTGAAAAGACAACAAAAACTATACGATGCAGGTGTAGGCTCTGGAATGGCATTTCAAAAAACAGAAGCCCAATACCAAGCCGCAAAAAGCTTAACACAAGGGTTAAAAGCACAGTTACAACAATTAAATATAAACGCAGCCGGCGTAGAAAAAGGAAGCATGTACCAACGTGTAGCCTTACGAAGCCCGATAGAAGGCGCGGTGCAAAAAGTGCATGTAAAGACGGGACAATATGTTAACCCACAAACAAACCTTTTTGAGGTCGTAAATACCCATCACGTTCACGCCGATCTAATGGTGTTTGAAAAAGATGTATACAAAGTAAAAAAAGGACAAACTGTTACCTTTAATGTGCAGTCTATCCCCGGAAAAGAATTAAGGGCGACAATCTATTCGGTAGGGCAAACATTTGAAGATAACCCGAAAGCCTTGCACGTACACGCCGAAATAGAAAACAAGGAAGGGCATTTAATTCCTGGGATGTATATTCAAGGACGCATACAAACGGATAGCGCCCAAACAAACGCATTACCAGAAAGTGCCATAAGTACCGATGGAAATAAAACCTATGCTTTTACAGTAGAAAAAGAAGGCGATGCTTGGAGTGTAAAACCCGTAGAAATTACAACTGGAGCCAAAGATGGCGAATGGGTGGCGGTTAATTTTTTAAAATCCTTAGCCCCTGACACCCAATTGGCCTATAATAATGCGTATTATTTAATAGCCGAATGGAAAAAAGGCGAAGCGGGACATAGTCATTAGAATAGATTTGAGAAGTTAGATGTGAGATGCTAGAAGACAGCGGAAGGGAGTTAGAAGTCAGAAATGGAAGACAGAATCTGGGCCTTCGATACAGCCCTCCTTACGTCGGGCTACTCAGGCACCAAGATAAGTTGGAGGTTCACTCAGGCACCAAAATGTAAATAAAGTAAAGGTGTTTGAGTGAATTCGAAAGGCCGGAGGGATCACGAATTTGTATCGAAAATACCGATTACGAGTTAAAACATAAAAAATGAACGAAATAGAAAAAACGTTAGTTGAAAAAGAAGTTCGCCCAACTGCTATGCGGATGTTGGTTTATAAACAATTGGCAAAACAGGAAACTGCCGTAGCCTTAACCGATATTGAACATGCATTTACTACAGCAGACCGAACCACGCTTTATAGAACGATGAAAACCTTTGAAGATAAAGGAATTGTGCATCAAATAGATGATGGTACGGGTATTTCAAAATATGCGCTTTGTGAGCCGGGTTGCAATTGTGAAATAGAGAACGATTTGCATTTACACTTTCATTGTAGTACTTGCGATAAGACGGTTTGTTTAACAGAGCATAAAATTCCGCAGATCAGTTTACCCGAAGGCTACGTAGCCGAAGATGTTAATTTAGTGGTAACCGGAATTTGCTCCGACTGCAGCAACTGTTAATGCACTTCCATTGCACTGTTTTTATGGGGATATTGCACAAAAATTAAATAGCAAAACCTATTTAAGCTATGAACAATACACCTAAGACTCCAAATAAACAAGCCGCCTGTTGTGCACATGATGAACCCGAGCACAATCAAAATGACGGTCATAACCACGAAGCAGGAGCAACTGACTTTAAAACCTATATTCCGGCTATTTTCAGTTTTTTACTGTTATTAATAGGAATTGGTTTTGACTATTTCGACGTTTCTTTTTTTAAAGGATGGGTTCGTATTATCTGGTATATAATCGCCTATATTCTTGTTGGGTTTCCTGTTTTAAAAGAAGGATGGATTAGCATCCAAAACGGTGATTTCTTTACTGAGTTTTTATTGATGTCCATTGCCACTGTGGGCGCTTTCGCCATTGGTGAATATCCGGAAGGTGTTGCTGTGATGTTATTTTATGCGGTGGGAGAATTATTTCAAGGAGCCGCTGTAAAGAAAGCCAAAGGAAACATTAAAGCCTTATTAGACGTTCGCCCCAATGAAGCATTGGTACTTCGGAATAATGATTTTACCTCAGTGCCGCCCGAAACAGTAACGGTAGGTGAAACCGTGCAGGTACGTGTGGGAGAGAAAATTCCATTGGATGGCGTGTTGCTTTCTGAAAAAGCATCGGTTAATACCGCAGCGCTTACTGGTGAAAGTAAACCGAGTTCCGTTAAAAAAGGAGAGGAAGGCTTTGCCGGGAGTATTAATCTGGAAAGCGTCATTGAAATTGAAACCACCAAAGAGTTTAAAAATAGTTCGATTGCCCGTATTCTAGATTTGGTTCAGAATGCAACCGCCCGGAAATCGAAGACTGAATTATTTATTCGGAAATTTGCTCGGGTGTACACCCCTATTGTCGTGTTCCTAGCAATTGGACTTACGCTACTCCCCTACTTTTTTGTTTCAGACTATATTTTTGAAGTTTGGTTGTACCGCGCCTTAATATTTCTAGTTATTTCCTGTCCGTGTGCGTTGGTTATCTCCATTCCGTTAGGATATTTTGGAGGATTAGGCGCCGCTTCCAGACATGGTATTTTGTTTAAAGGCGCTTCCTTTTTAGATGCGGTAACAAAAGTAAATACCGTGGTGATGGATAAAACGGGAACCGTTACCAAAGGAGTTTTTACTATTAAAGAAGTTAATACTGCAAACATTTCCGAAGAAGAAATGATGCCGTATCTCATGGCCATGGAAGAGCAATCTACCCACCCTATTGCGAAGGCTATTTTAGAATACAACGAAAAAACAACAAAACTACAAGCAAGTAATGTTTCTGAAGTAGCCGGAAAAGGATTGAAAGGAACCGTTAATGGTAAATCTGTGTTAGTGGGAAATGCTTCGTTACTTCAATCTAATAATATTGAAGTGCCTTCGGAAACAGAAACAATTGTAGAAACGATAGTCCTCATTGCTATTGAAAACAAGTTTAGCGGCTACGTTATTTTAGCAGATGAGTTGAAGGATGATGCGCACGCCGCTATTAAAAAGATTCGAAAAGCAGGGATTTCCAAGATTATTATGCTTTCCGGAGATAAAGATTCGATTACCCAACAAGTGGCAAAAGAATTAGGAATCGATTGGGCAAAAGGCGGTTTGTTGCCGGAAGATAAACTGAATGAAGTTGAAAAATTAAAACAACAACCCGGAACAAAAGTCGCATTTATAGGCGACGGTATTAACGATGCTCCCGTTTTGGCCACCAGTAATGTAGGCGTTGCGATGGGTGGTTTAGGTAGTGATGTTGCCATAGAAACAGCCGATATAATTATACAGACCGACCAACCTTCAAAAATTGCAACTGCTATAAAAATTGGCCGTTCCACAAGACACATTGTTTGGCAAAACATAGCCTTGGCATTTATTGTAAAGGCAATTGTTTTAGGCTTAGGTGCTGGTGGACTTGCGACGATGTGGGAAGCGGTTTTTGCCGATGTAGGGGTCGCTTTATTAGCTGTTTTAAATGCGGTCCGGCTTCAGAAAATGTCGTGGTAATAACATTTCTTCAACAAATAGTGTTAAGCTTATCCTAAATAGCCGGATTTGTTGGGGATTCTTCTTCATTTAGGCATTTATCCCTTAGTTTTGCACTTCGATAAACAATTGATAATTAGATAAATCAAATTTATGAGTACAGTTAAGGAAAAAGACACAGTAAAAGTACATTACACAGGTAAACTAGAAGACGGTCAAGTTTTTGACAGTTCGTTGGAAAGAGAACCTTTAGAGATTACTTTGGGGCAAGGTATGCTTATCCCAGGTTTTGAAAAAGGGCTTGTTGATATGAAAGTGAACGAGAAAAAAACAGTGAATGTACCTAAAGAAGAAGCGTACGGCGACATTCAAAAAGAGCTTTTCCAAGAAGTTTCTAATGAAAATCTTCCTGAGGAAATAAAACCAGAAGTTGGGATGGGTCTTATGGCTAAAAATCCTGATGGTTCTGAGCGTCAGTTACGTGTAGCTGAAGTGAAAGATGATAGCATTGTAGTAGATGCCAATCACCCACTTGCAGGAAAAGACTTGACATTTGATCTTGAAGTTGTTGAAATAAAATAAGTTTCAACTCTTATATATTAAAAACCCGGATGTTATGTTCGGGTTTTTTGGTTTAAAAAAGTTTTATTGTTTCGAAGTAAGTACGACTGGGAAATCTATTTAAAGTAGGACGCTAACCACCCCGACCGCAGAGCGGTCACCCCTCCTTAAAAAGTAGGGGAAACAATAATTACCAAAATTAAATAGTTTCCTTCCCTTTTTAAGGGAAGGTGACCCAAAAGGTCGGAAGGGTTAAAGTTCAATAATCACATCGTCCATATCTTTCCGCACTTTCTTTTCTTTCGCCATAAAGTCGGTTTCATCCCTATATCCTACTGGAAGCATTAAAACAGAGGTTAGTCCTTTTTCTTTCAGTTCTAATTCACTGTCTAATCCTTTTGGGTTAAACCCTTCCATGGGACAGGCATCGATATTAGTGGCAGCACAGACGGTTAACAAGTTCCCTAAGGCCAAATAAGCTTGATTAATGGCCCATACTCTAATTTCATCACTAGATTGACGTTCAAATGAGTTTAAGAGTGATTTTTCAAAAGGCTTTAAAATGTTCTCTGGCGTGTTGCGAATGGTCTTTACCCGTTTAAAATATTTCTGAATGTATTCAGGGCTTAGTTTTTCTTCCACACAAAAAATAAGCAAGTGCGAGGCATCTACTACTTGCGATTGATTCCAACTATGCGGAAGTAACTTTTCCCTTCGCTTTTTATCTTTAATAATAACGAGCGTAACCGGCTGCAAGCCATACGAAGTTGCCGTTAAATTAAATGCTTCTTTAAGCTGCTCTATAGTTGTATTCGGAAGGATTTTTTCCGAATCGAATTTCTTAGTCGCATAACGCCATTTTAATTGTTCTACTATATCTGTTGCCATAAATCGGGTTACATTTGTAATGCAAAAGTAACAATAGATAGATAAAATCTACCAAACCAACTGATAACTAAACAAAATACCTTTAAAAAACCTTTCTATGCCTGAATTACAAGCCCTAATTGAAAAAAGTGAAACCCGAATTTGTAAAGCCGTATTCCCGAATACCACCAACCATTACGACACTTTGTTCGGGGGAACCGCCTTACAGCTTATGGACGAAGCTTCTTTTATTTGTGCTACCCGCTTTTCCCGAAAACGAGTGGTAACCGTTTCTACTGATAAAATAGACTTTACCACGCCTATTCCGGAAGGCACAATTATAGAATTAATTGCACGAATTGATTCCGTAGGGAAAAGCAGTTGTGTGGTAAAAGTTGACATTTTTATGGAAGATATGTACAGCTATCAACGAGATAAAGCCGTAACCGGTTTCTTTACCTTTGTCGCGGTTGGGTTTGATAAAAAGCCGATTGCAATTGTTGACAATTGATTTTATAGAAAAGTGATATTGGATCCTTCTTAATCAAAATGCTAAATTATGCTTATATTTAGCTAAAATCAAGATGATGAAAAAAATTCTACTTTTAGCTATTACCGTATTGTTTTCTACTGCAATATTCTCACAAACTGCTCGGGTACAAGTAGTACACAACTTTCCGGATGCATTGTTAACCGAGGTTGATGTATATTTGAACGGTACGTTAGCATATGATAATTTTCCTTTTAGAAACGCAACGGCCTTTATGGATGTTCCAGCAGGTTTGCCTGCCGAAGTTTCAGTAGCACCCGGAAACAGCACTAGTGTTGATGATGCTGTAATTACCGAAACCTTTGTTTTTGAAAGTGATGAAACCTATATAATTATTGGAAATGGTATTGCGAGTGAAACAGGTTACGACCCCGCTCCACCCCTATCTTTTGATACTTTTATCACGGCAAAAGAAAATGCCGACAACCCTGCAAATGTAGAAGTCTTAGTGCATAACGGCTCCACAGACTCCCCAGCTTTCGACATTGTTGAAACCGGACAAGGATTGGGTACGTTAGTAGATAACCTTGGGTATACTGATTTCCAAGATTACATAGAATTACCTACTGAAGATTATGTAATTGATGTAACTGATGAAACAGGTGCTACCACAATAGCCAGATACTCGGCTCCATTACAAACGTTAAACTTGCAGGGTTCTGCTTTAACGCTTATTGCCTCAGGATTTACGGATCCTTCTCAAAATTCTGATGGACCACAATTTGGGCTATTTGCAGCCACTTCCGATGGAGGTCCGTTATTAGCGTTACAAAGTATTCCGCTAAGTAACTCAGAGTTTCAAGAAGATACTTTTGTTCTGTATCCTAATCCAGTAAGCAATCAATTAACAATTAAAAATAAAAGCTTCCTTTCTGAAGTCTCCAAACTTACCATCATCGATATGCAAGGACGAACCCTTTTAAATAAGAACATACAAGTTGGAAATACAAGTATGGTTTATGTTGACTATTTAGCAACTGGAATGTATCAAATACATTTATATGAAGGTGATAAACTAATCGCTTCAAAAAAAATCATTAAAAAATAAATTTTAGTCTTATCTACTTGCTCTATTTGATGTTACACTCCAAAACTTTCTTTTTCCTAAAAGTTTGTTTTTAAAAAGTAAAAAAGGCTTTTCAAAATAAAAAAAGGATGTTATATTTGCACTCGCATTTGGGGAATACCCAATGAGACACTTGGAGAATTGGCAGAGTGGTCGAATGCGGCAGTCTTGAAAACTGTTGAGGGTCACACCTCCGGGGGTTCGAATCCCTCATTCTCCGCTTAGGATTTACAAAAATCCGCTAAAAGCCCGTAAACACTATGTTTTCGGGCTTTTTCAATTTTTATAAATATCAAATAAAAGCATTAAATATCAAAAATTAGGTGCGTGATTCGGTGCGTGATTTTTAGTTTATAAATACGCACCTAACTTAACATAATATGCTGGTATAAAGATGATTGTGTGTGATTTGTATTTTTAAATTTTGTACCTTTGGTATGAAGTTAAACTACGCACCGATGCAAACTACATTTTCCATCCTATTTTACCCCAGAGGTAATGACGTCGACAAAAATGGTAACGCCCCTCTTTATTCCAGATTAACTGTAAATGGCAAACGCAGTGAATTCAGTATTAAACGAAAAATATCATTAAGTAAATGGAATTCAGAAGCAGGTAAAATAAGAGGGACTACTTCTGATGTTCGTGAAATCAACAGGTATATAGATAATATACGAAGTAAAATATATAAGATCTATGACCAATTACTAAATAATGAAGAATCCATAACAGCTCAAAAAATTAAGCATATCTACCAAGGAAAGGCTATTAAGCATAAAATGCTCTTGGAGATTTTCCAGTCTCACAATGAAAAAATAGAAAAATTAGTAGGAAAGGAATTTGCTCCCGGTACAATAGAACGTTATAAAACTGCTAAAAAGCATGTAACGGACTATATAAAGTTAGAGTATGAGCAAACCGACCTCCCCGTTAAAGATGTTGACCATAAATTTATTACTGGATTAGAATATTACCTTAAAACCGAACGAAAATGTGCACATAATACAGCTATTAAGTATGTAACTAACTTTAAAAAGATTATTCGAATTGCTTTTGCAAATGATTGGATAACTAAAGACCCATTTGTAAATTGGAAGGGTAAATTAAAAATAGTTGAAAGAGAATTTCTAACAGAAGGAGAAATCAAGAAAATGGTCGAAAAGGAATTACATGCCGAGAGGTTGAATCAAGTGAAGGATATTTTCCTTTTTTCTTGTTTTACAGGATTATCTTATGCAGATGTAAAAAAACTTTGCAGAAATGATATCGTGATTGGTATTGATGGTGAAAGATGGATAAAAATCAAACGATCTAAGACCGATACAAGAAGTAGCATACCTCTATTACCAACAGCTTTAACAATTTTAAATATGTATAAAGACCATCCGGATGTTTCTAACAAAGGAAGGCTTCTACCTGTTCTTAGCAACCAAAAAATGAATGCATATATCAAGGAGATTGCTGACTTATGTGGGATTTCAAAAAACCTGACATTTCATTTAGCTCGACACACTTTTGCTACAACAATTACTTTGTCTAATGGAGTTCCCATTGAATCGGTGAGCAAAATGTTAGGTCATAAATCATTAAGAACAACACAACATTATGCTAAAATTTTGGATATGAAAGTGAGCAAGGATATGGCAATATTACGGTCAAAGTTTAAATAGGTTTCTAAAGTGGCTGCCCGTAGTCTTTGTTTCTAGAATCAAATTTTCTCAGATTATCCAGATGGCCAGAAATTGGACTGGTGTATTCCTCTTTTATTTTAAAACCTTTCTCGACATAACTTTTAGCACTCTCTTTCCAATTTTTTATTTTAAGCCCCCTGCTAAGTGTCCAATTCTTAGCCTGATAATAGGCATAGAACTTTTTTCCTTCCACAGCTGGCCAGTTATTTTGTTTAAAAAAATTTATAACAACCAGTTCATTTTTTGGCCTTGCCAGTTTATTTAACTTTTCTATTGTTTTATGTTTATAAGAAGGTACCAAATTTTGGCCTGGTTCTGGGACGCTGTTGGCCAATTTTTGACTATCTGAGCTAAAAAAAATGGACATCTGAACTTTTGAACCTTGAGCTGGATGATACGATGGATAGTATTGTAAATAGCCCCAATCATTTAGGTCTTTAAGATAATTATGGTAGGTCGTTTTTGATTTAATCTTTGCTTTTTCCATAATCCACTCCCTGTTTATAGTAATAGTCTTTTTGAAAAATTCCCGGTTCCATTTCTGAAAGAATGCCAGATACAACGTAATATGTCCCTGTTTAATCCTGTCATCATTATTGAAACGCTCAAATGCCTCGTTTAGCTGAATGATGTAGTTTACTTTTTCCATTGCTCATTATCATTAGTGTCCAGATATTTCTTTTCCCGATGACGGACTTCATTCTTTTCTTCAACATATTTTTTTTCAAGTATCAATTTCTTTTTGGGTGGTTCTGTTTGCTCAAAAAGGGAATAAAGCATTGCAACAGTTGGTTTCGTTTGGTTCTTTTCAATGTCTTTCATTATAGCAATCATTCCGTTCATCCGTTTCTTAATGAGCAATGAAATTCGCTTTTCTAAGGTTTCCATTTTTGGTCCCATTGACTCTACTGGGGAAATTCCGTTTTCCTTAAAAAAATCCATCATTAAGAGCAAGGTCATCGATTGAGATTTTGACAATATCTTGCTGAATTTTCTAAATTGGCTAGCCACGGAACTTTTGATCTTTAAAGTCTCAAAACCCTCTTTTTCATACCCTTTATCCATAGTTTTTAGTAAAATTAGTGCCTGTTTACGACGGTTAACAAATATTTTTAGTAAATAACAGCATTTTTATTCAAATTCAAAAAAATAGAAAAACCTTGCAACGCCCTATAAACAGTATGTTTATAGCAAAATTGAATATACGTAACAGGGCGGCTGCCCGTTACCCTCTTGCTATTCGATTCCTTCATTTCATTTCAGGATCTTCATACTTTTCAACAAAAGCTGAAAAGCTATTTTAGGTACTTTAAACACCATTCTTTTTTTAGTAATAAATGGAAGTTATGTAATTTTAATTTATTGACAATCATATAATTGAGCTAATTTATTAATCCATATTAGATGGTTTATATTGATGTTATTTGATACTCATTTTCTCTTAAAATCACATACTTATTATATCTTGAGCGTTTTCCTTTTCTTTTTATATTGAATTTTATGTAACTATATAATTACCGAATTTATTTATGGCAAAATGATACAGGTTAGCGTTCAATTCAATCTTATTCACTTACTTCCCATAGCGCCATCGCCGTTACCTTTTCGGTAACCAAATAAAAATTCTGAACGAGTAAGAACTTATAAAATAGAAGGTTGCCCTGAGCTTAGCCGAATGGGGGCGACTGGTTTATGCAGTTCGTCTCGGGCAGAATTTTAAACTTTGTGTAGAAATAGGTTGTGGTGATCGTTTTGCCGGACGAACGCTGTCGCTTTTTCTGCGACTGGGTTCAAGATGGTGTAGTGAACCTCTTTTCTCGGAATGAAGCTTTTCGCGAAATGCAGAGGAATGGGGTGGAACGGGTTGTAA
>Ga0209309_10000277_pt1 | contig 65209 bp, 48 predicted proteins | sample COGITO_mtgs_1204_2_FD_184807 | JGI IMG/M metagenome (GOLD analysis project Ga0209309, IMG submission 184807) | Pelagic marine microbial communities from North Sea - COGITO_mtgs_120412 (SPAdes) (version 2) | ecosystem: Environmental > Aquatic > Marine > Epipelagic ... | reverse complement strand
GTTAATTGACTTCCAATATTTCCCATTTGAACTAACGGCGCCAACATAAAACCTAACAACACCGTAAATTGTATAAATTGACCCGCTGTCATACCATTTCCATCCATCATATAGTACCCTCCTATACCCATTATTCCGGCAGAGGCTAGCCCAATTAGTAAAGTAGAAGAACTTGTCATTAACGCAGTCGCTGTTAAACTTTTCTTCACGTTTTGATACAAGCGATCAACTCCTTTTTCAAATTCAGCGTTCTCTTGTTTTTCAGCATTAAACCCTTTAATAACACGAATTCCATTCAATGTTTCTGTCAATCTACCTGTGACTTCAGCGTTTATTTTCCCTCTATTTCTAAATATTGGACGGATATAACCAAAAGCTTTCAATGCTACAAATGCAAATACTCCAACTGGAACTAACACGAACAACGTCATCATTGCATTGATGTTAATTAACAAGATCAATGTTATTACTGAAGTAATCATTCCTCCGATTAATTGTACGAATCCAGTTCCTACTAAATTTCTAACCCCGTCAACATCTGTCATTACTCTAGAAACTAATGCTCCGGATTTATTATTATCGAAAAAACTTATCGGTAAAGTCAATAGTTTCTTTTGAACCTTTGCTCTTAAAAGAGAAATTAAATGCTGTGCTTCTACACTTAACAGTCTGGTAAGAGAAAAAGAAGATACGGCCTGAACTAAAATCGCTGAACTCACAATAATTAATATCGTATATAATGCTCCCATATCTCCTGCGGGAACGACAACATCCAACAATTCCTTAATTTCCATCGGAGCTACTAACCCAGACAGGCTCCTAATTACAATAAGCAATAACCCAAGAAAAAGAATTTTTTTTCTGGGCCAAATAAATTCTTTAAATGCCCACTTAAAGGAAACTTTCTTATTACCTTTTTTTTTGGTTTTGGTTTCTGCCATATGCCTCATACTTTTGTATGACGAATGCCAAGCCAAAATATTTTAAATGACAGTTCGGCAGAAAATCAATCTCCCCATCCGTTGTTATTAAATCCATTGGTTGTTTCACATTCAATAGTTGTAGAGTAACCTTCATAAGGGGGATTGAAATCTCCATGAGAAATTTTGATCTTCTTGTCTTTATAAACCTTCCCCATATAATAACCCCAAATAGGTAAGGCTGTATTGGCTCCCTGACCTAAAGTTGTAGTCGAAAAATGCACCCCTCGATCTTCTGCTCCTACCCAAACCCCAGTAACTAAATCTGGTGTATGCCCCATAAACCAACCATCTGAATTATTCTGCGTAGTTCCCGTTTTTCCTGCCATAATTCCAGAAAACGCATACGGTTTTCCTGTTCTTAATCGCGCAGCGGTTCCTCCTCTTTTCCCATCAGATGGCCGTTTAGCTCCAGTTACTCCTTTCATCATTTTGATTACTTCATAGGCCGCTTCATCTTGTATAATTTGCCGAACTTTTGGTTGCGCCTCGTACAATACTTTTCCATTTTTATCCTCTATTCGTATAATAGCAGTTGGCTCATTATAATATCCTAAATTAGACAAAACACAATGTGCAGAGGTCATATCTAAAACGGACATGTCACAAACTCCCAGACCGAGTGATGCAACAGCTTCAATTGTCTTGTTCTTTAAGCCCATATTATCAAAATAATCAACTACTCTAGAGTTATCTCCGCCGCTCATCGCTATTATTTTAGCAGTAATATTATTCATTGAATTAGCCAAAGCAAAGTAAACTGGAGTTAACTCTTGTCCATAATTTTTTTGGCCTCCAGGGCACCATTGTTGAGTTGCACTCCCGTAAGGAATATCTACACAATATTTAATATCTGGAAATTCAGTGCAAGGACTAACTACTCTATCTTGAATAGCAGCAGCATAAATAAAAGGTTTCATAGTCGAACCAACTTGTCGTTTTGCTTTATAAACATGATCATACTTGAAATCTTTGTAATAAGGACCTCCTACCCAAGCTTTAATGTAGCCTGAGCTTGGATCAATAGAAACAAGACCAACCTGAAGCATTGATTTATAATGGTAGATAGAATCTATTGGAGAAAACTCTACTTCTTTTCGGTAGTTTTTAGCATTCCAATCAAAAACTTTCATCGTAATCTTTTTCTTGAAATTTTTCATAATTTCATCTTCAGAAAAGTCTTGCTTTTTTAAGTTCCGGTACCTCTCCGAGCTTTTAATTGACCTATTCAAACTATTATCTCTTGCGCTTTTCGAAACCTCATTTGAATAAGGGTTGTGTTTATATTTTTTAATGTTTTTATCAAAAGCTGCTTGTAATTCACCTCCTAAATGCTCTTCAACTGCCCGTTCTGCATGCTTTTGCATTCTCGAATCCAAAGAGGTGTATATTTTAACGCCATCTCTATAAATATCTATTGGCTTTTCATATTCATTTAAGATCCCATTTTGCTTTAAAACTGTTTTTGCTTTCAACCTGACGTACTCTCTAAAGTAAGGAGCTAAACCGCTTGTATGTGTCTCTGGATTATAATCTAGGCCCAATGGAAGGACTCTCAAGGAATCATATTCTACTTGAGAAATTTTATCATTTCGCAGCATTTGAGACAAAACCACCTCCCTTCTTTTCAATGTGTTTTCAGGTTTTCGAACTGGGTTGTAAATAGTTGGGTTTTTTGCCATACCAACTAACATTGCAGATTCTTGAATATTTAACTCATGTGCTTCTTTATTAAAATATACCCTAGCAGCAGCATGAATACCTACAGCTGTGTTTAAAAAATCAAACTCATTAAAATACATGGCAATAATCTCCTCCTTGGTATATCTCTTTTCCAAACGAGCAGCAATTATCCATTCATTGAGTTTCTGATCTATTCTTTCCCATTTAGTTTTTGGACGTTTATGAAACATCATTTTAGCCAATTGCTGGGTGATTGTACTTCCTCCTCCTCCATTGCCCCCTATCAACCCCTTTCCTATGGCTCTCGCTAAAGCTTCTCCGTCAATTCCTGAATGATCAAAATAACGTTCATCCTCAGTTGAAACTAGCGCATCAATCAAATGAGGAGACAGTTCGTTAAAATCAACTTTGGTGCGATTGGCAATATAAAAGCTTCCTAAAATTTCACCATCGGAAGAATACACCAATGACGCTTCGTCACTTCTAGGGTTTTCTAGTTGCTCAATAGAAGGTAAACTATCTTCACTTCTAAAATAAATCATTCCCGAAACAATCGAAAACAGCAACATAGCTGTTATCCAAAGCGCAATAACAATCCACATTTTTGTTTTTGTAGAAAGCTCTACATTATTTGCTTTGACAACCTTGCTTTTACTACTTTTTGCAACCTGCTTCTTCGCTTTTGACTTGATATTTTTAAGAGGTTTTTTAAGCATTGTATTCAAATGTAAAGATAGTAGAACACTTCGTTCGCCAAAATAAACTTTCTTTTACACGAATAAAGGTTAAAATAAATTCGCTATTATTTTGAAGACAAAGACTATTGGAGTTCTACAAGTTATTATTCGTCAATCGTTATTTCTTTTACGATGTAAAGAAAAGACCTAAAAACTATTCTCTTTACAGTAATCTTCAACACGAGCAATCATGTCTTTCTTTTGATTCTCATTTAAAAAACTCGCTTCGAATGCATTCTTTGTTAGTTGACAAACCTCCTCTTTAGTGAGGCTTAACGCTTCAACCACTTCGATGTAGTTTGCATTCATATATCCTCCGAAATAAGCAGGGTCATCCGAATTAATGGTAGCCAATAACCCTTTTTGTAACATATCTCTCAAAGGATGATTTTTCAAATCCTTCACCACTTGTAGTTTTAAGTTCGACAATGGGCAAACTGTTAATGGCATTTTTCGGTCTACTAATTCCTGAACAAGGATTTCATCGTCCAAAGAATTATTTCCGTGATCTACTCTCGAAACATTCAATAAATCAAGTGCTTCCCAAACATATTCTGCTGGCCCTTCTTCTCCTGCGTGAGCAACGGTTAAAAACCCTTCCGCCTCTGCTTTGGCAAAAACTTGTTGAAATTTTGAAGGCGGATTTCCTACTTCTGAAGAATCCAATCCAACTGCAGTGATTAATTTTTTATAAGGCATTGCCTCTTCTAAGGTTTTGAATGCTTCCTCTTCACTTAAATGGCGAAGAAAGCTCATAATTAATTTGGTTGTCATTCCAAATTTAGCTTCAGCTTCTCTTAATGCATTGCTAATTCCAATAATTACTGTTCCAAAAGAAATACCTCTGTCTGTGTGCGTTTGAGGGTCGAACATAATCTCTGTATGAATAACATTTTGAGAATGGACTTTTTCTAAATACGCCCATGTTAAATCGTAAAAATCTTGTTCTACCATTAAAGCACCAGCACCAGCATAATAGATATCTAAAAAATCTTGGAGATTGTCAAAAGCATATGCTGCTTTTACTTCTTCTACAGATTTATACGGTATTTCAACGTTATTACGTTTCGCTATTTGAAACATTAATTCTGGCTCGAAAGAACCTTCTATGTGTAAATGCAACTCTGCTTTTGGTAGCCCTTTGATAAATTCAATCATGTAATTATTCTTATATTATATCATTGTCAATTTATTGATCGCCTCTTCAACAGAACCAACCTCATCAAATCTTAAGCGCAATTTACCCTTTTTCTCGGCCATGTTTGCAGCGTGTGGTTTACTTTTAATAAAGTTGAGAACCTTTGTAAACTTATCAGATTGGTAATACACTGAATTCTGGTCAGTAATGAAAGTCCCTATTAGAACATTTTTCTTTAAAACTAATTTTTCAAAACCAATATCTTTCGCCAGCCAGCGTAAGCGAATGGCATTCATCAATTCGTGTGTTTCCGAAGGAACTTCTCCAAAACGATCTATTAAGCGCTTTTCATAACCTTTTAGATCTTCCTCATTTTCAATATTATCCAATTCTCTGTACAGGCTTAACCTTTCCGTAATTTCGTTGACATATTCACTCGGTATAATGATTTCAAAATCAGTCTCCAAATGACACTCTTTTACAAATTCTCCTTTGGCAATTTCTTCTTTAAAAAGTTCTTTAAATTCTGTCTCTTTTAATTCCTGAATAGCTTCATCTAGAATTTTTTGAAATGCATCGATTCCAATTTCACTGATAAACCCACTTTGATCAGCTCCTAATAGATCTCCTGCTCCTCTTATATCTAAATCACGCATGGCAATACTCATTCCGCTACCTAAATCCGAAAACTGCTGAATGGCATTTAATCTTTTTCGTGCATCATCTGTTAAATGATGAGCTGGAGGAGTAAACATATAAGCAAATGCCTTTTTATTGGAACGACCCACTCTACCTCTTAATTGATGCAAATCACTCAACCCAAAATGGTTGGCATTATTAATAATAATTGTGTTCGCATTGGGAATATCTATCCCAGACTCTACAATTGTAGTTGCTACCAAGACATCATACATTCCGGCCATAAAATCCAATATAATCGCTTCCAACTGCTTTCCATCCATTTGCCCATGTCCAATAGCAACTCTTACATCTGGACATAAACGCTGAACCATTCCAGCAACTTCCTGTATGTTTTGCACGCGATTATTAATATAGAAAATTTGACCCCCTCTCTGTACCTCATAGTTAATAGCATCTCGAACAGTTTCTTCACTGAATGCTTGAACGATTGTATCAACTGGATAACGATTAGCCGGCGGGGTTCTCATTACAGACAAATCACGGGCATTCATCATACTAAATTGGAGTGTTCTCGGAATAGGCGTTGCCGTCAGTGTTAGCGTATCTACGTTCTCCTTTAACGTTTTCAACTTGTCTTTTACCGAAACACCAAACTTTTGTTCTTCGTCAATAATCAGCAAACCTAAGTCTTCGAACTTTACATCTTTTCCAGCAAGACGATGGGTTCCAATAATAATATCAACTTTTCCTTCAGCTAATCGTTTTAACGTTTCTTTATTCTTTGCTGGGGATTTAAACCGATTGACATATTCTACTGAACAAGGGAAGTTCTTTAATCGTTCAATAAATGTTTTATAATGCTGAAATGCTAAAACAGTTGTAGGGACCAATATTGCAACTTGTTTACTGTCGCTAACCGCTTTAAAAGCAGCACGAATTGCGATTTCTGTTTTCCCAAAACCAACATCACCACAAACCAAACGATCCATTGGAGCCTCGGACTCCATATCTTGTTTTACAGAAAGAGTTGTAGAAGCTTGATCGGGTGTGTCTTCGTACATAAAAGACGCTTCTAATTCATTTTGAAGATACGTATCGGGAGCATAGGCAAAACCTTTACTCGCTTTTCTTTTGGCATATAACTTTATTAAGTCAAACGCCATTTCTTTAATCCGGACTTTGGTTTTAGCTTTTGCAGCAGCCCATGCTGGAGAACCTAGCTTATGCAATTTTGGTTGACTTCCTTCTTTGCTTGTAAATTTCGAAATTCGGTGCAAAGAATGGATACTTACATACAAAATATCTCCGCCTTTATAAATTAACCGAATTGCTTCTTGCTCTTTTCCGTTGGTATCTATTCTCTCTAGGCCCGAAAACTGACCAACACCATGATCTATATGTACAACAAAATCTCCTTTTTGCAGGTTGTAAACCTCTTTTAAAGTGAAAGCTTGTTGTGATTTTTTATACCCCTCTCTTAATTTAAACTTATGGTAGCGTTCAAAAATTTGATGATCTGTATAACAAGCAATTTTTAAATCTTTATCAACAAAACCCTCTTGTAAAGCAATGTTAACTGGATGATATTTTACATGGCATTCAATGTCTTTAAAAATATTGAAAAGACGTTCCAATTGCACTCCATTATCAGATGCAATTACATTGGTGATTCCTTGTTCTGTATTCGAATTTAGATTCTCAATTAATAACTCAAAATTCTTATTAAACGGAGGTTGTGGAACGGTTTTAAACTCAATTACTGAGGTCGGTTTAAAATGAAAACGCATTCCAAACTCCACTATTGGATGTTTACCAAGGTGAGTTTCAAAATCAGAAGGAGCTAAATATAATTCGGCCGGAGTAAGCTGCTTAACTGTTCCTTCCATTTTATCAAAAGCATATTGTGCTTTTTCATAACCTTTAATAATTCTGTTTTTAGCAAGGTTAAAATCTTTAATCCAAACCCGGGTATCCGTTGGAATGTAATTTAAAAATGATTCTCGCGCCTCTTGCAATAATGAAGCGTTAACATTGGGAACAATGTTAATTTTCTTCATAGTTGTTATAGACAATTGATCTTCTGGGTTAAATACGCGAATGGATTCGATTTCATCTCCAAAAAACTCAATTCGATAAGGCATATCATTCGAAAAGGAATATACATCTACAATTCCACCACGAACAGCAAACTGCCCTGGCTCATAAACATGGTCAACTTTTTCAAAATCGTGTTCAATCAATAGTTCATTGATGAAATCAACTGAATATTCAACACCTACTTCTAATTCTAATGTACTTTTCTCCAATAGCTTTCTAGATACTACATTCTCTACAATTGCTTCAGGGTAGGTAACGACTATTGTATTCTTCCTACGCTTTTTAATGATCGATAATACTTCTGTTCGTTGTATAACATTCGAATTATCCGTCTCTTCTATTTGATAGGGCCGACGATAAGAACCTGGATAAAACAAGAGGCTTGTACCTCTTTCTTTTCCTGTTATGTTTTCTATATTGTTATAAAAGTAGGCTGCTTCTTCTTTGTCGGTTAAGATAAAAAGATAGTTACCTGGAAAATTATTATAGCACGCAGTAGCTACTAGCGCATCAGCAGACCCTGATAGTCCGGTAAGGTGTATTCTACAATTTTCGGTGAAGGACGCTATTAACTCCTTAATTTTTGAAGAGGAGCTATATAGATCTTTAACATTTTCAATGCTGAATGATTTTACTTCCTCCACTTTCTCTTATTGTGCTGTTTCTTTGTGTGCTTCCAAAAACGCTTCAGCCATTTCTACCATCTCTTTTGATCCTATAAAATAAGGGACACGCTGATGCAGTTCTGTTGGCTCAACTTCCATGACTCTTCCCGTTCCAGTTGAAGCAGAGCCGCCAGCTTGCTCAGCTAGAAATGCCAAAGGACTGCATTCATACAGTAATCTTAATTTACCATTTGGAGCAGCCGTAGTTGCTGGATACATATAGATTCCTCCCTTAATAAGATTCCTATGAAAATCTGCCACTAATGACCCGATATACCTTCCTGTATAAGGGCGGTTAGTTGAAGCATCTATTTCTTGACAGTACTTTATATAGCGCCTAACTCCTTGATTGAAGTTATTATAATTGCCTTCATTTACAGAATAAATTTTACCGTTATCTGGGAATTTCATATCTGGATGCGACAATATAAATGTCCCGATTCCTGGATCATAAGTAAAACCATGAACTCCATTTCCTGTTGTAAAAACTAACATCGTAGATGAACCGTAAATAACATAGCCAGCAGCAACTTGTTTATCTCCTATTTGCAAGAAATCCTTCAACTCTGCTTTATTTCCAATTTCAGATTTTCTTTCGAAAACACTAAAAATTGTTCCTATGGAAACGTTCACGTCTATATTAGATGAACCATCTAATGGATCCATTAATAAAACATATTTACCATTTTGACATTTTTCAGATTCAAATGCAATATAATCATCATTCTCTTCAGAACCAATACCGCAAACAACACCACGCGCTTCAATTGCTTTTATAAATTTCTCATCTGCATAGACGTCTAGTTTTTGCTGCTGTTCACCTTGTATATTTTCGCTCCCTGCTGCGCCTAAAATATCCGTAGCTACTCCCGCTTTATTAATCTCCTGGTTAACAATCTTGGAAGCCAACCGAATAGCACTAAGTATTCTGGATAACTCTCCACTTGATCCTGGAAAATCCTTTTGTCGATCGATAACAAATTCTCCTAATGTTGTAAAATGACTCATTTTCTAATCTTACGTTAAATTTCCTCAAATATCGGAGATTTTATCAAATTTATAGCGAATTTTAAACCGAAGTTATTTAAAGCCTTGTTTGCAAGTTAAAAAATGTTTCTGTTTTCGTATCATATCGTTATTTTCTTTAACCGTATCTATAGATACGCTTCTCAAAAATGTCTCCTTTTAGAAAAAAATAACTCATTTTCACTTTTACAAACAGATTTTAAATAACTTCCCTCAATTCAAAAAAAATGAAAATTACAATTCGACAAAGTCAAAAAGAAGATATGCCAAAGGTACTGGAGTACATCCAAGAACTGGCTACTTATGAAAAAGCCCCTGACGAAATGGTGAACACAGTTGAGGATCTTGAAAAAAATGGCTTTGGAGACAATAAAGTGTTTGATTGTTTAGTGGCTGAAGTTGAGAACATCGTTGTTGGTTTTGCCCTTTACTATACAGGGTATTCCACCTGGAAAGGAAGAACGTTATATTTGGAAGACTTTTTAGTGAGTGAAGATTATCGTGGAAAGGGAATTGGAAAGTTATTGTTTAACCAAGTCATCTTGGAAGCAAAAAAAAGGGACGTTAAAAGAATGGATTGGCAAATAATTGATTGGAATGAACCTGCTATTAACTTTTATAAAAAATACAATGCTACATTAGACGGAGAATGGATTAACGGAAGACTTTTTGAAGAAGAGATTCAAAACTTTAGTGTAAATTAGAAAAATGAAAGTTTTTAAATTTGGAGGAGCATCTGTTAAAGATGCAGAAGCAGTTAGAAATGTCGCAGACATCATAAGCCTATATTCAGAAAACTTGGTTATCGTGGTTTCAGCGATGGGAAAAACGACGAATGCTATGGAAGAAATAGCGGAAGCGTATTTTTCTAATGACAAGGTTAAAACAGAGGGGCTTGTATCGAATGTTATAGATTTTCATGAAAATATAATTCGAAACCTTGGATTAACTAAATTAGATTCAATTGAAACAATATTCAATAATTTAAATCAAACATTTTCTCAAACACCAACAACAAATTTTGATTATGAATACGATCAAATTGTTTCTTTTGGGGAGGTAATGTCAACCACTATTATTGCTGAATACCTCAACTCAATTAATAAAAATTGTAAATGGTTTGATGCGCGAAAAATTATTCGAACGGGTGACAAACATCGCGAAGCAAAAGTAGACTGGGAATGCACAAAGGAAAATGTGTTTTCCAATATTGATGCATACTTTAATGTTAGGGGAAATCAAAAGATTGCAATTATACAAGGATTCATAGGACATAATAAAAAAGGTAAAACAACAACGTTAGGCAGGGAAGGCTCCGATTTTTCGGCCTCTATTTTAGCATGGTGTCTTAATGCTGAAGAAGTTATTATTTGGAAAGATGTTCCAGGTGTTTTGAATGCAGATCCTAAATATTTTGATGCTTGTAAAAAACTAAATAAAATTTCATTCAGAGAGGCCATTGAGTTAAGTTACTTTGGAGCTTCGGTTATACATCCGAAAACAATTAAACCATTACAAAATTTGGGGATTCCGCTCTTTGTAAAATCTTTCCTAAATCCAAAAGAGGAAGGAACAGAAATTCAAAGCTCACTAGAAAACGACACGTTAATTCCTTCGTTTATCTTTAAGCAAAATCAAATTTTGCTTTCAATTTCTCCTAAAGATTTCTCTTTTATTGCGGAGGATAATTTGAGTGAAATTTTTGAACACTTATCAAAAAGTGGCGTAAAAATAAATTTAATGCAAAACTCTGCAATTAGTTTTTCAATTTGCGTAGACAATAATTTGTCCCGAATTAATGAAACTATAAATCTACTTTCAGGAAATTATTCTGTAAAGTATAATGACGGGCTTGAGCTACTTACAATAAGGCATTATGATGATAAAACTATCCAAAAATTAACTGCAAACAAGAAGGTTTTAGTCGAACAAAAAAGTAGACACACTGCAAGATTTGTTATGAAAATCCATTAGATTATATACCTTTGTAAGGTTGATAAACTAGATATAAAATAAGTCATGAAGAAATTATTATACATTTTAGTAGTACCAGTATTATTTTTTGTTAGCTCTTGTGGAGATGAAACAGCAACTGGAAATGATCAGGAAATAAAAGACGGACCTGTTGCCGAAGAGCCTGTTTCTGCTGAAGGAGAGACTCAATTTGACCCCAAAAAGTATAGAGATTTTGATATGGCCGCATTTGAATTAAATGCAGTTATTATGATTCCTAAAACATATCACAAAGAAGATGACGAAGATGGAACTCCTGTTGACAGGTTTGACCAGCCTGATATCGTTCATAATGAAGGTGAAGCAAAATGGGAAATTAGAATGCCTGGTCATAAAGACAGATATTGGCACATGGAAATAGATGATTGGGGAGATAAAGTTCAAACAATCGAAATGCTTAAAAAAGAACATGAAGGTCAAAAAAATATTTTTGATTTTATCTATTTTGAAGAGGGTGATGGATATGTCCGTTATTCAAAAGTACTGAAAAGCGACAACACCACGATAAGTGAAGCTGATATTAAGAGTATGCCTAATCACCATTTCTATTGCATTAAAAACATTGGGGGAAGCTATATGGTTTTTCAGAGTTATAAAATGGATGACTTTAGAGAACTGAGTGTAAAGGAAATGCTTGTTGCTGCTAGAGAAACTAAATAAATACACATTATATTAATAACAAAAAAGGAGCTAATAGCTCCTTTTTTGTTTAATATGTCCATTCCCTACAGAGATTAGTATTACTCTTCTTTTAGAAACTTGTAGCAGCATCACCACTTTGTAGTTTATCTTGCGCAGCTTTTACCTCTTCCGCAGTAACTTCCTTCATATATACTCTAGAAAAATCAAAAAATTCCATAGCATTATAATAGAAATTCCGAACTTCAGAATGGTACAAAGTATAATTTTCTTGGTACCAAAGAATAATAACTGGAGACTCTTCCATCATAATCCCCTCTGCCTTTGCAAAATACGCATACCTCTCTGCCTTATCTGCAGTTTGCGTACCTTTGAGATACAATGAATCAAACATCTCATTTTTGTAACGCATTGTATTCATGTTTGAAGGTTCATCCAATGTAGCCGGAACATTTTCTCCGTAAAAAACAGATAAAAATGATTCTGGTGAAGGATAATCAGCAACCCATGCAGATCTAAATATTTCTGACTTTCCGTATTTGGAGTGTTCTACTTTATCAGCAAACGACACTTGCTCAACCTCAACATGAATACCGAGAACATCAAAAAACTGGTATTGCAATTCTGTTGCAACCAACTTATGCTTATTACCCCCTAAGTTAATCTCTAACCTCACAGGCGGAAAACCTTTACCATTTGGATAACCTGCTTCTTTTAGCAATTCACGAGCTAGCTCTGGATTATAACTGTATCCATTAATTGAATTAAAGTTGTAATCCCCAAATGACTTAATCTTTGGAGTAATTCCTTTATCACCTATTGTTCCTTGACCATTTAATATATTATTAATTAGTCTTTCTCTATTGACTGCATAATTCAATGCTTTCCGAACTTTAACATTATCAAACGGCGGAACTTGCGCGTTAAACTCATAATACTGCGTAATCATTTCTGGCTCTCTAATCAAAATTGTTTGGGGAGGCTTATTTTTAAAGTTAGCAATGTTATCCGCTACTACTTCAGCAATTTTTGAAGTTGGAAGACCATATAAGAATGCTATATCTTTTGTTCTAAACATTTCCAGCTCACTTAGTTTAGTAGGAACATACTTAAATATAACGCTATCCAAATAGGGTAATTGATTGCCCTCCTCATCATTTAAATAATAGTTTTCATTATATGACAGACACGTCTTACTAGGAGAAGTTGGTTCAACATACTTAAAAGCTCCTGCTCCAACTGTCATTTTATTGCCGTATTTATCGAAAGCTTCGTGAGCAATTACTGCTGAATTTGGCAACGCTAAAAGATAAATAAAAGACGATTGAGGTTTTACAATAGTAATTTTTAATGTCTTATCATCAACAGCCTGTATTCCACTTATTTCACTAGCCTTACCTTCAAAGTAGTCTGGGGCTCCAACAATTCTATCTTTAAATAAATGGGTGTTTTGGCTTGTTTCTTTGGAAGTCATTATTTCAAAAGCGTATTTAAAGTCTGATGCTATTACCTTTCTCCCTTTACCTTCATCAAAACAGGCGTCATCATGAAAATAAACATTGTCTTTTAATGTAAAGGTATATACCGTTTGGCTTTCATCTATTGTCCAATTATCAGCAATAGCATTTAAAAGAGATAAATCTTTTGTGCTGAATTTTACCAATCCATCGTGAATTTGTGAAACAATTTTTGAAGAAATTGCGTCTTCAACATCTGCAGGGAATAATGTTACAAACCGTTCTTCTTGAGCAATTTTCAACGCACCACCATAAATATATTTTGACCCTTTCTTAATTGTTCTTTCAGCACTTGAATCACTTCCGACAGTCAACTCAGTAGGAGAAGATCCACAGGAAACTAATAACGCTAATGCTATAATTGATACAAATATTTTACTCATAATTATTCTTTAAAGTAATACGATTATCTATGGTTACAAGTTTACGTACTTATATCGATAATACAAACTAGAAATAGACCTAAACGACATTTTTTTACGATTAAAGTACTTTTTTAAACTACTTGTCGTATTTTTGTATGGATAAAAAGCTGTAAAAAAAGACCTAATTTACTTTGAAATTAGCAAAATAGCTTTTATTATTGCCTTCTGAATAGTGGAACTATTTATAGTAATTTGTAATTATGATAATAAATAAAATATTAACGGTTGGTTTTGTACTGGTGACGATGATGTTAACTGCTCAGAATAATGCAAGTATCATTCATGAAGGACATTACCAAGGAAAGAATCTTTACGTCCAAAACCCATTCGCTGATGCAGGTATTGGTTTCTGTGTAATTAAAGTTACTGTTAACGGTGATGTTACTACTGATCAAATTAACTCTAGCGCTTTTGAAATAGATTTCACCAACTTGAACTTACAAATTGGAGATCCTGTAACAATAAAGATTGCGCATAAATTAAATTGCTCCCCTAAAGTTCTTAACCCCGAAGTTTTAAGACCTAGAAGTACTTTTGAAACAGTAAGTATTAGTGCTGGTGATGATAAAATTCTTAAATGGAAAACAACAGGAGAACAAGGTAAACTTACTTATCTCATTGAACAATACAGATGGAACAAGTGGATTAAAATAGGTGAATTTGATGGTGAGGGTACTCCTTCAGAAAATTCTTATGAATTTAAAGTAAGCCCACATTCAGGGCAGAACAAATTTAGAGTTAAACAAATTGATTACACAGGAAGACCTAGAATGTCACAAAGCACTAAGTACAGTGACCCAAGTATTCCAGAAGCTGCTATAGTTTGCCCTAAGTGTAAAGATTTAGAATTCTCTCATGAAACTTTATTTGAAATTTTCGATACATATGGAAACCTTGTTAAAAAAGGATTTGGTAAAATAATTAAAGTTGATAACTTAAAGAAAGGACTTTACTATGTGAACTATGATAGTAAAACTGGAGAAGTTTGGAACAAGAAAAAATAATTAAAAGCACTTTATAAAAAAACCCTTTCTAACGGAAGGGTTTTTTTTTGCTTATATTTCACTATGAAAAAGATTGAACACATTGGTATTGCCGTAAAAGATTTAAAGGCAGCTAATAACCTCTATTCTAAACTCCTGAATACTTCTCCTTATAAGATGGAAGAAGTGGATTCTGAGAATGTTAACACCTCCTTTTTTCAAGTTGGAGAATCTAAAATTGAATTATTGGAAGGAACTAGTCCAGACAGTCCAATATCAAAATTCATAGAAAAAAGAGGTGAGGGCGTCCACCACATCGCTTTTGAAGTAGATGATATTGAAAAGGAAATTGCTCGACTAACAAAAGAAGGTTTTCAAATGATTCACGAAAAGCCCAAAGATGGTGCAGATAACAAATTAATTGCCTTTTTGCACCCTAAGTCCAGCAATGGAGTCCTTATTGAACTTTGTCAAGAAAAAGTGTTGTAATATCCTCCCCAGGCATTAAATGGTAGGCGTTTATCTTTAATTTTCTAGCGCCTTCGACATGTTGTATGGAATCATCTATAAACAAAGTTTCAGAAGGTTCCATTCCATTTTTCTTTAAAACATATTGAAAGCATTCTGCATTTGGTTTCCTCATTCCTATATCTGATGAGTAGTACTGATGCTCGAAAATAGCATCAAATATATTTTCTCCATAAGAAGATTCAATAATTTTTCGAAAACATTTTATATGTATTTCATTCGTGTTACTCAATAAAAACAGTCTGTATTTCTTTTTAAGCTTTTTCAAAAGATCAATCCTTGGTGCAGGTAAGTCTAATAGCATTGCGTTCCAGGATTTATCAATATCACTCAATTGTAAAGAAGGAACAATTTCTTTCATGTATTCTCTAAACTCATCAGGTGTAAGTTCTCCTGTTTCTAATTTATCAAATACCTGGCCTTGTCTAGCTTGCGAATAAATTTTATCAAAATTAGCTACCCCAATCTTCTTAAAAGCATTGGCCGTTTGACCGTAGTCAATATTTAATATTACACCACCTAAGTCAAAGATGATATTTTTTACACCGTTTAATTCGAGCATTTTATTAAAATTAATAGGTTATTCGGATGCAAATATGTAAAATTGCAGCCGCAAAACAATGAAATATTTGTTTTCGTCTTTTAAATTTTCTTCGGATTATTTAAAAGGGCCCATAGCTCAGCTGGTTAGAGCACCTGACTCATAATCAGGGGGTCCTAGGTTCGAGCCCTAGTGGGCCCACAAAAAAAACCTCAACATATTTATGTTGAGGTTTTTTATTTATGATAAACTATTTCTGCTTAATATTCAAAAGGACAAACCTAAACATAGAGAGTAAAGTTTCATTCCATAAATAAAAAGACCTTCTCTATTCAAGACTCTTTTTTCATCAAGTTTTGAACTTATTACTTTCAACCGTTAAAAGCCAATGCATATTTATACGTACTTTCGGACAGTACACTTAAAGTTCAAGTTTTGAAAAATATTAATGAAGCAAGGATTAAAAACATTACTGTATAGTTCAATTGGTTTTAGACTAATTAAACTTTTGAAGTTCGTCTATACGCCTCCAATTAAGTATGCGAAAAAGTTAAGGTTTAAAGGTGTGTTTAACGTCAAAACAGAAAAAGGAAATAGCTTTAAATTATACAACAATGCCTTTCTATTAGAAACACATATATTTTGGTTAGGAATTGATAATTATCAATGGGAAAACAAAACAAGAGAAATTTGGTGTGATTTGTCTACAAAGTCTAATACAATTGCTGATGTAGGCGCTAATGTTGGTATTTTCTCTGTTTTAGCAAAAGCAAATAACCCAAATGCTCAAGTAATTGCTTTTGAACCTCAACCAAATATATTTGAAATTCTTAAAAAGAATAATGCAATTTCAAACACCTCAGGGAGTGTTCCCTTTTTCAATCATGGACCAAATACATTTTCTGATAACAATACAACTTCAGGTAGCTTGAATAAAACCTGGCGCCCAATTGATCAAAACTCAATTTATGTGGAAGCTATAACCTTGGAAAGTTATATTAACACAAATAATATTGAAGCAATTGACCTTTTAAAAATTGATGTTGAGACATTAGAATATGAAGTTTTGCTGGGGTATGGAAGTTTTCTTTTAAAGCATGAACCTATTATCATACTCGAAATTCAATCGAAGGAAATTGGCTCTAATATTGATTCGTTATTAACGATAGATCTCTATTTGTACTACTCTATAGATGAATCACAAGGCTTAGTAAAGATAGATGTATTAGGAACAGGAGAAGACAATAATTACTTGCTTTGTCCAAAAAGTAAAATCCATTTGATAAATAGTTTGATATGCTAACTCTGAACCAAAGAGTCTTCAAAAACTATCAATCATTTTTTCACGCATAAAAAAAGCCCAATTATGACTGGGCTTTTTTTAAATTATTTAGCGTTCATTATCCTATACGGAAATTGACTGGAAGCGTAAACCATACACTCACCTTCTTTCCTCGTTGTTCTCCAGCAGTCCATTTTGGCATACTCTTAACTGCTCTAATAGCTTCTCTGTCCAAAGTTTTGTGAACACCACGTACAACTTTCACTTCTCCAATTGTTCCATCTTTTTTCACTACAAACTTTACGTAAACTTTCCCTTGAATACCGGCTTCTCTAGCCATTTCTGGATACTTCACCTCTTTACCCAGGTAGTTATACATCTCCGCAGCTCCTCCTGGAAATTCCGGTTGCTGTTCAACAAATTCAAAAATTTCTTCTACCTCAATAACTTCTTCTTCCTCAATAACATCAATTATTTCAACAACCTCCGATTCTTGGTCTTGCATTGTTACTATCGTTTCTTCACGCTCATCATCCTCTTCCAATATTTCAACTTCTTCCGGTGGCGCCGGTGGTGGTGGCGGTGGCGGTGGCGGTGGCGGTGGCGGTGGCGCATCGTTCATATCAATCACCTCTTCATCCTCTAACTCAGCTAATCCTGAATCTAAGGAACTGTTAGGCGGAACAATGTTTGTATATTCCATCATAGATAACATCACTCCCATTACAATAACCCCTCCTATCAAAACTAGTCCAGTTCTAATTACAGTGCTATCAATATTTGCGTAACTTGTTTTCTTTGCTTCCATTTTTTGAGTTTTATAGATCAACTCCTATCAAAAATATATCCAAAATCAATTAAATATATCGTTGCTAAGATAAGAAGAATTATTCTAAACTTCACTCATAATACAAACCAATCCCTAAATGGTTCACCCCTTTCCATAATTAATTAAATATAATATGGCTAAATTAAGTTTTTCCAGGCGTTGTTTTTAATTGTGCTATAAGTATTAAAATCCCTATGGAAGATCCAATGGCATTAGCTAAAACGTCAAAAAAATCACCCAATCTGCCAGCAACAAAAACTGACTGAATAAATTCAATTCCAATACCTAGAAAAAGACAATAAAGAAAGGCAATAACAATAATTCTATTGCTTGAATAGGAAGGTTTAAAATAGTTAACTAGGCCTTTACCAACTAATATAAGAAGCACTAAATACAAAGTGAAGTGTATTAACTTATCTGCTCCTTTAAAACTTAAAAAAGAGGAACTAGGCAAATTATCTCCAGGCATTAAGCATACCAGAAGTATTAATAGCGTCCAGGCAAGCCCGTACTTATTCTTATTTAAAAACATTAAAAGCGTTAACCAACCAATTCTTGGTACTGATCAGCGTTCAATAAACCTTCAACTTGCGATGAATCACTCATTTCTATTTTTACCAACCAACCATCTCCATACGGGTCACTATTTACTATTTCAGGATCTTGTTCTAAAGCATCGTTAAATGAAGTAATCTCACCAGACACAGGCATAAATAAATCTGAAACTGTTTTAACCGCTTCAATCGATCCAAAAACTTCTTCCTGGTCTAGTTCCTCCCCTTCTGTCTCTACTTCAACGTATACAATGTCTCCTAACTCTCCCTGCGCAAAAGCGGTAATTCCTACTGTTGCAATATTACCTTCAACCTTCAACCATTCGTGGTCTTTTGTATATTTTAAATCTGATGGAATGTTCATGTCTATTATTTGTTATTTATTTAATACGAACTTATGAAATACTTTTGAGTATCACACTTTATTCTTTTCTTTTTTGCGCTAATAAAGCTGTTCTTAAAGGTCTATTGAAGCATAAATCGAAGAGCTACACCAGCATTTGTATTTGCTGTTGGAAATGATGTAGAAATAAATGGAGTATTCATGACTCTATCATAATACAATCTAACAGTAAGGTTTTTGCCTAATTTGTAATTTCCAGAGAATTTAATTGATGTCATTTTCTGACCAGCTGTTGCCTGATTTTGATTTTCTATAATTTTTCTAGTTATCGTTTTATTATCCCTAATAGAAACATCTAATCGTAAAACCAAATCACTAGGATTTACCTTTTTCCCATTAAACTTAATCGGCAACTGAAGTTTTTTCCATGTATAACCAGACCCTATAACCAACTCAGTACCCTTGATTTCAGTTATTTGATTATTTGCTAAACTTAACGATATGTTTCTATCTTTCTTAATAGCTAACTTCGCCATTACACTATTTTTAAGCGTTATATCAACTTCCAATAAAGGAGCAAATTGTTCCATTATAGACATCGTTAAAATCTGCTTTTCTCCTATAAAATTACCGGCAATATCAACTTCTGTTGCATTTCCTTCAGAATCAAACTTACCATCTAAGTTTGTTGTGTACCCAGATAAATTAAAGCTTGATCTATATGCATGACTAAATGATAATGTTTTAACATATTTCTTCACCCATTTAATTTTCGATAGTCCGTCATATGTTATTCTCCAGTTTGGTAAAGGGATTTGCTTAAATGGATTGATGGTTTTTTTGTTAACATTTTTACCGGTATATGCCGCTAAAAAAGATCCAATTATTACTTCTTGTTGAGATGAACCATACCCTCCAGTATATCCATTTTCGTTAAGCTCATTTGCCGAGTTAGGATTGTTTTCACCTAAAACAGCAGACACTTCTTGTCTGAAATTTCTTAAGTTATCAAACGTAGCATTCTGCAATGCGTCTCCAGTATCAGATTGGAGGTCTCTGTTAAATGCTGTTCTCCAAGTTATTATTGATGTACTAAAAGATCCTGTAAACTGTTCGTTTCTTAAATCAAATTCATTTGTAAAATCATCCCACCCTAAATTAGAATTCGTGTTTTCAGCTAAATTTCTATCTGCGGTTAAATCAATTCTTAATCCTAAAATTGGCTTTAGAGTTGCCTTTATATTTAACTTCTCAGTATGATTTACAGCAAACTGCGTATTAATTATATCAAAATTTGCAGTATCTACAAGCCAATTATTTAGATAAGCGTCTCTAGCAAAATTGTTAGTAGTAGTATCTCCAAAAATATCTCTCATTTGATTCCCTCCAGCAATAAAATCGAAGGAAGGCCCAAAGAAATTGTTATCCATTCCCATTACATTAGTTGAATTATTATACCCAGGAAGTAGCATCCCATCATTTGTACTATAGTTCACACTTACGTTCTTCAAAGACATTACAAGCAGAGCTGTATGGTCAAAGATATTCAACTTATCTTTTTCCTTCTTTTTCTCCTTGATAAACTTTTTGAGCTCGGCAATTTTTTCCTCATCTTTAACAGCCCTTCTTTTTTGACGTTTCAATGCACTTTCCAATTCTAACAAAGACATATCTTTGGGTTGTTTTGTCTTTCTTATTTTATCTTTTCCTTCCTCTTTTTCTTCCTCTTTTCCCTTCCCTGCGGTTTTATTTGTCTTGCCAGCTCTATTAAACCGATTGTTCTTTCCTTTACTTATTTTACTAAACTTCTTATTTACCCCTTTGAAATAAGGCACTTTATTATAAAGTGTAGTCATATTTAACTTTCCGTTCCAAGTTACAACTCTCGAATTCTGAATGATATTACCCACATTTCTAGTTTGAGTGTCACCATTTTCATCGATTACCTCAAAGTTATCTAATGCCAAGGGAGATCTTGTCCAATCGTAATTAGCACTATAGCGAGTCGTTAATGTAATCCAATCCGTTAGCGGAAATTTATTGAAAGGCCATTTAAAGGTTACGTTAGCTATGTGTCCATAGTTCATTGTTTCCCCAAAACTTCTAATACTGTTAAGCATTTGTGTTTTGGAGGAATCAGCATCATAACCAAACGCCCCTTCATCTACCTTTCCAAATGGTTCATTAACAAAGGCTCTGTTTTTGGCAGTAAAATCAAATTTCAAACTTTTTGTTATGTCATATTTCAAATTATAATCTCGATCCCAATTAAACATTTTATTGTATTGAGGAATAGTTAACCCTCCAAAATTATTGCGCACTTCATACTCGTTGTATGTTCTGTTCATACTTGTTCTGAATCCGAGTTGTTTTGGAGCTAAATAAAGGTTAAAGTCTCTTATTGGTCTTAACCACTTTGATTTGCGGAAGGCCTTTATCTTTTTAAATGGCTCCCATGGTTTAGGGTTATTATTGAACCCATAATTCACTGACGCTAGATGATTTAAAGTTCGGTCATATTGCGTATTTATATCCCTATGCGAAAGTTGGCTATAGGAATAGTTAAGCGATATATTCGACACATCATAAAAGTGCGCTTTTTTGGCCTTTCCATTTTTTCCTTGTCCTCTTTCTTTTCTAACATTCGTAAAATTGATAGATTTTCTTTCCGTAATATCCCTTCCAGCATCCAATCTTTCTTTCCATTCCTCTTTTGATTCTACCTCATTTTGAGCTAGTAATAAGTCCCCCAAAAGAGGATCGTATTGAGGTTTAATAATACTATTTGAATAGCCTAAATACATAGGAACCTTAATCCCAGATTTATCTCCAAAAAACTTACCTAATTGAACAGTAGTAGAAGCATCCACTCCATAAACATATTCCTGAGCTCTTTCACTTACCCTCTTTTCAATAGATCCAAAACCTGGCGTAGCATAATTTCCCGATAATGACATATCTGCAAAATCAGCCATATTTGCACTTAACCTACCAATTGTTGCCCAACCTCCACGTTCATTAAAATCCGTAAGTCTAAGCTCATTTACCCAAATTTCAGCACACTTTTCTTCACCATCATCTGGTTGCCATTGGTTGTATTTATCGTCTTTTTTAGGGTTACGGACACCGATCATTATTGTTTTTAAATTTTGCAAATTCGGATTTCCTATTACTGAGATATTCCTTGTGTTATCTACATTATCAGTTTCTGTGTATTTCTCTAGTAAAGAAAACCCGGGGATATTATTTCTTCTTGTTTTAACCTGTTTCAAACTATCTAGTTCAATAATAATATTATTAGCTGCTGGCCAAACATCAGCTGCGGCATTTTGATACCATTCACTCATTTTTACAGGCATTTCATATTCGTAGTAATTACTAACAAAGTCAGTGCCTAATCGAACAAAAACGGTTACTTCATCGTCTCCAACAAATGCATCGTTATTTGATTCTCCATGCACATACATTTCAATTTTCTTATAATTCCGAACATCAAAGCTTACATTTCGATACGCCGCTCTGGCATCACCATCCTGAAGCCCACATACATCCAACACTAATGATTGTTCATTTTGCTGCGCCAGGTTCGCTGTTTGATAGTTTGTTTCTCTGATTATATCTTCCGGAAGCACATAATTAATTGGATCTCTATTTCCGTTGTCTTCAATATTTACTGCGCCAATATTAAACGTAGTATTTGACTCTTCTCCTTGTAAATACTCCCCTTCATTCAGCAATGAATTCAAATAAGCCCTCCATTCTCCACGAATTAATTCTAGACGAGCAAATCTCAAGACAACCTCCTGATTCCAACCTTTCATAAACATCCTTATAAAACGTATTGATCTAAAATCTTGTATTCCATTTACCTTTGAGGTAAACTCTCTTATGGGAATTCTAAATTGATACCAATATACTTGCTTTTGACTTTTTTCATCTTTTGCTAAAATTCTGTCGGTGATATAGTTTGTGCCAACATTCATGTTCTGAGGCTTCATATTTACCTTATATTGGAAATAGCTCTCCGTTTCATTTAAATTATTGTCTTGATTAATGTCCTCTACATTTGGTAAAGTAGAAGCAGATGTTGGATAACCATCACCATTTAATGCTGCAGACATTTCAGAGGTTGGTGAATTCCCATCTGACCCATTATATTCTTTGTACCGCTCTAATATATCTAGCTCATTCGCATTATAACTATCATCTCTAAAGTAATTGTAATCATCAGATGAAGGATCTGCACTTAACTCTGCATAAGCCGCTGAGTTCAGTACTGCAGAGGAAGAAGAAAGAAAAGAACTGAAAAAATCTCTTTCATCTTCATTCTTTAACCCATCAAATCCAACATCTTGATTTGGTCTTGTTTCTACATCGTTATCAAATGCATTGACAATGACCTGTGAAGTTGGAATCCATCCCCAAGCAGTTTCCGTAAGAATTTCTGGATCATAAACACCATCTGTAGGAAGACCATTTTCATAAGACTTTCTCCCGTCTCTTAATATATCTTCAGAAATATTACCAAGATTAAAATACAATTCACCTCCCGTTGAATTTTGTGAATCTTCATTTGTTGCTGGCTCTCCAAAACTATTACTTGCTGCTGTGCTAAACGGATCCATAACCCAAAACTGAATATATTCAATGTTAGCAGCCTCAAAATCATTGGTTGTAAGCGTCCTCATTACTCCTGCCCACCTGCTATCTGGATCTTTCAACTCCCCATTAGCCTCCACACCGGAAGATAAAGCGCTTCCACTAGGAGTATCATAATTATACGGTCCTCTATCTTGCGGGTAATAAGCTAAATCTAATACCGGAATATTATTTAACTGCCCAGTACTTAATTGTTTATTTGGAAAAACCTCACTCACTAAAACTTGTCTCATTAGGTTGTTTTTCTGCATTGGATCACCTTTAATATGATCAGGTGTCAAATTATTATCGTTATGGAACAACGGGTCAATTACATACCAAGACATTTTTGCTCTATTTTTTCCATAAATTAAATCATCATAAGAACTAGCTTCAGGAAATAATGTTGGTTGACCTTGTGGAACAGATGCTAGCACCCAAGTATTAAACGACCGAATATCAATCGCAGACTGACTACCCTCAAAATCATCAATATATGAAGTCCCTTCTTTTCCTATAGCTCTATTATGACCAGGAATAATAGCAGCAATTTCTCCTGTAAAGTTTACAATAGACTTTTCTTTCGTATTGATGAAAGGAATTTTATCAACTAATTTTGTCAAATACGGGACTTCTTTTCTAAAGCCTCCGTCTAATCCCAACATTGTGTTCGAAATCGGCTCATCTCCAATATTTACTTTTTGCGTCAATGGCTTTTCAGTTAAACGCATCATTGTCGCCCCTATGTTTGCATTTTTACTAATGCGGTAATCCAAGTGAGTTCCAATTAACGATTTTGTTTGAATACTGAAAAGAGAGTTGCTTTCCAGTGAAATCTTAATTGGTGTTCCTGAACTTAAAATACCATCATTCAATATCTTTACACGTCCCAAGTTATAGTCGACCGTATAATCTACACCTTCAGACAATTGAGCACCACCGGCAACCACCTTAACAGACCCTTGCGGTATATTAAGAGCATTGAGAGAAATTTCAGAACTTACCGACGACTGGTACGTTCCTTTTATTTTAAACCTATTTAACTCCGGAATCTGTTGAGCAGCTGTTTTTGTACTATCGTATAATTGGCTAAAAACTATTGTTTTTCTAACAGACGGAGACACTCCTTTGTCAATAAGTGCATCATCTAATGTCTTTCCAAAAGGTTCTTTGGTTGTAAAATAGAGCCTTCCATTTCGCGGGTTAATTGTTCCTCCATTTATTATTTTTCCATTGGCAACAGTTATTGGAATAAAATCAAATACCCCATCAGCGTATTTTGCTTTTTGTTGATTTAGCCTATCCATTTCTAGGAGCTGAAGCAGTAATTTATCATCTACACCTGGTTTAGGAATATAGTTTACATCAATACTTGTACTTGGATTGTTATACCAAACATCTAATCTAAAATTCATGGGGTCAATTTGATATGCCCCAAGTGAATAAACATTTTTCATCATTAAATCCCACAATTTCTTGGTTGGGTTCCTAACAGTTGATTTCAATAACTTTAAAAATAACGCATCTTGTCCTGTTACTCCATCTGTTGAAAATTCACCAACTTGATAAGTCTCCCCTTTATAAGTATATTGATAAGACACAGCTAATACCTCATCATTGTTCAAGGATTGATTTAACGAAACGTATCCCAATAAAGCATTGTAAGAATATTCGTTTGCCGATAACAACCTAGCATTCTCTAACTTTTCGTAATCAACACTTTGTTGCAAAGAACCGGCTTGTGTGGAAGCCAATAAGTTTGACGCATTTACATAGTTTCGTATTCCTGGATTAGAAGTCAAATATGCATACATCGCATTATTGTCATTGTCAGGATTTGAAGTGGCATTTATATTCCAACCTGCATTTTGCATATTACTTCCTTCACTCTCACCTAAATCAGCGAACCCGATAATGTTTCTGGTTTCAGAAAAATCGTTTGTACGGTTGGTTATCCAAACCTCCATTCTTTGAATTTGAACACCCAAAGTTACATTTGGTAAATTTGCCATTGCATTGTCATAATTATCTCTAAAAAAGTAATTTAAAAAGTAGTGACGATTTTCCTCATAGTTATCGGCAAAAATCTCAAAGTCACTTACTTGGGCACCTCCGGCAACTTCAATTTCCTTTTTCTGCCCTCTTTGTTGCGACAATACAGTGGTTGCTGTTAACCTTCCGAACTTCAGTTCGGATTTGATTCCAAATAAACTTTGACTCCCTGAAATTAATGAGCTATTAAGAGGCATACTTACGTTACCCGCCTCTAACTTTTGGATAATTTCATCTTCCTCTCCCGAGTAATTAAGTTTCAATTCATTTTCAAAATCAAAAGTTGCTTCTGTGTTATAATTGAATCCAATTTTCATTAGATCTCCAATTTTAGCAGTCAAGTTCATCTGAATTTTTTGATCGAAATCAAACGTCGTTATCTTTCTTTGCTTTTCTGGTAATACTGGGTTATCTGTACGTGATGAATTAATTCCAAAACTCAATTCGGCAGATCCTTGTGGTCTAATTTCAACAAAATCACTTCCGAATATACTTTTCTTTTTTCTGTCTCCAAATTCACTTAATTCACCATCTTCATCCTTTGTCTCCCTTCCCACATCCGATTGTTCATTAAATTTATCTTGCCAATACTGTTCCATCGATTGCTCATTTTGGTATTGCAAATACTCCTCAAGCGTCATCGAAGAAGGGTTTCTGTAGCTCAAAGAATCTCCCAAAGTTGAATAAAAAACATACATCCCAGAAACCGGATCATACTCTACGTGTTGTTCAATATTAAGAGGTGTGCTAAAGTCAATCAATCCAGATTGTTGTTCGCTTGAACTCATCCCATCCTGAATTGGATAAATTAAGTTTACTTCAGGAGAATCTAATAGCGCAACGTACCCTGTAATTGGGGTCATAGCAAGGACACTCTGATTAAACAGAATTAATGCTATTGCAGAAATAACAAAATATTTTATTTGCTTTTTCAGGATGGTTTTCTAAATAATTTCGGGAATCTACAAGCTCTTTAGCGTAATTTTAATCAACTCTTCAACAGATATTTCCGACCCAGATTTATCTATTGTTTTATCAATAACAGCCTCTGCTTTTCTTTTGTCTATTCCTAAAACAATCAGAGCAGATAACGCTTCGTTTCTAAGAGTATTGCCTAACGTAGAGGAAAAATTAGAGACTTCGCCAGAAGGAGCTACCTTGTCTTTTAAATCAATGATCACTCTTTGCGCAGTTTTAGCGCCAATACCCTTTACTTTTTTTAGCAAATTGACATCGCCTGAAACAATCGCATGAGCAGCTTCATCGGGAGATAACGAAGATAATATCATTCTAGCTGTACTTGGTCCCACCCCAGAAACACTAATTAATTGACGATATATAGATCTTTCACTTTGTGTACTAAACCCAAATAGGGTATGCGCATCTTCTTTTATTGAAAGGTGAGTAAATAACCTTAACTTTCCTTTTTCAGGTATATCAGAAAAAGTTGTTAATGAAATGTGTAAAAAATAACCTATCCCATTTACATCTAAAATAACGTAAGCAGGGTTTTTCTCTTCTAATATTCCTTCAATGTGTGTAATCATTATTTTCTAGTTTGAACATCTACAACCGCAACAGTAATCATATTCAATATTTCACGGACAGAAGAACCAATTTGCAAAACGTGAACAGGCTTTTTCATGCCTAACAATATGGGACCAATAACTTCTGCTTCCGTTAATTCTTGAACTAATTTATAGGCTATGTTTCCAGCTGCTAAATTGGGAAAAATTAAGGTGTTTGTTTTTTTATTTGCCAAAGAAGAAAACGGGAAAAATTCTTTCATTAAATCATTGTTTAAAGCAAAATTCGCTTGAACTTCACCGTCTACAACTAAGTTAGGATGCTCATCATGCAGCTTCTTTACCGCTTCTCGCATTTTAATCGCGTCATCACCCTCACTTGAACCAAAATTTGAATACCCTAACATTGCTATTCGAGGCTGTATTTTGAACCTTCTTACAATCTTAGCAACTAACAATGTGATATCAATTAATTCTTCTGCCGTTGGATTTAAATTAACGGTTGTATCAGCAAAGAAAAGTGGCCCCTCTTTAGTAATCAACACGTACATTCCGGCAATTTTATTCACATCGTCATCAATACCTATTACTTGCAAAGACGGGCGAATTGTATCACGATAGTTTCGAGTCAGTCCAGAAATCATTGCATCCGCTTCTCCCGCTTCTACCATGGCAGCGCCAAAATAATTTCTTTCACGCATCATCTTTTTACACTCGTAAAGTGTAAGGCCTCTGCGGTTTCTCTTTTCAAATAGGTCTGCAGCAAATTTATCCCTGCGATCAGATTCACTTTCATCCCTAGGGTCAATAATCGAACATTCTCCAAATTCCAACCCATTCTCTTCAATTAATGTTTCGATCTTCTTTCTCTTCCCTAATAATATCGGGAAAGCAATTCCTTCTTCACAAGCTATTTGAGCTGCTTTTAGTATTTTATAATGGTCTGCTTCAGCAAAGACCACTCGTTTCGGATTTTTTTGTGCTTTTTCTGTAATGTCTTTAATTAACTTATTATCATTCCCTAATCGCTTAATCAATTCTTGTTCGTAAGCATCCCAATCTTCTATTGGCTCCAGAGCAACTCCAGAATCAATGGCAGCTTTTGCCACAGCAGGTGCCACCCAATAAATTAATCGAGGATCTAAGGGTTTTGGAATAATTTGGTCAGCTCCAAAAGAAATATTTCTTTCTTCGTAAGCTTCATTCACTTCTTCTGGAACAGTTTCTTTTGCCAATTTTGCAATTGCTTTAACAGCAGCAAGTTTCATTTCTTCGTTGATGCATGTTGCACGCACATCCATCGCTCCTCTAAATATATATGGAAATCCAAGAACATTGTTCACCTGATTAGGATGATCAGATCTTCCTGTTGCCATAATAATATCCTTTCTAACACTTGTTGCATCATCATAAGATATCTCGGGAGTTGGATTAGCCAGAGCAAATACAATTGGGTTCTTTGCCATGGACTTCACCATGTTTTTAGAAACAATATCTCCTTTGGAAAGCCCAACAAAAACATCTGCGCCCTTCATTCCTTCTGCTAAAGTCTTGACCTTTGTTTTTACAGCAAAAAACTGCTTTTGCTCATCTAAATTATTTCTGTCACTCGTAATCGGACCTTTAGAGTCAAACATGATTAAATTCTCCTTCTTTAAACCTAAAGACACATAAAGTTTGCAACAGGAAATAGCTGCAGCTCCTGCTCCATTAACAATAAGCTTTACTTTCTTAATATCCTTATTTGCAATCTCCAATGCGTTAATTAATGCCGCTGCAGAAATTATTGCGGTGCCATGCTGGTCATCATGCATTACAGGGATGTCAAGCTCTTCCTTTAGCCTTCTTTCGATTTCGAATGCTTCAGGTGCTTTAATATCTTCTAAATTTATCCCTCCAAAAGTTGGCGCAATAGCTTTAACGGTATTTACAAATGCATCCACATCAGTTGCGTCAACTTCGATATCAAACACATCTAAATCCGCAAATATTTTAAATAGCAGCCCTTTTCCCTCCATAACTGGCTTGGAAGCGTCTGGGCCAATATCCCCCAACCCTAAAACAGCTGTTCCGTTTGAAATAACAGCTACCAAGTTTCCCTTTGCAGTATATTTATAAGCATTATTTTTGTCATTTGCAATCTCCAAGCAAGGCTCGGCAACACCGGGGGAATATGCCAACGCCAAATCTCGTTGGGTGCTGTAAGGTTTAGTAGGCACTACCTCTATTTTTCCTTTTCGACCATTACTATGGTAATCTAGGGCTTCTTTTCTTTTTATCTTCATCCTACCTCCTTGTTTTTAGAGCCGATAAAGATAGCAATATCCCTGAAATTCACACTGAAAATAGGGAGATTCTCCAATTATTCATTTTATATAATTTCTTCTAATAAATTTCCCTAACTTTCGTTTTCGCTTTTATCTATGAAAAAATTAGTTGTATTTACAGGAGCTGGAATAAGTCAAGAAAGTGGGATCAAAACATTCAGGGATTCTGGAGGTCTCTGGGAAGAGTACGACATCATGGAAGTTGCTACACCCGAGGCTTGGGCTAAAAATCCTGAACTGGTTTTAGAATTTTATAATAAAAGACGCAAACAAGCTCTTGAAGCAAAACCGAATAGAGCACATGAAATCATTGCAGAACTTGAAAAACATTTTGTTGTTCAAATAATCACACAGAATATTGACGACCTTCATGAAAGAGCTGGTTCAACAAATGTGCTCCACCTGCATGGAGAAATCACAAAAGCTCGAAGTGTGGAAACATCTGAAATTTACACGATTGGCAGGAAATCTATTCTCATGAATGATCTTTGTAAAGCTGGTCATCAATTGCGTCCGCATATTGTTTGGTTTGGCGAAGATGTTCCCAACATGTTAATTGCACAAGACATTGCCAAAACAGCGGATATCTTTTTAATTATAGGATCTTCACTAAATGTTTATCCAGCCGCTGGACTCGTGCACGAAACATCTGATGTCTGTCCAAAATATTTAATTGACCCTTCGGCAGATATTGAAACTAAATCAATAAATAACTTAACTATAATAAATAAAAAAGCCACAATAGGCTTAGCTATTGTGGCTTCAATTCTAACAGAAGAATATTTATAGCTATTCCTTAATAAGTTTGGATGTCTTAATCAATGACCCATTTTTCATAATAGAAATGAAATACATACCATTTTTGAATTCTGAAACATTTAAATTATTGGTAGGACCAACTTGAGCAATTGAACTCACTTTTTTTCCTAACATATCATAGATTTCTATTGAGGTATCATTAAAATCATAAATTTCAGACATATTTATATTTACGTTTTGACTTGCAGGGTTAGGCAACAACATTATTCTCACATTTAAATCACTTTCCTCAACACCAGCAGTGCATGTTCCAGTTGTATGAATATACCTTATATTAACAGATGCAAGAGAAGTATTCAAATCATTTTCATCGTACCATTCATATTTAAAAAGCGAACAGCCATCTAAGTTTTCTGGCTTATAATGACCCGCGAATGTTTTAATAGTATCTCCAGGAGCAACTGTTTCTACCATTTGGTTACCCCCAAGAGTAACGAACCCAAATGTAACTGCACCAGCCCAATCATAAACTGAAGGACATAACTTCCAACAAGTTGTGTTCATTGTCCCAGAAAGAACGTCAATTTCTGTTTTCTTACATTTCAAACTCAAGGCGGTGTTGCCAGTATTTACGACCCAAACAACTTTTATTATTTCGTTATCTGATGATAGACCAATCTCTTCAACAGTCGTTTGATTAACATCAGTTGCTAAATCAGCAACTTCAACTATTTTCAGCTGCCCATAACTGCATGAGACAGTTAATAATCCAATAAAAAGTAATCTTGCTTTCATAGTTCCTCTATTAATTATGGTTCCAAATATATTAAATAAACACGCATAAATAACATAAGTATAGCAACTCTTTATCTTTAGGACTCCAATAGTAAGGAATCACAAGATTTGGAGAGATTGCGCATTATTGTTTACATTTACAATTCATAAACAAGAAACTAACTTAAACAAATAAACTATTACGATGAAAAAAACATTACTTACACTATTAGTATTAGCAGGAATCAGTTCCGCAAATACTGCTGAAGCTCAGCTAGCCGATGGAAGCATTGCTCCAGATTTTACCGTTACAGATTACGCTTCAGGAACAAGCTACAATCTTTATGACTTATTGGATGCAGGCTACACAGTAGTTCTTGATATGTATGCTACATGGTGTCCACCTTGTTGGTCATATCATCAAGCTGGAATTCTTGAAGACCTTTACGTTAACAATGGCCCTGCAGGATACCCAGGGGTAAGTGCAAATACAACTGACAAAATAATGGTAGTTGCATTAGATGTAGATGCTGCTACTACAGATGTAGATTTAACTACTGCTGGGAACAATGGTTCAGGATCTACTTCTCAAGGAGACTGGGTAACCGGAACTCTATACCCTATGGCTAATCCGGCAAGTTCAGCTGCAACTGCTATTAATAATGATTATAACATAGCATACTTTCCAACAATTTATATGGTCTGTCCAAATAGAATTATTACTGAGGTTGGTCAATTAAGTTCTGCAGCTGTTTTTGTTAGTGCTAGCGCTACTGAATGTGCAAACACTATTGTAAATGGAACAAACAACGGTGCAATTATAGGTTACACCGGAGAGACTAGCTCTTGTTCTGCAATTGACGTAACTGTTAATTTACAAAATATGGGTACTGCAAATTTAACTGCAGCCACTATTGAAGTATTGGACGGAGCAACTTCTGTTGCTTCTTTTAACTGGACTGGAAATTTAGCTACTTATGACGTTGCTTCAGTTGTAGTTGGACAAGTTACTCCAGCTTCTGCTACTAACTACACTATCGAGATTACGTCTGCTGACGACAATGCGATTGACAATTCTATTAACCAAACATTATCTCCAGCAACTCCTTCTGCTGGGTTAGACGTTACTGTTGAAATAGAAACTGATGCTTATGGATCTGAAACCACTTGGGAACTAAGAGGAAGTACTGGAACTTTACTAGCTTCTGGAGGCCCTTACAATGACTTAAGTGCTGCTGGAACTACTGTTCAAACTCCAGTTCATGTATTATTAACTACTCCTTTTGATTGTACTACATTTACAATTGATGATTCCTATGGCGATGGTATCGACGCTGGATACGGTGCAGGAAACTACGCTGTTAAAGATCATAATGGAGCTACTTTAGTTTCTGGGGGTGATTTTTCAGATACTGAATCTGGTAAATTCGCGGCTGGAAATAACGTTTCTATAAGTGAAAATGCTATTGATGGATTAGGTGTTTACCCAAATCCGTTCTCTACAACTGCTACAGTTATATTTAATAACAATACTGGAGCTGATGCAATTATCGAAGTGATGAACATGGTTGGTCAGGTTGTATATACTGAAAATGTAGGTGATGTTTCAGGAATGCAAAACGTAACTATCGACGGATCTTCTTTCGATGCTGGAATTTACATGGTAAATGTAAAGGCTGGTGCAGTTATTACATCAAAAAGAATTGTTCTTACCAAATAAGAATAAACCTTAACAACAACAAAAGGCGCTTCGTATACGAAGCGCCTTTTTAGTTTCCAACAATACCAGCCATAAGTGTCTTTCTATCAGGCATTAGCAGAATAAACAAGTTTTTGTAACCCCAATAATAACATGAACATATACTGTCATTATTTCCTTGTATAACAAATTGGTTACCTATCTTTACAAAAGAAAGAAATTTGGATTGGTTTTTGGTTATCGGCCGATAAACTATTAAATAATTATTATGAAAAAATTACTAACACTTTCAATTGCATTAGTAGCCACAGGAATACTGATGGCACAAACAGGGAAATCACTTCCTTCAGTTAAATTAAAAGACTTATCAGGAAAAACAATTGATATTTCTACATTCGAAAACGACGGGAAACCAATTATTATTAGCTTTTGGGCTACTTGGTGCAAGCCGTGTAAAGCAGAGTTAAATGCGATTGCGGAAGAATATGAAGATTGGCAAGATGAAACAGGTGTCACCTTAATTGCTGTTTCAATTGATGACGCAAGGTCAACTGGAAGAGTTGAACCTTATGTAAATGGACAAGGGTGGGAATATGAAATTCTATTGGATCCAAATGGTGACTTTAAAAGAGCTATGGGTGTAAACAATGTCCCACACACGTTCCTAGTTGATGGAAATGGAAAAATAGTTTGGCAACATAATAATTACGCCACTGGAGATGAAGAAGAACTTTACAAAAAAGTTCAAGCACTTTAATACAGATTACTTTCTGATAAAACCTAAACATGAAAGCCACCAAACTATTAAGTATTTCTTTTTGTTTGTTCTTATCCACAAACTCCTTTTCTCAAGACAAAGATTTAGGAACTATTATCGGAAATTTTCAAACAATAAGCCAGTATTACAATGAAGATACGTTGATTAACGCAATATTACCAGACCATAAAATGGGGATGAATTCATTCGCCAACATTAATTATACAAGAGGAAACTTTAATGCAGGTGTTCGTTACGAATCGTACCTAAATCCTATTGAAGGCTACCCTACCTCATTTAGAGGAAGTGGTTTAGGATACCGATATGTAAATTGGAAAAACAAAGATCTCGATGTTACCGTAGGAAATTTCTATGAACAATATGGAAGTGGACTCATATTAAGAGCCTATGAAGAGAGAAATTTGGGGATTGATAATGCGCTAGATGGAGTAAAGATTAAATACACTCCGTATAAAGGGATTTACCTAAAAGCCTTTACGGGTAAACAACGATATATATTTAACGATGGTTTAACAAATGGCAATGGATTAATTAGAGGTTTTGATGGTGAAATAAACCTTAATGAATTATTAGACAGCACTTTTAATGAATCTAAACTCCGAGTAACAATTGGGGGTAGTTTCGTTAGTAAATTCAATATCGACAACAAAACTCCAGATTTCATATTACCTAAAAATGTTGGTTCTTATGGTGGTAGAATTGGTTTGCGATATGGGAAATTTAGATTCTCAGGTGAATACATTATAAAAGAAAATGATCCATATCCAGACTCTCAAGACGACCGGTTCAATTATGTTTACAAAAATGGAGAAGGAATCATTTTAAACCTTGGTTATTCGACAAAAGGTTTTGCTATTGACTTAAGTGCAAAACATAACGATAATATGTTATCGCGTTCAACTAATGTTACGGTTGGTCCTACTGATTTATTAATTGGATATGTTCCAACATTAGCAAAGCAACATACATATAGTCTAGCATCCACATTATACCCTTATGCAACAAATGCTCGAGGAGAAGTTGCATTTCAAGCAGATGTTATTTACCGTATCCCTAAGAAAACAAAGTTAGGAGGTAAGTACGGAACAGTTATTAGCTTAAACTACGCGACAGCATTTGCTCCTAAAAGAGAATATCTGAATGACATGACTACCTCCCGAAAAGGATATAAAACAACCCCTTTTGCTATGAGTGACAGTATCTTTTTTCAGGATTTTAATGTAGAGATAAAGCGAAAATTTAATAAAAAATTGAAAGCTTCTATCAACTACTTCAATTTTGTGTTTGATGATAGAGCAATTTTAGTAGCAAAACATCATGAATTAATCTTTGCTCAGATATTTGTCTTGGACGTCACGCAAAAATTCAATAAAAAGAACAGTATTAGATACGAAGCACAGCATTTATCAACTCAGCAAGATCAAGGAAACTGGGCATTTGGACAAATAGAATACACCTATGGCTCACATTGGTCGTTTGCTATATTAGACCAATATAATTATGGCAATCGTGATGAAGTGCTGCAACTTCATTATTTACTCGGTAACATTGGCTATGTTACAGGTCCTCATCGATTTTCATTCCAATACGGAAGACAAAGAGCAGGAATATTTTGTGTAGGAGGAGTTTGTCGAGCCGTTCCTGCATCCAATGGATTAACATTTACAGTCACTTCAAGTTTTTAGGTTATGAAAAATTTTATTGCATTAATATCTATAATTTGTTTTCTCGCTTTTTTCTCTTGCGACAAGGTTGAAAACCCTATTCCTGTATCATATGATGACGGACTTAACTGGGACTTATTCCCAAATGGAGATTCTGCAGACTACGCTTGGCCAACCTGGCTAGCCAACACCAACACTTACCGAAATGTTCTTATCGAAGATTTCACAGGACATCTATGTACAAATTGCCCTGCTGCGGCTGTAATAGCTAGCTCCCTAGAAACAAACAACCCAGGCAAAGTGTTTGTTGCTTCGATACATGCGAGCCCTGATGGTTCTTTTCAAGAAATCCAACCACCTGAATTTATTGCTGATTTCACAACAGATGCTGGAAACAATTATACTACAGATATGCCAGGGTTTTTAGGGAACCCTATGGGAACCATCAATAGGTTAGATGATGGATTTAGTGGTGTTTGGTACTTCGATAGTGACTGGGCACTTGCGACATCAAATGCATTAGCAGCACCCTTACAAATAAACCTTCAACTACAGCATAATCACTTTGCTTCTACTAATGCAATATTTGTGCATACAGAAACTGAATTTACCACAGACTTAGATGGAATATACAATGTCGTTTTGTATTTAATTCGAGACACAGTAATTGCCTCTCAAAAGCTAAATACAGGAGCTACTGAAGAAGAGTATCACCATCATAGTGTATTAACCGACAATATTAATGGGACATGGGGAACTCAAATGGTTAATGGTACAATTGCAGCTGGAGAAAAATTCTACAATAATTTCTCTTACCAAATTCCAAGCACGGATTCTACTTTTAGTATCGAAAACTTATCTCTGATTACTTATGTTTGTAATAGAGAAACATATGAAATACTGCAGGTAATCAAAACTAAATTGTAATGTCAAAATACTTACTGCTAACAGGTCTTATTTTAATGTCATTGGGCTCTTTTGCAACAATTGCAAAGGACACGTTATATATTAATAGAGACACCGTCAATCAAGGAGGAAACCTTATTCATTATTGTTCTTTTAATAATACGGGTTCGTTTGAACTTACAAATGCCCCTCTGAAAATTAATGAAAACGACACGCTCCAAATAACTATTATCAATAACGATAGCCTTTCTCATACCTTCACAATTGATAGCGTTCTTGAAATAAACAACATTATTCTATCCTCAGACACCGCAACTTTTCAAGTTGAATTTAACAAGGGTACATATCGGTATTACTCAAATATGGCCTACGGTAAGTTTTTAGGAGCTTCAGGAAATGTGTTGGTGGGATATAGCTCTTACATTCATTATTTTTGGAATTTTTTAGAAGCAAAAGTGACTTTAAGTGATTCTATTGCTAAAGGACTTTCATTCAGCATGCCCAACTATTATAAACCAGAAGTATTCACAATAAACAATTATTTTTATCCAAACACCATCACCGACCCTTTTGGATTCGTAGATGCAAATGTTGGAGACTCGATCATTATTTCTATTGTTAACTCTGGTCAATTAATTAGCCCCATACATTTTCATGGCTACCATATTACCATTTTAGAGGTGAAAAAACATCAAAAAATTATTGGATGGGAAAAAGACACCTTTCCAGTATTTCCGGGAGATGCTATGACAATCCTTTTGGTCCCTGACAAACCAGGGATTTACCCGGTGCATAACCATAATTTAACAACTGTTGACACTGGAGGATATCCTGGAGGAATGATAACTCACCTAAATATTATGCCATGAAGCAATTATTAATCGTTCTGTTATTTATACCGCTACTTGGTAATTCTCAAATTAAAAATACGAAGTTAATTTCCAAAATGGACGGCACTTTTCAAAGAGAAGACGGCACTAATACTCCTTATTGGGGCTTTGGAGAATTTAACCCTAACCTTACGAATCAAAGAATCACACTACCGTCGCCATTGCTTATTTATGATTTAAATGATAGTGTTTATTTAAAATTACACAACCTCTCTCCGGAAACACACACAATTCATTTGCACGGATTAGATGTAACACAAATAAATGATGGTGTTCCATCGACATCATTTGGGGTATGGTTTAATGATAGCACTATATATAAATTTAAAGCTAAAAACCCAGGAACATATTTATACCACTGTCATGTAAACACGAATCTTCATGCTGCAATGGGTATGACAGGAATGGTTGTTATAAGAAACTTTCCTGACACGAATTTGCTTTATGCCAATGGCCCCTCATTTAACAAAGAGTACTACTACCTATCCTCAGACATGTATTTATACTGGAATTTCAATGTTACCTCTCCTGGAGCTTTTCACATGTATGAAGCCGATTATTTTATGGTAAACGGAAAAGCAGGAACACAATTATTCGATGACACTACGCAAATAATTAAAATGAGCGCTGGTGACACAGCTTTATTGCATATAGCCAATGTTGGCTACAACTCTGTTGAATACATTTTCCCTCCTGAAGCAAATGCGGTTACGCATCTGTCCGATGGCAGGGTTCTTCCCAGCCCAATTGATAACGATACATTAGTGTTGTACCCTGGAGAACGCTACTCTGTGCTTTTATCTCCAACACAATTTATTCAGGGACACATTACTGTGAACTCAGCAAACCTTTATAATACAGGAACAATTGTTGGAACTAATTACATTGGGATTAATATAGATTCTTTGGGGCAAGGAATGCAAGATAATAAATTAGCATATTTAAGTTTATATCCAAACCCTACCTCTAATAGTCTTCAAATCCAATCAAATAAAACTTTAGATATTCACGTCTATAATGTACAAGGGAAATTATTTGAGACCTTCAAAATTCAACCAGGCATTAATAGCATTGATGTCAGTAAGTTCCCTAAGGGGATTTACATTATTGGAGCAAACGGGTTTTTACCAACGAAGATTATTGTTGAGTAATCATTAAGATAACCCTCTCATAATACCTTTAGTAGATCCTTTTATAAAGTCTAATATTGTATTCTTTTCTTCGGAAGAAGGCAATTCAATGTCAGCAACTTTTAAAGCCGTTGTAATGTTACTATTCTGGACATATACCACTCGATAAATATCTTCTACATTCATGATTTGCTGATCACTAAACCCTCTTCTTCTTAAGCCAACTGAGTTCACCCCTACATAAGAGAGTGGCTCTCTAGCTGCCTTAACATAAGGAGGAACATTTTTACGAACCAACGAACCTCCAGCAATAAATGCATGCTCACCGATATGAACAAATTGTTGGGTTCCAACCATACCCTCAATTATTACCCAATCATCAATAGTAATGTGACCTGCTAATTGTGTGCTATTCGCTATAATTACGTTATTGCCAATTAGGCAATCGTGCGCAACATGTACATATGCCATTAATAAACAATTATTTCCGATAACCGTCTTATTTCTATCTGTAGTCCCCTTATGAATAGTTACGCATTCTCTAATAGTGGTGTTATCTCCTATATGTGTTGTTGTATATTCCCCTTTATACTTAAGGTCTTGAGAAACAGCAGAAATGACAGCCCCTGGAAAAATTCTACAATTTTTCCCTATTCTAGCGCCGTCCATTATAACAACATTAGCGCCTATCCAGGTACCTTCACCAATTTCAACATCTCCATAAATAGATGCAAATGGTTCTATAACAACTCCTTTTCCAATTTTTGCATCAGGATGTATGTAAGCTAAATCACTCATTCTTCTCTATCTTTTACAACAGAAGCTAACATTTCAGCTTCCATACAAGGTTGACCATTAACATATGCAATCCCAGCCATATGAACTAACCCTCGTCGAATTGGAGACATCAACTTTAGCTCAAAAACGATAGTGTCTCCGGGGATCACCTTTCTTTTAAATTTTACTTTATCTATTTTCATAAAGTATGTCGAATATAAATGTGGGTCTTCAACTTTACTCAGTGAAAAAATACCTCCAACTTGCGCCATGGCTTCGATTTGAAGCACCCCCGGCATAATTGGATTCCCAGGGAAATGACCCGTAAACTGCGGTTCATTCATTGTAATATTTTTAACCCCAACAATTGAGTTTTCGGTAATATCCATTATTTTATCTACCATCAAAAAGGGATATCGGTGCGGAAGCATTCTTTCAATATCATTGATATCGTATAAGGGCTCTTTTGTTAGGTCAAATCTCGTGCCCTCTTTTGCTTGCTCCTTCATTATTTGCTTGATTATCTTAGCATATGAAGTATTCCCCGAATGACCTGGTCTAGCTGCCAAAATATGGCCTTTGATTGGTTTTCCAACTAAAGCTAAATCACCAATTACGTCTAATAATTTATGCCGAGCTGGTTCATTAATGAATTTTAAATCAATGTTATTAAGGGTATTCCCTTGAATTTTAATATCAAGATGTTCCTTATCTAACAATTTTGCTAAAGCATCAATCTCACCTTGTGGAACATTATCTCTTTCAACTAGAATAATTGCATTATCAATATCACCCCCTTTAATTAAACCTGCTTTTGCAAGCATTTCAAGCTCTCTTAAGAATACAAAAGTTCTACATGAAGCAATATTTTCTTTAAATTCAGAAATATTATACATCGAAGCATGCTGAGTACCTAGCACCGGCGAATTATAATCTACCATCACTGTCAGTCGAAAATCATCATAAGGTATCCCAAGCATCTCAACACCTTTCTCGAGATCCTCGAAAGGCCTATTTTCCTTAAATTCAAAATACTCTCTTTCTGCCTCCTGTTCTTTAAGTCCTACTGCTTCAATCGCTTCTACAAAAGGCAATGCGCTTCCGTCCATAATTGGAATTTCAGCACCATCCAACTTAATCAATGCATTATCAACCTGCATGCCATAAAGAGCTGCCAATAGGTGTTCTGTAGTATTAACTTTAACGCCATTCTTTTCTAACGTAGTCCCTCTTTCTGTAGAAACAACCAAATCCGCATCAGCCGGAATAATTGGTTCACCTTCAATATCCGTTCTTTGAAATTTATATCCGTGATTTTCAGCTGCTGGTTCTATGATTACTTTTACATTTTCTCCAGTATGCAAGCCGACTCCTTGCAATTCAATCGAAGCGTTTAACGTGTGTTGTTTTTTATTCATAATTTGAACTATGTCTAGTTATTAGGGGGGGTAAACTCTTCTAATATAGTTTGCATCTCTATTATTTGACCTCTCAATTTCGGTAAAGCTCTAAACAAAACATAGCTTCGTTTATAATCTCCTATTGAAAAAGCAGGAGATCCTTGAACAATTTCATTTTCTTTTGAAATATCTCTTCCTACCCCTGATTGTGCAGCAATTTTAACCCCATCTGCCAGTTTTAAGTGACCAACAATACCAACTTGACCACCAATCATCATATTCTTACCTAATTTAGTCGAGCCAGCAATTCCTGTTTGAGCAGCAATTACTGTATTCTCTCCTATATCTACATTATGCGCTACCTGAATTAAATTATCCAATTTTACGCCTTTTCGAATTAAGGTAGACCCCATTGTTGCTCTATCAATAGTGGTATTTGCACCTACTTCGACATAATCTTCTAGTATTACATTTCCAATTTGTGGCACTTTCTGATAATTATTAGCGGCATTCGGAGCAAATCCGAATCCATCAGAACCAATTATCGCACCTGAATGAATAGTACAAGAGTTCCCTAATTTACAGTTAACATAAACTTTAACGCCTGAAAAAACTGTTGAATCATCTCCAATAGTTACGTTATCTCCGATATATACGTGTGGGTAAATTTTTACATTTTTACCAATAGTAACATTCGTTCCAATGTATGCAAAAGCTCCTACATAACAGTTCTCTCCAAGCGAAGATGAATCCGAAATAAAAGAAGGTTGCTCTATCCCTTGTTTATTTTGCGTTGCCTGATCATAAACAGCAAGTAACTTTGTTAAGCACTTATACGCATCGTCTACTTTGACTAAAGTTAATGTCGCTGGAAGATCTTTCTCAGGAACAAAGGTCTTATTTACAAGGGCGATAGTCGCTTTTGTTGTATATATAAACTGTTCGTATTTGGGATTAGCTAGAAAAGTTATCGTTCCAGGCTTACCTTCTTCAATTTTTGCCATATCACTAACTGTGGCTTCCGGGTTTCCTTCAATTTCCCCATCTAATAATCCAGCAATTTGTTGTGCAGTAAATTCCATTGGTTCAAATTTAATAAGATTTTAAAACAGAAACCTCAATAGCGAAAATATTTTTGAGAACTTATCCACTAATAGATGGATAGCATAAGAAATACTTTCTTATAGTCATTGATAATGCTTGAATATTGAAGTTGTCTGACGCCTCAGTTATATCCTTTACAGAACCATCTTTGAATAAAATATTTATGCTATCCATTTCCGGATTGTAAGCATTGTTCTCTATATTGTTATTGAACACAAAATACTTGGCCTCTTCTTCACTAATAGCATAATGTTTTGAAGCAAGCTGAATATGTTTCTCTATTTTTTCTTCACTAAATTCTTCTTTTTGAATTTCCACCTTTAACAACTGTCTATTCACTAACATATTACACAACTCTGCCAACACTTTATCGGTATGATTGCTCCAAACTTTAATAGCTCCCAACACATCGTAATCATCCAGTTCTGTAAAAGATTCTAGAATTTTTTTGGATTGAAAATCTTCTTTACTTATGTCATTATACAGGAATAATTTAAAAGCAGGGCTACAAAATAAGTCCGATCCATTTTTAGCTAAATACTTCGCTCGTTTCAAAATCTTCACCAATAAAAACTCAGCACTAATTACCGTTTTATGCAAGTAGACTTGCCAATACATTAATCGACGCGCGACAATAAACTTTTCAATGGAGTAAATTCCTTTTTCATGAATTACGAGCTCGTCATCAACGACGTCCAACATTTTAATAATCCGCTGATTACTTACCACCCCCTCAGAAACACCTGAATAAAAACTATCTCTTTTAAGATAATCCAATCGATCCATGTCTAATTGACTAGACACCAATTGGTGTAAAAACCTCTTTGGATACTTATTCTTAAATATTTGAATAGCAACATCTAATTTACCATTAAACTGTTTGTTTAATTCTGCCATGAACAATACCGAGATATCTTCATGTGTTAAACCCTGAACAATAGAATGTTCCAGTGCATGAGAAAATGGACCGTGCCCAATATCGTGTAAAAGTATTGCTAGAGTTACTCCAATAGCTTCCTCTTCTGTAATTTCATTTCCACTTGCCCGAAGCGTGTCAATTGCCTGTCCCATAAGGTGAGTACAACCCACCGCATGATGAAATCGAGTGTGCAAAGCTCCTGGATAAACAACATCAGTTAGCCCCAATTGTTTAATCCTTCTTAGACGTTGAAAATATGGATGATTTATTACATCTAAAATAATATCATATGGTAATGAAATAAAACCATATACTGGGTCGTTAAATATTTTCTTCTTATTGGTTGATTCCACTAAACTTATTTTTACATTGTAAAACAAATTTAAACAAATATACCATGGCTAAAATACTTTGGGCAGATGACGAGATAGATTTATTAAAACCTCATGTAATGTTTCTGGAGGGGAAAGATCATGAAGTCATCACAGTTAACAGTGGAAATGAGGCCATTGACGAAATTAAAGCTTCCAATTTCGACATTGTATTTTTAGATGAAAACATGCCGGGGTTAACTGGGTTGGAAACTTTAGAAAACATAAAAAAAGACCATCCAAACTTACCTATTGTTATGATTACCAAAAGTGAAGAGGAGTCTATAATGGATGAAGCTATCGGTGGCCGAATAGCTGATTATTTGATTAAGCCCGTTAATCCCAATCAAATACTGTTATCCTTAAAAAAGAACTTAGAAGGGAAACGACTTGTTAATGAAAAAACCACTTCTGGATATCAACAAGAATTTAGGGAAATTGCAATGAATTTGCAGGATATAATGGACTTTAAAGAGTGGGACAACATGTATAAGCGTATTACACGGTGGGAGCTAAAACTTGAAAAAAGTAACGATGAAGGAATGAAAGAAATTCTTTCTATGCAGAAGAAAGAGGCGAATGATTTATTCTCTCGTTTTATTGAGGATAATTATTTGGAATGGTTGAATGGAACAGAAGAAGCTCCTGTAATGAGTCATACCTTATTACAAAAGAAAGTTTTTCCACACTTAAATAAAAAAACATTTTTAATGGTCATTGATAATTTGCGCTATGACCAATGGAAGGTATTACAGCCAGTGCTTTCTGAATACTTTACCATTGAGGAAGAAGATAATTACTATGGAATTCTACCAACCGCTACTCAATATGCAAGAAATGCGCTTTTTGCTGGATTAATGCCATCAGAAATTGCGAAAAAATATCCGAAAAAATGGAAAAACGACGATGACGAAGGGGGAAAGAATTTATTTGAAAAAGATTTTCTAGAAGGAAATTTAATTAGAAATGGAATTACTGGAAAATTCTCCTACAACAAGATAACAAACCTTAATGCTGGAAAAAAATTAGTAGATAATTTTTCAAATTTATTACAGAACGATTTTAATGCAATCGTTTATAATTTTGTAGATATGCTGTCTCACGCCAGAACGGATATGGAGGTAATTAGAGAATTAGCTAGTGATGAAGCTGCATACCGATCATTAACACTAAGTTGGTTTGAACACTCTTCATTGCTGGACATCTTTAAACTTATTGCTGACAACGGCTGTGATGTTATCATCACCACAGACCACGGAACAGTACGAGTAGATGAACCAAGCAAGGTTGTTGGCGACAGAAACACAAACACCAACTTAAGGTACAAACAAGGTAAAAACTTAAGTTATGTGAAAAGAGATGTCTTTGAAGTTAAAAGACCTGATGAAGCTTTTTTACCAAAGTTAAATGTGAGCAGCACCTACATCTTCGCGAAAGACACTAAGTTTTTTGTTTATCCGAATAATTATAATCATTACATGAATTATTATAAGGACACATTCCAACATGGAGGGATTAGTTTGGAAGAAGTCATTATTCCAATAATAAAAATGAGCTCAAAAACAACTAAGAAAAAGGAGGCACCTAAGAATGATAAGTACGATCGATATAAAAGGTAATTAATCTTCGTGTACTGATAATGCCTCTATAAATTCAATAATCGATTCTTTTTCTTCGTCAGGGCAATGGTTGCAATATTTATGCGCTAAATTAATAACACTATTAATTGTAATATCTTCCGGCAGAACACGGGAATTAAATTCTATCGACAGTATTCTCAACCAAAATTCGGAATTATCAAAGGCATTAGTATTTAATTGGCCTAGCAATTCATTTGGATTATGTAGAAAATAAGAAAACCCATTAACCCCTAAATAGCGACATTCTAAACTATCCAATTCTGGTAATAAAATGTTCAGCGCTTCAAAATATTTTATCCGCCATGTAGAATCTTGCGTTTGTAAACTGTCAGAAATAGCTCTTATATAGGTGTAATTTATACTATCTCCTTTTCCCTGTAAGATTAAATGAGTTGCTTTTCGAGCGTTCATTTCACCTTCCATATCGGCAACATATTCTGCTCCATCTAAGGTAGAAATAAGCATCTCAAGCTCATCTTCAGATGATTTACAAGAAGAAAAAAAGAAAAAAAGAATTAATCCAGAATATTTTATCATGGAGCAAAGGTAAACATTACCCTTAATCATTTAAAATTATTAAGCAGATAGACATAGAGATCAATATAACAAAAGGAACAAAAAAACCGTATTAACAGATGCTAATTACTTCTTAGAGATTATCTTTGGATAATGAAATTTTCAAAGACTTACATTCGCTTTAATTGGTTAACACTTGTTTTTATTTATCTAGTCGTTATTGCTGGAAGTTTTGTAAGAATAACCGGCTCCGGAATGGGATGTCCAGATTGGCCAAAGTGCTTTGGTCAATGGATTCCGCCTTCTTCTGAATCGGAATTACCAGAGAACTACAAAGATCTTTATTCGGAAAAAAGAGCATCTAAAATTGAAAGGTTTGCACAAGTCCTCAGAAATATAGGCCTTGAGGAAACTTCTGAACAACTTAAAAACGACCCCAATTTGAGAATTGAACAAGATTTTAATAGCAAAAAAACATGGATAGAATACATTAATCGGCTGTTTGGTTTTTTTGCAGGAAATGCATTGCTAGTCAGCTTTATTTGGTTGATTTGGAAGTATCGAAAAAGAAAATTGATTTTCCTCGCAGGCATCAACCTAATTCTAATGGGTGCTCAAGCTTGGTTTGGCTCTATCGTCGTGGCTTCTAATCTAGTCCCATGGACAATTACAATTCATATGTTATTGGCTTTAATAATTATAGCATTACAAATCTATTTTATTCGAGAGATTAGTCCAACACAAAGTAAGAAACTGCCACAATCCAAATTAGAATTCTATCTTATTTGGATCTGTCTGGGAGTTACTTTTTATCAAATGTTTCTGGGAACACAAGTAAGAGAATCTATAGATGAATTAACCGCTCTAGGAATAACACGAGAACGATGGACAGCAGAGCTAGGTATGATGTTTTACATTCATCGAAGTTTCTCTTGGCTAGTATTGTTATTCTTGACTGTGATTGCATGGAAAAATGAACAAAGGAATAAGTATACTTCAATACGATATGTATTCTGTTTTTTAATAGTAGAGCTTTTGTCAGGAGTCTTATTAGCACACTTTGAAACACCTGGATTAGTGCAAACAAGTCATTTAATCTTTGCAACGATTATTTTCGGAATACTGACGATGCTTGTTTTCAGGAGCAAAATAGTGAAAGTGAATTTATAATTCATTAGGATTGAACTTACCTACTAAAATACTTTACAGACAAGTAAACGTAAATTTTATATTCTTATTGATTCGTCTTATTAAGAACTGAGAATAGAAATATTTTAATCGATAATGTTAATAACTTTATTGGTGAATTAAGTTATTTTGTCTATATTTATAGATCACTCATCGAAAAAAAGAACTACATATGCTAGAATTAAGTAAGAAGGTATTGCAAAAAGTAAGTTTTGATCGGTCATTATTTCACAAGGAGTTGGTTAAAGCTGTTAGCTGGTTGAAGAAAGATGAAGTTCCTTCATTAAAAGTATGGTGTCTCGCTTCCTTTGCTATGTACAATGATGTGATTTTAGAGGTTTTTGATACTATCTAAAAAAAAGTAAGCATCTAATATTACTGGAGCTTTATAGCTCCTTTTTTTTATGCCAACTTCTACCTTTTTAAAAAGGTAATATTTCTTTTTAAACCTTCAAATTTAGTTCTTTTTACAGCTGATTTTCGAAACAATTCTTTAAAAGTATCTTCCTGCAAATCTTCCCAGTCACCTTTGGTCATTGAAAGCAAGTCTGGATGTGGGTTAAATGCAGGTTCATTGTGTTGCAGAGAGAAACTGTTCCAAGGACAAACTGCTTGGCAAATGTCACAACCAAACATCCAATCATCTATCTTTCCTTTAACCTCCTGTGGGATAGCTTCTTTCAGTTCAATGGTAAAATAGGAGATACACTTACTCCCATCTACAACATACGGTTGGATTATCGCCCCTGTCGGACAAGCATCAATACATTTTGTACAGGTCCCACAGTAATCCTGAACTGGAGAATCATATTCTAAATCTAAATCAAGAATAATTTCAGCAATGAAAAAATAAGAGCCTTGGTTTTTATTGATAAGATTAGCATTTTTCCCGACCCAACCTAAACCAGCTTTTTTTGCCCATGCTTTTTCTAACACGGGGGCAGAATCAGTAAAGACTCTTGCATCCACTTTTCCAATCTTCTCTTCAATAAAATAAAGTAAGGTCTTAAGCTTATGCTTTACCACGAAATGATAATCCTCTCCATAAGCATAGGTAGAAATTTTTGGAGCTGTAGGATCAGCTTGTAATTTATCAGTATAATAGTTATATAACAAAGAAATAACTGATTTTGAACCTTCTACTAATATCCTAGGATCGAGTCGCATGTCAAAATGATTCTCCATGTAAGACATCTCTCCATGCTGTTTGTCTTGTAGCCATTTCTCTAACCGAGGGGCTTCTTCTTCTAAAAAATCAGCCTTTGAAAACCCAACAAACGAAAAGCCCAATCGATGCGCTTCTTCTTTAATTAATTGTGTGTTGTTTAATTTAGGCATGGAAATAACGATTAGCTACTTCTTAAAGATAACTAATTTTAAAAACAAAATTACAGCGAAAAGACCGACCCAAAACCACCATTGACCAAATACAATAGGGATTTCTTCCGCTTGTTCTTGAAGGGATTTAGCTGAATGCTTATTTTGTTCTTTTTCCATTTTATTTGAAGGGCTTCCAGAAGTAATGTCAATTTCCGAAGCTGCCCTTTCTTCTTGTAAAACAACAGTAACATCTTCGTTTATAGAATCTATATTTAACGCAAAATTTAGATTTACAACACTGACAAATATTACAAATACAAATAGCTTCTTCATCGTAAATTACTTAAAACAAACCACCTTGTGTTGTTCCTCTTTCTTTTCCCAAGTGCTTATATGCCAATTCGGTAACCATTCTTCCACGTGGTGTTCTTGCAATATATCCTTCTTGAATTAAAAAGGGTTCATAAACTTCCTCTATCGTACCAGCTTGTTCTCCAACTGCAGTTGCAATCGTTGTTAACCCAACAGGTCCGCCTCCAAATTTCTCAATCATTACCGATAATATTCGGTTATCCATTTCATCCAAACCATGTTTATCGACATGCAGCGCTTCTAAAGCAGTAGCAGTAATAGTAGTATTTATTGTTCCATCACCTTTAATTTGCGCAAAATCTCTAACTCTTCTTAAAAGGGCATTTGCTATTCTCGGGGTTCCTCTACTTCTTCCAGAAATTTCAAAAGCGGCTTCATAATCAATTGGAATATCTAGAATTCCAGAAGAACGTTCCACGATGTCCGTTAGGATTTTAGTCTCATAATACTGCAAACGACTACTGATGCCAAAACGCGCTCTTAAAGGCGCTGTAAGCATTCCTGAACGTGTTGTTGCTCCAATTAAAGTAAATGGACTTAATTCTATCTGAACCGTTCTTGCGTTCGGCCCAGAATCGATAAGGATATCAATTTTATAATCTTCCATAGCTGAGTATAAATACTCCTCAATTACTGGACTTAGTCGATGAATTTCATCTATAAACAAAACATCACCTTCCTCTAAATTTGTCAATAACCCTGCTAAATCTCCTGGCTTATCCAAAACAGGGCCAGAGGTCACTTTAAATCCAACATTCATTTCGTTGGCTATAATATGTGCCAAAGTTGTTTTACCAAGACCCGGCGGTCCATGTAACAAAACATGATCTAAAGGTTCGCTTCTTAGAATCGCAGCTTTTACAAACACTTGTAAATTATCTGTTACATGCCTTTGCCCTGCAAAATCATCAAATAATTTAGGGCGCAACACCTGTTCTAGCTCTTTATTCGAAAAAGATTCATCATCATCGTGTATGTCGTATTCTTCTATCACTTCTTAACAAAGATAACAAAGCAAATTATTCTTTTAAGATCTGTTCTTTATAAATATCCCCAGAGTATATTTTAACCCTTAAAATATACTCTGGCGCTGTAAATGATTCTTTGATTTGTTGGTTCGATTTTATTGCTAATCTAAATCCAACCCCTCCGCCTATCCCAAAGTATTTTAAGAATTTGTATTCAATAGTCATGGCGGGTTCATAAATGATTATCCATGAGCTCCCTATTGTGATAGCGAGGTCTAAATCATCATATTGCGCTTTTCCCAAACCAATTTGGACCGGAATTTCTGCACTCCAATATTTGGATTTATAAAAATTATACTCAAAGAATGCGACCGCATAGCCAAACTTTAAATCTATTTTATTTGAATTAAGGAGAGTAGGTTCAAGAGGTCGCTTTGGCATCCAATGATAACCAATACCAATATTAGTTGTCTTGTTAAATGAGAGCCCAACTTTAATACCGTGTATTTTTGCATACTGGTTTGAAATAAAAGAATTTCGGGTATCAAACTTTAATAAAAACTTTGGCTTATAATCAAAACTGGTTCGAATAGAGTCAAAAAGCTGTGCACGTGCTTGACTTGAAAAAATAAAAAAAGAAAGTAATATTATAAAAAAAGTCCGCACCTAACAAAGGTACGGACTTCAATATATTAATTCAATATAAAACACTAATGTTCTTCTTCACCGGGTTCTAGTGGCACATTTTGCATAACAAAATCTTCTGCTTGACCTGGTTTATTATAGTCATAAGGCCATCTATGAACGACAGGTAAATCTCCAGGCCAGTTACCGTGCATATGCTCCACTGGCGATGTCCACTCTAGTGTATTTGCCCTCCATGGATTTTGAGAAGCTTTTGGCCCTCTTAAAGCACTATAGAGAAAGTTCCAGAAGAAAAATAACTGAGAAAGTACTCCTACAGTTGCAAAAATACTAATTACAACATTTAGGTCTATCATGTGATCAAACATTGGAAATTCTGAATTTGTATAATAACGTCTTGGCATTCCGCCTTCCCCTAAAAAGTGCATAGGAATAAATACTCCATATCCGCAAGTAATGGTAATCCAGAAGTGAATAAAACCTAATTTCTTATTCATCATCCTTCCATACATTTTAGGGAACCAATGATAAACTCCAGCGAACATTGCCAAAATAGCAGACATCCCCATTACAATATGGAAGTGCCCAACTACAAAGTAAGTATCGTGTTGACTAATATCTAAAGCCGCATCTGCTAAAATAATACCCGTAACACCACCACTAATAAAAGTAGAGACCATTCCAATTGAAAATAACATCGCCGGTGTAAAAACAAGATTACCTTTCCATAAAGTAGTTAAGTAGTTAAACACTTTTACTGCAGATGGTATTGCAATTAATAAGGTAGTAAAAACAAATACTCCACCTAAGAATGGATTCATTCCTGTAAGGAACATATGGTGACCCCAAACAATAAACGAAAGAAATCCAATCGCCAAAATCGAACCAATCATTGCTCTATATCCAAATATTGGTTTTCTAGAGTTTGTAGCAATTACTTCTGATGATATCCCTAATGCAGGTAGTAATATTATATATACCTCAGGATGTCCTAAAAACCAGAATAAGTGTTCAAATAATACCGGAGAACCTCCTGTTTGGTCAAGTGCTCCATTAGATGTTGTAATATCACTTAAAAAGAAACTCGTTCCCATGTGTCTATCCATAATAAGTAATACGGCTGAAGACAAAAGAACAGGAAAAGACAATAACCCTAGAATAGCTGTTACGAAGAATGTCCAAATCGATAACGGTAATCTGGTCATTCTCATTCCTTTCGTACGCAGATTAATAATAGTAACAATATAATTAATACCTCCTAATAATGCAGACGCAATAAATATTGATATCGACAACAGCCACATCGTCATACCCAATCCAGATCCTGGCTGCGTTTCTTCAAGTACACTTAATGGTGGATATATTGTCCATCCTGCCATTGCTGGTCCAGATTCAATAAAAAGAGAAGCTAACATTATCGAACTCGATAAGAAAAACAGCCAATATGATATCATATTTAATAGTCCTGATGCCATGTCTCTTGCTCCAATTTGAAGGGGAATAAGTAAATTTGAAAAAGTTCCAGACAAACCTCCTGTAAGAACCATAAACACCATAATAGTACCGTGCAATGTAACAAGACCTAGGTACATATTACTATCCAAAACACCATCAGGGGCCCAGCCAGAACCTAATAAAGTTTCCATAATGCCAAACTTTTCGTCTGGCCATCCCAATTGCAATCTAAATAATGCCGAAAGTGCAATACCAACAATTCCCATAACTATGGCCGTTAATAGGTATTGTTTAGCAATCATTTTATGATCTTGACTAAACACGTACTTAGTAAAGAAACTTTCTTTATGATGATGTGCTGCGTGACCGTGATCTGACATACTCTTATCTTTTTTTCTAATTTCTAATTTCTTATTCTTCAATTTCTTGAGCTAACTCTTCAGTAGCTGCTGCTCCAATTGTATACGAAACCGCTCCACCATCAAACCTTTTTTGAGATTCAATCCAATTTTTATATTCTGCTTCAGTTTCAACAATAACCTTCATTTGCATATTCGAGTGACTTGCACCACAAATTTTGTTACACATCAATATGTAATCAAAATCAACAACCTCTTCTTCCTCTCCAATTCTTCTTTTACGCTCATTATGAATGGTATTGATATTCTTATAATGGTCAATAACAAACTCATCTAAACGCATATCTTTAGTTGTGATCGTAGGTTTTAACGTAAATGAGGTAGTCATGCCTGGAACACAATTCATCTGAGCTCTGAAATGAGGAAACCAAGCACAATGAAGTACATCTTGAGACCTAAAATAAAAAGTGTAGGTTTTATCCACTATCAAATGCATTTCCCCTTTAACAACAACATCATTAGCTGCCATTGCATCGTCAGCATCAGCATTTCTTCCTATTTCTAAACCTGATTTAATCCTGTACTTCTGACGCTTCAACCTTTCTATTTTTTCAGACATTTCAGCAACTTTACCATCTGGTAATAAGTATTCCGTAGTCTTTTGGTTGTCAATGTATTTTTCAATACTATTAGCCAATAGAACAGAATCTAATCTATCAATTTCTGTATCTATTGTTTCGAAGGATGCAGCTATTCCTTCAGTAGTAATTACTCCTAATGGATTAGTACCTGTCACTAATTTAAAATTTGCCTTTCCCAACTTATTGTCTTCTCCTGAATATCTAGCGGTCCAGTCAAACTGTTTCGCATATAACTCAATAACAGTACCTTCATCTTCTGGATTCATTATATAATTCCAAGTTTGTAACCCATAAATAATAACTCCCGCAAGAACAATGGCAGGAACTGTAGTCCAAATCATTTCTAATTTATTGTTGTGTACCAAATAAACGGGCTTTCTTTTAGGGTCTCTTCTGTAGAGAAATGGAAAAATAAACAACATCCCATTCATTATAAAAAACACAGGAAGTATAATCCACCAATTAAAAACTAACAAATCATCAATCATAACCCCGTGTTCTGTTGCAGCAGTACCAAGACCTCCGTTACCATATTCCAGCATTAAGTAGATCGTTCCGCCAAAAAGGGCAAACATAAACACAAGAAACAGAATAGCTTGTGAAAGGTTTTCTCCGGGGGTAATATTTTCCTGGCTTTTATCTCCTGTAACTTTAGATGTCATTTCATACACCTTCACAAGCTGTATAAGAGCTAAAACTCCTAAAACAACTACTATAAATATTAAAAACTTATTTTCCATTTTATAAATTTATCTTATCCTATAATTTTATCCGTGATGATGTTTACTCTCGTCCAAAAATGGGTGATTATTTTGAACCAGAGGTGATTTTCCAAGAGATCTTAGTACCAAAAAGATAAACGTTCCCAAGAATGTCATAAACATACCTATTTCTAATAATCCAAAGTTCCATTCTTCGTATAATGTACCTGGCATAACCATACAAAACACATCAAACCAGTGCCCAATAAATATTACTAATCCAATAAATATTAAGTACGGCCAAGATTTTTTCGTGTCTGCTGACATTAAGAAAATCATTGGAAGAACAAAGTTGACAACAAACATTGCAAAGAATATAAATTTGTAACTTTCAATACGGGTAACAAAATAGATTACTTCCTCTGGAATATTGGAATACCAAATAAGCATAAATTGAGAGAACCATAAGTAACTCCATAAGAAGCTTAATGCAAACATCCATTTTCCTACATCGTGTATATGAGCGCTATTTACAAACTCTAAGTTTCCTTTGTGCTTCAGATACAACGTTACCATCATAATCATAATCATTGCGCTTAACCAAATTCCTGAGAATGAATACCATCCAAACAACGTGCTGAACCAATGCGTATCAATTGACATGATAATATCCCAAGACATTGTAGATGAGAATACTGCAAAGAATACCAAGAACAACGCTCCCCTTCTATACATTAAAAAATGTGAGGCTGTAGCTTTTTCAACATCTTCGCTATCTTGTTTTCTTGAAGTTTTTCTAAACCAATTCATGAAATATGCGAATACTCCGAAATAGCATATAATTCTGATCCAAAAGAACGGCTTATTCAAATATGCAACTTTGCCCCAAATCAAATCATCATGAGCAACCACATCGCTATCCATCCAAGGATAAATATGATTTAATCCTAAGGTTGCTGCAATAAAAACGACAACTAAAATAATCATCCCTAATGGTAATGCAGACATAATTGCCTCCATAATTCTTAGTAAGACAACTCCCCAACCTGACTCAGTAGCATAATGCAATGCAAGGTAGAAAAGTGCTCCTAAAGCAATTCCAAAAAAGAAGAACCCATTTACTAATAAGTTAGACCAAAATCTTCTAAAATGAGAATCAGACATTGCAATATCTCCATTACTAAACATATGTGCTAAGGTTTCTGATGGTGCTACATCATGACCATGGCCATGAGCAGCATGGTCACCATGACCTTCAACTTCTAAATGTTTAATATGAATGTGCCACTCGAAAGTAGGTTTAGCATGAGCATGGCCTTCTTCTGCGTGTTCCTCAGCACCTTCAACATGTTCAACGTGAGCGCCATGTGCTTCATGAGCGTGACCATCGTGATCTACGTTTGCGTCTCCAAAATCAAGTTCGTAACCTAAAGCAGCCATTGCTTCTTCAGCCTCTTTTTTTACGTCAGCTTCTTTTTCAACTTGGTCACCCCAGTATTCAACGTATACTTCGTGGTCACTTAATACAGTAGGAAACACGTATTCTTTTTGAAAGAAGAAGCCTACGATTAACAGCAGTAATCCTACTCCCATTAATCCAAGTGTTACTTTTTTTGCTTTATTAGAAATTTGAAATTCCATTTTTACTATTTATTTCTATTAATAGTTAATTCTTAATGTGCTTATCCTGCTTCACCTACAACTGCAATTGCATCAATAGGTGCACCCGTTGTGTCTGCCTTAACATTTCCAGTTAATCCGTTTAAATTAAAATCACCATGCTGTAACGTTCTAACATACATAGCGACTTTCCATCTTTCTTCTTTATTCAATTGAGATGCATGTGCTCCCATTGCTCCTTTACCAAAAGTAATAACATGGAAAATTCCACCAAGACTTCTTTCTTTGTAAGCTCCGTCATACGGGCTAGGTGGATTATAGTCCCCTACTACTACTACTCCGCCATCACCTTGGCCTTTTTTGCCATGGCAGTGCATACACATAATTTCAAATAACCGTTTCCCTTCCTTTACATTTCCTTCGATATCAGCTAAAAATGGACTTGGTAATTTCCAGTTAGCAGAAGCCGAGTCTAAGTCTTCTTTTCCGTATATGAAAGGCATCATTAACGCTGCCTTATTTTTCTTTTTGTAATAAGGGATTGATCCTTCTGCAGGAGTTCTTGCAGATTGCGTATTTTTCAACCTTTCAGCTGTTGTGTCTTTTTCTTCATCAGTCACCATTCCGTAATCCACATAAGCTTCAATTGCTTGTGATCGATACATGTCTGGCATATACTCATATCCCGGACTGTCTGGATGTTTACTGCAAGATGACAATGTGATTGCACCTATTAGTATTACTGTTATATATTTTAATGTAAGCTTCATGCTAACGTTTTAATTCGTTAATTACTTAATCGTTTTTTCGTCAATTTCAACAATTCCTGTTTCCTTAATCATATCGTTTAACTGGTCCAAAGAAAAATTACTGTTTTCTGCTAACCTTACCTCTACCACAAATCTATCGTCGGTAGTTCTTGGATCAGGGTTTCTGGCGGGCATTCCAGGTAACGTTTTATTTCTCAAAAAATATGTCAATGCCATTCCGTGAGCAGCACATAAAACTGTAAACTCAAACAAAATGGGAACAAAAGAGGGTATGTTTTCCAAATAGCTAAAATTAGGTTTACCTCCGATGTTTATTCCGTGCCAATCCGAAACCATGAAGTATCGAGTTGCCATAATTGCCAATAGAAGCCCCGTTATTCCATACATAAATGCGGCAATTCCTAAACGTGTATGTTTAATACCAATTATTGGGTCAATTCCATGAATAGGGAATGGCGAAAATACGTCAGCAACATGAACTCCATTGTCCACTAATGATTGACATGCTTCTTTCGTAACATCATCATCATCGTACATTGCATATATAACTTTATCTGTCATACTGTAATTTTTAATTTCTTTCGTTAATGCTTTTCTATATGAGAATCATAATAACCCTCACCATGTCCAAACCCTTTCTTATAATTCTCTCCTGAAGATTTCAAAATTGTTTTCAGCTCTGCTATTGGTAATACTGGAAAGTATCTTGCAAAAAGCAAGTACAACACAAAGAAAATTCCTAGAGTTCCAACATAAATGCCTATATCTACCCAAGTTGGGTGGAAATATGACCATGCAGATGGAACATAATCTCTATGTATTGAAGTAACAATAATTACAAACCTTTCGAACCACATCCCAACATTTACAACAGCCGCTAGGATGAATGTAAAAGTTAAATTTGTTCTTAACTTTTTAGACCACATTAATTGTGGAGAAACCACATTACATGTCATCATGGCTGCGTAGGACCACCAATACGGTCCAGTTGCTCTGTTCAAGAATGCATACGCTTCATATTCAACACCAGAATACCAAGATATAAATAACTCCGTAATATATGCGACACCAACGATAGAACCTGTTGTAAGAATTACAATATTCATATACTCAATATGCTTAGTATGCAAGTAAGCTTCTAATTTGAAAGCCTTTCTTAACACAAGCATTAGTGTTTGCACCATAGCAAAACCAGAGAATACTGCTCCAGACACAAAGTATGGAGGAAAAATCGTGGTATGCCAACCTGGTATAACCGATGTGGCAAAATCAAAAGATACAATCGAGTGCACTGAAAATACAAGAGGTGTGGCCAATCCAGCTAAAACCAATGATACTACTTCAAAACGATTCCATGCTTTCGCGTTTCCAGTCCAACCAAAACTTAATATTCCGTAAGCTTTTTTAGCGACAGGTTTTGTAACTCTATCTCTAATCGTCGCAAAATCAGGAATAAGACCTATGTACCAAAACACCATTCCTACGGAGAAGTAGGTTGAAATTGCGAATACATCCCAGAATAAGGGTGAATTGACATTTACCCACATTGATCCAAATTGATTTGGCAAAGGAAACACCCAATATCCAACCCATAAACGACCCATGTGAATTAACGGAAACATCCCTGCCATCATAACGGCAAATATTGTCATTGCTTCAGATGCACGGTTAATTGCCATTCTCCATTTTTGACGGAAGAGCAATAGCACAGCAGAAATAAGTGTTCCTGCGTGACCAATTCCTACCCACCATACAAAGTTGGTAATATCCCAAGCCCATTCTACTGTTTTATTCAATCCCCAAACACCTACACCTGTACCTAACAGGTATACGATACAACCTACTCCCCAAAGGGCAAAGATTCCGAAAATTGAAATTAGAATATACCATCCTCTAGGAGCTTTACTTTCAATAGGACGGATAACATCATCCGTAATATCTTTGTAATTCTTATCTCCTAAAATTAAGGGAATCCTGATGTCTGACTCTTTATGCATCTATTTACGTTTTTATTCCAATTAATTTATTAATGTTCTAACTATGTTCTTCAGTTGCTGCGCCAGCATGCGCTACTTCCGCCGCTTCTTCTATATTTCTAACTTTCACTTGGTACCAAAGATTTGGTTTAACACCAATCTCTTCTAATGCTTGGTAAGCCCTATCTCCTGAAGTTTTAGAACGAACTAACGAATCTTCGTCATTCCAATCTCCAAAAACAATTGCTCCATTTGGACAAGCATCAGCACAAGCTGTTACCACATCTCCATCCGCTACAGCTCTAGACTCAGCTTTGGCATTTAACTTACCTTCTTGGATCCGTTGTACACAAAAGCTACATTTTTCCATAACACCTCTTGAACGAACTGTCACATCTGGATTTAACACCATCCTTGCCATCTCGTCTTGAGAATTATTAACATGCTTAAATTTTCTATAATCTCTATAGTTAAACCAGTTGAAACGTCTTACTTTATATGGGCAGTTATTTCCACAATATCTTGTTCCAATACAACGGTTATAAGCCATCATATTTAATCCTTCATTACTGTGCGTTGTTGCAGCAACTGGACAAACTGTTTCACAAGGAGCGTGATTACAGTGCTGACACATCATTGGCATAAACACTACTGATGGATTATCTTCCGGAACCTCTAGATTAGCATAAGACCAATCGTTTCCTTCTTCTCTTTTATTTTTTTCCCATCTTGATCTTGCATCATCGTCAATAGAAGAAAAGTACCTATCCATCCTTAACCAATGTAGATCTCTCGCTCTTCTAATTTCATCTTTACCAACTACAGGAACATTATTTTCTGAGTGACATGCAACGATACAAACACCACAACCGTTACAAGCTGTTAAATCAACAGACATTCCCCATCGGTGACCAACAAATTCAACTGGATGCTCGTCCCATAAAGAAATATCAGTAGCTTTTACATGCTCTCCATGACCTTTGGTATGAACATGTAATTCATGAGCTGGATTGTAATCCTCTTTATGCCCGCTTATAATAGATTCAAGATTTGTTTCTCTTAAAATTGATGTTCTCCCCATAATTGTATGGTGAGTTTGTGTGCACGCTAAGAAATACTTTTCGTTCGCATCTGCTACCTCAGCATCTGCAAAATATTTAATCGAATCGTTTTCAAAAGAAGTGAACTTATATGCGTTTCCTCCGATTGGCTTTTTATTCCCATCAGCATCTAAATCGTAATCTCCTGTTTGATCTAATTTTATTTGAAATGCAGCTGAACCAATCGCTTCTTGATTTTCTGCCCTTCCATATCCTAGTGCAACACCAACGGTTCCTCTAGCTTGACCAGGTAATGGATAAACAGGTAGTTTAAGAACTTGCTCTCCAACCGTAACATTTACCATATTTACTGGAGTTTCTTGCTCTATGTATAAACCATCCCACTTCCCTTTTTCAGAACCGGTGATATTAAACAAATCGTAACAATCAGCTGGAGCCATGGTAACAAAATTATCCCAACATACCTTAGTAATAGCGTCTGGCAACTCTTGTAACCAAGGGTTGGCACTGTATTGACCTTCTCCAATTTCTACTTTTTGGTAAGCAACCACTTCCCAAGCCGCATCCGAACTGCTCAATGAAGAAGCTACTGCAGATGTAGTATCTGTAAATGAAACAGAAGCAGATGGCATTGCGGCCGCAGCTGTTGGACTTCCGTTGTGTACTGACCAATTCCAATATTCAGTAAATGTTAAATATTCTGACTGCATAGGGAAACCATATGCTCTCCAAGTATCTTGAATATAATTGTAATACGTTTTGCTTTCTTTATCCCCTCTTTCAGCATTCCCTGACCACACCAATAAAGATTCTTGCGCTTGACGAGAATCAAACAACGGTCTAATTACAGGCTGTTGAATAGCATATTGACCAACTTGAGGTTTATAATCATTCCAAGACTCTAAGTAATTATGATCTGGACAGATATATGTACATTTTGAAGCAGTTTCATCAGCAAATTCTGAGAATGAAACCGAAAGCATATTCTCATTTGCTAAAGCTTCTCCAAATTCAGCACCGTTTGGCAATGTATAAACTGGATTCGCTCCATATATTAATAATGCATCAACATCACCTGCGATTACATCATTTACTAATTCTTTAACTAGTGCGTCGTCAGCTTGTTTAAGATATATTTCGTTATCTAAATCAATTGTCTTTCCGTAATTATTTAAAGTATTGTTAATTGCATTTACAATTACTTGAACTCCTTTATCATTTGCTCCTGCAACTACAAGAGACTCTCCTTTATGCTCTTTTAATTTGTCTGCAGCTTTTGCTGCATAAGCATCAATTTCATCAGAAACTGCAATTCCTAAGTCTTTCCCACCTATGTGCTTCAAAATTGCTGCTGCAACCGCACTTTGCTCAGATGGCTTAATTGGACAACGCGAATCCGCATTTGCTCCTGTCAAACTCATTACTGATTCAAAATGGAAATGTTTAGACATCCATCCTGCTTCTGGATTTCTAGTTTCTGCATAATCAACATTATATTTAGTATGCATTAACCAGTTTGCCATAAAATCAGCATCGATACTTACAACAGCTTTCGCTCTTGTGAAATCGTATGCTGGAATAACTGCTTTTCCAAAAGATTCTTCATTTGCTTTACGCATAGCAGAATAAGAAACTGCATCGTACTGAATATGTTTTACATCTGCATTATTCGCAGATACAGTCTCAACATCCACCCCTGTAACATCAGCAATAATAGGCGTTACAATCGCATCTGTAGAATCAGAAACTATTGGTGCAACAACCGGCGCACCCATTTCAGCAACTTCTCCACCCAACGAACCAATAAAGTCGTTTATTACGAGGTTAGTAGAAGGACTTATAATTGTATTTGAAAGAATTCTTACTTTGCCTCCTCTATCAGCTACCGCTTTCAACTTAGCTTTTATATCAGCATCAGCATCTGTCCAAGAAACCGAAGAACCAGCATTTACTGGCCCTCGTAATCTATCGCTGTTGTATAAATTTAAAACAGATGCTCCAATTCTAGGAGTAATCCCTCCTCTTGTTAAACCAAAATCTTTATTTCCTTTTACCCAAATTGGTCGACCTTCACGTGCTTTAACAAGCACATTTCCATAATCATTACCATCATAAAAAGTACTTGCATACCAATTAGCAACACCAGGAGTAATATCCTCTGGCTTATTCACATAAGGAATAGATTTGATAACAGGCGTTTCACATGAAGCTAGGGTAGCTGCGGCTACTCCAAATCCTAAAAACTTTAAAAAGTCTCTTCTTCCGGTTTGAAAATCTCCAATTGCCTCACTACCAATAAATTCATCAACAGATAAATCTTCACGAAATTCTTTATTGCTATTTTGCACAAACTCCGGTGATTGATCTTTCTCATCAAGCCCTTTCCAGTATGTTTTTTTCATGCTCATCTTTTTGTGATTCAATTCAAATTATTCTTAGTAGTGACATTTAGCACATTCCCATCCACCTAACTCTCGAACTGTAATCTTGTCATCTTCTGATATTTTCCTTAAGAAATCAGGACGAGACCCAAGTCTATTGTGTAATTCCTTATAATATTCTGATTTAGTTAGGTCAACCGATTTTTCATTATGACACTCTAAGCACCACCCCATTGTAAGCAATGGTTTTGTCAAAGGAATAATACCATCGGTACCTGCCAATTGATTAATCTCTTCAGTAGTGGAAACACGACCTAAACCATAGGTTGGAACATTACCGTGACATTGTTTACAATCAATATTAGCTGTATTCGTATTAACATGTTGTGCGTGACTAAAGAAAACATGATCAGGTAAGTTGTGTGCCTTATTCCAAACAATCGGAGAAGTTTGTCCAGTATATTTTTTTGTTTCAGAATCATACCCTGCTGCTTCATGAATTTTAGCTATCTCGGCAGTACTACCAGCTCTATAGTCGCTCTCAACAATATTTTCATGACAATTCATACATACATTTACAGATGGAATCCCTGCATGTTTAGATTTCTCAGCTGAGCTATGACAATACTTACAATCAATTCCCATTTCTCCGGCATGTAACTTATGAGAATAATTAATCGGTTGAGAAGGCTCGTAATCTGAATAAACACCTACTTCAAAACCTCTCCTCATTAAATCAGCTCCACCTGTAACAACTGCAATCAAAAACATGATTAAAGTTAACTTCCAGTTTCTAAGTATCCATTCACCTAGTTTTGTTTTTACTGATTTATGTATATCAATTTCAACCCCCTCTTTTTCCGCAACAACAAATGCCAATTGTTTTCTAACTCCTCTTGCTGCAAAAACAACAACACTCAAAACAACTATTAGAACAATAATCCATAATAGAGAAGTATCTTCCGTCGCTTCATCCTGCTCTGCCGCAGAAACACCTGCTTTTTTCGCAACAGGCGTAACACTGTCAGTATAATCTAGAATTGCATCAATCTCTTCATTTGTCAAATGACCTTGAGCGGTCATGGCTGTCGGACTGTATTCAGATATTTGAACAGCATAAGGGGAAGTACCGCTATTGGCTAAGCCTACTGGGTCTTTAACCCATTTATAAATATTATCCACCTCACCTGCTTCAGCCCACCTAGCCTTAGCTCCTTGCAACATGGGGCCAGTTGAATTTTTCAATGCCTTATGACAGGAAGCACAGTTTGCTTTAAATAACGACTTACCGTCTTGAGCCTTTACTGGCATTGCAGCCAAGAAGATTAAAACGGTAAAAAAAGTGGCTACACCTAGCCTATTTGTCCAATGAAATTTCATTTTGTTTTCCATTTAAATTAGCTTTTTTAAGCTTTTTTAACACATGCAAAATTAACATTTGGGGGTTTTTCACCTAAGGTTTTGTCACGAAAGTGTCAGTATTCTTATTAGTTTATAATGATTCTAAATAAGGAATTTATTATAGAAAGAAAGTTACAGAGATACAATAACCTTCTATCTAATTTAGGAACATGCAGTTATTGGAGTAAAAATGGTTAATTATGGCATAATTTTTACATCATTGTATAATGCTATGTATACTTAATTGGTTTAATTTTGTAACAAAGACATCTATCATTATGAACATTTTCAAAGCTAAAATAGTTTGTTTACTTATCGTTTTAAGCTCTTCTGTTGTTGTTGCGCAAGATACAGACTGGAGGACCTATAAGAAATCATCCAACACCACAGACAGTTTGGCAACACAACAAAAAGACACGATTAAAAAAGAACTCAACTACAGCGGAAAGCAGGGTAGCGTTATCTTATCTCAAGACCCTAAAATTGATTCATTAACCAACAAAATAGGGAAGAAACCCTTTATAAATGGCTATACAGTTCAAATTGAAGTAAGTCAACAAAAATCTATTATCCGTGATTCAAGGTACTTGTTTATTCGAAAGAATCCGGACATCTCACTTGACGAAGAATATGATCAGCCGAATACATATTTGTTTGCAGGAAGGTTCTATGATAAAAACAGCGCATACAAGTTCAAACATAAAATTAAAGCTAGTTTTCCAGATGCACTTGTCATCAAAAAGAAACTAAGTTTACCCTCTTTAAAATCAATTGACAAAACAGAAGATAACAAGTAATCTAAAAACAAAAAGGGAGATAATTAATTATCTCCCTTTTTGTTCTAAATACCAATCCTATTTCTTTTTTAATGATCTAGCAACTTCAACTTCCATGTATGATTCAATTTGATCGCCTACTTTAATGTCGTTAAACTTATCTACGTTCAATCCACATTCATAGCCTTTAGCAACTTCTTTTGCGTCATCCTTAAATCGTTTTAACTGACCTAATTCTCCTGAGTAAATGACAACACCTTCTCTAATAACTCTAATCTTGTTATTTCTAACAATCTTCCCTTCAGTTACAAAACAACCTGCAATTGTACCAACTTTAGTGATTTTAAATGTCTCTCTAATTTCAGCATACCCAAGAATCTCTTCTTTCACCTCAGGAGAAAGCATTCCTTCCATCGCCTCTCTAACTTCATCAATTGCCTTATAAATTACAGAGTATAAGCGAATATCAATTTCTTCTTGTTCTGCGAGCTTACGAGCACTCATTGAAGGCCTCACTTGAAACCCAACAATAATGGCATCCGAAGCAGATGCCAATAAAACATCTGATTCAGAAATCTGACCAACCGCTTTATGAATAATATTTACTTGTATCGATTCCTCAGAAAGTTTTTGTAACGAATCCGATAGCGCTTCAATTGACCCATCAACATCACCTTTAACAATAATGTTTAATTCTTGGAAGTCTCCCAAAGCAAGTCTCCTTCCTATCTCATCAAGGGTAATATGCTTGGTTGTTCTTAACCCTTGCTCTCTTTGTAATTGTTGACGTTTAGTAGATATCTGCTTTGCTTCTTTTTCATCCGCAAAAATGTTAAATCTATCCCCTGCAGCTGAAGCACCGTTCATTCCAAGCATAGACACGGGCTTTGAAGGGCCTGCTTCTACTACTTCCACACCATGCTCATCATGCATTATCTTAATTCTTCCATACTGCGTACCAGCCAATATAACATCTCCTACTTTTAATGTTCCAGACTCGACAATTAACGTTGTTACGTAACCCCTTCCTTTATCTAAAGTTGCTTCAATCACAGTACCAACTGCATTTTTATTTGGATTGGCTTTTAACTCAAGCATTTCTGCTTCGAGTAACACTTTTTCTAATAGGTCCTCGATTCCCGTTCCTTTCTTTGCCGAAATTTCCTGACATTGAAATTTACCTCCCCAATCTTCAACAAGGATATTCATCGCAGAAAGTTGTTCTTTTACTCTATCAGGATTAGCTCCATCTTTATCCACCTTATTAATGGCAAATACCATAGGAACCCCAGCAGCTTGAGCGTGATTTATCGCCTCTTTAGTCTGAGGCATTACGTCATCATCCGCAGCAATTATGATTATTGCAACGTCTGTCACTTGAGCACCACGTGCACGCATTGCAGTAAAGGCCTCGTGACCAGGTGTATCTAAAAATGAAATAAGTTTATCATTATGATGAACACTGTATGCTCCAATATGCTGTGTAATACCACCGGCCTCACCCTCAGTTACTTCAGAATTTCTGATATAATCTAACAATGAAGTTTTACCATGATCAACGTGACCCATTACAGTAACAATTGGAGGTCTTGCAACAAGTGATTCTGGAGAATCTTCTTCTTCAATAATAGATTCTGAAACCTCAGCACTAACAAATGTTACTTCAAATCCATATTCTTCGGCTACCATAGTAAGAGTTTCCGCATCCAACCTTTGGTTTATTGACGCAAAAATTCCAACTGACATTAATGTTCCAATAATTTCAGTTGGAGACTTGTCTACCATCACAGCTAATTCAGAAACAGTTACAAATTCTGTAAGTTGCAACACGCGTGAATCCATTTCTGCTATAAATTCCTCCTCTTCACGCTTTGCACTTTGTGCATCTCTTTTCTCCTTACGGAATTTAGACCCTTTACTTTTACCTTTACTACTTAAACGAGAAAGAGTCTCTTGAATTTGTTTTTTAATCTCATCTGGAGAAGGCTCTGCTTTTTTGACAGGTTTCCCTCTAGATTTAGTATGTTCCTGCGTTGCTTTTTTACCCGCTTTCTCAACATTTACAACTTTCTTTATACGTTTTCTCTTTCGCTTATCATGGTTAGGATCAGATGGCGCCTTCTTTTTCTCTGCTGGCAAATCAATTTTACCTAAAACGACTGGACCCGTTAATTTTTTAATCCCGGCTTTAATTGTTTCAACCGGTTTTGGTTCAGCTGTTTGAGACGGCTCTTTTTCCTCTGGTTTTTCAACAAGTTTTTTAGCCTGTATATCACCCTTTTCCGAAGGCTCAACTTTCACCTCTTTTGGCTTCGGTTTTTCTTCAACTTTCTTGGTAGGTTTTTTAGGCTCCTCTAACACCACTTTTCCAACAACTGAAGGACCTGATAACTTAGCAGGCTTAGCTTTTATTAATACTTCAGGCTTCTTTTCTTCTTCCTTTACGGGGTTTTCAGGAGTTTTACTTTCCTCTTCAATAATAGCTGCAGCTATTTTCTCTTCGTTCACCTTACGGGTGTTATCCACCTTCAGCTTTTCCGATCGGGCATTATCGAATTCTGCCAACAACACTTCAAATACACTTTCGTCTATTTTCGTGTTTGGGCTTCCGTCAATTTCATTGCCTTGCGCAGCAAGAAAATCCACTATTGTTGAAATTCCTACATTTAGCTCTCTTGCTACTTTACTTAGTCTTTTTACTCCTGCCATTTTAAGTAATCTATTACTTTTACAAGTTTAATCATTATCTTCTACTTGTATTCAACCCTTTCAATTAGATATTTACACCTCGTTTTTAATTACTCTCAACGAAGTGCTTATCTCTAGTCAAATTCTGAACTTAGAATCTTCATAATTTCATCTACTGTTTCTTCTTCTAAATCCGTTCTTTTTACCAAATCTTCTTTTGAAATATCTAATACAGATTTTGCAGAATCACATCCTATGCTCTTCAGTTCATTTAAAATCCAATCATCAATTTCATCTGTAAACTCGTCCAAATCAACATCATCAATATCTTCTGCTCCTTCACGGTAAACATCAATTTCGTATCCTGCTAATTTCGATGCTAACTTAATATTATG